>Ga0070730_10004334_pt1 | contig 12491 bp, 13 predicted proteins | sample Coa_R1_3_FD_66447 | JGI IMG/M metagenome (GOLD analysis project Ga0070730, IMG submission 66447) | Surface soil microbial communities from Centralia Pennsylvania, which are recovering from an underground coalmine fire - Coalmine... | ecosystem: Environmental > Terrestrial > Soil > Unclassified ... | reverse complement strand
TCGTGCCGCCGCCGATGTCGACGATCATGTTCCCCGTCGGTTCGGCGACGGGAAGTCCCGCGCCGATCGCCGCGGCCATCGGCTCTTCGATCAAGTACGCCTGACGCGCGCCGGCGGAGAGCGTCGCCTCTTCGACTGCGCGCTTCTCGACGCCGGTGACGCCGGACGGAACGCACACGACCACGCGCGGATGCGCGAAGCGATTCTGGTGCACCTTCTGGATGAAGTGACGCAGCATCTGCTCGGTCACCTCGAAGTCGGCGATGACGCCGTCCTTCAGCGGGCGGATCGCCTGGATCGTCCCCGGCGTGCGGCCGAGCATGCGCTTCGCCTCGACGCCGACGGCGTGCACCTCGCCCGTCCGCGAGTCGATCGCGACGACCGAGGGCTCGGAGAGGACGATGCCGCGCCCGCGCACGTACACGAGCGTGTTGGCCGTGCCGAGGTCGACCGCCATGTCGCGGCCGCCGAATCCCGTAAGCGCGCTGAAGATGCCCATGACCGGTCCCGAGTCTAGCTGTGACCTGAAAAGAAGCTTTGACTCTTTCGTGACACGTCGCGGTCTACCTTCGACGTATGAACAACGTGAGCTTGATCGGCAACCTCGCGACCGACGTGGAGCTGCGAGAGGTCGGCGAGGAGAAGAAGGTGGCGAGCTTCCTGCTCGCCGTCGGACGGGGCGGCCGCGACGCGGGAGCCGACTTCGTCGGCGTCTCGGTTTGGGACCGCCAGGGCGAGCTCTGCGCCGAGTACCTGAGCAAGGGACAGCGCGTCGGCGTCGGCGGCTACCTCCGCAGCCGCTCGTGGGAAGAGGAAGGCAAGCGCCGCACGAGAATCGAGGTTGTCGCGCAACGCGTCGACTTCCTCTCCGGCCCGCGACGCGACGACGACGGAGAGGGAGCGGAGGTGATTCCGTTCGAGACGGCGGCGGCGGCGACGAGTTGACGTCGAGGGCCGGCGCTCTTACTGAGCGTCGGCTTCCCAGCCGTCGTACTGGCCGCCGTGTTGGGAGGCGAGCGCAGTGAGGTGCTCGCGCGTCTCCCGCACGAGCGGACCGGTGAGCACGCGCAGACACGACGCGGTGACGAGCGCAATCTCGTCGTCTTCCTGAATCGAGGTCTCCCACCCTTGGCGCTCGAGAACGCCCGCGATCGCGTCGGCGCGCTCGCGCGACGGCGCGTAGATGAAGTGGCGCGTGCCGCGCGGACGCGACGCGTCACATCCGAGCTCACGGAGACGCTCGAGCACCCGCACGTCCGCATCGACCCCGTTCGCGAAGCGGTCGGCCTGCTCCATGCGCGCGCTGTTCCCGACCCCGGCCGTAGCTAACCCAATCCCGCGAGAAATTCTCGGATCGCCCGGAGCACCGCGTCGGGGCGCTCGCCGATCAGCAGGTGGCCGCAGTCGGCGATCGTCCGGAGAGGCGCGCGCAACCGGCGCGCGTACTCGAAACCGTCGGCGAGCGGCACCCAGTTGTCGCGCACCCCCCAAAGGCACAGGCAGGGGCACTGGACGCGGTCGAGCTCGAGCCGGGAATCGGTTGCGACGAGCGCCCGGCTCGCGACGCTCGTGTTGGTGTGCCGCGACGGTCCCTCGAGGAACGCCTCCGCCATCTCCGGCTCGAGTGCCACCGGATCGGCGACGCCCCAATATCCGAACGCGAGCGTGCGGCCGAGCGGCGAGCGCGCGAGCCGCCGCCGCTGCAGGGTCACGACCTTTCCCGCGCGCACGAAACCGTGCATCGTCGCGGTCGCTATGCGTGTGTTCGTCGTCGAGGTGATCCCCGCCGCGGCCACAAGGACGACGCCGCGCACAGCGTCGGGACGGCGCAGCGCCGCGCGCAGACCGACGATGCCGCCGAGCGAATGCCCGACCCAGGCCGCCGGCACCGCCCCTTCGGCGTCGAGCACTGCGAGCACGGCGTCGGCGAACGGATCGAGCGTTGCCGCATGCAACGCGTCCGAGCCGCCGTGGCCCGGCAGCTCGGGGATGAGGACGCGGTGATCGCGGGCCAGGTCGGGAGCGATCAGCCGCCAGTTCGGTGCGGCGCCGCCGAGGCCGTGGACGAGGACGACCGGCGGCCCGGATCCGGCCGCGAGGTAGCGGACGGAGGCCGCCCCGAACGGCGTTTGCCGCTCAACGAAGCCCTCGACGCCTGGAGTGGCGGTCGTCCTCATCAGGGCATATTCTTGACGTAATGGATCTGCTGGCAGGACGGGCCGAGTGAAGCCCGTCGTAACGACAAGAGAGGGTCTGGTCTAGCCCGTCTGAGCGCTCGGCGCCGGCGGGCTTTTTCGTACCCGAAGGAAGGAGCACACTCGGCATGGCGAATCACCTCACGCCCGAAGAACTGTCGAAGGAGCTCGGAATCGATCGGCAGGAGGTGATCAGGGTCTGCATGCAGGAAGGGGTGCCGATCTATCAGGGCAAGATCGACAAGTTCCTCTTCCAGGCGCAGCTGAGCGCGATCGGCGCGACGCCGAGCAGCACGAGCTAGAAGAGCTCAGGCGCTCTTGCGCGCCGGCGCCTTGCGACGAGGGCCGCCCGACGAGGCGGCTTTCGTCTTCTTCGGCCCAGGCTTGGCCGCGCCGCGCTTCTCCTGGACGTCGGCGACGCTGCGGCGCAGCGCCTCCATGAGATCGATGACCGGCGTCTCGGCCACCGGCTCCGGCCGCGTGATCTCCTCGCCCTTCAGCTTCGCGTCGAGCATCGCGCGCACGTCGTTGCGGTAGTCGTTCTCGAAGTCTTCGGCGTTCCACTCGCCGATCAAGCTCTGGATCACCTGGCCGGCGAGCGCGAGCTCCGGTTTCTTGATCTCGGTGGCGCCGACGGCGTCGACGATCTCCTCCTTCGAGCGGACGTCCTCGGCGAAGAACAGCGTCTCGAGCGCGAGTGCGTCGCCCTGCGGGCGGATGAGGCAGAGGTTCTCCTTGTTCCAGAGCACGACCTTGCCGACCGCGGCGGTTCCCGACTCCTGCATCGCGCGCAGCAGCAGGACGTACGGGCGGCGCTGCGCCTCGGCGTTCGCCGGAGCGAGGTAGTACGTGCGGTCGAAGAAGACCGGATCGACGTCCTCGAGCTTGACGAAGCGGAGGATGTCGATCGACTGCGAGCGCGTGAGTGCGACGGCCTCGAGGTCGGCCTCCTCGACGAGGACGAACTCGCCCTTCGCGACCTCCCAGCCCTTGACGAGCTCTTCCGGCTCCACCTCGCGCTCGTGGAACGGGCACCAGCGCTTCTGCTTGATCGGCGTGCCGCATTCCCGGTGCAGCGTGCGAAAGGCCACGTCGTTCCGCTGGGTCGCGAGAGCGAGCCCGATCGGGATGTTCACGAGACCGAAGCTGATGGAACCGTTCCAGATGGTTCTCATGGGACAGACGAGATTCTAGTCGGGGACTGGCTTTCCTCTGCCCTCGTTTCCCTAAAATGCACAGGTGGCAACCACCTCCGTCGAAACGTCGCGCACGGCCTTCTCGCTCTGGCGGAGCGTGGTGGCGAAGGGAGGCTTGGAGCCCGCGTATCTCGAGGAGGGCGCGGAGGGCTGGACGCCCGTCTCTTGGCCGGAGGCGGCGGCGCGGGTCGAGGCGCTCGCGCAAGGCCTGCTCGCGCGCGGTGTCGGCCCGGGAGATGCCGTCGCTGTCCTTTCGCGCACGCGCCTCGAATGGGTGTTGCTCGACTGGGCGATCATGTCGATCGGCGCCGTCGTCGTCGGGCTCTACCCGACGAACTCGGCGAAGGAGTGCCAGTACATCCTCGATCACTCCGAGACTGTGCTCGTCTTCGTGGAGAACGACGAGCAGCGTGCGAAGCTTGCCTCCGTCCACAGCGGCCCGGTGGTCGGCTTCGAGGAGCTCGATGCATTCGCGCAGCCCGACCGCTCGGAGCCGTACGACGAGCCGGCCGAGGACGACCTCGCGACGCTCATCTACACGTCGGGCACGACCGGCCCGCCGAAGGGCTGCATGCTCACGCACAAGAACCTCGTCACCGCAGCGATCCGCGTGCAGAACACGCTGCAGGACGAGACCGACACCGTCTTGCTCTTCCTGCCGATGGCGCACAGCTTCGCGCGCATCGTGCATCAGGGCGCCGCGTTCCACGGCTCGACGCTCGCGCTCGTCAGCGACGCGACGCGCGTGCCTGAGGCGCTCGCGCGCGTGAAGCCGACGATCCTGCCGGCGGTCCCGCGCGTGTACGAGAAGATCCACGCTAACGTGCTCGGCGAGATCGAGCGCTCGAGCCCGGTGAAGCGCGCGATCGGACGCTGGGCGCTGCGCGTCGGCGCGAAGAACAAGATCGCGGATGCGCTCGTCTTCAAGAAGGTGCGCAAGCGTCTCGGCGGTCGGTTGCGTCTCGGCATCTCCGGCGCGGCGCCGCTCGGCGTCGACGTCATGGAGTTCTTCACTTCGCTCGGCATGCTCGTCGTCGAGGGCTACGGCCTGACGGAGACGGCAAGCTCGCTGAGCGTGAACGACCCCGAGAACTACCGCTTCGGTACCGTCGGCCATGTCGTCGAAGGCTGCGAGCTGCGTATCGATGAGGACGGCGAGATCGTCGTCCGCAGCGACACGATCTTCGCCGGCTACTTCAAGGATCCCGAGGGGACCGCGGCCGCGTTCACCGAGGACGGCTGGTTCCGCACGGGCGACGTCGGCGAGCTCGACGAGGACGGCTTCCTGAAGATCACGGACCGGAAGAAGGATCTGATCATCACGGCCGGCGGCAAGAACATCTCCCCCCAGAACCTCGAGAACGCACTGAAAGCCTCCCGCTTCGTCTCGCAGGCGCTCATCGTGGGCGACCGGCGGCCGTACGTCACGGCGCTGATCACGCTCGACCCCGCCGAGGTGGAAGCCTCCGGGCGCGACCCGCAGGAGCTCGTGCAAGCCCTCGTCGACGAGGTCAACCGCGACCGCGTGCGCGTCGAGCAGATCAAGCGCTTCACGATCCTCCCGCGCGACTTCACGCAGGAGGAGGGCGAGCTGACGCCGACGCTGAAGCTCCGCCGGCGTGTCGTCCACGAGCACTTCGCCGACCAGATCGACCAGCTGTACGCATGACCGCCGGCTTTCTCTTCGCCTCGGCGTTCATCGCCTCCGCTGTGGAGATGGTCGAGGCGCTGACGATCGTGCTCGCCTCGGGCATCACGCGCGGCTGGCGTTCATCGCTCGCCGGCCTCGGAGCCGCGACGGTCGCGCTCGCAGCGATCGTCGGCGCGCTCGGGCCCACGCTCACGCTCATCCCGCTCTCGGCGCTGCGCCTGCTCGTCGGCGCGCTGCTGCTCGCGTTCGGGCTCCAGTGGCTGCGGAAGGCAATCCTGCGCGCGAGCGGCTACAAGCCGCTCCACGACGAGGCCGCGATCTTCGCGCGCGAGCTGGCAGAGGCGAAAACGGCCGCCCACGAGGAGCGCGCCGGGCTCGACTGGTACGGCTTCACGCTCTCGTTCAAGGGCGTCCTCCTCGAAGGCCTCGAGGTCGCGTTCATCGTCATCACGTTCGGCAGCAGCGGTAAGAACGTCGGCCTCGCCGCCGGGGCCGCCGGAGCGGCGCTCGTCCTCGTGGCGACCGTCGGCGTCCTCGTGCGCGCGCCGCTCGCGCGCGTGCCCGAGAACACGATGAAGTTCGCCGTCGGGGCGATGCTCACGACGTTCGGAATCTTCTGGGCGACCGAGGGCGCCGGAGGGAGCTGGCCCGGCGAGGATGCAGCGCTGCCCGTCGTGCTCGCGTTCGTCGTCGCACTCTCGTTCACGTCGGTCGCGCTCCTGCGGCGGCGACGACTCTCCCTCGCCACCGCATGAAGAAGATCGCCGCATTCGGTCGTTTCTGGTGGAACTTCGTCGTCGGCGACGACTGGCGCGCCGCGCTCGGCGTCGTGCTCGGTATCGGCATCACCGCGGCGATAGCCGCCGCCCACGTCGCCGCGTGGTGGTTCCTGCCGCTCGCGGTCGCGGTAGTCCTCGCTCTGTCGCTCCGCCGCGAAACCGGCGCTCAAGGCCGAAGCTAACGCGCAGCGTTAGCGACGGCCGGATCCACGCGAGCCGGGATGCGGAGCACCACGGCTCGCGCAACGCGACCCGTCGCTGACGTCAGATAAGAGGACGACGGCTTGGCCGTCGTCCGCTCTGCGGAGCACACCCTCATACGAGCTGAGCCGCAGGCTCAGCTCGTCTCAGCTAGCCGGTGATCCGGCGGGCGCCGTCGTACGTCGCGGCGTACCAGGACTCGTCGAGGCTCGAGATCCTGACGACGTCGCCGGTGTGCGGCGAGTGGATGAACTGGCCGCCTCCGATGTAGAGGCCGACGTGGCCGAGCCCGTCGAAGAAGACGAGGTCGCCCGGTTGCAGATCCCCGCGGGACACCGGCACGCCGATGTTCCACTGCGCTCCCGTGTAGTGCGGGAGCGAAACGCCCACCTGCCCGTAGACGTAGGCGACGAAGCCGGAGCAGTCGAAGCCGCTCGGGCTCTCCCCGCCCCAGACGTACGGGGTGCCGAGGTAGCGCATCGCGATGCCCACGACGCCCGTGTACTGCGACGGCGGGGCGATCGAGATCCCGTCGGAGCCTACCGCGCCGACGCCGAAGCCCGGGTTCTGCAGCCGCTGCGCCTCCTGGTAGGCGGTCAGCCTCTGCTGCGCCTGGCGCGCGAGCGCCAGCTGACGTGCCCGCTCGGCTGCGATGAGGCCGGCGATCTGGCCCTTGATCGAGTTGTAGAGGCGCTGCTGTCTCTGCAGTTGGTACGCAATCGTGTTCTTCGCGTTGAGCCGCTGACGCACGAGCTGTGCCTGCGCGCGATGCGCGCGCACGAGTGCATGCTCGTGGACGGCGATCTGCTGCTTGAACGTGAGCACCTGCGTCATCACCGCGACGTCCTGCTGTGAGACGGAATGCACTGCCTCGATGCGGTTGACGAGGTCGCTGATGCTCGACGCGCCGAGCACGACGGCAAGCGTGGACGCCTGCTCGTCGCGCGTCTGGTAGATCGTGCGCAGCCGCTGCATGAGCGCAACCTGCGAAGCCTTGAAGTTCAAGCGCGCCGTGCGCAGGCCGACCTTGTTGATCTTCAGGCTGCGCTCGATCGCTGCGAGCTTCGTCGACGCGAGCTCGTACCGCGTGCGCGCACGTTCGAGGCTCGAGTCGAGGACCCCGATCTGCGCGAGCACGATCCGCGCCTGTGCCTGCTTCTGGCCGATCGTGTCCGCCGACGCGCTGCCGGCTGCGACGACTGCCGCAGCGACGGCGATGGCAAGTACCGGCGCCTGTCGCTTCAGAGCCCTAATAACGGGCTCCCGAAACTGCTGACGACAGACGCACCGGAGGGATCCGGTACGTCACAAGTTCGGCACCCTATCAATGGATTCGGATGCCTGCAACTTCACAACGTGGCCAAAACTGCCGCAAAACGAGCCCAAGGGTCATCGAATCTTCCGTGAGGCGGACCGCACAAAGTGCCTCGAATCCCGCTATTCCTGTGGTACGGTCCCGCGACCTTGGGCAGCCTCAAGTGGTCGCGGCACACCGGGTTGTCTGCGGTGATCGCCCTCGTGGGAGTCTCCGCCGCAGCGGCGGCCGGACCGGGCTCCCCAAGCACGATCGCGACCCTGCGGGGCCAGTCGAGCGTGCTCGCATCGCGCACGCATCACGCCCTCCTCGACCTCTATGCGCTCGATGCGCATTTGACGTCCGCGCGCGCCCGTCTCGCGTCGCTGCAGACGCAGGCTGCGCAGTTGCGCAACGACCAACTGCTGCTCGCGGAGCAACTCGGGGTCACCAAGACGAATCTCGCCGTGTCGCAGCAATTGCTGGGACGCAACCTGCGCTTGCTGTACGAGCAAGGGCAGCAGGATCCACTTGCCGTCGTGCTCGGTGCCACGTCGCTCGACGATGCGGTGACGAAGCTCGACGACCTCACGCACGTCGCGGACGCGAGCAAGCAGATGGTCGACGCGACGACCGCAGCACACGAGCGCATCGCTCAGCTGCGCGCCACGATCGCGGCCGAGAGCGCGCAGATCGACACGGCGCTGCGATCCGCCCAAACGACGACCAACGAGCTCGCTGCGACCCGGGCCGCGCGCGTCGGGTTCATCTCGAACCTCCGGCGCCAGCAACAGCTGAAGGCGTCACAGATCGCGACCCTCCAGACGATCGCCCAGCAGGCCGAGGCGAAGTCGCAGGCGATCCAAGCCTCGACGGTCGGCGCGCCGACCGATCCGAGCGGGACGACGTCGTCGACCGCTCCGACTCCGCCTCCGGTGGGAAGCCGGCGCACGATCACGGTGAGCTCCACCGGCTACTCGCTGCCCGGCCATACCGCGACCGGCCTGCCCGTCGGGTGGGGCGTGGTGGCCGTCGACCCGTCGGTCATCCCGCTCGGCACGCGGATGACGATTCCCGGCTACGGCGAGGGCGTGGCCGCCGACACCGGCAGCGCGGTGCGGGGCTACGACGTCGACCTCTGGTTCCCGACCCTCGCCCAGGCGCGCGCCTGGGGCCGCCGGACGGTCACCATCACCCTGCATTAGCTCTACACTGACGGCGCCTGAAGGGGGCTGGTGGGGCTGACCGAACCGCTGCAAACGGTGGGCGAGCGACAGAGCGACGCGTTGCGCGTCCTGATCGTCGACGACCACGACCTGTTCCGCACCGGCCTGCGCAATCTGCTCGAGGAGCAGAGCGTGCAGGTGATCGGCGAAGCTGCGACCGGCGCCGAGGCGGTGCGCATCGTGCGCGAGATCGCACCCGACGTCGTCGTCATGGATCTCAACATGCCGGGGATGGGCGGAGTCGACGCGACACGTCACATCACGTCGATCGCTCCGCTCACGCGAGTCGTCATGCTGACGATCTCCGACGAGGACAGCGACGTGATGGACGCGATCCTCGCCGGCGCGTGCGGCTACCTTCTGAAGGACTCTTCGATCGAGGAGTTGATCTCCGGAATCGAGGCGGCGGCGAAGGGCGAGTCGCTCATCTCACCGACGATCGCGGCCAAGGTGCTGCAGCGCGTCCGTGCGACGAGCGCGCAGCCGGAGATCGCGAATCAGATCCGCGCCGAGCTCTCCGACCGCGAGATCGAGGTGCTGAAGCTCATCGCAAACGGCAAGGACAACGCCGTCATCGCCGGCGAGCTGCACATCAGCCCGAAGACGGTGAAGAACCACATCTCGAACATCCTCATGAAGCTGCAGATCGACAACCGCATTCAGGCGGCTGTCTATGCAGTTCGCTCGGGCCTGGTCTAGGAGCTCGCGCGCAGAGCGCGAGCGCGCTGGTTCAGCGCATCGAGCAGCTCGCGCAGGCTGCCGAGCCGGCGCTCGAGGCGCAGCCGCTCCGTCTCGAGTGCGAGCGCCTCCGCGTAGCCGTCGGTGAGCGTCTCCTCCAGCCGCGCCAGCGTCGGCGCGTCCGCGACCAGAAGCTCCTCGATTTGAGCCTGCACGCTCATCGGCCGATTATCGAGCCGCGCCCAGGTGGGCAACATGGGCCGTGCGACCCATCTTCCGGGCGACGAGACCCATAATGGGGCGGGTGCGAGCCCGGGTCTGCCTCCTGCTCGTCATGCTCGCGGCCCCGGCGACCGCAGGCGCGAGCCCGCTCACGGCCAAGCTCAACCGTGCGCTCGAGGCGCCGCACGTCAGCAGGTCGGCCGCGGTCGTCCTCGACCTGACGACCGGCGAGGCGGTCTATTCGCGCAACGCCTCCGTCCCCCTCCTTCCCGCCTCGAACGAGAAGCTCGCGATCACCTACGCCGCGCTGACGGCTCTCGGCCCGGCGTTCCGGATCGAGACCGACGTGCTGGGCGACGGCGTGCAGTCCGGCACCGTGTGGCAGGGCGACCTCGTGCTCAAGGGCTTCGGCGACCCGATGCTGTCGTCGGCGGATCTCGCCCGGCTCGCGGAGCAGGTGCGGAGCGACGGGATCACGCAGGTAACGGGGCGCGTGCTCGGCGACGCGACGTGGTTCGACGCGCGCCAGACCTCGCCGGGCTGGAAGGCGGCGTTCTACATCGAGGAGTCGCCGCCGCTGTCGGCGCTGATCGTCGACCGCGCGCGCGTGGGCCGCTATACGTCACGCAACCCGCCGCTCGCGGCGGCGCAGCTCTTCCACAAGGCGCTCCTCCGCGCCGGCGTGAGGGTCGCGCATGCCGCGACGCTGGGCGTCGCAGGCGACGCCGCAACGACGCTCGCGGCCGTCGACTCGCCGACGCTCGGCTTCCTCGTGCACACGATGGATCTTGCGAGCGACAACTTCATCGCCGAGATGCTCCTCAAGGAGCTCGGCGCGGTGCAGGCCGATGCGGGGACGACGGCGGCCGGCGTCGGCCTCGTGACGGGCCTCCTCGCGCAGGCCGGCGTGCCGCTGCACGGCGTGCGCCTCGTCGACGGCTCCGGTCTCTCGCTGCTCGACCGGATGACGGCCAACGCTCTCGCGTCACTGTTGACGGTGATGTGGAACGACCCGGGCGTCCGCCTCGAACTGCTCTCGTCGCTGCCCGTCGCCGGCCGCAGCGGGACGCTCGCGCACCGGATGCGCCACAGCGCGGCCGCAGGTGTGGTGCGCGCGAAGACCGGGACGAGCGACAACGCGTCTGCGCTCTCGGGGTACGTCGGCGACCGCTACGTCTTCTCGATCCTCCAGAACGGCTGGCCGGTCGACACGTATCGCGCCGAGAACGCGGAGGACCGCTTCGCGACGGTCTTAGCTTCGCCCTAGGAGCTGCAGCAGGTCGGCCTCGGTGAGCAGCGGGACTCCCGCCTTCTCCGCCTTCGTCAGCTTCGACTTGCCCGGCTCCTCGCCGACGATGACGCCGGTCGTCTTCGAGGAGACGCTGTCCGACACCTTCGCGCCGAGCGCCTCGAGGGCGGCGGTCGCCTGCTCGCGCGTGAATTGCTCGAGCGTGCCGGTGATGACGTACGCGTTGCCGGTGAGCGGCCCTTCCACCGGCTTGTCCTCGTCGCCGAGCTCGAAGCGCAGGCCGAGCTCGCGCAACTCCGCGACCAGACGGCGGTTGTCGTCGTCGCGGAACCATTCGACGAGTGCCTCGGCACGCTCGGGGCCGATCCCCTCCGCCTCGACGAGCTCCTCCTGCGTCGCGTTCAGCAATCCGTCGACGTTCCCGAAATGCCGCGCGAGGTTCTGCGCGGTCACCCAGCCGACGTCAGGGATGTTCAGGCCGAAGAGCACGCGCGAGAACGGAATCGCCTTCGACGCAGCGATCGCCTCGACCGCATTGCGTGCGCTGATCTCCGCGAAGCCGTCGAGCTCCGCGAGCTGCTCCGCGGTCAGCCGATAGAGCTCGGGGATCGAGCGCACGATCCCGAGATCCCACAGCCGCCACACCGTCTGCTCGCCGACGCCGTCGATGTCGGCGGCGGCCATCACCCAGTTGTTGAGCGACTCGAGGCCGCGCGAGGGACAGGCGCGGTTCGGGCAGCGGTGCATCGCTTCGCCTTCGGGCTTCACCACTTTTGTCCCGCACAGCGGGCACTTCTCGGGCATCGCAAACGGTTTTGTACCGCGGCGGTGCTTGCCGGCAGGACCGACGATCTGCGGGATGACGTCACCGGCGCGCTGGACGATGACGTCGTCGCCTTCGCGGATCTCCTTGCGGTTGATGTCCTCCTCGTTGTGCAGCGTCGCGCGCGAAACGGTCACGCCGCCGACCTCGACGGGCTCGAGGATCGCCCACGGGTTGAGTGCGCCTGTGCGGCCGACTCGGATGGCGATCTTGTGCAGGCGCGTCGTCGCCGTCATCGGCGCCCACTTGAACGCGCGCGCCCAGCGCGGACGCTCGTGCAGCGCACCGAGGCGTGCCTGCTGGTCGAACGAGTCGACCTTGATGACGATGCCGTCGATCTCGTAGTCGAGCTCGGCGCGCCGAAGCTCCCACTCGCGCACCTTCTCGGCGACGTCGCCGATCGACTCGAGCCGCTCGACGAACGGATTCGTCGGGAAGCCCGCCTCGCGCAGCCACGCAAGCGTGGCCGAGTGCGTCGTCAGATGCTCGAGGCCCTCGCGGAATCCCGTGCCGTACACCCAGATCGAGAGCGGCCGGGCGGCGGTGATCGACGAGTCCTTCTGTCGCAGGGAGCCCGCCGATGCGTTGCGTGGGTTCGGCCAGGTCGCCTTGCCCTCCGCGGCCAGCCGCTCGTTCGCCTCGCGGAACCCCGACAGCGGCATGTACACCTCGCCGCGCACCTCGACCCGTGCGGGCGGAGCCCCGTCGCGCATCTGCAGCGGGATGGCGCCGATCGTGCGGAGGTTGGGCGTCACGTCCTCGCCCTGCACGCCGTCGCCGCGCGTCGCACCGCGCACGAACGTCCCCTGCTCGTACAGGAGATTGATCGCGGAGCCGTCGATCTTCGGCTCGAGGACGTACGCGATCGGCTCGTCGGCGCCGAGTCGCTTGCGCATGTCGTCCTCCCACTTCTGCAGCGCCTCGTCCGTCGTCACCTTGTCGAGCGAGCCCATCGGCGACAGGTGCCGAACCTTCTG
>Ga0070730_10004333_pt1 | contig 12492 bp, 8 predicted proteins | sample Coa_R1_3_FD_66447 | JGI IMG/M metagenome (GOLD analysis project Ga0070730, IMG submission 66447) | Surface soil microbial communities from Centralia Pennsylvania, which are recovering from an underground coalmine fire - Coalmine... | ecosystem: Environmental > Terrestrial > Soil > Unclassified ... | reverse complement strand
CCTGCGAGAATACCGGCTGCAAGCGAACGTTGTGGCGGACTTTGAACCGCAGTGGGGGAGTGTCGCCAGGCAGATCGCAGGCAGGGCAGGATGCGCCTTCGTACGCCTGCACCGCGACAACGTGAATGCGGGCCATTATCTGGGCGATGAAGCCTGGCGGACACGGCAAAATCTGATCGCGGCACTGTCCACAACCGATGACCCGGCAGGTTCGCCCGGTAGTGGCGATTTATCCCTTCCAGGGCAATCCAGCCTGATTTTTGTCCAATTGAAGCGACACATACCCGGCGCGCAGTCCGATATAGTCCAGGCAGCGTCCGGCCAGGTTGCCAGTGTGCGCGTCTTCTCGATCAAAGTCGGCGCGGAGGGTCAATTTGAGCGCTTGTGGACTCAGTCAGCGCAGGCCGAGGCGCACCAGATCGGCTGTCTGTTCAAGCGCCTGTATGCCGACCTGAACCTGCCGACGCGCTACGTGAGTTATAGCCTGTGGGCCGATGCAACCGCGCCGGAAGAAGCGGCCAGCAAACACACGCACTGGCAAAAACAGCATCCACCCTATCCCCTGGGCAGTCCGGTGATCCGGGCTTACTACGAAGTCCGCGCCAATGTGATCGGCAGTGAATAGCAATGCTTGCCCTCCGCTGTACGGAGCGCGTTGCGATCTGCCTTTGGCACAGGTAGACTCTACGGGCTGCTGGCGAAACTTTCCTGGCGGTCTATGGCGTGAATCTGAGTCGGATTGTGGTTTACTGTATCGGGGCATGATGCTCGTGAGTTTTTGAGATGGAAAGCGTAGGACTTCGGCTTTGACTGCAAGAGCGCAAGGCGCTTCACTGCCCGTCCGGATGACCCTCCCCCGGCGCGTTCAGAACTGGTTACGAACCCTCTTTGCTCGCGGCGACTTCTCGACGCTGATCATCACGTGCGGAATCCTGGTTATCCCTGTGCTTGCGCTCAATACATCGCTGGGCATTTCACAGGAGTTTGCCAGGCAGTCCGCGAGCTGGCCGGTTGGTTTGAACGACCTGATTCCAATCGCTATCGTTTCGGTAGTGATCGGGTTTTTGCTGGCGCGCAGCTATTTATCGGAACTGGTATCGCTCGTTCTGACGGGTGTATTCTGCGTCGGAACGATCATGATCATACAACTGCTGGCTGCACCCGGCGATCTCGTCACGCGCTGTATCGAACTGATCAGACGCTTTACGCAGACCCTTCAAAATTCGCTGCATTCCAATACCCTTGACCCGTTTATCCTGGTGCTGTTCCTATCCATCCTGATCTGGTTCCTGGGTCATAACACGGCCTGGCACACCTTCCGGCTGGATCGGGTGTGGCGGGCGATACTGCCACCGGGCATTGTCCTGGTATTGAATGCCTTTTATACAACCGATCAAAGCCAGGTCAACCTGGATTTGTACCTGATCGTCTATGTGTTCCTGTCCCTGCTGCTGATCATTCGCTCACACATCGAGGCCCGTGAATTCGATTGGTACGCCAACCGCGTATCTGTCCAGGGTAATTTGAATACGGTGCGCGCCTGGTTGTTCCGCTCAGGGGCCATTCTTGCCCTGATTCTGATCGCGCTGGCGTGGCTGCTGCCGACTGGCAATGCCGCCGACAACGCCCAACGCTTCAAGGACTTCCTGAGCGCCGATACGATCAACAAGATTCAAGAACTGCTCAACAAGTTGTTCAGCAACCTGGAAAGCAAAGGCGCGCCTTCGGCAGATTATTACGGGGGCGATACGCTCCAACTCGGCGGCGCGATCCGGCTGGGCGATCAGATCGTGATGGTGGTCAAAGCGCCAACTGGCCCACGCTATTACTGGAAATCGCGCGTCTTTGACCGATATGAAAGCAATAGCTGGACATCGCCGCGCAGTTACGAGATCACCGCCGATGGTCCTGGCCTGGAACTGAAATATCCGCCGGTAGACCCATCTTTGCGCCAATCGGTCGATCAGAAGTTTTCTATGGAAATCGGCTCCTCACGGCTGGTTTATGCGGCCCCGCAGCCGGTGACGTTCGGCCTGCCAGTCGTGGTTGACGTGGACTACGTTGACCAGGCGGCCAAAACGGTCAATCCTTCGGTGACACGGCCCGTAAATCCCCTCCAGAACGGCGACACATATCAGGTGACTTCCTCGATCAGCATTGCCTCGGCCCCGGCCCTGCGCGCGCTTCCCGCAACTTATCCAGAGTGGGTCAAAGCGCTCGATCTCCAGCTTCCAGCGACAATTTCCCAGCGGACCCGCGCACTGGCTTTGCAAATTGTCCAGCAGACCAACGCGCAGACGGCGTATGACAAAGCCAAAGCTATCGAACAATGGCTACGTGCCCACATCACGTATAATGAGACGATTGAGAATCCGCCTGCCAACCGTGACCTGGTGGACTGGGTACTGTTCGACTACAAGCAGGGTTACTGTACCTACTACGCCTCGGCCATGATCGTCATGCTGCGCACACTGGGCATTCCGGCTCGCATGGGCGCAGGCTTCGCGCAGGGCGTTTACGATGGGGCCGCACAAACCTACGTGGTACGCGAACGCGATGCGCATACCTGGGTCGAGGTCTATTTTCAGCAGGCTGGATGGGTTGAATTTGAGCCAACATCCGCGCAGCAAACGCTGGATCGCGTTGATCCGAATGCGACGGCGCGTCCCGCCGCGATCCCGACCAACACGCCAACACCTACCCCGCCTCCAACTTTGACACCCGCACCCGCACAGAATAATGCACAGCCGCCCGCTGCCATCACGCAAACTCCGTCGCCTGCGCCGCAGTCGCAAGGCGGCACAACCACACCACTGGCTCCCAGTGCCACACCATCAGCTATGCCGAGCGCGACTGCAACGCTGGTGCCCGTGATCAGCCTGCCCCCGACGGTAAGTAACGGCTTGAATATTCTGCTCGTGCTGGCAATCATCATCGCAATCGTTTCGTTCCTGGCGGTGGGTCTGTTGTGGTGGATCGAGTACCGAGGCCTGGATCGGATCAGTCCCATCGGGCGGGCCTACGCCCGGCTTGGAATCTATGCCCGCTGGCTGCGAATTCCTTTAGCACAAACCAATACCCCGCTGGAACGTGGGCGGCGGATCGCCAAGGACGTGCCGACGGGCAGCAACGCCGTCAACACGATCACCGATATGTATATCAATGAGCGCTATGCCCGCCCGCATAACGCGACTCCCAACCAGGAAGACGAAGCGGATGATGCCTGGCGGCGCGCCCGTCGAGCGTTCATCACGCGACGCCTCAAGCGCTTCTTCCGGCGAGAGTAGGCGAGATTAAGTTCAAGTCAGGATTTAATGACCTGGACTGTGCCTACTACCTCGCCAGGGCCGAGATCAGGCCAGGTAGAAATTGGGCTGTCAGAATAATCAGCAATATACAGCGCTCTTAGGGTCGTGGAGGTTGTTGCACAGGCATCCTTTGGAGAATTTTTGACGCTGCTGAGTTCACGCCCCGCTGCGCACCGGATTACTTTCATCCAGAAAGGCAACAACCCAGCTATTTTTGCCCTCTTGCTCGACCTCGGCAGAGGCAGCCGCTTCCCAGTCAGTGCGGGTAAAGCTGAAGCCAATCTTGGCCGCGATCATCAGCAGGCCATAGATATTGCCCGTCACCAGGGCAACCTCATCTTGCAAGGCGGGACTGTTGTTCACTTTCTGGATGAATGTCGCCGCCGATTCTTTTGACATGGCGCCAGGTCCTCCCATGTCGAATGTTGCTGGTTGTTACGCGCTGGCCGGAAGCAGCCCTAATGCCTCCTGAGCGCATTGCAGGATGTCCTTGGGTTCAAAAGGCTTGACCAGGTACTTGTCCGCGCCGGACAATTTCCCGATCTCTTTATCCTGCGGGTGCTTGCGAGCCGTCAGGATTACAACCTGGATGTGCTTGAGCCGTTCGTTGGTTTTGATGAGGCGGCATACCTCAATGCCATCCATGCCCGGCATCATCAAGTCAAGAAAGATGAGGTCTGGCTCCTCGGAATTTGCCATCTTCAGGGCAATAAAACCATCCTCGGCTGTCAAAAACTCGACATCTTCTTTCACGAGCGGGCGAAGGCATTGAATCATGAGTGTCCGGAACATTGGCTCGTCGTCTACGATCAATATCTTTTTTCCTGCCATTGGTTGTCGCCTCTGTTCAGCCAACCACTTTGTACCAATGATCATTGTAGCAGATTTCTCCAATCAGGGCGCAATGGTGCGCCAGGTGTATCGCCCGAAAACGCCTTCCCAGGCGGCAAAAGGGGGCTATTTGCCCGTGATTGGGAACGAACCTATAATAATTGACGGTATATTCGATAAGCGCCACGAAATAGGAGTGCAAAGGCACTGCTGTTTCTGGCCGTTAACGGATCGATCCAAGGGAGAGTAGGCATATGAAACGTTCTTCACACATGCGAGTATTTACGATGGCGTCTATTCTTTTTTGTGCAATGTTGGCAGCCGCGCCCATAAGCGCGTCTGCACGCAACAATGCCGCCAGGCAGCTTAGCAATCGAGTCAGCCAGAATTATGTACAGATTAAACAAGTTGCTTTTGCGCCCAATGGAGGCTGGGTCATTCTGTACGGAGTCAACGATTATGTTGCTTCCAGTGATATTCCGTCAGACCTGACCGACCAGCTAGACCAGTACAAAACAGACAATAAAGATGTTCAATTTATTAGTTTTACTGCCGACGGTGGATGGATTGTCGTCTATTCCCCAAATGGCTTTGACTCAAAGGGGCTGCCTAAGACGGCACTTGACCGCCTCTCTAAGGTCAATGGTACCGGCATCGACATCCAGGACATTTCGTTTGCCCCTGATGGCGAATGGGTAATCCTGTACGGGGCTAATCACTACGCGGCATCGAAGGGCGTGCCGAAGGAACTGACCGACCAACTTGACAAACTGATTAGCCAGTTGCGCACCCTGAAGCAGGTCACATTTACGAGTGATGGCGCCTGGATTATTCTTTACAACGACAACCGCTACGCTTCTTCAGGTATGAACCAGGAGTTCAAGGATAATCTCAAGCAATTGAGTGCCAAGAACTGGCCGATTGTTCGCGTTAGTTTCCTGAAATCTAGCGCTGCGGATAACGCTACATCGGCTGCAACCGAAACCACAAGCAGCTCTTCTTCATCATCCTCTTCATCATCCTCTTCATCTTCATCCACGATAACGACCGATCTTGAGTTGATCCTGTATGGACAGAATGGTGTGGTCTACTCGCCGGATCTGCCGCAGGATTTGATCGACAAACTGAAGGATCTCAACGCCGGTATCACAGGCTGATCGTCGCACCGAATAATGAAAACGAACAGGCGCACTTTCGAGTGCGCCTGTTGTGTTTCTATCCCCATCGCCCAAGAGCAATAGTCAGGTCATGTAGACCGATCAGCTATTGGCTGGTTCAGCCAGCCGATAACCAATTCCGCGCACGTTGACGATCAGATCCGGGTCTTGCCCGGCCTGTTCAAGCTTCCGGCGTAAATTGCTGATATGCGGACGGATCACTTCGCGCGCTTCTGACTCCTCAACTGTATAACCGCGAACCTCACGCACCAGCTCATAGCAGGGCACGACGCGGCCCCGGTGTGCAGCCAGATACAGCAACATATCGAATTCTGTCGGCGTCAAGCCTAGCTGCGTGTCGCCAACCTGGATCAAATAGCGGCCCGGATAGATGGTCAGGGGGCCGAGTGTCATCGCCGTGACAGGAGCCTGTACGGGGCCGGGTGACTGTATACCATTGGCCTTACCTGGCGCGTTTCCATCCAGGCCAGTCGTCAATTCCCGTACGTTGTGCTGGATGGCATCGAGCAGCAAGCGGCGGCGATGAAGATTGCGTGCGCGTTCGAGGCCACGTGCCACGCTCTGGCGTATGTCCTGGTTACTGCTCGGCTTGATCAAGTAATCGTGCGCGCCCATGCGCAAACTCTCCACGGCAGTTCCCAGGCTGGCATAGCCCGTCATGAGAATGACAATGGAGTCAGGCGCTTTTTCCTTGATCTTGGCTAACAGATCCACACCGCTGAGGCCAGGCATACGGATGTCGGTCAGGACAACTTCGAAATCCTGGTCAGCCATGAGCTGTAAGGCTTCTTCGCCGCTGGCTGCCTCGGTTACGTGATAGCCAACGCGCTGCAAAGCCTTACCGATTGAATAACGGATTGCCCCTTCGTCGTCCACTACCAGGATATGGGACAGTTCGGGATCAGAAGCAGTTTGCATATCCACAAGCATTGTTCCAAGACTAAATTAGACAGTTAATCTTAATCATACACTACTCGGAACATTGTCGCAAGATTGTGTAGGCTCAATGATAAGCATTAACGATTGGGGCGCGAACACAATTTTTCTGAGAGCGCGTTTGTGGTGGGATCACGCTATAAATAGATACGTGAAGCGCCACAGTTCACCCGAAATAAGCGGCAGGGTATACCCTTCAGCCATTCGGGAGCGGGGACCATCAGGTGTGGGTACGACGATCCAGGCTATCTCACCGTCCACTACCAGCAGCGACACACGGTCGCGCAAGGCAATTGGCACTTTGAGATTGACCATTAAGTCCTGCACTTTTTGAGTGTGCCCGCCCATGCCCTGTGGCCTAAAGCGATCTCCAGGCAACCGTGTGCGTAGCTCCAAAACGGTGGCTTCGTTGAGCGTTAATTCTATGGAGAGCGGGTTACGTTCGGGTGCCTTCATGCTTCGCCTTTCTTGCGCTTCAATGTGCTGCGCCGGGCCGATCCGTTCAACGCGCAATCGCCAGCCGTGCCCCAGCTCGTAGTCTCCTGGCGCGGAAATCGCCAGGCGTGTATCTTCGGCAATGTAGGGACAGCTTGCGGGAAAATGCTGTGTCCCGGTGCCTGGCGCTGCAAGCCGGATAGCCTGGCGATCCGCGATCAATGCCAACTGTGAGGACACGTTCAGGGAACCCTGCCAGGACACGTTCTCGACCTTATGGCGAAGCATTTCCAATTGATCGAAGCCAACACTCAGTTCAGGCGTAAAGCGCGCGATGCCTTCACGCAGCACAATCCGCTGATGCGCAACATGTAGAGCGGCGAAAACCTCTCGCGGCATGGATAAGCCGGAAGGAACCATTGACCACGCCGGTAAATTCACGTGCAGCGCGTCAAAGTCGTCACGGGCGATGCGCGCCGTGCGCACGAGTCCCTTGCGAACGCCGCGTAACTCTTCCAGAACCGGCATAATTCGATGGCGAACCGCGTTGCGGTCATAGCTCAAATCGGTGTTGGTCTCGTCCACGCGCGGAGCGATCCCCAATTGCCGCAAATAAGCCTCGATGTCCTGGCGTGACGTATCCAGTAAGGGACGCACCAGGGCAATATTTTTATCCTGGCCCAGCGGGCTTTTGGGGAGAATGCCGCGCAGTCCGGCCAACCCCGTGCCCCTGATCACGTGCATCAAGACCGTCTCGGCCTGATCATTCTGGTTATGCCCCATGGCGATTGTCCTGGCACCAATGCCGCGCGCAACCTCGGCGAGAAAGTCATAGCGGGCGCGACGAGCGGCTTCTTCGATGCCCAGGCGCAGTTGAGCGGCCAGTATGCGAACGTCGGCACTCCCGGCACTAACGGGTATCTCCCACTGAGCGCTGATTTCGCGAACGAATGCCACGTCGCCCGCCCCCGCGTCTCCGCGCAGCCCATGATCGAGCGTGGCAACGTGCAATGTGCTCCCAAATTCCTCGCGCAGCGCGATCAGCACGTGTAGCAAGGTCAGCGAATCGGCCCCGCCGGATACGGCCACAACGACCGGCCCCGGCTCAAACAGATGGTACTGGTGGCAAAAAGCCCTGACTTGCTCAACCAACATGACTGATGCTCAACTATTTGCCGACGGCGACTCGTCACCTAGCGCGGAGTCCGCTATAGTTTCCGCGAATTTGCCGCCAGACGCCAGTTTATAGCGCAGACCAATATGCAGACAGCCCTCGACAGCCCGTTGCCAATTTATAGCGCTCAACCTCGCCCGCTCGAATGGATCGCGCTCATCGCTATCCTGGCGCTGGCTGCGATTCTGCGCCTGGGTTGGCCGGGAACCGTAGAATTCAAGCGTGACGAAGCCAATCTGTCCGCGCTCACGCTGAATATGGTGCATGGGCAGGGCATTCCGCTGCTGGGGATCGACTCTTCGGTGGGTATCCGCAACCCGCCAATCAGTGTGTATCTGATGGCTCCCCCTTACATTGTGTCGAGCAGCCCTGTACTGGCGACGCTTTACGTTGGCCTACTCAATGTGATCGCGGTGGGTCTGCTATATGCCCTGGCACGGCGCTACTACGGCCCCCGCGCAGCCATGATCACGGGACTGCTGTACGCGGTCAGCCCCTGGGCGGTTGTCTATTCACGGAAAATCTGGGCGCAGGACTTACTGCCAGTCTTTGTACTATTAACCGTTGGCAGTGGGCTACTCGGTTTCCTGGAGGGGAAGCGCAAAGCGCAGTTTGTGCATCTGCCCCTGCTGGCGATCACCGGACAGATCCATTATGGCGCGTTCGTGTTGATCCCTGTTACGCTGGCCCTGATCGCGCTCGGACGGCGACGAATCCAGCGCGAGTTTGCCTTCAGCTTCGTACTGACTTCGCTGGTCGTGCTACCCTACGCGCTCGGCGTGGTGCAAGCGTCGCTGTCGCCCCAGGATGCAGGTCAGAAGTTTGTGAACGCGAGTTCGACTGGTGGACAGCCCAGCAACCCAATAACCCTTACACTCGACGCACTTCGGCTGGCAGCGCAATCTATTGGCGGAACGCAAATTGCGGCGCAGGCTGGGCCAACCGCCCAACCACAGCTTGAGGCACAGTTCGGAGGAACGCTGCCCTTACTGGATGCTCTATTTGACGGGCTGGCCGTCGTGGTAATCCTGGCTGCAATCTGGCTTTTAGTACGAATCGTCCGTCGAGATGCACGCGCACCCGTCGATCTGATCGTCCTGATCTGGTTGGCCTTCACACCCCTGGTCTTTTCAATCACCTGGACGCCGGTCTACCCGCATTACATGATCATCATGCTCCCGGCGGCGTACCTGGCCGTCGGAGCGGTGTCGGGCAAATCTACCCCTCTGGTAGCCGCCCCCCTTCCTGCTCCGTCGGTGAGGGAGACGGGGGATAACGTCAATGTCGTTACGGTGGTTGGCCTGTTTGCGGTTGCCATCATCGTAAGCAGCCAGGTCTGGGTGCAGGTTGCCTTCCTGAACTTCGTGGCTACGCACGATACGCCGGGTGGCTTCGCCACGCCGCTCGGCGACTACATTCCCGTCCGCGACGCGATCCTGAAGGAACACCCGCAGGCCGTACTGGCAAGCCTCGACGGGCAATATGTAGGCTTCAACGAAGAAACGACGGTCTGGAATACGCTCCTGCTCGAAGTGCCTTCGGTGCGTTACGTGAACGATTCTCTTGAAGTCTACCCGGCTGACAAGGCGCTTCTGCTCTCGCACGGTTGTAACATGCCGGGCGCAATCCAGACCTTCCATCTGCGGCCCGGTGAGGGCTGCTATGCGCTCTCCTGGCGTGCGGCTAACGATCTGGATTACGGCGCATTTCAGCCCACCAATTCCGAAGGACTGACCTTTGCCAGCGGCGCGCAAATCACGGCTTACCGCTGGGAGCCTGAAAAAGGCTGTTTGCGCATCGTCTGGACAACCCATGATCCGAAACTGCCTCCATCGCCCACTTCTGGCGTCCTGCCCGATATTCTCCGCGACGCCTACCAGTTCGCCGTGCATTTTTATGGTGCCAATCACGCCGACATCGCACAGGCTGATGGCTTGGGCTGGCGAGGGCGTTACTGGCGCGAGGGCGATACTGTGGTGAAACGCTTTTGCCTCAATAACCAGGATCAGATGGCGAAGATTGCCGGGGTGCGAATCGGGATGTACGTCACCGATGGTAAACAGTTCTTCGGTCAGGATTTAGTAGACTCATCTGGTGTAGCGACGAATGGCGGATGGCTGGACATCCCATTTTCGTGAATTGGTGGGAATATAAGTGGGTAGCGTCGAGTCTCATATACGATGATTGATTCTTACGCCCGAACGCCATTAATGATTGCAGTCTGAATATGTCAACACCCTACTTCCTTGTTCACCCAATCCTGAATCTGCTGACTGTTGCCTTCATTTTGGTAGCCTTCGGCACCAAGTCCACACGCCATAAGTATCACTATTGGCATTACATTCCTGGTCTGGCTGCTTTGGTCAGCGCCGTTGTCGCAGTGTTTATCGGAACCCTGAGCGTACAACGCACAATCTCGGAGTCAAACGGCGATTTCATTGCCCCACTTACGCTTCATCTACATATCATCATTGGCATACTGGCAATTCTGTTTCTCGTGACACAGGCTGTCATGGGTGTGCTAATGTGGCGTCACGCACAAGTCGTTGGCCGACTGTTGAAATATCATCGGCGCTTCGGGCAACTGATGATGGGGATTCTCCTCTTGCTGTCCATTTTCGGCGGTTTGACCCGTTATTACGCAGCAACCAGTGACCTTGAGCAATTGTCGATCATGGCAACGATGGTTCTGGTGTTGAGTGTTACCACACTGCTTGTTTTCAATTACCGCCGGGGAATTTTACAGCGACGCCATCGCAGTCCGGTACGACGCATGGTGTCAAAGCCTGAATTGGCGAGTGATTCCGGCGTGGCCCACAACCTCAATGTTTACTACGTTCCAGACGAGAAACAAGTCGAGACAAATCCCAGTAAGACGATTCTGAGGACATCGCTGGATGCGGGCATTCCCCATACCCATGTTTGTGGTGGCAATGCCCGATGTTCCACCTGTCGGATCGCCATCCTCGATGGGCTGGAAAACTGCCTGCCACGCAATTCAAATGAGCGTGCTCTGGCTGAACGCTTAAGTTTTCCATCTACGGTTCGCCTGGCCTGCCAGACGAAAGTCACAGGCAATGTCAAAATTCGGCGTCTCGTCCTGGATACCCATGACATTCAGATCACCAGCCAGATTTCTCCGGATGCTCTGCCAGGTAGCATCGGAGAGGAAAAGCACATGGGCATCCTGTTCGCTGATATTCGAGGCTTTACGTCGTTTGCGGAAGCACTGCCTCCTTACGACGTCATCCATGCCCTGAATCGGTACTACCAGGACATGGATATTTCAATCCAGACTTTCGGCGGCACGATTGACAACTATATGGGCGACGGCTTGCTGGCACACTTCGATGGCGTTGATCCCAACGAAGTTGCGTTGCGATCTGTGAAAGCCGGGCTGGGGATGTTGGATAAGTTGCAGACACTTCGACCATATTTTCAAACCACCTACGCCAGACTGCTGGAGATCGGCATCGGGCTGCACTATGGACAGGTCGTGCTGGGAAGCCTGGGGGCGCCGCGCCATAAGCGCGTGACGGTTATTGGCGATGCGGTCAACTTCGCCAGCCGGATTGAATCGGCCAATAAGGAAGCCGGTACACGATTCCTGATTTCCGACGATACCTACCAAATCGTGAAAGACACGATCAAGATAGGGCGGAAGATTCAAGTCTCGGTGAAAGGAAAAACCGGCGAACATACATTGTATGAAGTAACAGGATTGGCAAACTCTATGATGCCGACCTCCTCATCTGTACTGGAACGTGGTCGGGCTTAGAGTCCTATCGCGCACCGGGTTGATCTGATAGGCTGGCGGAATATAATCCCACCAATCCACATCAGCAAACAGCTCAAGTAGGGCAAAATCCTGCGGGCGATCCGCATGGCAAGCCTGGCGCCAACTGTTGAAGGGATGCACCTGCAAGCGCGCCATGCGAAATTCCTGCACGGCCAGGTATCCACTGACTCCACAGATCTTGACAAATCGCATTCGCTCAAACTCATCAAACAGCGGCGTATAGTCATAATTCACGCGGCGAAGGGTTGCCCGCCAACCCTGCAAACTGCCGTCGAGGATCATGTAACTTGCGCCGAAAATACCATCCAGCGGGACGCCGACCGTACCGGGGTTAAGGATGTGCCAGCGCCCCATCTGCCGATCCATGGTGAGGTGCGTGTGGGCGGCAATGACCGTCGTTTCGTCAATGCCAGTTAGCAATTCGGATGCTTCCTCTTCTGACACGGACGGGTAGATCGGCTCGAAGGGACTACGGGCCGAACCATGCACGACACGCAGTGTTGGCGCGTCACGGAAACGCAGGGCCAAAGTATCAGGCCAGGCTGCAATAACTTTTAGCCACTGGGCGTCAAGATGGTTCAGAGTCCAGGGCGAGATGGTGTAGTCTTTCCAGTGCGCGGGTGCGCGCGGAGTGTCGTGATCCAGAAGATAGAGTTCGTTATTGCCTCGAATGATTGCGCAGTCAAGCGCGACCAGACGCTCCATAACCGGATCAGTGAATGGCCCCCAATTCAGGACATCACCAGCGACAACGATCCGATCTACGCAAAAGTCTACCAGGTCTTTTAAGACTGCATCCAGCGCGGGCAAATTGCCGTGAATGTCCGATAG
>Ga0070730_10004332_pt1 | contig 12492 bp, 10 predicted proteins | sample Coa_R1_3_FD_66447 | JGI IMG/M metagenome (GOLD analysis project Ga0070730, IMG submission 66447) | Surface soil microbial communities from Centralia Pennsylvania, which are recovering from an underground coalmine fire - Coalmine... | ecosystem: Environmental > Terrestrial > Soil > Unclassified ... | reverse complement strand
CGACGGTGTGCCAGCAGCTGCGACCGAACGGCACGATCCCGGCCAGCACGTCGCCGGCCGCGCGGGCGAAGGTCACCCAGTCCAGGCGGTCCCCGGCCAGCCCGGTGAGGTCCTGGCGGGGACCCCGCAGTTCCCCACCCGCGACCAGGTGGTCGGCTACCTGGAGGGCTACGCCAGAAAGCACGGCCTCGACGTGCGGTTCGGCGTGCGGGTGGACCGGATCGATCCCGGCGCTGCCGCCTGGCAGCTGGCCACGTCGGCCGGCCAGCTCACGGCCCGCGAGGTGGTCATCGCCACCGGGTTCGCGCACACCCCGCGGCTGCCCGACTGGCCCGGGCGGGAACGCTTTCCCGGTCGGCTGCTCCACTCGGCCTCCTACCGCAACCCGGAGGAGTTCCGCGGCGGCGACGTGCTCGTGGTCGGGCCCGGCTGCTCGGGCATGGAGATCGCCTACGACCTGGCCCAGGGCGGGGCGAGCCGGGTGCGGATCGCGGTGCGCACCCAGCCGAACATCATGCTCCGCCAGGCCGGCGGACTCCCCGGCGACTACCCCGCGATGGTGCTGGAGCTACTGCCGAAGCGGCTCGCGGACGCTCAGGCCGCGCTGGTACGGCGGCTGACCGTCGGTGACCTGTCCAAGTGGGGGCTGACGCCGCCGAAGGAGGGCATCTTCGCCCGCCTCGAGCGCGAGCGCAAGGCGCCGGCCATCGTGGACATCGAGGTCATCAAGGCGATCAGGGCCGGCGAGCTCGACATCGTCGCCGGCGTGGAGTCGGTCGACGAGACCGGCGTGCGGCTGGTCGACGGCACCACGCTGCAGCCGGACGCGATCATCGCCGCGACCGGATACACCAGCGGGCTCACCCCTGTCGTGGGCCACCTCGGCGTGCTCGCCGCCAACGGGGTGCCGCAGATACACGGCGGACCCGCCGCCGCGCCCGGCCTGCGCTTCGTCGGTTACACGCCCAGGCCGTCCCAGGTCGGTCGAGTGGGCCGCGATGCACGCCGCGCAGCCAGGCAGATCAAGCGGGAAATCGCCGCCTCGCGCTGAGCGATGAGCGATGAGCGATGAGCGGCAGCGAGCGGTGACAATCAAGGGAGACGGAAATGACCACGTACGCGCACGTAGCAGGACAAGCCCAGATCGCCGAACGGAAGGTACCCGGGGGCCCGGGACCCGAGGCCATCCTGCAGCTCGCCACCGGGTTCATGGCGGCCAAGCACCTATTCGCGGCCAGCGAGCTCGGGCTGTTCGAGGCCCTGGCGGACTCCCCGGCCGGCCTGGACGCGCTGGCCGCCCGGACCGGGCTCACCCGCCGGGCCGCGCGGATCAGCGCCGACGCCATGGTGGCGCTGGGGCTGCTCGAAGCCAACGGCGGAACCTACCGCAACAGCGCCGTCGCGGCTGCGTTCCTGGCCGGCCCCGGGCCCGGCGACCTGCGCCCGTGCCTGCGGTACTGGGACAAGCTCAGCTACCCGGCCTGGACCGGGCTCGCCGACGCGCTCGCCATCGGTCCGCCGCGGGAGATCTTCGAGCTCAGCCCGGACCTGCAGCGGGTGGCGTCCGAGGGCATCGAGGCGATCCTGTCCGCGCCTGCCCGGTCGCTCGCTGAACTGTTCGACTTCGGCTCACACAAGCGCCTGCTCGACATCGGCGGCGGCACCGGCTCCTGGTCCATCGCCATCGCGCGGCGTCACGCCCACATCGAGGCGGCGGTGCTCGAGCTGGCCCCCACCACCGAGGTGACCCGAGGACGGATCACATCCGCCCAGCTCGCAGACCGCATCGACGTGATCGAAGGCGACGCGTTCACCACCGACCTCCCGGCGGGCTACGACGCGTTCCTGCTCGCCAACGTCATGCACTACTTCACCCCGGAGCAGAACCAGGACCTGCTGCGGCGCGTACGGAAAGCCGCCGAGCCGGGCTCGGCGCTGCTGCTGGCCGACTGGTGGACCAACCCCGAGCACACCGAGCCGCGGCAGGCCGCGCTAATGGCCGGCCAGTTCGCCGTGAACCTGCGGAACGGGGACGTCTACAGCGCCGACGAGGCGCACACGTGGCTGAACCGCACCGGATGGCGCGTCGCTACCCACCGCCCGCTCGCCGGGTCGCAATCCCTCATCATCGCGGAAGCCAACTGACCAGGCCGGGTCCGCCGGGCGCGACATCGGAACGTGCTTACCGACGGTGAGGAATCTCTCAGACGTACGGCCTTGCAGGCGGCGGCTCGCGCGACGTTAGTTGTAGAGACGCAATTAGTCTCAGACCAGTCGATCCGGGTGATACCAACTGCCAGAACTGAGCCGCCGGCGCCGCATGCTCGTGCTCGTCATCTGCTGCTCGGCCCTGTTCATCTCCGGCCTGGACAGCACGGTGGTCAACGTGGCGCTGCCGGTCATCGGGCGTGACCTGCACGCCTCGGTCTCCGGCCTGCAGTGGACGATCGACGGGTACGTCCTGGTCCTGGCCAGCCTGCTCATGCTGTCCGGCGCGACCGCCGACCGGGTCGGCCGGCGCCGGGTCTTCCAGGTCGGCCTGGCGGTGTTCACCGCGGGGTCCGGGCTGTGCAGCCTGGCCCCGGGGCTGGGCTGGCTGATCGCATTCCGGATGGTGCAGGCGGTCGGCGGGTCCATGCTCAACCCGGTGGCGATGTCCATCATCACCAACACGTTCACCGACCGGGCCGAACGCGCTAAGGCGATCGGGGTCTGGGGCGGCGCGTGGGGCCTGTCCCTGGCGCTCGGCCCGGTTCTCGGCGGGGTGCTCGTCGACGCCGTGGGCTGGCGCGGGGTGTTCTGGATCAACATCCCGGTCGGGATCGCCGCGATCGCGCTGACCGCGCGGTTCGTGCCGGAATCCCGGGCGCCGGTGGCGCGCCGGCCGGACGTGATCGGGCAGGCGCTCCTCGTCGCGATGCTCGGGTCGCTGACCTACGCCATCATCGAGGGGCCCGCGCTCGGCTGGCGCACACCGGCCATCCTGGCGCTCTTCGCCCTCGCCGCGGTGTCTTTCGCGGCCTTCGCGGGCTACGAGGCCCGCCGGGCCGAGCCGGTGCTCGACCCGCGGTTCTTCCGCAGCGCCCCCTTCGCGGGCTCGGTGCTCACGGCGATCACCGCCTTCGCCGCCATGGGCGGATTCCTGTTCCTGGCCACCTTGTACCTGCAGGACGCGCGTGGCGAGTCCGCGCTGAGCGCGGGGCTGCACATCATGCCGATGGCGATCATCATGGGGCCCGGCGCGGTGGTCTCCAGCCGGATCCTCGCCCGGCGCGGCGCCCGGCTGCCGATGCTGGCCTCGGGCCTCAGCCTGATCGCGGGCGGCGTGCTGCTGTCCAGGCTCACCATCGCCTCGCCGACGTGGCTGATCGTCGAAGCGTTCTGCGTGTTCGGCATCGGCGCCGGCATGGTGAACCCGCCCATCACCTACGCGGCAGTGTCCGGCATGCCGACCACCCAGGCGGGCGTGGCGTCGAGCATCGCGTCCACCAGCCGGCAGGTGGGCCAGTCGCTCGGCGTGGCGGTCACGGGCTCGATCCTGGCGGCGAGCCTGCACGGCAGCCTGAAAGCCCGGTTTATCCCTGCCAGCCACGCGGCCTGGCTGCTGCTGGCTGCCTGCGGTGGCGCCGTGTTCCTGCTCGGCCTGGTCACCACGAGCTATTGGGCCAGGCAGACAGCTGTCCGTACCGCCGAAAGGTACGACGACGCGCCGGAGCAGAAGACCGCAGTCACGACGAGTTGACCGCCGCGGTGTCCGACGACCCGGCCGGGCAGAAGCCGACGGTAACGGCCGCCGGCTAACCCCACAGCGCGGTCAGCCCCGCAGCCCGGTCAGCCCGCAGTCGCGTCAGCCCCCGCAGCCGCAGGACCCGCCGCAGCAACCGCCGCCGCCCGAACCCATGGCCCGGTCACGCCCCGACGCCAGGCCACCGACCGAGACCGTGGACAAGAGTTTGACCGTGTCGTCGTGACCCTGCGGGCAGGTGCACGGCGCCGATGACTCGGCCATGGGGCGGTTCAGCTCGAACGTGTCTCCGCAGGCCCGGCAGCGGTACTCGTAGCGCGGCACATCTACATCCTAACCGGCGCCTGCACCAGCGGAATCGCCGGCCACGGGGGAGGAGTCACGGTTCGCGGGGGAGAGGGCATGGCCGTTCGGGCTAATGCTGGACCGCGCGGGCGCGGGCGGGACGGCGACGGCGGGACCAGGGGCGAGCGGGACCTGCTCGTCGTCCCAGTAGAACTGCTTGCCGCGCAGCAGCGAGACCAGGGCGCCGGTGACCGACATGATGGCGGCCGCGGTGAACACGATGACCAGGCCGTGGTGGAACGGCGCGGAGATCAGGTGCGGGAAGAACTGCCTGCCGGTCAGGACCGCGGCGTTATGCGCGGGCAGCCTGGACAGCACCCCGGAGGGCGCGAGGAGGTTCTGCACCGGGTTGTAGCCGAGCAGGGCGGCGAACATCGTGCTGACCGGCGGCAGGTGGCTGACCTGGGTGGCTACCGAGAGCGGGACGCCCTGGGCGGTCAGCCCGCCGGTGAGCGTGCGGGGCAGGGTCGAGGCCAGCCCGGCGATCATCAGCGAGAAGAAGATGCCGATGGACAGGGACATGCCGGAGTTCTGGAACGTGGACCGCATGCCGGACGCTACCCCCCGGTACCCGGCCGGGACGGCGCTCATGATGGCGGAGGTGTTGGGGGCGGCGAACAGGCCGGACCCGATCCCGTTGCCGAAGATCAGCACGGCGAACAGCCAGTACGGGAAGTCCACGGGGAGCATTATCAGGCCGGTGAAGCAGACCGCGGCCAGCAGCAGGCCGGCGGTCGCGAACAGCCGCGGGCCGTACCGGTCCGACAGCGTGCCCGAGATGGGCCCGGCGATCAGGAAGCCCGCGGTGAGCGGGAGCATGTAGATCCCGGCCCACAGCGGGGTGACCGCGAAGTCGTAGCCGTGCAGCGGCAGCCAGATGCCCGCCAGCCAGATGACCAGCATGAACTGCAGCCCGCCGCGGGCGATCGAGCCGAGCAGGCTGGCCGCGTTCCCGGTCGCGAACGCCCTGATCTTGAACAGGCTCATCTCGAACATCGGCTCGGAGATCTTCGTCTCGAAGACGCAGAAAGCGGCCAGGATGACCGCGCCGCCGATCAGCCCGCTGATGATCCAGGGGTTGGTCCACCCGGTGGCGTGCCCGCCGTAGGGCCGGATCCCGTAGGTGATGGCGACGAGCAGGGCGCTCAGGCCGCCCGCGAACATGACGTTGCCGATCCAGTCGATCCGCGCCCGCCTGGTGGTCGCGATCTCGCGCAGGCTCTTGTACGCCCAGATGGTGCCGAACAGCCCGATCGGCACGTTCACCCAGAACACCAGGCGCCAGTCCCAGGCGGCCAGCGCCCCGCCGAGCAGCAGCCCGACGAACTGCCCGGAGATGCCGGCGATCTGGTTGATGCCCAGCGCCATCCCGCGCTTGTTGGCGGGGAACGCGTCGGTCAGGATCGCGGCCGAGTTGGCCATCAGCATGGCCCCGCCGAACGCCTGCACGAACCGCCACCCGATGAGCCACTCCGCCCCGTGGGTGCCGGTCAGCGGGTCGAGCGACAGCGCGATCGAGGCCAGCGTGAAGACGACGAACCCGAGGTTGTAGATCCGCACCCGGCCGAACATGTCGCCCAGCCGCCCCAGCGTCACCACCAGCACCGACTGAACGAGCAGGTACCCGATGATCATCCAGAGCAGGTAACTGATGTTGGCCGGGTCGAGCGGGTTCAGGTGGATGCCGCGGAAGATGGCGGGCATCGCGACGATCACGATCGAGGCGTCGATGGTCGCCATCGTCATGCTCAGCGTGGTGTTGGACAGGGCGACCCACCTGTACCTGTCCGGACGGCCGACCGCCGGCCCGGATCCGTTCGCTGCCCCGTTCAGGTCGTGGTTCGTCTCAACACTTTGCCGCACGCTAACCCAGCCTACCGCTGAACACTTGCTTAATGACAACTATCTACCTGAATAGCTAACGTATACGTCAGGTTCACGGCGCGCCGCCATCAGGGGAGTCCGCGGCCGAGGGCTCGCCGGGGGCGGCCCTGGACGTGGGCGTGTTCTCGAAGACGTAGTACACGGCGATCAGGGCGATGATCACGAACGCGGCGATGGCGTTGAACAGCGCCACGACGAGGGCGACGATGTACGCGGCGCTCCCGCCGGCGAACCGGATGCGGGCGGCCCAGTGCTTCTCGGGCGGGACCGGGTTGGCTACGCGCCCGCCGTGCAGCGTCCACTCGAAGATCGCGGCGAAGCCGCCCGACATGCCGAGGAACACCGCGCTGTACAACGCCATCGCGAGCCGGACGTACCCGCCGTCGGGGGTGTGGGCCAGGTAGGCGGATATGTACTCGGCCACGAGCCCGGTCGCGAACGGGATCAGCACGACCCACAGCAGCAGCACCAGGTTGAGGAAGAGCACCAGCCGGTCGACGACCAGGAAGGTCTTGACCAGGACGTGGTGGTTGACCCAGATGATGCCGATCACGAAGAAGCTGATCAGGTACGCGGCGAACGACGGCCAGTGCGAGCCGAGCTGGCTGGTCAGCGAGCCGTGCCCCGGTCCGCCCACGGTGAGGTTGAGCACGAGCAGGGTGATCGCGACCGCGAAGACGCCGTCGCTGAACGCCTCGAGCCTGGACCTGTCCACCCCGGGACCCCCGCTGCCTACGCCCCGGCGGTCCCCGGCGCTGCGGCCGGCCCGCCGGGCGCGCTGATGCCTGCCGCGACCGCGACCCTTACCGCGTCCGGGTCGCCGCCGACCGCGGCGATCAGGTGCCCGAGCACCGCGTCCTGCGCCAGCAGGTGCTGCTGGATCTGCATGGCCTCGTGCAGGACCGCCTCGGCGTCCTCGTAGGTATTCAACGCGCGCTTGTCGGAGGCCTTGGCCTGCAGATTCTGCCCCACGATGATGACCGGCAGGAGCACCAGCTGCAGGAAGTTGGACGAGACCCAGGCGATGATGACGGTCAGGTTGTGGCTGGTGATCGCGGACGGCAGGCTGATCAGCGCGATGATCGCGAAGACGTAGCCGGCCACCATGGTGCCGACGAGGGTGGTGATGGCCAGGCCGATCTTGCCGTTCAGCCCGACCCGCCCGTCGTCGACCTTGACCGGCTTCGGCGCCCGGCCCGTCAGGTGCAAGGTGGTGCAGGGATGCTGGATGTATTCGTAGATATGCATGGAGGAAACTTACGGCAACCTCGCCCGGGACACCCCAGTTGTCGCTGGCAGCTAAAAGCTTTCCTTATCCGAACGGCCGTTGGTGACGCCCCCGCTTCGGCCCGCGGCCCGGTCTTGACGGGCTATCCTGTCGGCCATGACCCGGCACGGGCAGAACCGGCAGGGAACCGCGGGTGGGAGCGCGGCCAGCACCAGCAGGCGGGCGTTCCTGGGCCTCAGTGCGCTGGGGGTGGTCGGGGCGGCCGCATCTTGTAGCGAACCAGCGACCCAGGTTCACCCGCCGGCCGGCTCGGGGGTGACCTCCCGCCGCAGCGCGGGCCGCCGGAAGGTGGCGGAGAACTCGCGGCCCGGCGACCGGCACTGGGAGATCCGACACCTGGGTGCGGCGGAGGCGATCGCCGGGTACGCAGGCGCGGCCAGCGTGCTGACCGGTGAGTCCTTCCCGCTGTTCGTCTCGACTACCTCATCGGGGTTCCGGGTGACGGCGTTCCGGCTCGGCTGGTACGGCGGGGACGGCGCCCGCCAGGTGTGGCGTTCGGGGCCGCTACCCGGTCACCGGCAGAACGCCCCCGGCTTCGCCGGCCCGACGAACACGGTACACACGGACTGGGATCCGGCCATCGAGGTGCCGACCGACAACTGGCCCGCGGGCTCCTACCTGCTCCGCCTCGACGCCGACTCCGGCGCGCAGCGGTACGTGCCGGTGACCGTCCGCTCCGCCACGACGGCGGGCACGCTCGTGCTCAAGAACTGCGTCGCCACCTGGCAGGCGTACAACACCTGGGGCGGCTACGACTTGTACAAGGGCCCCGGCCAGTCCTACGCGTCCCGGTCGCTCGCGGTGAGCCTGGACCGGCCGTACGACTTCAACGGCGCTGACATGTTCCTCACCTACGAGCGGAACGTCGTCAAGCTGGCCGAGCACCTGGGCCTGCCGCTCGCCTACGTGACCGGCATGGATATCGCGGCCGACCCGCACCTGCTGGACGGGGCCAGCGCGCTGATCTCCATGGGGCACGACGAGTACTGGACCCCGGGCGAGCGCGCGAACGTGACCGCGGCCAGGAACGCCGGGGTCAACCTGGCCTTCCTCGGGGCCAACGCGATGTTCCGGCGGATCAGGCTGGACGCCACCCGCCTCGGCAAGTCGCGGCTCGTCATCTGCTACAAGACCAGCTACCCCCAGGACCCGCTGTTCGGGGTGGACAACGCGCTGGTCACCAGCGACTTCCGCGAGGCGCCCGACCCCAACCCCGAGTCTTCCCTCATCGGCACGATCTACGAGGGCTACCCGGCGCAGGCCCCCTACGTGGTGGTCTCCCCGGCTAGCTGGGTCTTCGCCGGGACCGGGGTCACCGCGGGCAGCAGCTTCAAGAACCTGGTCGGCATCGAGTACGACCGGGTCAATCCCGCCTACCCGGTCCCGCGGCCGATCCAGGTCCTGTCCCACTCGCCGCTGGTCTGCCAGGGCAAGAGCAGCTTCGGTGACTCCGCCTACTACACGCATACCGGCGGCGCCGGCGTCTTCAACTCGGGCACCATGCGCTGGGTCGAGGCGATCTACGGCGACCAGCCGCACGGCATCCGCGGGCGGACGCCCGGCTTCGTCAAGCAGGTCACCACGAACGTGCTGCGCGCGTTCGCCGACGGGCCCGCGGCGGCCAAGTACCCGGCGCACGACAACCTGGCCGCCATCCACGAGCACGTCGGCGACCCGATCGGCAGCCCGGGGAACCTGCAGTAGCGCCTAGGCGGTCAGGCCGGCGTCGACCGGGATGACGGTTCCGGTGAGGGCGCCGGCGTCCGGGCCGCAGAGCCAGGCCACGGCGGCCGCGACGTCGGCGGGGTCTAGCAGCCTGCGGAGCAGGGCCTGCGCGGCGAAGGACTCCTGGTCGGGCAGGTCGTAGAGGGCGGCGCTGGCGGCCAGCATCGGACCCCGGGTCGATCCGGGGCAGACCACGTTCGCCGTCACCCCCGTCCCGGCCAGGTCGGCGGCCAGCGCGCGGACGTAGCTGACCACCGCTCCCTTGGCCGCGGAGTAGGCGGCGAGCATGGGCATGGCGCGCAGCGCGGCCGCCGACGCGACCGCCACGAACCGCCCGGCGCCCGCCTCGATCATCGCCGGTACGCAGGCGTCGGCCAGGTGCGTGACGCCGAACAGGTTCACCCTCATCATCAGGCCGAACGCGTCGTCGGGTACCGCCCAGGCCTGATCCCCCCTGATCACGCCCGCCGCGGCGACCACCGCGGCGGGCACCCGGCCGCCGAGCGCGTCCCGCACCCGGTCGCGCACCGAGCCGTCGCCGACGTCGGCGATCAGCTCGTCGACGCCCTTCGCGCCGGCCGCCAAGCAGTACCGGCCGACCTCGGCCAGATCCCCGGGTGCGGGCATCGGGTAATCGGCCGGCGGCTGCGGCGCGCACGCGTCCACGAGCAGGAGCGACCACCCGTCGGCGGCGAGCTTCCTGGCGACCGCCGCCCCGATCCCGCGTGCCGCCCCGGTGATGACGGCCAGGCGCTCCGTCATCTTTAAGCCAGGCGTCCGGCGAACGCGGCGTCGAGCTGGCGCATCGCGGAGTCGAGCAGGGCGCCGAGCTCGGCTTCCTCGTCGTCCAGCCACCGTTCGTAGGCCGCCACGGCGACGCCGAGGACGGCGTGGGCGATGGCCTGGGGGGCCAGCGAGTCGGGGCGCAGGCCCGCACGTTCGGCGACGAACTCGGCGATCACCGCGCGCCATGAGGCAAACCGCAGGGTGGAGTGAGCCAGCAGGGCGGGCACCCGCAGGATGAGTTCCATCCGGCGCCGGTGCCAGGGGATCTGGCCCGGCTCCACCCGGTTGAAGTCGACCAGCGCGACCCGGATGGCGTCCATCAGGGGCACGTCACGCGGGCACTCCTTAAGCCGCGCCCGCATCCGCTCGAGCTCCACCTCGAACATGCCCCACGGCACGTCGTTCTTGGAAGGGAAGTACCTGAAGAACGTCCGCCGCCCGATCCCGGCCGCCGCCGCGATGTCGTCCACCGTCGTCAGCTCGAACCCGTTGGCCGCGAACAGTTGGAACGCGACCTGTTCCAGCTCTCCCCGTGAGGTAACCCGCCTGCGCCCCGGCTGCCCGCTCGCGGCGTCCTGCGCGCCCTCCGCGACCACGCTGTCCGGAACCGTCGCCGCCGCCACGCTCTCAGGAACCGTCGCCGCCACCAGGCTCTCAGGAACCGTCGCCGCCACCAGGCTCTCAGGAACCGTCGCCGCCGCCACGCTCGTCACCGCCCCAGGGGAGTCACCACCGGCTATCCGGTGCACATCCTACGTCCAACCTTGTCCAGTGGCACTCGGTGCCGTTACGATGGCACCCGGTGTCACTACCCCCAGGGAGGCCCTCATGCCCGCCACCACCACCGTCGCCGAGCCGGCCACCACCCCGACCCCAGCCCCCGAGCCGGACCCCCTAGTGACCGACGAGCTCCTGGTAGAGGAAATCTCCATCGACGGCATGTGCGGCGTCTACTGACCCCCGCCGCCGCCCCGTGGACCCGGCCTTCGACCTAGACCGCCCCTGGCGCCTGCACCCCCGCGCCGCCGTCCGCCCCGAGCCCTTCGGCGCCATGCTCTACCACTTCCAAACCCGATCCCTCTCCTTCCTCAAAACCCCCACCCTCCGCAGCGTGCTGGAAAGCCTGGCGGACTACGACACCGCACGCGCGGCGTGCCTAGCCAAGGGGATCCCCGAGCCCGACCTGCCCCTCTACCAGCGTGCGCTAACCACCCTCGCCAACTCCCAGATGATCATCCCGGGCCTTCCACCCGGACCTCGGCGCACGGCCCAGCCGGTTTATCCGCCGGCGTTCGGCATAAGAGCCGGAGGAGAAACCGGCCCGGCCGGGAGCGGCCCGGCCGGGCGTCGACCTCTAACGGAGCTCTTCGAGAGCGGACTGAACTCCCCAATCTGCCTAACCTGGGAACTCACCTACGCCTGCAACCTGGCGTGCATCCACTGCCTGTCGAGCTCCGGCCGGAGGGACCCGCGGGAGCTCAACACGGACGAGTGCCGGTCCGTCATCGACACCCTCCAGCGGATGCAGGTGTTTTACGTCAACATCGGCGGCGGCGAGCCGACGGTGCGCCCGGATTTCTGGGAGCTCCTGGACTACGCGACCGCCCACCAGGTCGGGGTCAAGTTCTCGACGAACGGGATCAAGCTCGACGCCGTCGCCGCCCGGCGGCTGGCCGCCAGCGACTACGTCGACGTGCAGATCTCGCTGGACGGCGCCACGGAAGAAGTGAACGACGCGGTGCGCGGTCGCGGGTCGTACCGGACGGCGCGGGCGGCCATGGCCTGCCTGACGGCCGCGGGGTTCCGCGGCTTCAAGATCTCCGTGGTCGTGACCAGGCACAACATCTCCCAGCTCGACGCGTTCCAGGAGATAGCCGACGAGCACGGCGCGCAGCTCCGGCTGACCAGGCTGCGGCCCGCCGGCCGCGGCGCGGACTCCTGGCCGGAACTCCACCCGACCAGCGCCCAGCAGCGCGAGCTCTACGACTGGCTCGTCGCGCACGGCGAGCAGGTCCTCACCGGCGATTCGTTCTTCCACCTGTCGCCGTACGGGCCGCCGCTCCCCGGGCTGAACATGTGCGGGGCCGGGCGGGTGGTCTGCCTGATCGACCCGGTCGGGGACGTGTACGCCTGCCCGTTCGCGATTCACCCGGACTTCCTGGCCGGCAACGTCCGGCAGCCGGGCGGGTTCGAGTCGGTCTGGCGTTCGTCACCGCTGTTCTCCGGGCTGCGCCAGCCGCAGACCGGGGGAGCCTGCCGCTCCTGCGGCTCCTACAGCTCGTGCCGCGGCGGCTGCATGGCGGCCAAGTTCTTCACCGGGCTGCCACTGGACGGACCCGACCCGGAGTGCGTGCAGGGCCACGGCGAGGCCGCGCTGGCCGCGGCGGCCCGGTCCGGCGCCCTGGTGCCACCGCGGCCCGACGGTGATCATTCACACCGGAAGGTAGCGGTAACGATCGGGCGGCGCCCTCCAGTGCGCGGCTGTGACGAGGACCCCTTGGCTGGGTGGTCCATCGTGTCCGGGGCCTGACGGCGGGGGACCCCTTGACCAGATGGTCCCTTGGTCCGGGGCCCAACGGCGAGCTGGCCCTGGCTGGTGGTCCCTTGGGTTCCGGGCCCGACGGCGAGTTGGCCCCGGCCGGGCTTACCCTGCGGCCCGACCCCGGCTCGCGCCTGCTGGCGGGCGGTGCGGTCCTGGTCGGCGGTTCCCCCGTCCGGG
>Ga0070730_10004331_pt1 | contig 12493 bp, 9 predicted proteins | sample Coa_R1_3_FD_66447 | JGI IMG/M metagenome (GOLD analysis project Ga0070730, IMG submission 66447) | Surface soil microbial communities from Centralia Pennsylvania, which are recovering from an underground coalmine fire - Coalmine... | ecosystem: Environmental > Terrestrial > Soil > Unclassified ... | reverse complement strand
CGCTCGCGCTCGAGGTCCATCGTATCGAGGACCTGGTCGCGCATCAGTCGCTTGTCGAGCGTGCCGGTCAGCTCGATAAGACGATCGGCAAGCGTAGATTTGCCGTGGTCGATGTGCGCGACAATGCAGAAGTTGCGGATATGATCTTGTCTCATCGCCGACAAATATAGACGGCCATGCCTCCGATAACCGGTTGGTTCGATCCATCCCCCAAGGGCGGTGCCCTTCGGGTCGCCGCCAACAGCTATCTGCCGGGCCGCGGTGATCCGCCGGTGCGTCTGCCCGGTCTCCGGCGCGGCGATCTCGTCACACTCGAGAACGGTCGCGTCTCGACGGTCAACGGCTTGCCCGTCGAGCAACTCGATGGACGGCCTGAATTCGCTTCGCTGGGCGCGGTTCATCCCAACCGCCCACTCACGCTCGAGACGCCGCGCGCGTCGAGCCAGCGCACGGCCGACATCCAGCGCGTGGTCGATTTGATCTGCCCCTTCGGGTTCGGCCAGCGCGCGCTCATCGTCTCCCCGCCCAAGGCGGGAAAGACCATGATGCTGCAGGCCATCGCCGAGGGCGTCGCCGAGAATCATCCCAAGGCATTGCTGCTGGTCTTATTGGTTGACGAACGTCCCGAAGAAGTCACGGAGATGATCGATTGGGGCAGGGGTGAGGTCATCGCGTCGAGCTTCGATCTTCCCCACGAGCGCCACGTCGCGGCCGCCGAGATGGTGTTCGATCACGCACGCCGGCAAGTCGAGCTCGGCCGGGACGTCGTGATCGTGCTCGACTCGCTGACCCGGCTCGCGCGCTCGCACAACACGACGGGGCGCGGCAGCGGCCGCACGATGTCGGGTGGCCTCGATGCCAATGCTCTCGCCAAGCCCAAGGCGCTGTTCGGCGCCGCGCGCGCGGTGGCGCCGCCGCACGCCGGATCGCTGACCGTGATAGCGACGGCCCTCGTTGAGACCGAAAGCCGGATGGACGACATCATCTTCGAGGAGTTCAAGGGGACCGGCAACGCCGAGCTGCGATTGTCGCGCGCGCTGGCCGACCGGCGGATCTATCCCGCGGTCGATATCGCGGCGAGTGGGACGCGGCGCGAAGAGCTGCTCGCCGACGCCAAGACGATCGAGGCCAAACACAAGCTCCGGCGGACGTTGGTGGACCTTCCGCCGGAGCAGGCGATGCAGAGTCTACTGCAACAGCTGAAACGCGTTAAGACGGATGCCGAGTTGTTGACTTCGCTTTAGCGCGGGTCGCGCCGCGAACGCTGACGACTTTACCGTTCATCGCGCTCACCTGCACGTCGCTGCTCGTGGTGGCACCGGTCTTCTGGATCTTGAAATCCCAAATCAGGCGGCGACGCACGCGCTTCAGCTGCGTGCCCTGCACGTCACCGGGAACGCGCTTGGTCGCGACCGCGCGGGCCGAATCTTCAGAAACCTTTGCCTTGGATACCAGGCTGTCAGGAACGTTGCGACTCGGTTCTTGCGCAGCGAGGCTGCCGGCGGCAAGCGTCACCGCGGCCAGAAGGGTCAATGGGGTCAGCAGGCGCATGGTTCAGGCTCCGGGTAGAGAGTGTGGATTGTGCTCCTGAGACCATACCAGGCGGTACATGGTCACGGTAGGCGGTAACCGGCGCCTCGAATGGCGACCAGCAGGGTAGGGACGGCGAAGAGCGTGATCGGGGTGGAAAGGACTAATCCGCCGATCACGGCAAGCGCCAGAGGCCGTTGGAGCTCGCTTCCCGCCCCGATGCCAAGGGCCAGCGGCAGCAGACCGAACAGCGTGCACAGGGTCGTCATGAGAATCGGACGCAACCGGACTCGCGCGGCTTCCCGAATCGCCACGTCCAGCGGTACTCCCTCCTCACGCATCCTGAGCCTCGTGAAGTCGAGCAGGATGATGCCGTTCTTCACGATCAGCCCGACCAGGAGGATGAGTCCCATGAACGAGGCCACGTTCAACGCGGTCTTCGTGATGAGCAGGAGGGCGAGCGCCCCCACGAACGACACCGGTGCGACGAGCAGCACGACCAGAGGCTCGACGAACGACTCGAACTGCACGACCATGACCGCGGAGACGCTCACCGCCGCGAGAAACAGCACGAGCAACAACGCGCGAAAGGCCTGCTGCTGACCTTCGTACTGCCCGCCGAGGACGAGTCGAATTCCGGGGGGAGGAGGCTGCGCCGCGAGTATGCGGCGGACGTCTTTCATGACAGCGCCCAGTGACCGGTCACTGACGTCCGCCGTCATGGTGATCATCTGCTGCTGATTCTCGCGTTCGAGGCTCAGGCGCGACTCGGCCGGGGTAAACGAGGCGACGCTGCCGAGCGGGGTGGTAGGCGTGATCGGGAACGCGCGGAGACGTAAGGGATCGTAACGGACGGAGTCGGGCGCGCGCACGCGCACGGGGACAGGCCGGTCCCCGCTCCGGACCTCCCCCGCGTGGATGCCGAGCAATGCCCCGCTGACCGCGTCGCCCACGTCCTCCGGCGTCAGCCCTACACGGGCCGCCTCGGCCTGGTCGACGTGCATCAGTAACTCGGGCGAGGGCTCGCTCACACCGTTGTACAAGTCCTCGAGTCCCTCGACGCTGTCGAGGCCCGGCTCCAGCCGGCGGGCGTACGCCTCCAGCGAATCGAGGCGCTCGCCGAACAGCTTGATCTCGACCGGCCGCGCCGCGCCCGCGAGGTCGTTGATGACGTCCGACAGGATCTGTACGAATTCGATGTGCAGCCGCGGCACGGCGGCGCCGATCCTGCCGCGCACGTCATCGATGACTTCGAAGATGTCGCGTGACCGCTGGCTGGGACGCTTGAGACGGGCCACGATGTCGCCGGTGTTCTGCGTGGTGGCAAACAACCCCAGCTCGGCGCCGGTGCGTCGCGACGTGCCCTCGATTTCCGGCGTTGCGGCGAGCACGCGCTCGGCGATCCCGACCTCGCGGTCCGTTTCGGCCAGAGCGGTGCCACCCGGCGTGAAGTAGTCGAGCACGAACGCGCCCTCATCCATTTCGGGCAGGAAGCCGGTTTCGACGAGTCGCCAGAGGCCGAACCCGACGAGGACGAGCGCGAGCGCCGCGATCACGATGCGGCGCGTGTGCCGCAACACGGCGCTCAAGGCTCTTTCGTACCGATCGCCCAGCGTATCGAGAGTGGCTTGGACGCGCGCCAGCGGTCCGGCCCGCGTCGGTTCCACTTCATGCGCGGTCACGAACTGCTCCGCCAGCAGGGGAATGATCGTGAGCGCGAGGACGAGGGAGACGAGCACGGCGACGGTCAGCGTTGTCGCGAGCGCCGCGAAAAACTGCCCGACGACGCCCTGCAACAGGCCGAGCGGCAGGAAGACCACCACGGTCGTGAGCGTCGACGTGGTGACCGGCCAGATCAACTCCTGGACGGCGCTCCGAATCGCGAGCTCGCGGTCGGGCGTGAGGCGCAGATGGCGCGCGATGTTTTCGGTGATGACAACTGCATCGTCGATGACCAGACCGATCGCGATCGCCATGGCGCCCAGGGTCATCAGATTGAAGGTCTGGCCGAGCAGGCGCATGAGGAACACCGTGATGGCGAGCGTCAGCGGAATGGAAGTGGCGCTGATGGCCGTGATCCGACCATGCCGCAGGAAGACCAGCAGCACGAGCACCGCGAGTGCGGCGCCCACGAGCATCGCGTCGCGGACGGAGTGCACCGCGTCGCGGACGAGCTCGGCCTGATCGTATACGGGCTTGAGGTGGACGCCGGGCGGCAACGTGGGCCCGATCGTCGCCATGATGCGCGCGACGCTGTCGGCGATCGCAACAGTGTTCCCGCCGAGCTGGCGGGTGATATTGATCAACGCCGCGGGACGGCCGTCTCCTGCGATAATGCGCACGTGGTCCTCCGTCCCGACCTGTACGGTGGCCAGATCGCGGACGTGCAACCCGCCGCGCACCACGACATTGCCGACGTCGCCGGTGGCGTGGGCTTCCTGATCGGTGACGATCAGATACTGCCGGTAATCCTGCGCGACGCGCCCGACGGCCTGGACCGTGATCGCTCGCTGGATCGCCGCGGCGAGGTCGGCATACGAAAGCGCGTGCGCCGCGAGGCGGGCCGGGTCGGCGATCACCTCGATTTCGCGCACATCCGAGCCCTGCACGTCCACACGCCCCACGCCCGGCACACGCGAGATCAGGGGCTTGATGTCGTAGCGCGCGAGATCATACAGCGTCGCCGCTTCGCCGCCTTCGACGTTGTACGAGAGAATAGGGAACAGCGACGGTGTGAGCTGCTCGACCTGAATGTCCAAATCGGAGGGGAGCGTCCCCTGGATCTGGTTGACGCGCGCGCGCACCAGTTGCAGCGCGCGATCCATGTCCGTGCCAGGGGCGAAGGTGACGGCCATTTCGGTGGCGCCCCGGATCGTGTGGGAACGCACGCGAATCACGCCCGGCACGATGCTGACCGCCTCTTCGAGCGGTCGCGTGACGCTGAAGACGATCTGCCGGGCGCCGAGCGTGGAGCCTTCGGCGACGACCGTGATGCGTGAGAATTGCAGCTCGGGATATATCGCTGATGCCAGGCGCAACGCGGCCCAGATGCCAGCGGCGCTGATGATGCCGACGACGAGGTAGATGAACCGCCGCTGGCGGGACAGCAGCTCGAAGAGCGTCACTGGTGATCGAGCTGAATCTTCGCGCTGTCGGTCACGCCGTAGGCGCCGGTGGTCACGACCCGCTCGCCGGCCTGGAGCCCCTGCAGGATTTCGGCCCGCGTTTCGGACCGGCCGCCGACGACCACCGCTCGCGCGTGCGCCATCCCGGCGGAGTCCACGACGAACACGCGAAACGCCTCGCCGTCCGGGACGAGCGCTTCGACCGGAACCGTGATGGCGTCCGCGTGCACGCCGGTCGCAATGCGGCCGGCCACGGACTCACCGATGCGCAGCACCCGCGTCGTGTGCCTGAGCCTCGTCCGGACCGCGACCGCTCGCGATGCGGAGTCAACAGCCACCGCGACGCTGACCACGGTCGCCGTGCCGAGCGTCTCCGCCGCGGCGCCCTCGCCGCTGCTCAGCGAGAGCGTGTCGCCCGCGTGAATTCTGGCGGCCTCGGTCGCCGAGACGTTGAACAGGATGTCGAGGGCCGTGGGATCGGCCACCTCGACGAGCGGCTGGCTCTGATCGACCGAAGCGCCCAGCACGGCGGTCATGCGCGTCACGATGCCGCTCAACGGCGCGCGCAGCGTGGCGAGCTCCTGGGCGCGCCGCGCCGTGACGTCGGCCGAGCGCGCGGCCGCGAGGTCGGCGGCGGCCTGATCGGCGTCCTTCTGCGGCAGAATCCCCTCCTGCGCCAAACGGGCCGCGCGCGTGTAATTGTGTTCCGCGCTCGCCAGCGCCGCATCCGCGCTCTGGGCCGCGGCGTCGAATGGCGCGTGCTCGAATTCGATCAGGGAATCCCCGCGCGCGACTCGCTGTCCCGCGACGACGAAGATGCGCGCGACGCGCGTCGGCCCGGGCGGCGCGAGCGAAGCGTACCGCCCCGGCCGTGCATTCACGGTGCCGATGGCGTTGATGCTTTGCCGGAACGGCTCGCGCGTCGCCAGCGCCGTACCAACACCCGTGACGCCCTGCGCTTCGTCGGACTGCTTCGCCACGCCCTTGCAGGCGGCGATGATGACCAGCAAAGCCATGACGTGCCGTCGCCGCACGCTCATGGCTGGCCTGACGTCATGGTGAGCCACCGCAGCGTCCGCGCCGCGGCGTCGGTGGCCGCGAGGTCGTCGATGTAGCGGGCGAGGATCTCCCGAGCGTTCCGCTGTGCCTCGAGGACGTTGGCGAGCGCCACCGCGCCTTCGCCGTACGCCTGCAACGACATTCCCGCGATCCGGTTCGCGCTCGCCACGAGATCCGCCGACCGCCGGGCGCGCGTGCGCGCCGCGAGCAGCTCTCGGCGCGCACGCGCGACGGCCGCATTCGTCTCCCGCTTGGTCAAGTCGAGCTCGGCGATCGCCCGATCGCGATCGGCGATGGCGCGCGTCACCTCGCCGCCGCTCCAGTTGAAGAGCGGAAAGGGCAGCGAGAACCCGATCACCGGCAGCAGCTGATTCGGATTCGCGCTCGTGGGGTCGCCCTTGTCGACGCCGAACTGGACGCTCGGCGCGAACCGGCTGGCGCGCGTGAACGACAACGTGCGCTCGGCGGAACGCAAGCGCGCGATCGCGGCGGCCACAGGCAAGTACTCGCCGGCGCGTACACCGCTGAGCGTGTCATCGGTGAATGCGAGCGAGTCGACGAGCACGATGGCGGACGTGTCGCCGCTCAGGCCCATCTGGAGCTGCAGCGACAGTAACGTAGCGAGGGCGCCCAACGAGTCGTCGATGGCGATGTTCTGCAACTGACCTGCGTTGACCGCGGCGAGCCGCACGTCGAGGTCGCTAACATCGCCGACGTCCCGGCGCACTTGCGCGATCTTGAGCAGACTATCGGCATCGGCGGCCGTGCGGCGGGACAGCCGTGCGTGCAGCGCCGCGGCCAGGGCGCGGGTGTACGTGGTGTCGACATCGAAGAGAATGCCGGCGCGATCGTACGCGAACTGGAACCGCGCGGCATCGCGCGCCGCTTCCGCCGCGCCGATGCGTGGCGCGCGGAGCCAGGGTAGATCGAGCGGCAGCTCGCCAAGAGCGTGATAGTTCGGCGTGTCCTTCGAGTAGCTGCCCGAGAGCGTGGGATTCGGAAAGGCCCGGGCCGTACGGAGCGCGCCGAGCGCGGCCGCCGTGTCCGCGCGACCGAGCGCGAGTCGCGCGCCGCGCGACAACGCCGCGGCCAGAGCGTCGGAGCGAGTGACAGGTTGTTGCACGCAGAGCGCGATAACGAACAGTAGCATGGCGGGGAAAGTACCCTCGGGACCTTACAGAATGCTTACAGGGTTGCGACGCCCGGCGGGAAGTCGATCTGCACGCGCGTCCCCGGGGTTTGGGACGTGACGGAGATACGCGCGCCGTGCAACTCCGCGATCCAACGGGCGATGGGCAATCCCAGGCCGGCCCCCTCAGCATGACTGCGCGCGCTGTCGCCGCGGTAGAACCGCTCGAAAATGCGCGGCAGCTCCTGCGCCGGGATTCCCACGCCGCTGTCCGACACGATCACCGACCGCTTCCCGTCGCGACCTGTAACGTCGAGTCTGACACTGCCCCCCGGCGGCGTGTACTTGATCGCGTTGTCGAGCACGATCAACAGCAGCCGCTCGACCAGCTCGGCATCGCCGAGAATCTGCGCCTCCTCGAACGAGCCCACTACGAGCGACACCCCTTTGCGCTCGGCGAGCGCGCGGACCGCGGCGACAGCCTGAGACGCGACGTCGTCGAGAAACAGCGAGGCCCGCACGACGCGGCGTTCGCCCGTGTCGGCGCGCGCGAGCAGCAGCAGATCGTTCACGATGCCGCCGAGCCGGTCGGCTTCGCGTTCAATGGCCTGAAAGGCGGCGGCGTCGCCGGCGGGGTCGCGCGGCTGCGCCAGCGCCAGCTCGGTGCGCGTGCGCAATAGCGTGACGGGCGTCCGCAGCTCGTGCGCCGCGTCGGCCATGAACCGGCGCATTTGCTCCATGGAGCGCTCGACGGGAATCGTCGATTGGCGCGCCAGCAAGAATCCCCCGGCGACCACCAGCAGCAGCCCGACCAGCGCAGCCGCGCCGAAGGTGCCGATCAGCGACGCATACTGATCTGCGATCTGCGGCCGCTCGGCGACCGCGGCAGCGATGTATAAAACGCCCGATGGCGTTGTGAACCGTTCGGCGTGCAAGCGCAGTTGGCGGCCGTCCGTTGCCCGGCGCTGAACGTTCACGCGGCTTGTTCCGGACACAGCGACGACGCGCGCGGCCGAGTCGATCCACACATCCGTCCGCGGCGGCGTCACGGGCTTGCCGGCGGCATCGAACAGGTAGAGCGCGCGATCGGGGATCTGCAACTCCTCCACCGCGTCTGCCGGCAGCCCACGTGCGCGTTCGGTTTCGAGCTCGGCCGTCGCGGTCTTGATCGCCGCCGTCGCTTGGATCAGCGACGCATCGAGCCGCCGTGTCACTTGCACACCGATGGCCACAAATAGGCCGCCGCCGAGCAGCAGCAGGATCACGATGAGGGTGGCGGCATACCACAACGTCAGCCGCACCCGCAGCCGCCCAAGGGTCATGGCAGGGAAGCGGGAGGAGGCCCGATGCGGTAGCCGGCGCCCCGGACCGTGAGAATCAGCTTGGTGTCGAAACCGTCGTCGATCTTGCTGCGCAGCCGGCGCACCAGCACCTCGAGGACGTTCGCGAACGGGTCGTGATTGTCGTCCCAGATGTGCGCGGTGATCGCGCCGCGGTCCACGACCTGCCCGGAATGGCGCAGCAGCAATTCGAGCAGCGCGAATTCCTTGGCGGTCAGCGGGATCGGTCGGCCGCTGCGGCGCACGACGCGCGAGCCCACGTCCACCTCGAGATCGGCGACGCGCAACGTGGACGGCGCCAGCGCGAGCGCGCGCCGGCGCGCCAGCGCCTGCAATCGCGCGATCAGCTCGCGAAACGCGAACGGCTTGGTGAGATAGTCGTCCGCGCCGGCCGCGAGGCCGCGAACACGGTCGTCCACCGCATCGAGCGCGGTCAGCATAAGGACGGGGGTAGTGACGGCGGCGCGCCGCAGCTGCGCGCACAAGTCGAATCCGGAACCGCCGGGCAGGCGGACATCGAGGATGATGACGTCGTAGTCGCCGGCCTGCGCGCGGGTTTGTCCTTCGGCAAACGTGGAGGCTACGGTAGGGTCGATCCGGTGCTCGCGCAGCCCGTCACGCAGCAGGCCGGCTAACTCCGGATCGTCCTCCACGATCAACACCCTCACACAGGCAAGATTCACTACCGCATGACGCCTGCGCCAGAGGGCAGCTACGAATCGCTAGTACCCTCCAACAATGCTCCGGTAACTGTCGGGATTCCACTTCGGGCGCTCGGCGGCGTCGGCGACATCGAGGCCGAGATAGAAGATGAGTCGCGCGACCCGCGACTCCTTCTCGCTGTCGATCTTGTCCGGGGAGTCGCCGACCTGGTGGTAATCCTCGTGCACGCCGCTGAAAAAGAAGAGGATCGGCACGCCTTTGCGCGCGAAGTTGAAGTGATCGGAGCGGCGGTAAAAATCCTGCTCTGGCCAGATGTCGTCGATCGGCCGCATGTCCAGCTCGGGGTGCTCGGCGGCGACGCGATTCAACGTCGCGCCCAGGTCCGAATGCTCTTTGCCGATCGCGACGATCGTGTCCTTCCAGTTACGGCCGATCATGTCGATGTTGAGATCCGCGACGATACTCGTGATCGGGACGGTCGGATGATCGGTGAAGTAATGACTGCCCCACAGCCCTTTCTCCTCGCCGCTCACGTTGAGGAAGATGATCGACCGCTTCGGCCGGGGATGCATGCCCGCGAATGCCTGCGCGAGCTCGACCACCGCGGCCGTGCCCGAGCCGTCATCGTCGGCGCCGTTGCAGATGGAGTCGGCTCCCCTCGCCTGGCAACTGCCGCTCCCCTTGGGACCTGCGATGCCGATGTGATCCATGTGAGCGCTGAACACGACATACTCGTTCTTCAGCGTCGGATCGCTGCCCTCGAGAATTCCCACCACGTTCGGCGCCGACCGCCGTTCCACCGATTCGACACGCGTATGCACATGCAGCTGCGCGCCGCTCAACTTCGTGACGGCAAACGTGCCGGTCGACTGCGCGGTTGTGAGATCGGCGCCCAGTGCGGTCATGACCGGCTGCAGCGCCGGAGCGCGAATGCTGAGCACCAGCGGCCCGCCGACCGCGCGCGTCGGATCGCGAGGCTGCGCGCGGGCGTTGCGGGCCACCAGGCGCGCCCAGATCGAATCCGGTGCGCTGCTCGCGAGCACGACGCCAGCGGGCTTCCAGCCGAGCACGCGCTCGCGGTCTCCACCGCGCAGACGCGGCAAGGCGAGCAGAACCATCTTACCAGCGAGGGCCGCCGTATCGGCCGTCGCCCCGCTCAACGCGCCGCTCACCAGGACGAGCTCGCCGGCATAATCCCCGCTCTCGAATGTGTTGTCGAGCAACAGGAAATCCGCCCCGTACTTGAGTGTGGCACCAGGCCCACCGTGCACGAATGCGATCGAGCTGTCGGCTGAGATTCGCACGCGGTCGAGCGAGTAGCGCTGCAGGAACGTGCTGCCGTCGCCACCGGGTTTGAGTCCCATACGGCGGTACTCTCCACCGATGTATGCAGCGACCTTATCGAGCTCGGGGCTCGGCGTGTCGCGGCCCTTCATGGAATCATCGGCGATGATGTGGATGCGACGGCTGATGTCGTCGGGAGAAATCGTCTGCGCGGCCCGTTCGGCAGCGGTGGGCGACTGCGCAAGCAGGACGAGGAGTAATGCGATCAAACGAGGCCTCGACGTAAAGAAGGGGACCCAAAAACTAACGCGCGTCAAGAAATGCCGTAACGTTCGCATAGGATGGCAAGCGAAAAGGGGAGGGGCGTTCAGCTTGCCACCTCCCCTCTCGCGGGGGTTCTAGGGCGCCGCTACAAGCTCAGGGCTTACGGCGCCGCACCTCGGGCTCGTTGCGCGGTTTCGAATCGCCGCGCTGAGGCGGAGGGTTGTTCCGTGGCTCGGCGCGTGGCTGCGGCTGGTTGCGCGGTTCGTTGCGCGGCTCCGCGCGGGGTGGCTCGCTGCGCGGCTCATTGCGAGGTTCCACGCGACGCGGTTCCACTTGCCGGGGTTCCGCGCGCGGCTCGACGGTGCGCGGCTCGACGGTGCGCGGTTCCACCCGACGCGAATCTGCACCCACGTCCCGCAAGCCCGGCTGCTCGCGAGTCGGCATGATCATCGGCCCATCGGAGGTTCTGCCACCCTGTGGGCGGTCCGGCTGATCGGGACGTGCGCGGCGATCCGGCCGATCCGGATTGTTCGGATTGTCGGGTCGATCCGGCCGGCCGGGACGATCGGGCCGAACGGGCTGATCGGGGTGGTCCGGGTGATCCGGCTGCTGCCGGCGGCCATTGCCACGGTTGTCATTGCCGTTGTTGCGCTGATCGTTCCCATTGTGGCCATTCCCGTCGTTACCGGGACGCCCGCGCTGACGCACGTTCGGCGGCGGAATGACGCCGAGGCCGCCAATATCCTGGCTCGTGACGCCGCGACGACCATTGTCGTTGGCAGGACGTTCGTGCTCGCGCGAGACAAAACCCTCGCGGCTGGGCCGATCCGATCCCCAGTCCTTGAAGATGAACCGAGGCTGCGGACGGAACGGCCGCACGAAGACAACGCGACCGCCGCCGTAATAGCGATACGGGTAGTAGTAAGGATCATCGTACACGACCATGCGGAACCGGACGCAGGACGTGTAGTACGGGTCCCAATACGTGTAGCTGACGTAGCTGTGGCAGTCGTAGCAGAGGAAGCGTGGATAATCGTAATGCTGCCCGACGTTATACGACACGACGTCGTAATCCCAATCAGAAGAGCCTGCTGGGACGATTCGCTGCGCGAGATCGGTCATCGCCACGTAGGGATCGCCGCGCACACGCCCGTCTGCGATCGCGCGATAGTCCCAGTGATCGCCCGTCTCGATTTGATCGTAAGTGAAAGCATCCGCGGAGGCGACGGCGAAGAGGTAGCCGACGCCCGGATAGTCATCGATCATGAATGCATCGCTGTCGAGATCGCGACCATCAACCTCGAAGTCGCGACCTCCGCGCGCGAAGTTGTCTTCCCACGGATCACGCGGGAACAACACGCGTACACGGCCGTCCGTGTCGACGCGGAAGATGGTCACGTAGGCGTCCTGATCGAGCCGGAAAAACAGCCGCACCCGCTCGCCGCGGGTATAAACGGCCCCGTCGCCACGGTTGGTCCAGAGCTCGACGCGGGGGCGATACATTGTGACATTCGCCACCCGAGCCGGCGTGGACGCGAGCGCCAAGCTGAGCACAGCGATTGTGGTGAACATAGAAACCTCCCGCTGGCCCCTTAAGCAGAGACTATGCCACGCGCCTGGATGGCCCTAAATTATATTGTTGCAATGACTTGGCGAAATTCGCACGTCGACGTAACTGTCCTCTTTTAAGGACACTTCTTGAGACAACGTCTGGATCTCCTCGACCCCGCCGAGGTGGCGCGCTTGGGCGGTATCGAGATTGTCGCCGAGGGCGTGGTCGAAGGCTTTCTGGCCGGCCTGCATCGATCACCCTTTCGCGGATTCTCCGTGGAGTTCACGGAGCATCGGGCCTACCAGCCGGGCGACGAGCTGCGGTATCTCGATTGGCGGATTCTGGGGCGGTCCGACCGTCTGTTCGTCAAGCAGTTCGAGGAAGAGACCAACTTGCGAGCCATGATCTTGGTCGACGCGAGTCGCTCGATGGCCTGGCAGGGAACACCGCAGCGCCTGACCAAGCGCGCATACGCCGATCGGCTCGCGGCAGCGCTGGCGCTGATCCTGCTGCGGCAACGGGACGCTACCGGCCTGGTCACGTTCGA
>Ga0070730_10004330_pt1 | contig 12493 bp, 9 predicted proteins | sample Coa_R1_3_FD_66447 | JGI IMG/M metagenome (GOLD analysis project Ga0070730, IMG submission 66447) | Surface soil microbial communities from Centralia Pennsylvania, which are recovering from an underground coalmine fire - Coalmine... | ecosystem: Environmental > Terrestrial > Soil > Unclassified ... | reverse complement strand
AGCCAGGGCCAGGTGTCGTTTTACCTGAAATCGCGTTATAGTTTCTCCCAAAGGCAGACGAGCGCACCAGCGGCGCGGTTCGCTTTCGATGTGCGAGACGGCACCGCCAGCAATCATCTGTTCTATTTCCTGACGGAGGTTAGCTCGGGGCGTCTGGTATTCAGCTACACAGTGGGGGGCGGAGCGCAATTCTACTACGTTCCAAGCGGGAGCGAGGACACCCTATTCGGCAGCGGTGTCATCGTGAAAGTTACATTGATATGGAGCGGTGGTGTCAGCAAGCTGTATCTGAACAATACCCTGATGCAGTCTGCGTCCTATACTCAGCCTACACCCAACTGGACATCGGCATCGAATTTCGATCTGGGGGCGTATGAGTATTTGAGCTATGGCGGGTACAATACTTCCGACGACATCATCGATGAGTTTACGGTCGGGTCGCCCTGACCGCTAGCCGGATCGAGTGCGCAGTATCAGCCACAATCTCGGCTATGGTGTCTGAAATGATAGTGAATTCCTTCCTTTCGAAGCAGACGGGGCGGCATTGCCGAAAACTCATGGGGATCTGATGATTTACGGCAGTCCACCACACGCCGCGTCGTACAGTGCCCCATATTCGCGAACCATGCGCTCGAGCGGATACTGTTCCAGGCAACGCCGGCGGTTCGCGGCGCCTAAGGCTTCACGGAGTTCCGTGGATTGCGCCAGCGCCTGCAGTGCCTGGCTGTAAGCCTGGACGTCTCCTTGTGGCACAATTGCTGGCGCACCGGTATTGCCCAACAATTCCCGGCTGTCGCCGACATCCGTCGAAACGGCCGGCAAACCACAAGCCATGGCTTCCAGCATGGCGTTGGAGGTCTGCTCGGTGCAGGAGGACAGCACGAAAACATCGAGTGCCGGAAGGCACACCGCGGGATCCCGGACTCTTCCTGGAAAAAGCACGTGATCCACGATTCCTTCCTCTCGCGCCGCTTGCTCCAGCATAGGGCGCTCTGCCCCCTCGCCTATCAGGGCCATCCGCGCATTAGGTATGCGAGCCGCGGCGAAGGCGTGCAGCAAAAACCTCAGGTTCTTCTCCGCACGCATGACGCCCACGAAACCAAACAACACCTCGTTGTCGGCTACGCCAATCTGCCTTCGCCAGTCCCTTGAAAGCCCAGGGCGGAATTTCTCCACGTCCACGCCAGTGCGAATCCAATGCACCTTATTCGAGGGGATCCTGAATTGCTCCACCGAGATGGTCTGGAGCGTCCGGGAAGTCACCGCGACGGCAGATACAGGCCGCAACAAAATACGCCGTGCCAGCACGCGCCTTCCCTTCAGCCTCACCGACTCTTCTGCGCCGAAGCCACACTCGTGATGAACAACCGGCCGAAAACCGGCGAGCCACGCACCCAGTACCGCATCAATCGAGCCCCAATTGTAAGTCAGCAGGAGGTCGGGCTTGTATAACCGAATCATCTTCCACAGCTCCCGAATGTGGAGAGCCAGTCCCCTCTTTGCCGGTAGCCTTGGATAGTCTACCTGGATCCCACGGTCGATATACTCCTTCGCGTCATAGGTCCCCAAGATCGCCACGATCGTATGGCGCACATCAGGTCCCAGTCCGTTAATGATCCGGGTTACACGTAGCTCCATCCCTCCCGGACCAAAATTCGGAAAGATGTGAAGAAAGTGGCGGTGAGTCTTCATTCCGGATAAATGTAACGATGTGCGCCAGTCTCACAACATGCCCAATGACGCGTCGCATCGCCGGCGGCAGTGGCTACGCCAGGAGTAAATGGCGTCGTCCCGCTTTGGAGGAAGCGCAGAACTGGGCTAGCCAGCGTAAACCCGCCTAACTCGAAGAGTCTTACTGACGGTTTCATTTGAATCTTGGGTACTCCGTTAATGTGGGGAACAATCATAGCGCATCGGTATCATGCCGTGAAAAAAACAATCTGTAGCGCTATGGGCCAACCGCGTCGGCAGCCCCTGTCTGATCGCGAGGCGTGCGAAATTGTGCGGTGGCCACTGAGCGCTGCGCAGGACTCAAGCAGATGAAATAGCTCGTCAATGCCGAAGTCACTCCAACGGGGATTACCTCGAGGACGAAAACAAGCCAAGACGGTTTGAGCACAAAGATCGAGAATGCATAACACAGCAATGCTGCTGGAAGGGCAGCGATAATCGGCCGGACAAAACCCTTGACCAGGTAACGACTCCAGCTCATCTTCAGGGTGTGCAAGGTGTACCAGGGAATCACCAGCGACATACTAATGATGTGTGGGATCGCCGTTCCCCAGGCAACGCCGATCAGCCCGATCTTACGCACCAGGAAAACGCTCAGTAAAAGATTAGTGAGCCCTTCGAAAAGAGTAACATACGCAAGTACCTTGTGCTTCGCCATCCCAACCAGGATCTGGGCAGAGATATATTGGGAAACACTAATAAATTGGGGGATGGTTAAGACTACGAGGTATACGGCGCTGATTGCGTACGCCGGTCCCATCCAAAGAACGATGAACTGCCTGCCCAGGAACAGAAACCCCAGACAAAGCGGAAGGCCCACCGCCAAACCGACCCGCGTTCCCATGATCAGGAGGTCCTGCAAACCGGCTTGGTCGCTCTTGGCATCCAGCCGTGTGGCTGCCGGAGAAAATGTGTCTGCGGCAAGCGACACAATGTTTCGACCGTAGTTAATTAAAGAACCCGCGATCGCATAGTACGTAATCGCTGCCGCGTTGAGAAATACGCCGATTACCACAGTGTCGGTATAGAAGATCAACTGGTTTGCCACTATCCAGATGAACCGGTAAATTCCAAAGCCGAAGAGTTCTCGGCACCTTTTCACTTCCAGATACTGGAATCGGGGCCTGAGACGCGGATACAGCCCCTTGGCGCAAAGAGCAGCCGAGAAGTATTCAGCACTGCTGGAGAAGAGCGTTATGAGCGCCAGGGCGATCAGCCCATGGCCCCGGCTTAACGCGACAACGACGAGTGTGGATCGCGTCAGGGCTCCTCCGACCGTAATGGCGGTCACAACGTCGAATCTTTCCATGGAAAACAGGATCGCGTTGAACACACTCATCGGCAACGCCATGCTGATGTTGACTCCGGCGATCAATAGAGCGATGCGGGCGTCGGCCTGCAGGTGACGGTCAATGTTGAATACGCCAAAGCTGAAGTTGGCAATTACCGTGGCTAGAAGGCCGAGCAACGCGGCAGCACCCAGCATGGCGAGAGCGTTGCTGATGGTCCGATTGACGTTGTCGTCATCCTCAAGGGCCATGTAACGCGCGACAAATCTTCCCACCGACTGCCGTAGCCCGAGGTCCAGCGTGCCGAAATACCCGGTGAGGGAAACGACCAGGGTCCAAACCCCATAACCTGTGGTCCCTAAGCGATGCACGACAAACGGAGCCAGAAGGAACCCAACGAGAAGTGTAACGACGTACCCGGCCCAACTGGAAAAGATGTTTCGCAGCATGGTTCGAAAATGCACGGGTCGAAGTCGATTCTAGGCGGGCTTCTTGCTCACGCGGCGGCGGAACTTTTGGCGGATCGTCTTCTCCGCAACCAATGTTGGGAAACGGGTCAGATCCTCAGCCACGAAGCACTTCCAGGGGTCGGATGGGCTCCAGTTGGACCGGCTCTCCATTCATGCTCAATGACCTCTGGCTGGCTTCCAGCACCTTCAACACACGCCATCCGTCGTGCCCATCTGTCTTTGGGGTGCGACGTGTCTCGACGCATTCCACAAAGTGCCGGCACTCCAGAGACAACGGCTCTTCAGGCGAGAAATCAATCGTCTTGGCCGCGGGCTTTTCGACGATGTATTGGCCATTCACTAAGTCGATCTTCTTGTCGTAGAGCTGCAGTTTGTCGGTTTGTCGAACGTCATCGAACACAGCCATGCGGCGTTCGCCCACCACAACCAGCTTTTGTTCTTTGTACGGATGGAGCCAACTGACAAAAAGATGCGCTCTAACGCCCCGGTTGAACAACATGGTTGAAACTGTGACATCGGCAACGTTCGGTTGCAGATATGTGCCGCCGGTTGCCGTCACCTGTATCGGCATCTGCTTCACCAGCAGCAGGATTACAGAAATATCGTGAGGAGCGAAACTCCAAAGTGCATTTTCTTCGCGGCGCACTTTTCCCAGATTCAGGCGATTGGAGTAGACGTACTCCAACCTCCCCAGTTCGCCTTGGTCGATCAGTTCCTGGAGACGAACAATCGCCGGGTGAAATTCCAGTAGATGCCCGACCATCAGGATACGTTTCTGGCGTTCCGCCAGGCTGGTGAGCTCCTCCGCTTCGGTGCAGTGAAGCGTGAGCGGCTTCTCTACATAGACGTCTTTGCCGGCCGTAAGCGCCTGCCGTGCCATAGAGTAATGGTGTTCAGCTGGGGTAGCGATGACCACCGCGTCAATCGCCGGGTCTTCCAAAATCGCGTCGTAGGATTGCACCATCCGAACGTTTGGATATCGATCGGCCAACCCGGTCAGCCTTTCCGGGCTGAAGTCGCACACCCGGTCCAGCGATCCGAGTTCATGGAATACGCGGACTAGATTGCTTCCCCAATATCCCGCACCAACAACAGCGACACGAATCACTTTACCTCCAGCTGGTAACCATAGGATCCATAGATCAAGCTTCGCAATTCTGGCCATTGGCATCGTTGCACCATGGCGGCCGCGTCTTTCGCCAGCGCCGCTCCCAACGGCGGGGACTGCAGAACCTTCTCAACGGCCTGAGCTAAGCCATTCCAGTCACCTGGTTCCACGAGCAATGCATTCTTCCCGTCCTTAAACATAAAAGGGATTCCGCCCGCGCCCGTTGAGACCACGATCAGCCCTGCTCCTGATGCCTCCAATAGAGCGCCGGGAAAATTGTCCACAAAAGATCCGTTCAGAAGAATATCGCATTGTTCATAAATGGCCGCCAAATCGCTGTGAGCGACATAGCCCAGGAAGCGGACATTGCGAAGATTCCAGGCAGATACCATGCCACGTATGTTCTGTTCTTCGCTTCCGGTTCCGGCAATCCATAGCGACGCATCCGGATAGCGGCTCTGCACCATCTGAAAAGCTCGGACGACAACGTCAACTCCGTAGATCTTCTCCAGATGCCGCGTGACCAGGATCTTGGGCCGGATATCCGTTCTGTGCCTGTACACAAACGTGGAATGGTCCAGGATGTTCGGGATGACTCGGACAGGAACGCCGAAACGCTCCCGGATCGCTTGCGCGAGGAATTCGGACGGCGCGGTAGAGACATCGGCTATCCGGAACACAGGTTTTACCAGCCAGCCAAACCAGCGGAAGAACTCTTTCCCGTCTCCGCTGCGGTAGTTCAACACGATTCGCTTGCCGTGTATGCGCCCATAGAGCACAGCCGGACAAACGACTGCAAAAAAGTACATCCAGGAAGCCGCGAAGATATGAATCACTTCTGCCCGCCGCACCCTCGCGCCCAGGGTTACAGCGATCAACAGTGTCCGGATAACAGTGCGCAGGTAGGGGACCTGTTCCAGGCGGCGAAGCCAGCGGGGAAACGAACAATTGCTTGGAAAAAAATCAACCAGATGACCGTCGCTGCGAAGTAATTTCTCGAGCAGCCGCGCTTGGATCGCCATACCGCCGTAAGGCGGCGGCGACGGCGCCACCAGCAGTATCCGCAGGGGCGCCGTGGGCTCCTTCTCCGACGCACGTGAATTCGCCTGAGGCCCCGTCTCCATGGATGCTGTGCTGGTCGTCATTTCTTCAATTGCGTGGTTTCGAGAGATTTTCCACTGCTGGTCGAATCACTGGCTCCGAGCGTACGGTGGGCAATCTTGAAGCCGCCGTTCCCTTCGTCCGCATAGCAGATCCAGATAACATCATGATCGATTTGCACCGAACTGGTGAATCCGGCGCCATTGCCATCAACGGTCTCTGCTACCCATTTCTGCCCCTGCCGATGGGCCAGTTTGAGTGTGCCCTGACCGAAATCGAAATAGCTTATGTATGGTTGACCGGTGTCGGTCACAAAAATCCCATTCCGGTCCGGATATCCGACCTTAACAATTTGGTCCACCACCTCAATCTGCCAACGGCCTTCCCTGCGGACGGCGTACTTGACCAGGTATGGAGCCGAATAGGTCGAATACGAAACGTGCGGGTTGCCGTTCTTGTCCAAGGCAAGACATACCGAGAAACCAATATACGTTTGAGCGGTCGGCAGCCCCTCCAATACCTCCACCTTCCACGACTTGCCGTCCCAATAGGCATATCGCATTCCCGCTGTCATGGCATTCACATTTGCGTAAGCCAAATGCGCTCGGTCTTGCGCATCGATAGCCAGAGCATTGAATTTACCGCTCTGGTTATCGCCATCGACGGTCTCTACCTCCCAAACCTGCCCGTTCCATTTCACCACGCGCATCCGAACTCGAAAGTCACTTCCTCTTGGTCCGGTGTACTCATAAAAGGAGATGCTGGGTCTGTCCTGAGCATCCAAGGCGATTGAAGTGTAATAGGCAACAATCTCGGCTTGCAAGGGCACCGCCTGCATCTGCCATGCCGTGCCGTCCCATCGGCCATAGTGAAGTTTCGCGCCGGGCATGGAGCCCCAGTCCACATATGCGATCTGCGGTCGCTGTTGGGAGTCCAGGGTCAGGGAACAAATGCTGCCGCCCGTGCCAATAGTCATTACGAACCAGCGTTTGAGTTGATGATCCCAAAAACCGTATTTGACCGGGTAGGTCTCGCCATTATCGACGACATACACCACGTGCCCATTCCCGTCTTTGTCAAACCGCATCGATGAGTATCTGCCGACTCCGGTCTGGTCCAGCGTTTCAATGTGCCAGCTATCGGCGGCACCCGCTGACCCTGCGCAGAATGCGATTAGGAAGGTGGGCAACCAGAAAACCCTACTCATGACCCTCGTCTTTTTCCGAATTCCTTTCACAAGACTGGACCCTTTCTTGGCGCAAAAGTCCTGAAAGACATTCTGCTCCTCACCGCAGACCAGAGCACCCGTATGGCCGCGGCGGCGAGCCTGGGAATGAAACGAACGATCCCGTACACGAGAAATGGAAGCGGGTCGCGGGCGGACCAAATGGCGTAAATCCGGTTCCCGCGCGCCAACCGGAACAGCGATCGAAGCTTGGGGTCGCGCTTCCAGAGTAGGCGGAATGCCGTTTCGACAAACGCGTCCTCGGCAATCCACTTATCAGCCGAGGAGTGCCTGCGGACCACCGGCCGCGCCAGACCAGCGTAGTCGCAAAATGCGAGATATACCAAGTCAGTTCCGCAACTTTTGCCCAAGCGGTGCTGATCCCAGGGACGCGGATTGATCTCGATCAGCTGATATTCCGATTTGCACGCATTCCATTTATATTCCACCTCGGCTATCCCTGTGAAGTGCAAAGCCTGCAAGAGCCTAAGGGTTGGCTCAAAAAGCTGTGGGTACTCTGCTGCCTGCACGATGCAACCGGTTCCGAACCCCTCGGGTACCTGCAAGAGTTTTTGGGTATTGAAGCTCGCGACCATGTTCGACTCCCGATCCATGTAGCACGCGGCAATCGCCAGAGCGTCATCGCCTCCGGGAATCAGTTCCTGTAGCAGGGTCCGGTGGCCGGTAGCGGCTATCACATCGTACTCCGCCAGCAGTTCTTGTTGCGATGAAACACTGATCGCTTTGCGACCCCCGACGATTTCCCAATTTCTGTTCTTGCGCCAGTCATTGGCAACAACGGGTTTCAGAACACAGGGATAGGTAATCTCACCGATAATACGGTGTAGGGCTGGCTCGTCCTCGATGAGCCAGCACTGCGGAGTTGCTACCTCCGCGCGTCGCGCACACAAGTAGGTCTCCCATTTATCCAAGCAGGCCCGAAGAGCACCGCCCTCCGGAACGGCGAGCACGAAAGATCGCTCCAATTCCCGCCGGAAGCGATCCAAGAAGAGCACATCATCATCGCGCGTGGGGAAAATCACAGCCCCGTTTCCTATCCCCCGCCCCATGTTCGTCAGGAAATCCAGCAACTGCGCTGGTTCGTTCCTGGAGTCAGGGCAGCGAACGATACTCGCGTAGCGGGTAAAGTTTCCATACACTCCCCGCTGAGAGGTTAGACCAATGACAGGGATACCGTGTTCGCCTAGACTCCGGGCGATACCGAGCCCCGTGTAGTACATATTCAAGACGATGGCGGAGGGAGCCATATCATCCAACCTGCAGGCCGGCACCGCTCTCCAGCAGGACTCGCCGCGGTTCCGGTTCGGTCAACGGCTCGGGCTGTGCCCGGACTGAGCCCGCTAACCGGTTTAAAATAACCAGACAAGCGACGATGGAGAAGAAATAATCGAAATATGCCCGTCCTAGAAACAGGCCCGAAACCATGAATGCAGTCAGGCTGAATCGGAGCATGTTGGCATAGTTCGATAGTGTCTCATCCCCTTCCAAACGAGCTTGTCTTGCCAAGCGACGAGCTGTCGCGAAACAAGACACTGAGAGCGCCAGATATAGAAAGAGCCCAATAAAACCGTGCTCAGCCAACAGCCCGAAATAGACACTGTGGGGCCCGCGCACATCTAGGGCATCCGGAGCATATCGCTGGAACAGCTCGGGAGTGAATGTACTGAATCCTCCACCGGCTACTGGATAGTCGGACGCAAGATTCCAGCAGAACGTCCAGGCATTCAGTCGTTCGAGGGCCGAACTGTCCAAGCCTTGCGTTGGATTCATCCGCTCTTTCCAAGCCACAGGAGCGAACAGCAATGCGATCATCGCCACTAGAGCGGCGACCGGTATCAGAAGCATCCGCTGCTTTAACCGGAGGAGCATCAGGCCAAACACCGCGGTTAATCCCACCAGCGCTCCGCGTGAGTACGTGCAGAAAATCGCGGGTATCGTCGCCGCAAACAAGAAGCCAAAAAGCCATTTGAGCCAGCGCTTCGACTCTGTCAGGGCCAAAAAAAAGAACAGGGGCAGCGTCATATTCAAAGCTAGCCCAAAATCGTTATTGTCCCCGATCATAGACAATGGCGGACCGTAGATACGGGACGTTCCCCGGGTCATGACCATAAAAGGCAACCACTTCACCACCAGCAGGCCCATGCAGCCAGCCATCACCATGACCAGAATCCGGAGACGGGCGAACGTGTCGACCAAGGCAATCGTAACCAGGGTCATTAGCAGCACCTTGGATACGAATTGCCAGCGAGCCCACGTATCCGCTGCATGATGCTCGAACAGCGGCGTCTGGCTACTGACGATGGAGGTTATGGTGAACCAGATCCACAGCACCGCTATCAGGACGACTTCGCGCGAAACCAAACGCGCTGGCCAGCCGCGCGAAAACATCACGAATCCGCACAAGGTAGGAATGGCAACCGCAACTGCCCAGGGGAACGCTGCCGCGGCGCCCGAGTACATGATTGTCGCTTGCGGATTCAGATAAGAGATCACGGCCCATAGGAGAATGCCGTAGAACGGCCGGACAAAACAAAACGGCAGGCTCCCCACAAAAAACGCGAACATCAGTGCTACGCGGATCGGCATCAGGAGACCTCGATTGGCGCTTCGTGCCGCCGTTTGGCGGGAGGGCGTGCTTGCAGATTCTTCGCGGGATCCTTCTCAAAAACGCACAGAATGGAGGCGCGCAGCCCCCGGAAAAGCTCCAACGCGGTGAGCCGCTCATACAGAACTCCCAGGCGGAACAACACCGGCGAAAACATCAGGTAGGCTGGGTAGTGGTTAATGGTACTGAGCTCTCTCTCCACAAACCCCGCGGCGCTCATAGCTTTCCGCATGGCTGAAACAGTGTTGGCCCGATAGCGGGTTGGGAACACGTCATCGGCCGGGCTTTGAAAGATTTTGCTGACCAGGCTCCGATGCAGCTGGTAGGGAGTCATCGCCGCAATCAGGGAAACGTAATCATACTTATTAGGGGTCACGATCACTACTTTTCCTGCCGGGCGCAATACTCGCCAAAACTCGCGAAACACCTGCTGCGGACTTTCCAGATGCTCGACCACGCTGCGACAGATCACCGTCTCGAACTGTTCGGACCCGAAGGGAAGCTGGCTGAGATCGCCCGTGACGCCGAACGGAGCGTTGTGGTTGTTGGTGTCGAGAACCGACTCCAAGTCGATGCCCACTACCCGGGCAGTGCCGGAGAACTCTCTGCAGAACTTCATGTACCGGCCGCATCCCGCGTCCAGCAAGCGTTGTCCGGGACCGAGGTATTTCCGTATCAGGTCCCCGTACAAGTCATCGTGAAACTTCCGACCCGAATAGTATTTCTGAAAAAGCTCCGTGCATTTTTGGCGATCCTTCGGTCTGAACATTTAGCGTCCCATCCTGCGGTCGTTATGCGCTCCGGACCTGCTCATCGTTCGTCAACTGATACCAATCCAGTTTGTAGGCGAAAATCGACGGGTTCATTTCCCATGGCCCACCCCGCCTGAGCTCCATCCGATCAGTCGAACGATAGTTCATCCCCCAAATGGTCGTCACCGCCGCCCGGTAACCGGCTGCACGAACCACATCCTTATTCCAAAGTCCGAAGTCCTCCTCCCGCCCGTTCGGATAGGCAAAGTGTTGCACCTGGGTCTGCAATTCCTGTTCGATGCGGCGCTTGCACTCGGAAACCTCCCACGCTGCCTCCTCCGTCGTCAGCTTCGATATGAACGGATGGGTCACGGTGTGGCCACCGAAATCAATGCCATATGCCTTCATCTGGCGAACTTGCTCCCAGGTCAGCATCTTCTTTCTTCGGGCGTGCTCCTCGGTAGGCGCGAGTTGGCCGAGAATCGCATCCAGTGCGTGCCTGCGGTCCCCGTTTGGGAGCCCGCGAAGCAGAGAAAATATGCAATTGTTGGCGGTTAGGCGTTCGAATTCCGAGCGGAGCCACCAGCGCCGCGGGATGTCGATGTCCAAATCCACAAATTCTTTGGCCGTGATTTTGAGCGCAAGCGCCAGCCGCTCGAACCAAAGCGGTTCGCCTGAATCCATACTGCCGGTAGTCAGGAAGATCGTAGCCGGCAGACCATACCGTCGCAGTATAGGAAAAGCGTTGTGGAAATTGTCCTGGTAACCGTCGTCGAAAGTGACTGCAAGAACCATCTCCGGAGAACCGCTCTCCAGGTGTTGCGGAATATCCGACAGGCTTACCACCTTGTAATGTCGGGCGATATACCGCATCTCCTGGTCAAAAAGATCCGTCGCGATAGCCTGGAAAAATGGGTCACGTTCGTCGTTCACTCGATGGTAGTAAAGAATCCGCGCGGAACTCTCGGTTCTGCGGTTAACCGAAAACGTCCGCCTTCTCCCGCCTGTCACTACCGAGAGCTGGTAGCGGTCGCGCAAGGGCCGCATTAGTCGGGGGAGGGGCGAGTAATAGTAGCAACTGGCCGCTGTTTTGCGCAGCCAGTCGTGGCCCCCGGGGTACGCTTCGTGACCGTTGTGGCTGTGCCCGTAGGGCGCTGCAATCTGCGGCGCAACTCTGGCACGGCGCATGGCTAGAACCTTCTTCGGAATTAGTCCCTTGATCAGTTCCCTTCCTCTCTCCTCCCACTCCGGACCATTGAAGAACACCCGGTTCTTCCAGGTGTCGCAAGCAATTAGGATCCTCTTGCTCTGCTTGACTTCGGCGCCCCAGTCGGTTTTGTGCCTCGTCACCCCGCCGAGAAAGTCATATTCGCGCAGGCCCTGCGCTACAAATTGCCGGATCGACCACCCTCTCAATCCCACACCGGGATTCCAGTGCTCCGCGGCCGGTTCATAGCCCTCCTGCAACTGGGAATAGGTGTCTGCATACTTAAACCCGTATTGGCATGCAAGCACTTCGCCTTTCCATTTCAGCCAACTGAACCGTAGCCAGCCACGCTCCAGCAGAAGGCGCGTAAGCTTCGCGTAAAAGTCGCGTTTCCGGTCCCAGCCGAAGACACCGGGCTTCCCCTCCTGACGCCACCTTCTGGTGTGTAGATCGAATAAGGCCGAAAGCAGGCGGTCCGCATCCTCCGGCGTTTCGCAAAACCCGAACTCCGCCTCCGACCGGCTCTCCCAATTCCGTAGCACCGAGCGCAACTTGGTGCGGAATCGCGGACGCAGCATGGCTAAGTACGCTTCCCACGCTTGCGGCAGTTTCACCGTACAACAAGGAACATCGGTTTCCTTCCGGAGCATCTCGGGCCCGCTAACCATGGCTCTCAACCAAGGAAGGTTAGCCGATGTTTCCGGAATCTCGTTGAGCATTAATGCCGTACCGCGATGTAGCTGCTTAACCCAATAACCGTGAAACGCTTCCAGGACGCTTTGCTCGTGGGAGGCGGCCACGATGCAATCCAGATAATCAGAATCGTTGGAACCGTCCCCAATGAAGCTCAGCGTCGTAGCCGCTTGCCCGTACCTCACCGCCTTGCCGGAACGCAGCGGCGCGATACCTCGCAATACGCCTTGCTGGTCGAATGCCCCCAGAATGCGCAAGGCTCCAGCCTCTCCATAACTAGACCACCAGGCA
>Ga0070730_10004329_pt1 | contig 12497 bp, 9 predicted proteins | sample Coa_R1_3_FD_66447 | JGI IMG/M metagenome (GOLD analysis project Ga0070730, IMG submission 66447) | Surface soil microbial communities from Centralia Pennsylvania, which are recovering from an underground coalmine fire - Coalmine... | ecosystem: Environmental > Terrestrial > Soil > Unclassified ... | reverse complement strand
GGTCTTCATCAGCCCCTTGGTGTAGGCGATGGCCGGGCTGCCGCCGAAGTGGATCAGGTAGCCGGTCGTGGCCGAGACATACGCGAGGTCCCGGAAGCCCAGGCCGCCGTCGAAGTAGGTCGTCCGCTGCCAGGTCTGGCCGCCGTTGATCGAGCGGTACAGGTAGCTGGCGCCGCTGACGGCCGTCAGCGTGATCACCTGCGGGTGCGCCGGCGGCATGGCCAGCAGGCCGGGCTCACCGGGTTCGGCGGGATGCCCCGCCAGGTGGAAGGTGTGCCCGCCGTCGGCGGAGGTGAAGACATCCTTGTAACTGGAGCCGGGCTGGGGGTATCCCTGGTTGGCGCAGGCCAGCGCGACATCGGCCGGCGACGCCGCCGCTACTGCGGTGGCATCCGGGGCATTAGACGGGCAGCGGAACGACAGCTTGGACCAGTTCTTGCCGCTGTCGGTGGACGTCCACATCGTCGGCGCGACGCCGGCCCATATGGAATGGCCGGACACCGTGAGTGCATCGGCCGGGGTGACATCGGCGACGGGGGCCCATGCGCTGGCCCCGACCTGGCTCCGGTAGAGGCGGGCCGTGCCAAGGCCGCCGTTGGCAGGTTCGGCCGAGGCGAACCCCACCCCGTCCGACGCGGCCAGCGCGACGACCACGCCGGGCAGGAACACCCGGTGCCACTGCGCGCCCCCGTCGGTGGTGGCCCACAAGCCCGGGTTGAACAGCCAGCCGTCGCTGGCGTTCACGAACCGGACCGTGCTCACTGCTGACGTCGGCTGGGTGGTGAACGGCGGTTCCAGCGACACCGCTGGCGCGGGCACCGAGGTCCACGTCTTGCCGCCGTTGACGGTCTTCTCCAGCAGTGCCTTGCAGGGCAGCTCGCTGCATTGGCGAGCGCCCAGCGCATACCCGGTCTGCGCCGACACAAAGCTGGCCGACTGCGCCTCGAACCCCTTCGGAGGACCCGGATTCCCGCTCGCGGGCTGCGCCGAGGCACTGCCCGCGCCCAGCGCGAGGACCAGCACAGGAAGCGCAGCGAGCGCCACCGCCGAACCGACCGCCATCCTCATCGAAACGTCCCCCTCAACCTTCTTAGCCAGGCCGGTGCTGCTCCACCGTGCCCACAGTTATGACGCTCCAGCCGCCTCCCTGGTTGGGCCAGCATGCCCGCATCTTGGGCCAGGGCTCCGTCGGGTTTGGTACGACCTGGCCGGCCCCAGAGCAGGGTTCAGGCATCCCAGCGGACGGCGATCCGGCCGGTGGCACCCGGCAGCGGCAAGGACTCCGCTTCCGCGGCGACCGCATCGCGTTCCGTGCGCGACAGCGCCCGCCAGGGCTGCATCCTCAGCACCGTGTCCGCGCGCCGCCACGTCCCGGCGATCTCTCCCGCGACGAGGAGGCCGCCTGGCCAGACCCGAGGGGTCCACAGCGCGTCACGGCGACCCGCGTCCGGAACCAGGAAGTCGCGGTCGGGGCCGTGGTGCAGGAGATAGGCATCGCCGCTCGGGAGCAGCCGCGCGGGTGCCACGGGCCCCGGGGCCGCACGGAAGGCTGCCTCGTCAGTGGCGAGTATCGCCGCGGGGCCGACCGGTGTCTGCACCGGTGTCAGCGACGCGCCGAGCGCCTCGAACGCCGCGACGCCGTGCCGCCTTCCGATCCCCGCCCACCGGCCGAAGGCCTCGGCCGTGGCGGGTCCATAGATATGCAGGTAGCGGCGGGCGAGTTCCAGGCGGGCCTCGTGGGGGTCTGCCTCGGGCTGCGGCACGGTCCAGACCGTCGGCTGCCGCGCGCCGTCCCACCGGATCAGGACTGTCCCGGTCGCTGCCGCGTACCTGAGACTGTTGGGATGCACGCCGAGCAGGCGGCCCGCCTCCCCGTAGGCCATCTTCGCGCCGGAGAGAATGGCGCTGAGGCGGCCGGCGAGGTCCTCGGCCCTGCGGCGGCCCTTGACATCGCTGGGCAGCGTCCCGAGCGAGAAGACGGCGAGGTCGCGCGCGGCGGCCACGAAGACGCTGAACCGTGGCCCCCACAACTGGACCAGCGACGGATCCTCCCACGTGGAGGGTTCAGTCCCGGCCACGCGCGCGTGGATCGACAGCAGCGCGGCCCGGGGCATGCTGTCCTGCAGCCCCGCCCAGGCTGCACGCCGAAGCGAGTCCTGCCCGCGTGGCAGCCGCACATCGAGCCCACCGGCGTGCCGCCGGAACGCCAGAATCTGCGGCCGTGTCAGGTCGAGCCGAACTCCGGTCACCTCACCTCAGCCCTCGCTACGATCGTGATGCTGACACGTGCAGCCCGCTGACCGGTGTTCCCTGATCGCATCGAGGCACTATGACCATGACCCGGCACATGCTGGCGCCACTGCACCAGGCCGCCCGTATCCTCACCGGATCCACCTACGTCCTGCTGGGGTTCGATGCTCTGCGAGAGCCGGGCGGGCGTGTCGATCAGGCCGCCCCGTTGCTGGCCACGATCCGCAAGCAGGTCCCGCTTCCGGCCGATGACGAACTGGTGGTGCGGGGCAACGCCGCCGTGCAGGTGGCGGCCGGTGCGCTGCTGATGCTCGGCCGGGCGCCGCGCCTGTCCGCCTTGGCTCTGGCCGGCTCGCTGGTTCCCACCACCTTGGCCGGGCACCCGTACTGGTCGCTCGAGGACCCGGCCGCCCGCAAGATGCAGCGGATCCAGTTCCACAAGAACATGGCCATGATCGGCGGGCTGTTGTTCGCCGTGCTCGACAGCAAGGATCGCCCTTAGCACTCAAGAAAGGTTCTTGACCGTCACATCATTGGCTTTTACGAAGAATTTCCGGTGGTTGAAGGAAATCTGGTAATAGACCGTGTTGCCGATGATGATCGTGTGATCGTCGGGCAGGCTGGAGTTGATGGTCGCGGCGTAGTAGTAGTCCGTGGGCACCACGCCGACCGTTGGATAACTCTGCCCGGCGGGAATCGTATAGGAGAGTTTCACCACCTTCGTCACGGGCACCACCGACGGATAGGCGGATTTCTCCGGGTAGGCGGCACCGTAAACCGGGATGGAGGCCAGGCCTGACTTCGGCGTGATCACCTGGCCGCCGGTGTACCGCGCTTTCTGGTATGTGCCGGCCGGGTTGTAGAACCAGGCTTTCTGTCCGGCGAACCAGACGGCGGTCCAGTCGCCGCTCTGCCCGGCATAGACGAACGTCTGCTCGATGGTGGCTTTGTCGCCCCAGTCGCTGTCGACCGTGGTGCCGCTGCCGCCGGGGTGCAGGAGTGGGTCCCCAACCAGCGGGTAGCTGGCGTGGGGCCCGGTGCGCAGGTAGACGAAGTTGGCCGGCTGGGATGGCAAGGTGACGCAGGTACCGCCGGAGCAGTCGGTGACCGTGGGCTTGTTATTGGCATACGTGGGGTCGATCGTCACCAGTTGATGGGTGCCCCGGGTGAGGGAGCCGCCGCTGGCCTGCTCGGTGGAGTCGCTGACTCCGTGCACGAGCGCCATGAAATGGTTCCAGTTCCAGAACGGCCCCGGGTCCCAGTGCTGTATCGAGGTGTAGTAATTAGTGGGGCCGGGCACGTCCTCGTGGCCAAGAATATGCTGGCGGTCGAGCGGTATGCCGTACTTGGCCGCAAGATATTGGACCAGCGCCGCGTCCGAACTGTACTCCGCCTGGGTGTACCAGGTGCTGCCCTGCGCGGCAAAGCCCTCATTCTCGATGTTGATGGCGTGCATGTTGATGTACCAGTCGCCGGCGCCCCAGGACACGTCGCTGGGGCGGACCATCTCGGTCACCGCGCCGTCGGAGGAACGGACCACATAGTTGGCGCTAACATATGACGCCGGGTTCTGGAACGTGCTGATGGTGCCGTCGTAGGAACCCTCGGTGTCATGAATGATGATGTAGTTGATCTTCATGCTGGCCGTCTGGCCGCCCGGGGTGAGCATCTGATCGGGACGGCCTGCCAGGTCATAGTTGCCGTAGTTGCTCGGGTCGCTGGAATCCTGCGCGTAGGCCGCCGGCACGAAGGTGCAGTTCAGGGCCGAAGGGCAATCGACGGGGGTGGACGCCGCCACGGCCGGGGCTTGGGCCAGCCCCAGGCGGCTCAGCCCGGCACGGTCGGGCCGCACGCCGGGCACCGGTGCCAGCTTCAGGACCTGCCCGTCGGTGGTCGTCAGCGAGGCCCCGCGGCGCAGGGTGGCGTACACGTCATCGGCGTACCGCCCGGCTGCCTGCGTGGTTGTGGCGCCGCTGTATTCGGCGACCGCGCCGTACCAGCCGCCCAGCGACGCGGGAAGCACCCCCCCGTCCAGCCTGCGGGCATAATCGGCCAGCACGGCCGCCGCGCCCCGGATGTTCTGCCGCTCGCTGATCTTCAGCGCCGCCACCGGGACATGCAGCAGGCTGGCCGCCGTGCCGAGGGTGTCACGGGCCCGGGCAGGCGCGACAGGGCGGGGCGACGGGCGCACGGGATCGCCACGGCCGTACTCGGCGGGGAACGAACCCGTGGTCAGATCCATCAGCCCATAGCCACCATCGATACTCGGCGTGTCACCCTGCCGCTCCCACCGCGTCTGGTCGTAGGAGATCGCCAGAAGCAGCCCGACCGGGACGCGGAACTCCAGCGCCGCCGCCCGCATCAACGCCATCCGGTGCCCCGGTACGGTCGCGCTGGCAGTGGCGTGAGCGCGCGCCGTCATCGGCCGCCCGGTAGCGCCACTCGCGGTACCAACGGCCACGCCGGTCACCAGTGCCGCTGCCAGCGCGGCGGTTCCCGCCACCCGGGGGATCAGGTACCTGCGCCCGCTCTCACCTGTTGCCATACGCTCCTCCGCACGTCAGCGTTCGCCGGCATAAGCAGCCCTCTGACAGCTGGGCCCAATGACCTTACTAAGTTTCGTTGATCGTTCCGGGCTGACCGTGGCGGGTCGGAGCTTTTGCTGACCGATCGCTGGGGGGGCTGCCTGCACGGCACGGCCATGGAGGCCTCGGGCAGTTTATGTCCGGCTCATCCCGCCTGTAACGGACTGGCTCTCGCGAGCGTTCCGGATACCGGCCCATGGACTTCTTGTCCGTGTGGTGACTCCACCGGGGCCTCAGGAAGGTGCCGCGGGCGACGCGGCCGGATGACGCTGCTGCGCGAGTCCCAGTGACCAGGCAAGGAGTGACCGCGATGGGTATGTTCCGGGCTTCCGGGCCCCAGCTCTGGAGAACGACCCCGCTTTAATGATCGGCGAGGGATTCGCGGACGTGCTCGCCGCGGCGCAGGGGGGCGACGAGGTGGCGTTCTCGCGGCTGTGGCGCGACGGCAACCCTGCCCTGCTGCGCTACCTGCGGGTCATCACGCGCGAGGCCGCCGAGGATGTGGCCGCCGAGACCTGGCTGCACGTGGTGCGGGGGCTGGCCCGTTTCTCCGGAGATGAGCAGGCGTGGCGGGCCTGGCTGTTCACCACGGCCCGGCGCCGGGCGATTGATCAGGGCCGGCGCCGTTCGCGACGGCCCGAGAAGGCCCTGGAGGAGGTGCTGCCGGACCAGTTGCCGACGTCGCCGGATGCCGCCGACCTGGCGATCCAGCAGATCGACTCCCGGTCGGCGATGGCGTTGCTGGCGCGGCTGCCAGCGCACCAGGCTGAGGTAATTCTGCTGCGCGTGGTGGCCGGGCTGGACACCGAGACGGTGGCGCGACTGGTGGCGCGCACCCCCGGTGCGGTCAGGGTCGCCGCCCACCGGGGCCTGCGGCGCATGGCCGAGATTCTGGCCGAGGCGGGTGTAACGCTGTGACCGGCCATGACGTTCCGGACCGTGACATGCCAAACTTCACCTGGCCAAGCAGACGGGACGTGCCGTTGATCAGTGACGCGTCCCTGGCAGCCCTGATCGCAGGCGCGGAATTGCCGCGGGATTCGGCGCCGGAGTTGCGGCCGCTGGCGGAGGCCCTGGCCGAGCTGACCGGCCGGCCCACCGAGGCCGAACTGGACGGCGAGGCCGAGACGCTGGCTGCGTTCCGTAGCCATTTCGGCGCCCCTGGATCAGCCCAGCGGGCGGGCCGGGCGCACAGGCCGCGGCCACGCTCCCGGCGCCTGTCGCTCAATGCCGCCGCCGCAGCTGCCACGATCCTCGGCCTTGGCGGTTTCGCCACTGCCGCATACGCGGGGGTGCTGCCAGCCGGTTTGCAGCGGCTTGCGCACGACATCGTCGGCGCGCCGGCGACGGGCACCCACCCAGCCACCAGCCCGTCCGCGGCAAACCCGGCCGCCGGTGGTCAGCCCTACGGTCTTTGTACCGCGTGGGCGCGAGCCAAGGCAGGCGGCACGCGCAAGCAGCAAGCCGTGGCCTTCCGCGAGCTGGCGTCGGCCGCGGGTGGCCCGGGCAACGTGACCGCATACTGCATCGCCGCAGCGCGCCCGGGGACACCGGCCTTCCGCCCGCGCCCTGCTCCCACCTCGCCGCACCCTTCCGGCAAACCGGCCGGCCTCCCCGCGCCGCACAGCTCGGGCAAGCCGACGGCCATCCCCACGCCGCACCGCTCGGGCAAGCCGACGGCCATCCCCACGCCGCACCGCTCGGGCTGGCCCACCGCCGCGCTGCCGGGCCAGCCGGCGTCCTGGTGACGACGCACAGCTTGAGCGGCTAGCGCGCCGACGGTGATTGCGGCCGTGTTCCCGTCAGCAGTTCTTTGAGCGCTGACAGCACGCCGGTGTTCGGCAGGTCGGGGAAGGCTCGCCGGGTCGGCCCCCCGTCGAAGGTCATGCCGATGGTGTCCATGGCGAGCGCACTGCGGGCCTGCTCCCGCCGCCGGGAACCGAATAGCCCAGCCGCCTGTCGGTCGAGTGCCCGCTCGTGGATGCTAAGTGGCGCCGGTTGGTGGCCGTGGAGGGCTGCCGTCAGCCTTGCCGGCTGATGCCCGGGATGTGCTCGATGAGGGTGGCGGCTTGGCGGACGCCGTCACGCCGCTGGATGATCGCAGCGGCATCGGCGAGCCGGCCGCGCAGCCCGGCGCCGGTGAGCAGCCGGCCGAGCGCGGCGTGCATCTCGGCATCGGTGAACCGGTACGAATCGAGCCTGACACCCAGGCCCAGCTCATGGACCCGCTGCGCGTTGTCGTGCTGGTCCCAGAACAGTGGCAATACGATCATCGGCTTGCCGAAGTGCAGGCACTCCGTCACGGTGTTGTTGCCGCCATGAGTGATCACCGCATCGCAGAGCGGGATAACCGACGTCTGCGGCAAGAACTCAGCGCCCGCCATGTTGGCAGCCAGTTCGATCTCCGCGTGCAGCGGGCCTTTGGAGACGATGTAACGGTGGGAGGTTGCGGCCAGGCAGTCGATGACACGCTGCATGAGCTGCACGTCCGCCGACCCGAGCGAGCCAAGCGAGAAGTAGATCAGCGCACCTTCCCCCGCAGCGAGCGCGTCGGGCAAGGTGAACTTCTCATCGGTTTCCCGCACCGAGGAGTCCAGCCGGTGCCAGGACGGCCCAAGTGGCCGGCTGCGCTGGTAGTCGGCCATCTCCGGATAGATGTACAGGTTGACCGTGCCTTCGTGAATGAACTCAAGATCGGGCAGCGAGGGCGCGCCCTGACCGATTACCCAGGCGTTGAATTCCTCCCAGACCGGCCGGTGGACCCGTTCGTATTCGTCGCGGAACGCCTGCCAGCCCACCGGGTCCGCGGCCGGGTAGCCGGAGAACGCGGGCGGGATGCCCGGATCCTTGATCTCCAGCGGGTTGCAGGACACGATCCGCACGTACGGCACCCCGGCGGTCATCAGGGCCGGAAAGCTGACCACGTTGTCTTCAACGATCACATCGGGCCGGGTCCGCTCGATGATCTCCGTGAGTTGCTGCTGGCAGTACTGCGCGCCGACGGTCAGCTCTTGCCAGACGGGCTTGATCCACGTGTCGAGTTGCTCGATCGTCGGCCTGCGGAACTGCGGCGCGGTGTCGCGGATGAAGTCCTTCCAGAACTGGCCGGCATCCTGGTCGCCGGCGGCGTCCGTGCTGGGCGGTGCCAGGTCGACGAGGTCTTCTTCGAAACCGAGCAGCTCTAGGCGCCCCTTCCATGAGGCCTCCGCCGCGAACACCACCCGGTGCCCACGGCTGCGCAGCACATGGCCGATGCCGACACAGTTGTTGGTCGGCCCATACGCGCTCTCCGGCATGAACAGGACCGTCAGCGGCCGCTCGCTCATGGTCAGCCTCCAGGCAGCGTTTCTTCACCGGACCGCAGAATCAAATACGCCGTGCGGGCCCCCGTCAACCACCGGCCGGCTGGCGAGGCTGGCCCCTGGGCACTGCGAGGCCGAAGAGCCAGTGATCAGCCGGGGAGGGCCAAGCGCCGCCGCGCATGCCTTCAGGGCCGGGAGCGGTTCATGACTTTTTGACCATATTTCTGCCGGTAGCCCGGCATAAGAGTTACATTTCTTTGCACCGCAAGGAAAGGGTGGAGCCTTATGAAGATGCGAAGGCTGGTGTTCGGCAGTGCCTTGGGGGCCGCTGCGGTGCTGGCGGCAACCGGCGCCGGCGCAAGCGCCGCGCCGGTGACCGCGGCCGGGGCAGGGACCGGGCTGGCAGATGTACCCATCGCCGCGCCGCGCGTTCCTGGCCTGATCACCGCGCATGCCACGGCCAACACCGATTGCGTGCTGCCGGACGGCACGCACGTGTCCTTCTTCCACTGCTACACGCCCCAGCAGATCAGGTCGTCATACGGGGTGAACGCGGTCGCCCCGATCACAGTGGGCGGCCACACCGTGCCGAACAGGGGCCAGGGCCAGACGATCGTGCTGGTTGACTCCTACGGCAGCCCCACCGCAGCCGCCGACTTGGCGCACTTCCACGCCACGTTCTTCCCGAAGCTGCCCGCGCCGAGCTTCAAGCAGATCTTCCCGCTCGGCAACCCGCAGTTCCACAACACCTGCAGCAGCGCGGGCCTGTCCGGGTCCTGCGCGGCGGCGGCCTGGTCGGGGGAGGCCACGCTCGACATCGAGTGGTCGTACTCCATCGCCCCCTTGGCGCATATCGTCCTGCTGGCGGTGCCGCCCGCCGAGACCGAAGGCGTGCAGGGCTTCCCGACCCTGTTCAGGGCCATCGCCGGCGAGATCCAGGCGACGCCGCCGGGAACGGTGTTCTCGATGTCACTGTCGGCCACCGAGCAGGCGTTCGGCGGCGCGGCGGCGGCCCAGACGGCGAAGTTCGACCAGGTGTTCAAGGCGGGCCTGGCCAAGCACGATAATTTCTTCGCCGCCACCGGTGACTTCGGCAGCGCGAGCTTCCGCAAGCAGCACAAGGAGGGCGGCTTCTATCCGTTCCCGGTGGTGGGGTGGCCATCGACCTCCCCGTACGTGGTCGCGGTTGGCGGCACTCAACTCCAGGACGGCTGGACCTGGAACCCGTCGAGCAACGTGGCGTTCACCTCCTCCGGCGGGTTCAACCCCGCCTACTGGGCATCCGTGAAGGGTGGCCACAGCGAGGCGGTGTGGAACGAGTCGTGGGCACCGATCGCTACCGGCGGCGGCGCCAGTGTCATATACCCCCGGCCGTCCTGGCAGAAGGGGGTCGACCCGGGCTACGGCAACCACCGGCTGGTCCCCGACACCTCGTGGAACGCCGCGGTGAACGGCGGCGTGGACGTCTACATCACCGCCTACCCGCAGTACAACTGCGGCAACACCACGGGCTGCTGGACGTTCTTCGGCGGTACCTCGGCCGCGACCCCGCAGACCGCCGCGCTGGTCGCGCTGGTCAACGCGGCCCGCTCGGCGGCGGGCAAGCAGCCGATCGGGTTCCTCGACCCGCTGCTGTACGGCGGTGTCGGGGCCACCGCGTACAACGACATCGTCCCGCAGCACTACGGTTCGGCGCCGAAGACCTTCGCGGGCAGTGACGTCGGGGTCAGCGGGCCAGTCATGAAGTCGGTCGGCGACCTCCAGGACAACCAGTTGTGGCAGGTGCCGATTGCCGGGTACCCGACGACGACCGGGTACGACGCCACCACGGGGTGGGGCACCCCGCACGCGCCGGCGTTCGTCAGCGCGCTCGCCGCGATGCCGTAACGCATGAACTGACCGGCACGAACGCAACGACGAGCGAGGGTGGCGGCCCGCCTCCAAGGCGGGCCGCCACCCTCGCTCATGGCGTATCCCAGCACAGTGCCCGCCACCTTCCCCCATTGCCGGCAGTGGATGCTCACCGCCTACGGCGCCGGCTGATTTGCCTGAACCGGCGTGTCATGGGCACACTGTGATCTCGGCGATGAGGCTCGCCGTTAACCGTGGGAAGATCATCCCGCTGATGGCCTCTACCACCTGACCGACTTTGATCGTCAGCTGGCATGAGGAGGCCATCGTGGTGCGCTGCGCCCAAGGGTGCCCCAGGTGAGCCTTCCCATCCCCGTCATTCAGGCGCTTCAGGTGCTGACCATCGCCGTGGCCGCACCAGGCGTGTCCGGCGTGATCGCGCGGGTGGAGGCGCGGTTGCAGGGCCGGCGCGGGCCCCGGATCGGCCAGCCTTACTTCGACCTGGCGAAGCTGTGCCGCAAGGAGGCGCTGGCGCCCGAGGGGGCGAGCTGGTTCTTCCTGGCGGCGCCGCTGGTCGCGGTCACCTGTTACCTGACCGTGCCGCTGCTGATCCCGGTGCTGACCAGTTACCCGCTGCCGCTGGGGTACATGGGCGACATCCTCGGCGGCGGCTTCATCTTGTCGCTGGCCAGCTTCGTGGTCGCGGTGGCCGCGCTGGAGACCGGCAGCCCTTATGCCCAGCTGGGGTCGAGCCGGGCGAAGACGTTCGCGGCCATCACCGAACCGGTGGTGCTGTTCGTGGTGTTCACCGTGGCACTGGTCACCGGGACCGACCTGCCGTATGCGCTGGCCGCCACGGTCCGGTCCTCGGCCGGGCAGATCGTGCGGCCGGCTCACCTGCTGGCCACCGCTGCGCTGTTCATGGTCATCCTGTACGAAACCGGCCGGATCCCGGTGGAGACCCACACCGGCACGAACGAGTTCGGCATGATCGAGGAAGCCAGGCCGTTCGAGCACTCCGGGCCCTACTTCGCGCTGCTGAAGTGGGGCTCGACGATGAAGCAGCTCATCCTGTTCACGATCTTGCTCAACGTGTTCCTGGTGCCCTGGGGCCTGGCCGCCACCGCCCGGCCCGCCGATGTGGGCCTGGCGATCGTCGCGCTGCTGGGCAAGGCGGCCGGGCTCGGCGTGGTGATCGCGGTCATTGACAACTCGTTCGCCAAGCTCCGGCTGTTCAAGATCACCGAGTTCGTGGCCGCGGCGTTCCTGCTGTCCGTGCTAGGCGTCTTCACGCTCTACCTGGGAGGTGGCTGATGACCACTGCCTGGCTGGCAGCGCAGCACGGCCCCGCGGTCCAGCACGGCCCCGAGGCGCTGGCAGCCGCTCATGGCGTGCCCAGCGTGTTCGGCGGCAGCGCCAACGTCGTGGCCGTGGTGGTGCTGCTGCTGGAGTTCGGCATGTTCCGGCAGGCGCTGCTCCGCGACCAGATCCGCCTTTACGCGGCGCAGTCGGCGGCGGTGTCGGTGCTGGCGGTGATTGTCGCGGCGGCGCGGCATGTGCCGGAGCTGTACGTCCTGGCGGCGCTGTCCGCAGCGCTGAAGGTCGTAATCGTGCCGTTGGTGATGCGCAGACTGCTGCGCGGCGCCGGGGACGACAGCGCCGGGAGCGGCGCGCTGAGCCTGGCGAGCGTTGGGTGGGGCGGTGGGGTCGAGGCCAGCGGAGGGTGGGGCGGTGGGGTCGAGGCCAGCGGAGGGTGGGGCGGTGGGGTCGAGGCCAGCAGAGGGTGGGGCGGCGGGGCCGGAGCTAGCACTTTGCTGCTGGCCACCGCAGCCGGGGCGTTCGGGTTCTTCGCCGTGGGCACGCTGGGGATCGCCGGGGTGACACTGCCGCAGGCGGCGCTGAGCCTGGCCATGGCCGTGGTCCTGGTGGCGTTCGTGCTGATGATCGTGCGCCGGGATGTGGTGTCCCAAGCGGTCGGGTTCTTCTCCCTGGAGAACGGCGTCTCGCTCGCGGCACTGGTGATCGCGGCGCACATGCCGCTGATCCTGGAGGTCGCGTTCCTGTTCGACCTGCTGGTCGCGGTGATCGTGTTCGGGGTGCTGATCCGGGTGCACCACGGCCTGTCGGAGTCGCTATCCACCGCCGGGCTGACCAGGCTGCGGGGCTGAGCCGGTGACCGCGACGTTCATCATCCTGCTGGCCGCCCCGCTGCTGGCCGCGCTTGCCTGCCTGCGGCTGCCGGTCCGGGCCTGCCAGGCGGTCACCATCACCGCCGGGGTGGTGAGCTTTGCCACCGCGGTAGTTCTCGTGCCGGCGGCGGCGCACCACGACCTGACCCTGGGCCGCTACCTGCGCGCCGACGCCATCTCCGTGGTCTTCCTGCTGGCGACCAGCTTCCTGTACGCGGCGGTGTCCGCCTACTCGGTCGGCTACTTCGCCGGCGAGCAGTACAGCGCTAGCTCCGGCCCCACCGCCCCGCGCTCTGCTGGCCCTGACCCCACCGCCCCGC
>Ga0070730_10004328_pt1 | contig 12500 bp, 6 predicted proteins | sample Coa_R1_3_FD_66447 | JGI IMG/M metagenome (GOLD analysis project Ga0070730, IMG submission 66447) | Surface soil microbial communities from Centralia Pennsylvania, which are recovering from an underground coalmine fire - Coalmine... | ecosystem: Environmental > Terrestrial > Soil > Unclassified ... | reverse complement strand
TTGGCCACGGCCGGCGAGCTGACGAAGCGGTCGCCGGCGGTGAACTTCCAGCGCGGCTGGCCGGTCTGCGCGTCCAGCGCCACCAGTGTGCGGTCTTCGCTGGCGGCGTAGACCAGACCGTTCGCCGCCACGGGCGAGGCGTCGAGCGCATCCTTGAAGTGATAGCTCCACAGGTACATGCCATGCGCCGCGTCGAGCGCATACAGGGTCTTGTCGCCGGCGGCCGCATAGACGATGCCGCCCGCGATGGCCGGCGCCGCCACCATCGGCCCGCCGGCCGAGAAGCGCCAGCGCGGCGAGCCCTGGTAAGCGTCCAGCGCGGCCAGCTGGCCGTTTTGGTCGGCGGCATAAAACAGGCCGTTGGCGAAGGCGGGCGAGGCGCTAAAAGGGATGCGCGTCTGGAGGCGATAGGTGACGCGCAGCTGGGCGGCATCCAGGGCAGCGGCCGGCCAGGCGCCGGTGCGGGCCGCGTTCTCGCGGAAGAAGGCATTCGCGGCCGCGGCGCCGCCGCCCACCTGCAGGTCGGCCAGGGGCAGGCGGACGGCCGCCGCCTGTGAGGCGGGCAGCTCGGTGCTGGTGAGCAGGTCGAGCTGGGTCAGCGGGTGGCCCTGGGCGTCGGTGGTCACCAGGCGCACCTGGCCCAGCCCGGCCACGTACCAGCCGCTGGAATGGAACAGCAGGGTGGCACCGCGGCGCAGATCGGATTCCACGCGCAGCGCGGACTGGCGCGCGCCGCCCGGCAGGGTGACGGTCTCATCGGGCACGCGCCAGACCTGGTAATTCAAGTCCACGCCGTTGAAGTTGGTAACGCCGGTGACGGGCGCGGTGGCGCTGGCCGTGAGCATGGCCGGCGACCAATCCAGCAGCGGCGGCGTGAAGAGGCTGGTGACGCCGGCCTCCTGCTCGGCAATCAGCGACAGGCGGTCGGTGGTGTGGGCGTAGTAATCCTCCACGTCGTGATTGGCGCCCGTCCCCTGCCAGTTGGTGTAGCTGGTGTGCACTTCCAGCGGCTGGCCGCTGGCATAGACCGCCACATAGGTGGCGGCGTCGGTGCCGGGCTTGACCACGTTGATGGTGGCAAACCCCTGGCTGCCGTTGGCATATTGGGCGCGGTACAGGCTGGTCTGGCCGGGGCGGCTGGGCAGGTAGCGGTCGAGCGGGCGCGGAATGCGATCGGCCAGGCTGAGCGCCGCTGCGGCGCAGACCAGCCCGGCGAATATCAGCAGGCTGGCGGCCACGGCCAGCGTGCCCCACCAGCTCTCACGCGGCCGAGCCACGCGAGGGTGCGGCCGTGTTGGCCCCTCGATCGCCAGGCTCATGCCGCTGATTATAGCGATTACCGAAAATGTGATGAGCGGGGTCGATCGACCCCGCTCATCACATTTTCGGATTGAGAACCGGCCACTTGCTTAGCGCCGGACCAGCGGCAAGAACAGCTCCTGAGTCTCCACCGCGCCGATATCCACCCGCCCGCCCGACACGCGCGGGTCGCCGCGCTGGTCGGTATCGGGCGGCTCGGCAAAGGCCGGGTCGCCGGCATTGATCACCGGGCTGTTGTGCGCCGGGAACTGGGTCTGGGTGGGGCCGCCATGGTTGGCCAGCGGGCCCAGCAGCGGGTCCAGCCCAAACAGGTTGCCGCCGTTGTTGGTGATGGCGGCCGTGCCGGTGATCTGCACCAGGTCGTAGCGCAGCTCAAAGGTGCCGGTAATGTCTTTATCGGTGGGGGCGCTGTTGTGGGCGACGATGGTATCGGTTATGGGAAAGACACCCCGATAGACCTGGATGCCGCCGCCGGCCGTGCCGGCCGAGTTGCTGACGACAGTGCTGTTTTGCAGCGCGGCCTGCGGGTACTGGTTCAAGTAGATACCGCCGCCAATATTCGCGGCCGAGTTGCCCGAGACAGTGCTGTCCTCGATGGTGACCAGGTTGGCCGGCCGGTCCAGGTAGATGCCGCCGCCAAAATCGGCGGTGTTGCCGCTGATGGTGGTGCGCAAAATGGTATGCGCGCCTCCCAGCGACTTCTCGAAATCCAGGCCGCCGCCGCGCTGGCTGGCCGCATTGCCGGAAATGGTGGTGTCTTCGATGAGCGTGTCATTGGCGGGATTGTAGAATTCGACCCCGCCGCCCTTCACCGCCGAGTTGCCCGAAATGAGCGCGCGGCGAATGGTGGTGGCGCCGCCGTTGGTGGTGCCAAGCTTGAGGCCGCCGCCATCGCCCAGGCTGGCGGTGTTGCTGACCAGGCTCGAATCCTGGATCAGCACGTTGGTGGGAACGTACAGGTAAACGCCGCCCCCGCCGGCTTTGCCAAGGGCGGTGTTGCTCAAGACCTGGGTGTTTTCGATCGTCACCCCGGCCGGGGCGGTTTTAACGTAGACCCCGCCGCCCACGCCGCCGACGTTGCCCGAGATCAGCGAGTTGCGAATGGTCAGACCGATATTGAAACTGTTGACGCCGAAGTCAATGGCGCCGCCGCGGCCGCTGGCCGTGTTGTTGAGCAAGTCCACCTGGTCGAGCGTCAGGTCCACTCCCTGCGAGTAGATGCCGCCGCCCCCGCCGCCGGTCGTGTTGCCATCGCGGATGGTCAGACCGGAGATGGTGGCCGTAATGGGATCGCCGCCCAGGTGCGTCAGGTAAAAGACGGCGTTGGTGTGGCCGCCGCTGACCGACAGCTTGCCCGGGCCGGGCCCCTGGATGATGACCGTGTCGGTGATGTGCACCGGGCTGGTGAGCGTGATAGTGCCGCTGACGCTGGGGCTGAAGGTAATGATATCTGGACCAGGGTTGGCATTGGCCTGCAAGATGGCCTGCGGCAGGCTGCCGGGGCCAGACGGGTTGAGGTTGGTCACGGTAATGGTGCTGGCGGCGGCGCGCGGCAGCGACGCCTGAACCGGCCAGGCCACGGCCAGCAATGAGCTGGCCGCCAGCACGCTGGTCAGGCGCTGGTCGGGATTAACCGAGCCGGGCGCGGCCAATATCACCCGGGGCGATTCGGGCGCCAACGGGGACTGGCTGGGTTTGGGGTGGGGTAACCATCTCAGCGGCATCGTGGCTCCTGATACATTAATCAGCGAAGGGTCAGCGGCAAGAACAGGTCAGTCTGTCGTTCCACCGCGCCCATGTCAAGGCGGCCCGCCAGCCTCGGCCGGCCGCGCTGGTCGGTGGTGGGCGGCGGGGCAAAGGCCGGGTCGCCGGCGTTGACGGCCGGGCTGTTGGCCGCTGGCAGGCGCGTCTGTGTGGGGCCGCCGTTGTCGGCCAGCGGGCCCAGCAGCGGGTCCAGCCCAAACAGGTTGCCGCCCGCGTTGGTGATGGCGGCCGTGCCGGTGATCTGCACCAGGTCGTAGCGCAGCTCAAAGGTGCCGGTGAGGTCAGACGAGGCGGCCAGCCCGAGGGCCGTGTTGCCGGCGATGATTGAATCGGTGATGGGCATGGTCTGCGTCAGCACGGCGATGCCGCCGCCGCGATTGGCGGCGGTGTTGCCGGCGATGGTGCTGTCCTGGATGGCGCCAGTGGTCGACCTTTCCGAATAAACGCCGCCGCCCAGGTATAGCGCGTGGTTGCCAGAGATGGTGGTGTTTTCAATGAGCAGAGGCGCCGAAACCTTGTAGAGCAGAATGCCGGCGCCGGAGTGGGCGGTGTTGCCGCTGATGGTGGTGCGGCGGATGACGACGGCCGGGCCGCTGGCCTTGTAAAAATCAACCCCGCCGCCATTGCTCGACACGGCGGTGTTGTCGGCGATGGTGGAATCCTCGATGGTGGCGCCGGCCAGGGTGTGATAGAGGAACACCCCGCCGCCGTAGCTCTGGGCGGTGTTGCTGACGATTTGAGTGTTCTGAATGAGGACGCTGCCGCCCGTCTGAAAGGTCGCCAGCCCGCCCCCGCGATCGCTCTGGTTGCCAGTGATAAGCGAGTTGCGAATGGTCAGACTGGCGGAGTTCGTGATAATGGTCTCGAAGTCGACACCGCCGCCGCGATTAGTGGCAGCGGTATTGCTGATGACGGCGACATCGTCCAGGATCAGGCTCGCGCCGGCAGCGCGAATGCCCCCGCCGGACTGGGCAACGGGGGCCTGGCCATCGCGGATGGTCAGGCCAGAAATGGTGGCCGTGAACGGCAGGCTGGCGGTGGACGAGATATAGAACACGCGCCGGGCGTTGCTGCCGCTGACGGCCAGCGCGCCGGGGCCCGGACCCTGGATGGTGACCGAATCGGTGATCAGGAGCGTGCCCGTCAGCGCGATGGTGCCGCTGAGGCCGGGATTGAAGGTGATGGTGGCGCCTGGGTTGGCATTAGCCAGCTGGACGGCCTGCGCCAGGCTGCCCGCCCCAGACGGGTTGGTGTTGGTCACATTGAACGTGACCGCTGCCGCACGCGGCAGCGGCCTGAAGGCCACCGCCAGCAGCGAGCCGGCCGCCAGCACTTGAGACAGCCGCTGGACGGGCGTCACCGAGCCGGGGGCGGCCAGCACCACGACCGGCTCTTGGGGCGGCAGCGACGAGCGGGGCGGCAGCAGGCGTGAGAACCATCTGAGCGGCATGCGATCTCCTTTCTGGTGAGCTCAACGACCAGACCCTCAGGGTCTCTCCAACTCAACAGTTCGCAGCTCGGGCGGCACAGCCTGCAAGGCTTCGTCGGGCAGCACAAACGAGCCAGCGATGCGGTCCTTATCATCCGACAGCACGTCGGGGAAGCGCAGGCCATGCGCGGCCTCGACGGCGAAGATCTCTTGCAGCAGGTCTTGGAACTGCACGAAGGCCACGGTCTGGCCGGTGGTCACGTCCAGCACCCAAATGCCGCAGGCGCGGCTCTCCAGCGGCAGCTCGGCGATGGCGATGCCGCTGAAGACGGCGCTCTCGCGCACCTGCGACAGCCCGATGAAGGCATAGCGCCCGTGGAACGACAGGCCGCGGGTGAAGCCTGGCAGGCGCGCCACCTCGTGATAGCGCCCGGCCGCCAGGTCCACCACGCCCACGCCGCCCTCGCCCGAGTTGAGCAGCCAGAGCCGGCCGCCGTGCCAGCGCGGCGAGTGCGGCATCGACAGGCCGCGCACGATGATCTCGCCGCTGGCCGTCTCGATCAAAACGCCGCCGTCGCGCTTGTGGTCACGCCAGCCAGAGGCGGTGTCGGTCTCGGCCAGCGCGGTAACATAGGCCGCCCGCCCATCGCGCACGGCCAGCCCATTGAGGTGGCAGCGGTCTTCGGGCGCCAGGGCCGAGATGAAGCGCGGCCGCCAGGTGGGCACAAAGCTGTATTCGCGGCTGGGCGCGCACAGGCACGAGAAGCGCGTGTTGACAAAGCACAGCTCGTCGCCGGTCCAGGCGATCTCGTGCACCTGCACGTCGCCGGTGACGTATGACGTTCGCGGCAAGAAGGCGGCGTCGTGGTGGCTGGCCGGCTGCAGCTGGCGCGCCACCGCGGGCACGTCGCTGAACTCCAGCAGCTCCAGCTCAGTGCCCATGGCCAGCCGCCCCTGGCGCAGCGCCAGGCCCATGGGCTTGCGAAAGGCGCGAAAGTGGGTGTTGAGCAGCTCGCCGTTGGCGCGCAGCACCACCAGCTTGCCGGCCTGGTAGGTGCTGACGAACAGCGACAGGCCCAGGTGGTTGAGGAGCTGCGGGAAGCTGGTGGTGTGCTGGCTGCGCAGAGGGGCATCGGCGGCGGCCGGGGCAGGCGCGCCGATTATGCCCGGCGGGCTGGGCAGCGGGGCCGCCGCGGAGGCTGGCGGCTGGCTGGCGGCGGCGATGGGCTCAGCCAGCTGGCGGGCCAGCGGCTGCAGGACGGGCAGCAGGCGCTCAATCTCGTCGGCGTGCTGCCGCCACTTATCGGGGTCGGGCGGCGTGAGGGTGTGGCGCGAAAACGGCAGCGGGCCCTCAAGGCGTTGGTCCCAATCCAGCCCGGCCCAGCGGCACAGCCGCTCGGCCTCGGCCTGGGGATTAGCCAGGAAATTGGCGTAGCTCACCACCGCGTGACGGTCCGCCGGCAGGGCGGCCAGGTCGGCCATGATCTGGCGGTTGGCGGCTTCCCATTGGGCCGCGGCGATCTGGCCCAGCCCCTGGCCGCCGAGCGCCCGCCAGCCGGGGATGAGCAGCAGCGACCAGGCCGGGCCCGGCCAGCCTGGCAGATTGGGATAAGTGATAAAGCGCTCCGAGCGCCAGGCCTCGATGATGCTGGCCAGGTTCTCGCGCGGGTCGCGATACAGGTAGATGAAGCGCGCCTCGGGAAAGGCCGCCGCCAGGAACGGGATGCGCAGCGCGTTCTTGGGCGTCTTCTCCAGCAGCCGCAGCGCGCCCTCCGGCGGCGGCTGGCGGCCGTCGCGGTCGCGCAGCTGCGCTTCCAGCGCCGCATAGAGCTGGGCCAGCACCCGGGGCGTGGCATCCGCGGCGATCAGGCGATTGGACTCGAAACCCCTCTCGGCCGGGTGCAGGCCCGGGATGGACTCGATGAGCTGGTGGCTTTCGCTGCCGATCGTGTACAGGTTCGGCGCCCGCGCCAGCGTCTCGAACAGCAGCGTGCTGCCCGAGCGCGGCGCCGCGACGATGAACAGCGGCCGGTCGAAGCGCGCGGGTGAGTGTGGCCGTTCAGCGGTGCGGGCGTCGAGCTTGACTCTGCTCCCCCCTTCGCTGAAGCCGCCGGGCGTTTGGCCGCCCTGCGCCTTGCTTCCCCCTTCGCCGAAGCTGCCGGGCGTTTGGCCGCCCAGTGCTTTGCTCCCCCCTTCGCCGGAGCTGCCGCGTGTTTGGCCGCCCAGCGCCTTGCTCCCACCTTCACCGAAGCTGCCGGGCGTTTGACCACCCAGGGCCTTGTTCCCCCCTTCGCTGAAGCTGCCGGGCGTTTGACCGCCCAGCGCCTTGCTCCCCCCTTCCCTTAAGGGAAGGGGGGCCGGGGGGGATAGGTCCGGGTTCACCGCGGCCCTCAGCACCCAATGCCGCACGGCCTCTACCGCGTCGGTGCCATTGGGCAGCGCCAGCCGGCCGGCCAGGGGCGCCAGCTCGCGCTCGGCGCGCTCCAGCTCGGCCTGGTAGTGCGGCCAGCCGGCAGCGTCGTCGGCATAGCTGGCCCACAGCGCCCGCCAGCGCTGGGCGATGGCCTCCAGCGCCGCGCCGAATGTCTCGGCCCCGGCTGGCGCTGACGCGTCAGCGCCAGCCGCCGCGTCAGCGCGCAGGCTGCCGAACAGGCTGTCCATCTCCCAGGGCGACATCACTACCGGGAAGTTGTGCGCCTCGGTGTCCAGCGCGGCCGCCAGGCCGGGCTGGTGTGGCACGGCGCGCGCCACCGCGCCGGCCGCGCCAGCCGCGACGAGCTGCCAGAAGTAATCCGAGCCGACCGTATCGGCCACCAGGTGGATGCGCGGGCGGTCGTCGGGGTTCAGCACGTTGTGGCGGCGCCAGGTGTCAAAGATCCAGCACTCCCCGCCGTCCATGAACACTTCGCGCTCGCCGCAGGTGAAGCGCACGCCGGGGTAGGTGAGCACTGGCACGTGCACGCGCACCCGCTGCGACCAGTAATAGTTGACGTCGGCGTGAGCGGTGGCCTCGCCGTGGCCGGCGATGCGCATGAGGCGGGTGCGGCCAATGGGCGCGCCCAGCGCGGCCAGCACCTGCCGCAGATACTCGCAGCGCTCGAGCGCGGGCGTGGGCCGCATGGGCCCGCGGGTGTCTTCGTTGGCCGGGTCGCCGCCCGCGCTTAGCAGCGGGATGGCGCTGTTGCCGGGGTGTCCCTGCGGGTGACGGCGCCACTCGCCTTCGCCCAGGGCGGCCACCTCGAACGCCAGCCGATCGGCGTCGAAATTAAGCGGCAGTCGGTAGAATTCACGGGCCAGCTTCACGGCGGCCAGTATAAATGGGGCGGGCTAATGAGACAAATCAGATACGAGTGCTATTCAATCTGATAGCCGGCCCTGATTGTTTAGCTTGGGTTTACTTAGCTGTAGTATGCTGGCGCCTGATGAACAAGATTCTCGTCGTGGACGACGACCCGCACATCCGTGAGCTGGTGCGGGTGTTTTTGCGGGGCGAGGGCTTTGACGTGTACGAAGCCGCCGATGGCCAGGAGGCGCTGGCCCGGCTGGAGTCGGTGAAGGCCGACCTGGTGATTGTGGACGTGATGATGCCCAGGCTGGATGGCTGGGAACTGACCCGCCAGCTGCGCCAGGGCGGCGACCTGCCGGTGCTGATGCTGACGGCCAAAGGCGAGACCAGTCAGAAGGTGAAGGGCTTTCAGCTGGGGGCAGACGATTACCTGACCAAGCCCTTTGAGCCGCTGGAGCTGGTGGCGCGGGTGCGGGCGCTGCTCAAGCGCTACCGCATTGCCCACAGCCAGATGGTGGCGGTGGGCGACCTGCGAATGGACCGCAAGACCCACCAGGCCAGCGCCGGCGGCCAGGACGTGGCGCTGCCGCTGAAAGAGTTCGAACTGCTGTTCGAGCTGGCCAGCTACGCCGGCCAGACGCTGTCACGCGAGCAGCTCATCGAGAACATCTGGGGCTACGACTACGAGGGCAACGAGCGCACGCTGGACGTGCACGTCAACCGGTTGCGCGAACGTTTCCCCGAGGACCAGCACACCTTTCGCATCCGCACCGTGCGCGGGCTGGGCTACCGGCTGGAGGCGCGGCCGTGAGCGGCCAGCCGGGGTCCGCGCCGCCCGGCCCGGCGCCGCGCCAGCCGCACACCCTGCGCATCGTGGGCACCTTGCTGGCCGTGCTGGTGGTGCTGTGCCTGCTCGTGCTGCTGGCCTACTTCCTCACCGGCTGGGTCTACCGCTACACGGGCAGCCCGCCCAGCCTGGTGCAGCAGCTCATCAACACCGCGCTGGGCTTTGGGTTCCTCAGCGCCGCCATCTTCTCGATGGGGCGCTACCTGCAGTCGCGGCAGGTCGATTGGTTCCGGCCCATCCGCGACGCCATCGACCGCATCGCCCAGGGCGACTTCAGCGCGCGGGTGAATTGGCACCTGCGCGGCGGAACCGATCACCCGATGGCCCAGCTGGCCGACAGCGTCAACAAGATGGCGGCTGAGCTGGACCAGATGGAGCGCCTGCGGCAGGAGTTCGTCTCCAACGTCTCGCACGAGATCCAGTCGCCGCTGACCTCCATCCGCGGGTTTGCGCGCGCCCTGGGCCAGGACGACCTGCCGCCCGAGACGCGCCGGCACTACCTGGGCATCATCGAAAACGAGAGCATGCGCCTATCCAAGCTCAGCGACAACCTGCTGGCGCTCGCCTCGCTGGACTCGGAGCAGATGAAGCTGGAGCCGCGCCCCTACCGGCTGGACAAGCAGCTGCGCAGCCTGATCCTGGCCTGCGAGCCGCAGTGGATGGAAAAAGATCTGGAGCTGGACGTGGCGCTGGACGAGGTGAGCCTGACGGCGGACGAGGACCTGCTGAGCCAGGTGTGGATCAACCTGCTGCACAACGGCATCAAGTTCACTCCGGCCGGCGGCTGCCTGCGGATCAGTCTGCGGCAGGCGGGCGACCGGGTGGAGGTGCAGGTGGCCGACTCGGGCATTGGCATCGCCGCCGCCGACCAGGCGCACATCTTTGAACGCTTCTACAAGGCCGACCCGGCGCGGCGGCGCACCGAGGGCGGCAACGGGCTGGGGCTGTCCATCGCCAAGAAGATCGTGGAGCTGCACCACGGCAGCATCGCTGTAGCCAGCCAGCCGGGGGAGGGGGCGACGTTTACGGTGACGTTGCCGGTGACACAGTAGGCAGGAGGCAGAAGGCAGTAGGCAGAAGGCAGTAGGCAGGAGGCTAGAAGCTGGAAGCAGGAAGCAGAAGTCGGAAGTCAGAAGTCGGAAGTCAGAAGGCAGTCGGCACGCGAAGCGAGCAGAAGGCAGGAGGCGGCAGGTAGCAAGAGGGGCTGCGCCATCTGTATAAAAGGGCCGGGGGCATCGGCCTGGGGCGGAGGCAGCCGCTGGTGTAAAGAAAGGTGGAGGTGCCATGTCAAACGAACGCATCAGCCCGACGGCCTGGCTCGTGGCCTACGAGCGGACGCTGTCGGATATCCCGCTGTCGTCCGAGGTCTTTCACGAGCTGGACGCCATCGTCAGAGAGACGCGCGCGGCCTCGGATGTGGCGGGCGTGGACGCCCTCAAAGCGCCGGCGGCCGCGGTGGTGTGGGAGGCGCGCTACAAGCTGGTCAACCATCTGCTCCAGGCGCACCCGGTGACCCAGGTGCTGGAGCTGGCGGCCGGCTTCTCGCCCCGCGGGCTAAACCTGGCCGGCGATCCGTCGGTGACCTATGTGGAAATGGATTTGCCGGGGGTCATTGAGGACAAACAGCGCATCGTCGACGCGCTCGTGGCCGACGGGGCGATTCCGGCGCGGCCCAATTTTCACCTGGCCGTGGGGGATGCGCTCAACCTGGCCGACCTGCACGCCGCCGCCGGCTATTTCGCCGATCGGCCCATCGCGGTGGTGAATGAAGGCCTGCTGCACTATCTCGACCACGCGCAGCGGGCGGCCCTGGCCGGCCACGTGCGCGCGCTGCTGGAGCAGTACGGCGGCGTGTGGATCACGCCGGACATTGACATCCAGTTTCGCCCGGGCACCGACTTCGGGCCGGCGGCGGGCGCCGTCAAAGAGCGCGTGGCCCAGGTTGGCGCGCTCACCGGCGTGGACATGCTCAAGAACCGTTTTGAAAGCGAAGACGCCGCCCGCGCCTTCTTTGAAGAGCTGGGCTTCCAGGTGGAGCGGCACAGCTTCATGGAAGTTGCAGACCAGCTGGTCCTGCCGGTGAAAGAGCCGCTGGCTCAAATGGCCCTCGAGCACGGCGTTGCGTTTGTCATGCGCCTGGCGCCGCATGCCCCGCGCCAAAAGTGAACCCGCCCCACTCCGTTTGGGCCGAGTCTTAATCAAAGTTTATTCTGAGTTGACATGGGGGCGCTAAGCTGGGCGCATCTCAGGAGGTATTTTCATGTTTGGACCACGCGAAGGCCGGCGCGGGCGCAGCGCCGCCAAAGACAACGAACCCAAGGTCTCACTGACCGCCGTCAACTGGGGCCGGCTGTTCGGCTACCTGCGGCCGTATGCCGGGCGCATGGCGCTGGCCATCGCGGCGCTGCTGGTGTCCACCGGGCTGGGGCTGGCCTTCCCGCTGGTCATCGTGCGGCTGCTCGACACCGTCACCCAGGCCAAGACCACCGGGCCGCTGAACCTGCTGGCCGGGCTGCTGGTGGCGGTATTCCTGGCGCAGGCCGCGTTCAGCTTCCTGCAAAACTACATGCTGGCGATCGTCGGCGAGCGCATCGTGCTCGACCTGCGCACCAACCTGTACCACCACCTGCAGGCGCTGTCGCTCGACTTCTACTCCGGGCGGCGCGTGGGCGAGATCGTCTCGCGGCTGTCGAGCGACGTGACCCAGATGCGCACCATGCTCACCAGCAACGTCACCTCGCTGCTGAGCCAGGTGGTGTCGCTGGTGGGCGCGCTGGTGATCGTGCTGACCATCAACGCCCACCTGACCCTGTTTATCCTGGCGCTGGTGCCGGCGCTGATCCTCATCGCCGCCGTCTTCGGCAGCCGCATCCAAAAAGCCAGCACCGGCGTGCAAGACACGCTGGCCGATTCGACCACGGTGGCCGAGGAGGCGCTGCAGGGCGTGCGCGTGGTGAAAAGCTTTGGGCGCGAAAAGTACGAGATGGCGCGCTACGACACGGCCATGCAGAAGACCTACCAGGCCGCGGTGCGCATCGCGCTGTACAGCTCCAGCTTTGGCACGCTGATGATGTTCCTGGGCTTCGCCTCCATCGCCGGCATCATGTGGTACGGCGGGCGCGAGGTCATCGCCGGGCGGCTGTCGCTGCCGCTGATCACCGGCTTCTTGATCTATGGTATTGCCATCGCCGGCAGCCTGGCCGGACTGGCCGGGCTCTATGCGCAGCTGCGCGCGGCTATCGGCGGGGTGCAGCGGGTGTTCGAGATACTGGATCTGAAGCCGTCGGTGGTGGACGCGCCGGGCGCGGCCGTGCTGCCGCCCAGCCAGGGGCGCATCACCTTCGACGACGTCTCGTTCAGCTACGAAGAGAAGGTGCCGGTCATCCGGGGCGTATCGCTCGACATCGCGGCCGGCGAGATTGTGGCGCTGGTGGGGCCGAGCGGGGCCGGCAAGAGCACCCTGTTCAACCTCATCCCGCGCTTTTACGACCCCACCAGCGGCAGCGTGCGCGTAGATGGGCACGACCTGCGCGGCGTGACCCAGGAGAGCCTGCGGGCGCAGCTGGCCATCGTGCCGCAAGAGACCATGCTGTTCGGCGGCACCATCCGCGAGAACATCCTGTATGGGCGGCTGGACGCGACCGAGGACGAGCTGGTGGCCGCGGCCAAAGCCGCCAACGCCCACGACTTTATCATGGCCTTCCCCAAGGGCTATGAGACGGTGGTCGGCGAGCGCGGCGCTAAGCTCAGCGGCGGGCAGCGCCAGCGCGTGGCCGTGGCGCGCGCCATCCTGAAGGACCCGCGCATCCTGCTGCTGGACGAGGCCACCAGCTCGCTCGATAACGAGTCGGAGG
>Ga0070730_10004327_pt1 | contig 12504 bp, 7 predicted proteins | sample Coa_R1_3_FD_66447 | JGI IMG/M metagenome (GOLD analysis project Ga0070730, IMG submission 66447) | Surface soil microbial communities from Centralia Pennsylvania, which are recovering from an underground coalmine fire - Coalmine... | ecosystem: Environmental > Terrestrial > Soil > Unclassified ... | reverse complement strand
TCGCCCACGAGCGCGCCCACCTGCGCTGCCGCCATCATCTGATGCTGGCCGCCGGTGCCGCGCTCGGGTGCGCCTTCTCCCGGGTGCCACTGCTTGCCCAGGCGAGGGCGGAGCTTGGCGTGCTCGCCGAGATGGCCGCCGACGATATGGCGACTCATCGCCACGACCCGGGCGAACTGGCCGAGGCACTGGTTATCCTGGCCCGGGCCGGTGTCCATGCCACGGCGCTCGCGGCCGGCGGGCCCGCCGCCATTGCCCGCATCCAGCGGCTGCTCGCACCGCCGCAGCAGCGCCGGCACCGGTGCGCGAAGCTGGCCGCTGCCGCCGGGCTGCTGCTCCCGGCGGCCGTCGCCGGCCTCCCGCTGATCGTCACGGCCTGCGACGTCGTGCCGCACGTCTAGCGCGAAGGACGGTTCCGGTGGCAGATACTTCCCCGGCCGGTTCTCCCCCGGCGGCTCCGGCCTCCGGGCTGCCACCTGGAGCCGGGCAGAGGGCGGCCGGCATCCATCTGACCGGGCTCGCGGTCAGCGCCACCGTGACCCTGGTCTGGCTGGGGCTGTCCTGGTGGCACCCGGCCGTCACCTACCACTTCGGTCCGCCGCTGGCCGCTCTGGCCTGGCCGATGACGGTCAGGGCGCGCGTGCACGGGCCAACGGGACGGCGGACCGCGCTGACCGCGGCGGGCTACGGGCTGCTCGCGGCCATGGCTGGCCTTGGAATCGCGATGGCGGCGCACTGGCTGCGCGGCCCGACCTTGATCGGCTGGGGCAGCGTCCCGGCCGAGGAGGTGGTGCTGTCCGTCGTGGCGGCCGCCTGGGGCTGGCGGGTGGCCGAACGGCGCCGCAGATCGTGGTTCCTTCCGGCCGAGCCCGGTCGATGAGCCCTTGCGCGCCGCCATAGCCGGATATTGCGGTTTGCCGAAATGGTGATCGAAAGGGACCTCTGAGAAGAAGGTGATTCCGGCGAGCGGGAAAACTCATCCAGCGCAGCAGGCCAAGGCCACCACGCCATCGGGCGCGGTGGTGGAGCGGCCATCGGTCTTCGACATCTTCCTCGACCCCAAGATCATGGCTGACCCTTACCCGCTGTATGAGCGGGTGCTGGCGGAGTATCCCGTCCAGGGCGAGGGCGGGCTCCCCCTCGTGCTGACGAGATACGCGGACGTCAGCGCGGCGCTGGCGCACCCGCTGCTCAGCACCGACGACCGGCACGACGTCGTGCAGAAATCCATGGCCGCCTCCGGTGAAATGGCGCCACACCTGGTCGCGATGATGGACCGCAGATCGTTCCTGCACCGGGATCCGCCGGAGCACACCCGGCTGCGCGGGCTGGCCGGCCGGGTGCTGACTCCGGGGAGGCTGGCCCGCGCCACCGAGGCCGGCCGGCGGGCATGCGACCAGCTTCTCGACGATGCCGCCGGCCAGGACAGCATGGAGCTGATCGCCGATTTCGCCTACCCGCTGCCGGCCGCGGTGCTCGGGCCCCTGCTCGGCATCCCGGTGGACACCGGGCGCGAGGTGCCCTGGTGGCGTTCGCAGATGAGCGCCGACTTCGAGGCTCCCGCGGTAGCCGGAGTGGACTGCGCGAGCTACGCCAGCACCGTCCAGGACCAGATGATCGCCCGCTTCGACGAGCTCATCGCGGCCAAGCGTGACCACCCTGGGGACGACGTGGTCACGGATCTGCTGGCCGCCGCCGACACCGGGAAGCTGTCCGCGGCCGACGTCAACGACACGTGCCGGCTCCTGGTCGTGGCCGCACACGAGACGATGACAGGCCTGATCGCCAACGGGATGCTTGCCCTGCTCCGTAACCCCGGCCAGCTCGCCCTCGTGCGCGAGGACCGGGCCAGGGCCGCCGGTGCCGTCGAGGAAGTGCTCAGGTATGACGCGCCCATCCAGTTCGTCCGGCGGGTGGCGGTGCGAGACGTTGAGGTGAACGGCATCCCGGTCAACGGTGAGCGGATGGTGTTCGGCTGGATAGGGGCGGCCAACCGGGACCCGGCCCGGTTCACCGAGCCCGGCCGGTTCGACATCTCCAGAGACGACCACGGTCACCTGGGCTTTGGCGGCGGCGCCCACGCCTGCCTTGGCGCCAGCCTGGCCCGCCCGCTGGCCGGGATGGCGCTGGCGGCCCTGTGCGGCCGCCTGATCGAGCCCGAACTAACCGCCGATCCGCCGCCTTACCTGCCGAACGCGGTGCGTGCCATCGAATCGTTGCCGGTCAGCTTCCGCGCCATCGGGAGCCGCCGGCCGATCTGACCGTGAGCCGTGAGCCGTCCGGAGCACCCGTCGCCAGCGATGAGGAGACCTGACATGACCATGAACACCGTCAACATCCTTCCGCAGCTTCCGTTCGCCCAGCCGGACGTCCTCGACGTCGCCCCCGAGCTTCGCCGGCTCGCGGCCGAGCAACCGGTCGCGCGGATCCGCACGTCAGCAGGCGACCTGGCCTGGCTGGTGACCCGCTACGACGATGTCAAGGCGCTGGCGGCCGATCCCAGGATCGGCAACTCCCACGACGACCCGGCCAGCGCGCCGCGGTTCTCCGAGTCCGCGCTGCTCGGCCGGCCAGCCGTGGACGCCGGCACCGAACAGCAGTTCAGCAACCGGGTGCGCAAGCTGCTCACCCCGGCGTTCACCCCCCGCCGGGTGCGCGCCCTGCAGGCCCGCGTCGGCGACGACGTCATCTCGGATCTGGTCGCCGCCGGCCCGCAGTGGCAACTGACCAACGACGACATCGCCCTGTTCGCCGGGATGCTGCTGTTCGCCGGGCACGCCAGCACCAGCATCAGGATCGACTTCGGCACCCTGCTGCTGCTCAGCAATCCCGGCCAGGTCGATGCCCTGCTGCGCGATCCCGGCCTGATTCCCGGTGCGGTGGAGGAGATCATCCGGATGACCAGTCCGGGTGACAGCGGCCTGACCCGCTACGCCAACGCGGACATCGACATCGGTGGTGTCACCATCGGCAAGGGAGACGCGGTGCTGCTTTCGACGGCGATGGCGAACCGGGACGAACGAGCCTTCCCCGACCCTGACCGCTTCGATGTGACCCGCGACCCCAACCCGCACCTTGGGTTCGGGCACGGCCGGCGCTTTTGCATCGGGGCGAGCCTGGCCAGGGCCGAGCTGACCGCCGTGGCCGGGCAGTTGTTCCAGCGTTTCCCGTCCCTCCGGCTGGCAGCCGGCATCGACGATCTCTGGGTGCATACCGACCTGCTGCCGGGCGGCCTGTCCCACCTGCCGGTGACCTGGTCATGAGCGGCAAGCCGTCACACCCGGTGTTCGCCCGCCTGTACGAGCGGACCGCGCCGGTCATGGAACGGGCCGGGATGACCAGGCACCGCAAGGAACTGCTGGCCGGGCTGGCCGGCGAGGTCATCGAAATCGGCGCCGGAACGGGACTGAACTTCGGTTACTATCCGGCCGAGGTGACCAGGGTGCTCGCGGTCGAGCCCGAGCCGCGAATGCGCCAGGCGATCAGCCGGGCGGCGGCGCGGGCTCCCGTCCAGGTGGATCCGGCCGACGGGGTGGCCGAGCGGCTCCCGGCCCCGGATGCCTCGTTCGACGCGGCCGTGGTCTGCCTGGTGCTGTGCTCGGTCACCGACGGCGCCGCCGCGCTCAGCGAGATCCGGCGGGTGCTGCGGCCCGGCGGGCAGTTGCGGTTCCTCGAGCATGTCGCGGCCTGGACACCCGGATTGCGCCGGGTTCAGCGGGCGCTGGACGCGACGGTCTGGCCATACTTTTCCGGCGGTTGCCATCTGGGACACGACACGGCGAAGGACATGGCGGACGCTGGTTTCGAGCTCTCCGAGCTCCGCCGGATCCGGTTTCCCGACACCCGCCCGATGCTGCCGTTCGCCCCGCATATCCTTGGGGTGGCCCGCAGTCCCGGCACGGAGGTGGCCTAGTGCCGCACGATCAGGTGACGCTGTACTGGCGGCCCGGGTGCCCCTACTGCATACGTTTGCGCTGGCAGTTGAGGTGGGCAAAGCTGCCGGTACAGAAGGTCAACATCTGGCGGGATCCGGCCGCCGCGGCCCGGGTCAGGGAGATCACCGGTGGCGACGAGACGGTGCCGACCGTGATCGTAGGCGAGCGGGCCATGGTCAACCCGAGCCGGGCGCAGGTGCTCGCCGCCGTCCGCGGCAGGACCGGCGAGCCGCCACCAGCATGACCGGCCTGCGCTAGACCATTTACGCGGGGTCGTTACTGACGGTACCCGTGTGAGAAACTGGGCGCATGTCCAGGGCTTACCTCAAGGAAGCGCTGTTCGAGCAGTTCGCGCGGGTGGCTAAGTCACTGGCCAGCGCCAAGCGGATGGACCTGCTCGACGTGCTTTCCCAGGGCGAACGCACGGTGGAGGTACTGGCGCAAGCCACCGGCCTGAAGCTGACCACCACCTCGGCGCACCTGCAGACCCTGCGTCACGGTGGCCTGGTGGCCAGCCGGAAGGAAGGCACCAGGATCTACTACCGGCTGGCAAGCGACGACGTGGCCCGCCTCTATATGAGCGTGCGCGACGTGGCCAGACGGCACCTGGCCGAGACCGGCGTCGCCGCCAGGCAGTTCCTCGGCGACGACGAACTCGAGCCGGTCTGCCGTGACGTGCTGTGCGACCGGCTCAGGTCGGGCTCGATCGTGCTCATCGACGTGCGCCCTGGAGAGGAGTTCGCCGCCGGGCACATCGACGGTGCGCTGTCGATCCCGCTTGACGAGCTGTGCAACCGGGTCCAGGAACTGCCGTCGGACCTGGAGGTCGTGGCCTACTGCCGGGGAGAGTACTGCGTGCTCGCCTACGACGCCGTCCGGATGCTGCGGGCAAAGGGCCTGCACGCCCGCCGGATGGAAGGCGGGATGCTGGAGTGGGTCACCGAGGGCAGGCCCGCGACGGCGCAGCCGGCTTGACCCGCCCCGGCGGCTGCCGCGTCTGGGCCGCCAGATATTGGCCATTGCCTGGTACGGGAAGTCCCACCCGGCTAAATTAAATTACATGCAACTATGGATTTTCGTTAGAAGTCGCCTTAGCCGGGAACATGGGGACAACTCGGCCAGCACCCACGGCAGGGCACTGCCGCGCCGGAGGCTTCCCCGCTGGAAAGGTTCGGCCGATGAGCCTGCGGGCCGGCCGGAGTGACTCGCATTCGCCCGGCCGCGCCCAGGGTGCGGTTGCTGACCTGCATCGATACCGCCCGCCCTGATCTGCTCACCCATGCCGGGCTGGTGAGCGGCGGCGGCGCCCTGCTCACCGGCGGTCACACCGACCCGTTACGGCTTGCCGGCGCCTGGCTGGCCCCACCCCGGGCCGGATCGCCGCCATGTCCGGCGGGGACTACTTCGACCGGAAGCTGGACGCCGCGGCAAAGCCGCACCGGCCCATCTCCCCAAGGAGTCCGCCATGAATGATGATCGTCTCCAGCAGCGTGTGATGGCGGCGGCCGAGCGGGCCACGGAGTATCTGTGGCAGCGGCAGCGCCCCGATGGGGGCTGCCGTCCGGCTGGCCCGAGTCCGAGGACACCGCCGTCGTCCTGGCCTCGCTGGCCCGGCTGGACATGACCAGGGCAGACCCGTCAATCCGGCTGGGGGCGAGCTGGCTGCTCCACCAGCAGAACAGGAACGGATCCTGGTCAGAAGGGATCCCCGGGGCCAGTGGCTCAACCGGGCACGGACAGCCGGCTGATCTGTGGCGTTAGCCCGTCAGGGAGAGGGGTGGACGGCGAGGGCGCTGCCGCCGCCCAGGCGGACGGGTTCGGCTACTGCTTCGTAGCGGCCGCCGCCGAGGAACTCCAGGGCGGTGGCGTCGCCCGGGTAGTGGTCCAGGGGGAGGATCGGGCCGGTGGCCAGGGTGAACTGCTCGCCGAACTCGCGGGTGAGCCGATGGCGCAGGGCACTGTAGTAGAAGCCGGGTTCGGCCAGCGAGGTGGGGGAGTTGCGCTGGCTCACCCGGGGCGCGGCCAGGGCCGCCGCGAGCGGCATGCCGAAGTCCACGTGATTGAGGATGATCTGCAGGATCGTCGTGATGATGGTCGAGCCGCCGGCCGCGCCGACGGTGAAGTCCGGCTGGCCGTGGCGGAACACGATGGCCGGCCCCATGCTGGACCGGGGCTGCTTGCCACCGGCCGGCAGGTTGGGGTCATAGACGCCCGGCGCGGGCGGCGCGAAGTCGAAGTCGGTCATCTCGTTGTTCAGCAGGAAACCGTAGCCGGGCACGGTCTCGCCGCTGCCGCCGAAGAAGTTGATCGTGTTGGTGTAGGCGGCGACGTCGCCCCACTTGTCCACCGTGACGAGGTTGTTGGTGTGCAGGCCCTCGTTCGTGGTGGGCGCCGGGGTGGTCTGGTTCTTGCACTTCTGGTACGGCGGGGTGGGGTCGCCGGGAGCCACCGGTGAGACCAGGGCCTGGTGGTGGATCAGGCAGCGCCGGGTGGCGGCGAACTTGGGATCGAGCAGCGCGCTGACCGGCACGCCGACGTAGCGTGGGTCGCCGACGTAGGCGTTCCGGTCGGCGTAGGACAGCCGGGAGGCCTCCAGGTAGTGGAACAGCGCGGTCGCCCGCGGTTCGGCGGAGAGGTGGTAGCCGTTCAGGATGTTCAGCGCCTCGCCGACCGTGGTGCCGCTGCTGGACGGCGGGGCCATGCTGTAGACGTCCAGCCCGCGGTAGGTCACGTGGGTCGGCGCCTGGACCCTGGCCCGGTAGGCCCGGAGGTCGTTCATCGTCATGATCCCGTCCAGGTGCACGACGTGCTGGCCGGGATGCAGGGCCGGATGGTCGTCGGCCGCGACGATGGCGCGGCCGAGCGGGCCGTCGTAGAGGTAGGACGGGCCGTGCGCGGCGAGCAGCCGGTAGGTCTTGGCCAGGCCGGGATTGCGCAGCAGGTAGCCCACCGGCAGCGGGTTGCCTGACCTGGTGAGGAACAGCGCACGGCTGGCCGTGTAGGCGCGCAGCTCGGGCAGGTCGGACTGCTCCAACTGGCGGAAGTCCGGATCCACCCGGGTGCCGCCGGCCGCTGTCTGGATGGCCGGCTGGAGATCGTCTGCCAGGGTCTTGCTGCCATAGAGCTGGACCGCCTTGGCCCAGGTGGCCACCATGGCCGGGACCCCGGTGGCCAGCGGCTGATCCGAGGCGTAGAGGTAGCTGAGCGGCTTGCCCGTTTTGTGGTTCAGGAACATGCTTGGCGTGCACGCTCCCGGGCAGGTCTCGCGACCGTCAATGGTCACCACCCGGTGGGTGCGGGCCAGGTAGATAACCATGAAGCCGCCGCCGCCCGGGCCCGCCACGAACGGGATGGTCGCGCCCATGGTGCTCGCCGCCGCGACCGCGGCGTCGACGGCGTTGCCGCCGTGTTTCAGCACCGTGATGGCCGCCTCGGTAGCACCCAGGCTCATCGACGCGGCGGCGCCGCCGGTACCGATGGCGACCGGGTGCTTCGTTGGGCCGCCGCCCGTCACCCGGCTGGACGCGGCACTGGCGAGCGAGGGGAGGACGGTGACGGTTGCGGCGACCGCCGCTGTGACGCAGAACATGGCTGAGCGGCGCATGGGAACCTCGGCACGAGTCGGGGCGACGTCAAATCTTTTGTCCGTAGTGCTCCGTACCGGCAACGTTAAACCGGCTCGGTGAAGATCTCGGCCACCGTCTTGGCGAACTGTTTGACCAGGGGCGGGCGGAGCATGCCGTCGTGCCAGCCGGGGACCCGGTGGGCCGGCAGCGTGCCGCCGGCCAGCTCGCGCCAGATCGCCAGGTAGTCGTCGTAGGTCATGGCGTCGCAGAAGAAGCCCGGGTTGTGCACCGCCTCGTCGCTGGCGACCAGGTGCACCGCGGCCGGCAGCGGCTCCAGCCGGTAGTCCAGCCGGGCCTGCTCCTGCTCGCGCCAGGCGCGGACGACCTCGGGCCAGCCCTCGGCCACGTCATCGAGGCGGACGTTGTGCGCCTGGACGCCCTCGGGGAACAGGCTGCGCAGCAGATCCAGGATCCTGCGGCGCAGCTCCATCGAGTCCGGGCCGTCCGGGCCGGCCCGCAGCCGTTCCACCAGATTCTCGCATTCGCGCAGGCTGGCCAGGCTGGACAGCGAGCCGCCGCCGGTGGGGTCGCCCAGCTTGGGGTCGAGCAGGCAGATCGTGACCCGGCTGCCGGACGCTGTGAGCTGACGGGCGAGTTCCCACACCACCGGGACGCCCGAGCACCAGCCGAGCAGGTGGTACGGGCCCGCAGGCGCGGCGGCGCGGATGCTCTCGGCATACACCCCGGCCAGCTCCTGGATCGGCAGGCTGGCATAGGCCGGATCGACCATGGCCGGATGCTGGATGGCGGCGACCGGCCACTCGCCGCCCAGTTCGTTCGCCAGGTCGCCGAAGCACAGGGTCGCCGTGTCGTGCACGCAGAACAGCGGGGGCAGCGTGCCGGCCCGCCGGAACCACACCAGCGTGCCGTCGGCGCCGAGCAACTGCCCGTCGGTCAGCTTCCGGTACGGCGACCCGTCCTCGCCGCCGCGCGCGGCGGCTTCCAGCGCGGCCGACGCGGCCTCGGCGAGTTCCGCCACCGTGGACCGGTGCAGCACGTCCCGGGCCGATACCGGGATCTTGTGACCGGAGCGCAGCAGCGCGGACACCCGCATGGCGGTGAGGGAGTTGCCGCCGAGGTCGGCGAACCGGTCCTCGGCACCCACCCGCTGCACGCCGAGCACACCCGCCCACACCTCGGCGATCACCCGCTCCACGTCATTACGCGGCGGCACGTAGCCGGGGCCGGAAGATATGGCGGCCGCCGGCCGGGGAAGCGCGTCGCGATCGATTTTGCCGGCCGGGGTTCTCGGCAGCCGGGCCAGTGGCACGAACGCGGCGGGCACCATGTACCCCGGCAGCGTGCGGCTCAGCGACTCGCGCAGCCCGGCCACGTCCAGCGGCTGGTCCGCGGCCGGCACCACGTAGGCCACCAGCCTGGTGCTGGCGGGCGGATCCGCGCGGGCCACGATGGCCGCATCCGCAACGTATGGCAGTTTTATTATCGAGTTTTCGATTTCGCCAGGCTCGATGCGGTAACCAAGGAATTTGATCTGGTTATCGGCGCGGCCGAGGAATTCCAGTTGCCCGTCGGGGCGGAATCTGGCCAGGTCACCGGTGCGGTAACAGCGATCACCCGGCGCCGGGCTGAAGGGATCCGGGACAAAGGCGGCGGCGGTTTTCGCCGGGTCGTTCAGGTAGCCGCGGGCCAGCCCGGCGCCGGCGATGTAGAGCTCGCCGGTCACCCCGATGGGGACCGGGTGCAATTCCCGGTCCAGGACGTAGATCCTCGTGTTGGCGATCGGCTTCCCGATCGGGACCGGGTGGCTGTCATCGACCTCGGCCGGCACCTCGAAGGCCGCGCAGCCGACCACGGTCTCGGTCGGGCCGTACTCGTTGACCAGCCGGGCCAGCGGCGCGATCCGGCGCCACGCCGCCGCGGCCGGGCCGGTGAGCTGGTCGCCGCCGGCCACGACCGTGCTGCCCGGGCAGACCGGGGCGTCGCCGGACAGGTAGTCGCCGAGCAGGTCGAGGTGCGCCGGGGTCAGCTTCACCAGGTTGCGGTTGGCCGAGCCGGCCAGGAAGGCGGCCAGCGCCGTCGCGTCGCCCTCGCCGTCGAGCAGGTGCACCGCCCGGCCGCTGACCAGCGGGAGCAGGTAGTTGGTGACCGGCAGGTCCACCGCGGCCGAGCCGGCGAACGGCGCACCGGAAAGCCCGTCAATGCCGTAGAAGCCGGCCGCCCAGCGCAGGTAGTTGACCAGGCCGCGGTGCGTGATCAGCACGCCCTTGGGCCGGCCGGTGGACCCCGAGGTGTAGATCACGTAGGCGAGGTTGCCCGGGGCTGCTGGTGCCGGGTCGGCACCGCGGGACGCGGCAATCCGTGGCCAGTCCCGGTCCAGGCAGATCACCGCCGGCCCGTCGCCGGGCAGCCGGCCGTGCAGTGCCGCCGAGGTGAGCACGACCGGGGCGCGGGTGTCCGACAGGATGAAGGCCAGCCGTTCGGGCGGATGGCCGGGATCCAGCGGCACGTAGGCGCCGCCGGCCTTGGCGATGCCGAGCACCCCGGTCAGCAGGTCGGCACCGTTGTCCAGGCAGAGCCCGACGCACGACTCCGGGCCGATGCCCAGGCCGCGCAGGTGCCGGGCGAGCCGGCCGGCCCGGTCGTCCAGGTCGGCGTAGCTGACCTGGCGGCCGTCGGCGGTGACCACCGCGACCGCACCGGGCGTGGCCGCGGCCTGCTGCGCGAACAGTTCGGCCAAAGTGGCCGGGGGGTGCGGCACCGCCGTGTCGTTCCACTCGGTGACCAGCCGCTCGTACTCACCGGCCGGCAGGTAGCTGGCCCGGGCGTCGCCGTCGGGATCGGCCGCCATCGCCCGCAGAACCCGCCGGTACATGGCCGCCAGCCGCTCGCCGTCGGGCCGGCTGATCGCGGCCGGGTGGAACCGGACGGTCAGCAGGCCCTGCGCGAAGACGCTCGTGGCCAGGCTGAACTCGACACAGCTGTCGTCGATGCTGGCGCCGAAGTCGACCTGCTCGGTGTCCACCGAGTGGAAGTCCAGGTAGTTGAACAGCACGTCGATCAGCCGGCCGCGGTCACCTGTCCTGGTCAGCTCCCGCTGCATGGCCAGCACCGGGTAGCGGCGGCACGGCCACAGCTCGGTCTCCTGGGCGAACACGTCGGCGGCCAGTTCCCGCCAGGTGCGCGCGGTCAGCCGGAACGGGAACGGCACGGTGTTCAGGAACAGCCCGGGCATCCTGTCGGCGCCGGTGGCCTCGGGCCGGGTGTCACAGACCAGCCCGGTGAAGAACTCCGGCTCCGGCGTCAGCATGCTCAGCACCTTCAGGTGGGCGGCATGCAGCACGCTCTTGATGGGCACCTCGGCCAGCTTGGCCAGGGCCCGCAGGTCGTCGGCCAGGTCGACGAACATGACCTGCAGGTGGCAAAGGCTGGCCGGCTCCCCGGGCGGGCCGGCCCAGCCGGTGGGCAGCGTGAACCGCGGGACGGTCTCGACGATCCGCCGCCAGTAGCCGCATTCCTCCGCCGAGGCGAGGGAGCGTTGCTCGGCGGCGATGAAGTCGGCGTACCTGATCGGCAGCGGCTGGTGCTCGGGCACCGGCCGGCCGTCCCGGATGAGCCGGTACCAGCCGATCAGATCCATCAGCATGAGGTGGTAGCCCCAGCCCTCCAGGATCGGATGGCACTCGGTAATGGTGATCTGCCAGCTCTCATCCGAAGTGACGTGGACGAACAGCCGGAACAGGGGCGGTGAGGCGATGTCGAACAGCCGCTCCTGCTCGGCCGTCATGTAGTCGCGCACGGCCCGGTCCCGGTCGTACGGGGACAGCGCCCGCAGGTCCTGGACGCCGACCGGGAGGTGGGCCGCCGCGTGCACGAGCTGCAGTGGAGTGGAGAAACCGGCCAGGTCGAAGCTGGTCCGCAGCATTTCCTGACGGTGCACCATCACCTGGGCGGCAGCCTGCAGGGCACGCAGCGAGAACGGCTGGCCGTCCTTGATCGTGTAGGTGGTGGCGTTGTGGTAGTAGTGGAGGTCGCCGCCGCCGAGCATCTCGAACAGCATCCCGCGCTGCAGCATCGACAGCGGGTAGGCGTCCACCACCCCGGACGGGATCTTGACCCGGTCTTCGGCCGTGATCAGCTCGAACGGTGCCACCCGGGGTTGCGCCGCCGTCAGGGCCGGCCGGCCGGCCAGCAGCTCCGCCAGTCCGGCGACGGTGGAGTGCTCGAACAGGTCCTGTACCTGGACATTCATGCCGTCGTCGCGCAGCGCGCCGACGACGGCGACGGCGCTTACCGAGTCGCCGCCGAGGTCGAAGAAGTCGTCGTGGATCCCGGCCTCGTCCAGCTCCAGCACCTGCCGGAACACCGCGGCAAGCCGCTCCTCGGCCGGGGTGCGCGGCGCGACGTGGGCGGCCGGGGCGGCGTCACGGCCGGGGCTGGGCAGCGCCCGGTAGTCCACCTTGCCGTTGCTGGTCAGCGGGATCGCCGGCACGGTCACGAACGTCGCGGGGACCATGTAGGGCGGCACGGTCCGCCCGGCGAACTCGCGCAGCTCGGCGTCGGCCGGCGGGCTGCCGTCCCCGGTGACGACGTATCCCACCAGCTTGTTGTCGTGAACCGCGACCGCCGCGTCGCGGACGGCCGGGTGGCGCCGCAGCGCGGCGGCGGCCTCGGCGGGCTCGATCCGGTACCCGCGCAGCTTGACCTGGCCGTCGGCCCGGCCGGTGAAGTCGATCACACCGTCGGGCAGCCGCCGGGCCAGGTCGCCGGTGCGGTACAGCCGGGCGCCGGGCCGGCCGTAGGGGTCGGCCACGAACCGCTGCGCGGTGAGGCCGGGCATTGCGTGGTAACCGTGGGCGAGCTGTGCTCCGCCGGCATACAGCTCGCCCACCACACCCACCGGTACCGGCCGGAGCCGTTCGTCGAGGATGTGCGCCGTGGTGTTCGGGATCGGGCGGCCGATCGGCACCAGCGCCTGCGCGCCG
>Ga0070730_10004326_pt1 | contig 12507 bp, 11 predicted proteins | sample Coa_R1_3_FD_66447 | JGI IMG/M metagenome (GOLD analysis project Ga0070730, IMG submission 66447) | Surface soil microbial communities from Centralia Pennsylvania, which are recovering from an underground coalmine fire - Coalmine... | ecosystem: Environmental > Terrestrial > Soil > Unclassified ... | reverse complement strand
GACGCTTGAATACGTCCGAGCCGTCTTCGGTGACGGAGCGAACGCTCCGGATATCGAGGGGCTACTCGAGACGATCGGCACCGGGACCGCCGCAAACGAGCGCGTCTATCTCTTCGTGACATCGACCCATATGGCCGAGGTCCGCGGCAGGCCGGGCGTCGACTGGGACCGTCGTCGGAGGATGGCCTACGCCACACCGCGAGCGGATCTGACCAGCCTCTTCCAGTGGCTCACCCCCGCGGCGAGAGCCCTTTGGGAGGCGGACTCGGCACTCCGCCAGCACTCGAAATTTATGCTCCGGGAAGCTGCCGCAAAGGAGGCGGGCCTCCTTTCCGCCGGCGCCGATGGCGGCTTGCAAACAGACGCGCGGTCAAACGACCGCCCGGCGACGAACCTTTCGAGTCAGCGATCGGACCGACCTGGATTCGAGCTTTGACCACAACATCGAACACACTTTGGGTCGTACTCTCCAGAGCGGAGGCAAACCATCTGATTTCAGGCCGGATCGAGGGGAACGCCGAATTTTGCGTTTATGAGGTGAACATTCTGGCCGAGGGACTGGGCGTGCGCCCCCTCGACCTGATCGACGAGCCTTCTCAACTGCCCGACGCCGCGACCTGGGGCCCGCTTCTAACCTTGTCCAGACCGTTCGAGGCCGCAGCGATGCAGGCGAATGCCGGGGAATCGCTCCTGACCATGTGCGCCAGAGTCACCGGCGCGATCGAAAGCACGATCGACGATCTCCTGATCCACGATGGGCCGTGGCCTCGGCCGTTTCCGAGCCAGTTCGAACTGGTCGCCGCGATCGGAATGGCCTACCAACGACTGCAGAGCCAGCTGTTGGACCTGGGCTCCGCAGCCCGTGCTGTCGCACTCATCCCCGCCGACGACCCGCCGGGCTGGGTTGGAGGCTACGCCGACCTTTATTCTCGGCTGTCGGCGATCGGTACCTGCGCCACCGAGATCGGTGGTCGGCATCATGAGATCGCCGACCACATCGAAGCCTTGCAGCTGCTGCTCGCCAGGCAGCTCGTTGGTTCAGATGCGTCGACGTCATGGCTCTCGAATCAGGAAGAGAGCATCCAGAAGCGATTTGTCGCCCATGCCTGCGTGACAACGAGTCCGCTGGCCCTCATCCGAGAACGTCAGATGAGCCGAAAACTCCTCGCCGAGGTTCGGGCGGAAGCTAAATCCTAGCTCAAGCCGCCCGCGCCGGCGGTCGCTGATGTCCCTGTCAGCTGGATCGTCAATGTCCCCTGCCCTTGACCGACATCGGTGCAATCCGGGGCCGGAGACGCCTCGGATGCCGAGAAGCCGCCAACGATCCGACAAATCGCGTTCTTGGCCGCCAACGCCTGCGGCGATGAGGCATTCACCGAGATGCTAAGGGAAACCGTCGCACCCTTTGAATAAAGCCATCCGGTTGTCCCGATGGGCGGGCTCGCCAGGACCAGGTTCGAACCCGTCACCAGCAGGGCGCCCGTTGCTGGGCAAACCACCTGGCCCAGCGGCATATTCAGCCCCACGGGAAATCCCATATCGGTGGCCAGCACCGCGCCGTTCGACACACCGACGATCGTCCGGCCGGGGTCAAATTGCGATGCGCATCGAACCAGTAGCGCTCGCAGGACCTGCAATTGGCTGGATATCTCCGTCGAAGCGCGCACGACCTGGGCCCTTCCGACGCTGTTCGTCGTGGTCGACGCAATAAAGGCAGACGCCAATGCGACCAGCGCAATTGCCGCGATCACGAAGCCAATCGCGAACCCCGAGCTCCTGCTATGCAAGGCCTTCCTCATTGACAGCTCCAGACTGGATCATTGGGATTGATCGCCACGGTCTGCTGCCCGGTAGTGGTGTTGACCGTGAGAGACACGGCCGCCCCGGCGGCCGCCTCGACCACCCCAATGGTTTGCGATTTCGCATTGCAGTTCGGAGGGAACAATCTGAGCGACGGTGGGAGGACAACCGGAGTTTGAGTCGATGAGGGATCAAGCGCCCCGAGTTCCAACTGACGTGCGCGACCCACGGCGACAACGGTGCCGCCCGGCATTCCAGCGGGCACCGCCTGCGTCAGTTGGACCATTGGCGCCAACTGACCCAGCCTGCGGACTATCACATGGTCGCCCGAAACAACCGTCCCGACCGCGACCTCGGCGCATGTCGAGTGGATTGTCCCATCCGGCCCAGCACCGATGAGTGCATAAACGGGGGCTTGCGCCGAGACTTCAACGCCGTCGCCCGGCCCAACTGCGGTCAGGTCCTCAGTCGTTAGGCCGTGCAGCCGGCCCGCAGATGCTGCCGCGTTGACGTTGTCCCACGAGCAATACCCGATGAGCCGGCCGCCAGCGTCAATCTTCGGAGCCGCGATCTCTGCCGCTATCATGCCTCCGTCGAAGGTAAGGCCCGCCGCGATCGAGACCCCATAGGTGGCTGGGATGACGTCCATGGGAGGCGCCGTAATCACGCCGGCCCCGAAGGGATCGGCCAGCGCGCTGGTCGCGCCGACCGCTGCCGAGCCCTGGCCCAGGAGCATTGCATCCAGCGCTTGCGCGGCGACGGTCAACGAGAGCGCCGCCGACTGTTTCCTTAGGCTGGCGCTCTGAGACCGAATGTTCTGCTGGATTATCAGGTAGAAGATGCCGAGGGCGAAGACCAAGACGAACAGCGAAGCGACGACGACGGCCGTCACGACGCCTCTTTCACCGCGGCGCGTCACGGACAGGACACCAGAGCGTCGGGTGCCGCCGCATTGACGCACGGAGTCAAGTTGTAGACGGTTCCCAACACTGGATCCGTGGTCGGGCACATGCCCATCCACTGGTGCGACCCGGCATCCCAGAATTTCTGCAACCTGGTGGTCGAAAGGTCTTGGTTCAGCGCCCTGCATTCCGGAACGTTCGCAAAATTCGGATCGACCGCAGCTGCGAAGTCCATCAGCTGAAACCGGGATTTTGACGTTGCGGTATCGCTGGCCGCGGTCCGCACGAGCACCTGATTCGCACTTGTCGCTCCGGCCGTAACGGCGCTGCCCGTAAGTGGGCTGGATCTCATCCGGACGACGTCCTGCGCCGTTACTATGACCGCCAGATCATCCCCCCCAACCGGCGGTGAGTTGGCCAAATAGGAGGAGCAATCTAACGCTCCGCCGGCAACGACGTGATCGAACTTCCCGTCCGGCCCCGGGCTGACGATCGCAAAGAGGACATCGGTCCCCGCCACCGGGTCAGAGGCCGCCAGACAGTAGCCCAGCGCAGCACCCCAAGCGTCATTCGCCACCGCTGAGGTCGCCAATAGAGTGGCCGGATCCACCGCATCAGTTCTCAGGGGCAACCCACTCGGTCCGGCGATGAAATGATCTGGAAGCTGATTGACCGTGCAGTCGCGGACCCCGCCCCGGACGCAGGAAACGGACGCGTCAAACGCGAGATCCCGGGCCACGGTCGAGAGCAGTCGCTCGGTGTCGGCGACCCGCCTGACGGTCGCTTGCTGCGCCGCATTGCTGGTCACCGCCGCCATAATCCCGGCTCCGAAGACCAGGACGAAAAACATGATCAGGAGCGCCGATCCAACGATGAAGCCGGATTCACCGCGTTCGGGAGCTGCTCTCACTGCGCAATAGTCACGCTGAGAGTGTTGCTGAGCGGCGGGGTATCGCCACACGTCGGAGGCGTCCCCGCTTCCGCCGCCGATAAGCCAAGGAAGATGCGGCACATGGCCGTGCTGGCAGCGTTGCTCAACGAAACCGAGGGGTCCGTCGATAGCGTGAGCAGCACCTGCGCTGTTTGGGCCCCGACCTGAATGGACGAATATCGCCAGCCCGCAGTCCCCGCCGGAGCCTTCGGCATCACAGTGACATCGCCGTTGCTCGAGGCGCCCGCGTTGGTCAGAAAAATTGGAAGACCTGTACCGGGACAGGTGAGGGTGTCCAATGTTGCAGCCGTGGCGACCGGGTATCCGCGCAACGGACCCTGGGTCGCCCCAGTGCCTTGCGGATAGTCGATCGCGCACTGGGAAATAGCGGATCGCACCAAATTGAGCTGGCCGGAAATCTCGGTCATCGACCGAATTTGATCTTCGCTATGACTGGAGGTTCCGCCGGAGCTCGAAGCGATCGCCGCGGTGACCGCCGCGAAGAGAGCGATGAACACGAGGATGTAGGCGATCGCGAAACCGCCTTCTCTTCCGGAAATACGCCCGTTTGGCATGTGGCACCCACTACCCACGTCGCCCTCCCCCCGGCCGATCAGTTCGCCTCCAGGACCTTGAAGTAGACGTAGAATCCGTCCGTCGTCTGGAGACATCCCTCCTGCCGGCCGCTCGCCTGTTGAAGCGTTGTGCCTGCGGCGGTGGCAAGGGTGTCGGTCGGCGTCACAACCAGGCCATCGGTCGTGTTCGTGTAGTAGGCCTCGTCCGTCGCCGTATCGGTGTCAGCGATGAAGTGCTGCTGCAAGACGCCACCGGCGTAGATCGGTTCGGCACGAAGGGCATCACCATACAGCGAGTTGTTGATCATGTAGCAGACGTCGAATTTGATGCCCGGGAGAAAGACGACATAGGCCTTGTCGCGGTATGGGAACGCCGGGTCCGGCGTCGCGAGACCGACCGTCGTGATTTTGGTATCCGCGTTGAACGAATTGTTGAGCGGGTCTGTGTTGCAGGTGGGGCCGGGGCTGCAGGCCGTCCGTCTGACGACGTAGCGGAATTTGGTGAGTTGAAGACCCGACGACGTGTCGAGGGCTTGCGACGGGGGCACCTGCGCGCTGATCGCGCCGGACGTCGGGTCGAGAATACTGAACCGGCCGGTCGGCGCCATCAGGATGCGGCTCGCATCGACGCCACTGCCCTCCATCAGCTGATACGCGGTCCCGATCTTGCTGCCCTGGTCCAGGATGGACGAGGCATACAACCGAGCGGTCTGCTCCTGGGACTTCATGCCCGAGTCTTTGCTCGAGAGCGCGATCGCCGCCCCCATCGCGGCGAACAGCACCACGGCGAGGATGATCAGACCGATGGCGAACCCCCGCTCGGACGGCCGCGCCTTCGCGCGGGCTACGTCCCCAGCGAGGACACTTTCGCAGCGCTGGAAGACAGCACCGAGCGGCGGCATGATCATTTGGCATTCCTCGGTCTTGTACGGTTGAGTCGAGCGCACAATAGCGTCTAACTCGATCCTGTTTCAATCTCTATCACGGCTTCACCGGAACAGTCGCGATTTTCATCCGTTGCCCCGATATGACAATCAGAAAGCCCTTGTTCGGGCACTGTTGACCGGAGCACATGGATTTCGTTGCCCAACGGACCTCACCCCCAGTCGCCAACAGCAGATTGACCGCATTGAGCCAGTCATTGTAGGCAGCCAGGTTGTCGGCCGCGACCTGAATTCCACCCGGTTGGAGCGTCATGGCGACCGACGGTGCGATCATCGGCTTCAATCGCTCGACGAGGGCCCCAAGCTCCGCCGGTGCGACCGGCGTAGGCTCGGCCGAGATCACGGCGGGCGCCAGACGTCGCAGCGCATCCAATTGCGTTTGTGACTCCACCGAATGTCGGGCCTGGATCACAACGATCACCAGCATCGTGAGCGCGAGCGCCCACGACGAGATCACCCAGGCCAAGCTGTAACTCTGCTTGGTCAGCCGCAGTGCGAACATGCCGAACATCTATTTGCCCTTTTTGGACAGGCGGATCCAACCAGAGGCGGGATCGGGCGTAATAATTATGTTGCTGCCAAACCGATTGATGTAATCGGCATTGACGAACTGCGGGACGACTGCCGACCAAGCGACCTGGCCGCCGTCGACTGTGAACTTCTCGATCCACCCGTTGGTCGCAGCGGCGAGCGCTCCAACCCGCCCAAGCTCCTCCAGATCCCGATAGATCGGCCGCGAGACGAACAGTTCGACGGCTGTCTGCGACCGCCTGGTTTGCTGATCGACCTGGCGGCGGATGACCTCGATCTCTTCCTGGCCCGACCGAGAGAAGAACGTCATGCCGACCATGACGAGCGCCAGAACGCCGGTCAGCACTCCTCCCGTCACGGTCAGCACTTTCGCCAGGCTTGCGACGCGCCGCTCCATGGCCAGATTGAAAGTGGTCCAGGGCGACGCGGTCTCGGAGTCGATCGGAATCAGATGTGCGTCACTGCCTCGAATGAAGTCCGCGACCTCATCTTCGCTGCCGACATACGATTGCAGATCGCTACCGCGTCTGACAATCACTGCGCTCTGTGTATCGGTCGAGGCCTTGTACGCGCCATCGCCCTTGTGCCCCGGCATACCAGGGAGCGCGGCGGAAAGGTCGGTCAGAGAGTCCGGCCGGCCGATGAAGGCCTCAGCCGGCGCCGCCAAAAAATAGACGCGACCCGCCTCGAACGAAATGATGATCGAAATCGCATCCGCATCGAGCACGTAGCGGGCGTTGTGGTATGCGACCTCCTCGGGCGACGCCTTCCCCAAGACGTCGACAGACCCGGCGATGACGCGATCAGGTGTAAAGATGAGCACGGGTCCCTCGCTACTTGATGCTGTCCAAGGTGACATTCAGTCCTTGGCTTTGGAGCCATACGACCCAGAGCGCGTTGACGGCGGCCAGGGTCGAGTAGCCGACAGTTAAGATCATCGCCCACGTGATGATCCGCTTCAGCGCCCTATCGGTCGCTTCCTGTCGAGTTGTAGCGATAGTCGCAGCAATGACCTGGAGCTGATCGAAATCCTTGTGAGCCCCGATGACCAGGCGCTCAGCAACGGTCAGAAGCTTGCTCATCATCGCCTCGGCCGAGGTGCTACCGTTCAACAGCCGCTCTTCGACCTGAGTCCAAAACTCCTTCACGGATCGCACGGAACTCGACGAGATGGCGATCCGCAGCGTGTCATTGAACGGCATGCCGGCCGCCGTCATCTGAGCGACGATCGAAAAGGTGCTGTAGAGCGCGCCGTTTTCCAAATATTGGCGAACAACCGGCATTCTCTCGGCGTAGCCCGAGAACTGCTTCAGCCACTTCCCCGTTCTGAAGAATTGGGACAGGGCGACAAAGGCCACGCCGGCTGTCGCGACAATGGAGACCCACATGAGGGTGCCGTTGATGATGTAGGCCCTGGCAATCGAGTCCAGGAGAGACAGACGCGCTTGGGCGTTATCGACGCTGTTGATCGAGTCGGAGATCATCGGCAGAAGTTGGTATTGGATGCCGATTACGGTCGACAGTGCAGTGAACAGATCGAATGCAACCCACGCTGCGGCCGACAAACTCATCCGCCACAGCTTCGCACGATCGGTCATAAACTTGATGGCGGTCTGGACCGCCGTCCGCAAGTCTTTTGCTTTCTCGCCAGCCTCAATGATGGCCAAGACACCATTCGAGTACATGTCGAGCCGCTTCATGGCCTCCATGAAGCTCTGGCTGCCTCGCTGAAGGACCTCATGCGCAGGTTGGAACTCAGCTCGATACGCGGTATCACTTTCCCGATTGATCAGAGCCTCGAGCGCGGCACCGGGCGTCTCGCCGGTTTCGCAGAGAAAGGCGAGGGCACGAAGAAAACTCTGCTTGTAATCTGCCGAGATGTATTGGCGCTGATACCATCGAATTCGCTTCCGCCTGATCGACAACGGCTGGGCGCCCTGGTTCGTCAAATCGGCGAGAACGCCACGCTCGTCGAGCGCAAAGTAACTCTTCCGCTTTAGCGTCGCCTGCCCGTTCGGATAGACGATGTATTGGACGTCGAGATAGACCGTCATCGCATCACGACGCCTTCAAAGCGGCCATACCGATGAGCACGTCGATGATGCCCCGACGGATCATTTTGACCACGACCTGCTCGCGGCTCTCGAAAAATACGTTCGGGTTGGAGAACACGGCGCCCCAGTCGTCGTCCGCCATCTTCCGCGCGATATCGAGCCGCACCGCCAGATCATCCGGAAGAACGAACGTCTCCGGCAACATCACGCGGTCCTTGTAGCCCACATGCCCGCAGTGAGGGCACCCCCTCGGGTGCGCAACGTTGATCGTTTCGTCCTCGCTCAGACCAAGTCGCAGGGCGTCGGATTTGACCGGCTCGGCCAACTCACCCACGACTGACTGGCGACGGCAATGGACACAAAGCCTCTTTCCCAAGCGCTGGTTGATTACGACCTTCAAGAAGCTCGCGATGATGAAGATGCCTTGCGCCCTTTCTTCCTCGGCGAGCAAACCGATCAGACGCTGAATGCTGAGACGCGCGTCAGGCGCGTGCAGGGTTCCAAGCGTCAGATGGCCGGAGTCGACGGCGGTGGTCGCTGCGGAAGCCGTCTCATCGTCTCGCATCTCGCCGATCAGGAGGACGTCCGGATCATGGCGCATATGTGCCCGAATGATCGCCCCGAAGGTCAGCCCCCGCAGCGGGTTCACCTGAACCTGCGAGACCAGCGGAAGAGTAATTTCGATCGGGCTCTCGGCAGTGCCGACATTCAGACGATGACGCGCGAACTGCGTCACCATCGAATAAAGCGTCGTCGTCTTTCCGGAGCCGGTCGGACCGGTGACCAAGATAAAGCCGGAGGTTTTGTTCTTGATTTGAGTGAATGGGTAGAGCGCCTTGTAGGCCTCGTCGGCGTCGGCGAAAAGCTCCGCCATCGTCCGCATATTCTCGGGATCGAGCAGACGAAGGGTAGCTCTCTCACCATCCCCAAGCGGCAGCGTGGCAACGCGGATGTCGATCACGCGATCGTCGTACTCGTACGGTATCTTCCCGTCCTGGGGACGGATATCGTCCGCGAAATCGAGATTCGCCTTTTGCTTCAGTCGGACGATGATCCGGGATGCCGTTTCCGTCGACAGTATGTAGCGGTACCGGAGGTCCCCGTCGATACGGTACTGAATCCACGAGCCCAAATATCCCGAAACACGTAGAATATGGATATCGCTTGCGCGGCACTGCATAGCATCGACGAACATCTCGTCGATGATTTGATTTAGCAACGAGGCGTTCTCAGGATTTCGGTTAAATCTCTCGATTTTATCGCCCAAGCTCTTCTCGGTGACCAGACCCCGCTGCTTGAACGTCCGAAGGGTTGAAAGACGATCCTGAGGTCTGTTCACCAGCCGCTTCACCGCGATGTGGTTGCCCTCGCAGTGCTGTAGGATCTCCCGAACCTCGCCGGCCGCCAAACGTCTGGTCTGGGCAACGATCAGCGCATCGTCTTCCCGTCCGAGCACCTCGATGCCGAGGCGCTTGCACATCGAATTGTTGAACGCGGCCTTCAGGTGGCGCCGTTCCGCGTCCTTGAACCGGGCACGGTGGGCCTCATCGCTCGAAACGACGGCCTCGTCGACCAGGAGCGAGATCTGCTGGCGGGTGACGAACCGGCACCGGACGAGAACCTCATCCAGGGTCGTTTCCTGGTTGTCCGAGAGCATTCGCCGATAGATCTTCGTCCCGATCATGAGCTGGTCATAGGTCACCAGCCCGCGATCAACCAGGATATCGCCGCTAAGGGCTCCAGCAATCGCGGGAACCTCCATATCGACGTCGGGGATCTCCTCGACTGGCTCCAGCTCGTCAACGCCGGCAACTGCACCGCTCACTTCGAACCACTCGACGCCGAGGTCGCTGACGACACATCCTTGACGATCGCCCCCGCTCTGCCGGCCGTCACCGGCGTGCTTGGCGTCGGCCGCTCGTCATCCGGGGAGTGTTGGACGCCCGACCCCTCAAAGACGATATTGCTGTTGGCGTCGAGCAACTTCACCCAGTTCCCCTCGACCGAGACGCTGAGTTCGGCGCCGTTCAGGTGCAGCAGTTTTTGACTCTGCACCGGGAATGTCCCCGTCTTCCCGCGCAGGATCGCGCTGTTGCCGAGCACAGCGACGACACGGAGATCCGTATCCGGCGCCGAACGCGTGACGGCGACCGCCGGCGCGACGGCCCCGCCAGGTTTGACGCCCTGCTTGTTCAGGAAATTCAGCATCTCCTGCTCCCGCGCCTTCCGATCTTTCTCGGCCTGTTCGGCGGAAGCGCGTTGCGCCGCCGCACGTTGCTCGGGTGACATGAACGGCGAGGCTGCCGGCGAGATGTTTACCTGTCCGCTCAGCGGCGAAGCTTGGCCTTGCGGCCCTGGCGACGCCGAAGCAACGGCCGCAGGCGGGGCCGAGGAACCCGGCGAACCAGGCGCTCCCTCAAGTTGCTTCTCGAGAGCGGCGGGAACTTGAGCGGCCGCGGCGCCCATTCCGGCCACAGGCGCGTCCGCCATCACCGGCGACCATGCGGCAGTGCCCATCAGGACACCAGTGACCAAAAGTCGAAGCGATCGCATTAATGAACCTCCGGGAGCGACCTGTAATTTGACAATCCGACGGACCCGGTTGACGCCGGCATCACGACGATCTGACCGCCCCCCGCCTGAGGCGAGTTGATCCGCTGCTGGTACGCCTCGTATTGCTGGTACTGGCCGCCCGGCGCCGGCTGCGCCGCCGGCGGGTACGACGGCGGTGCATACGACACCGCTCCGACCTGGCCCGGACGCCCATACAGCGGCCTCATCACCACCCCGTCTGCTCGCGGCACCGCCAACCCGGCACTCTGCCCAGCCATGGCATAGTTACCGCCGGCACCAGCTTGTCCGACCGGACCCGGCGCTGACGAATTATAGGCCGGCTGCCCGTTCGGGGGCGGGAGTGCGGCAACGGAGTAGCCGGGGGTGAACTGGGCAGGGCGCTGGTAAACAGCCGCCTGATAGGGCTGCTCCGCCGTGACAAGCGGACGGCGGCCATCCCCATCAATCCGGCCGCCGGATCCCGGAATGACGGGAGCCACGACGGCAGCGACTGCCGGCTGAATCGTTCGCCTCCCGATATTGCGCAGGGGCACGTCGCGCGCCGGCGGCACCTGCTCCGCCGCCAACTGCAGGGCCGCCGGCGGCGGGCCGTCCGCGGCGGGCATCGGTGCCTGTTGAACCGCATAGGGGGCGCTCGGATAAACGCCGGAAGAGGCGTAGGGACCCTGCGCGGGAGCCAGACGGGTTGGCAGCGACCTTGCTTCAGCGACCGTCATCGGCGCCGCGACGGCGGGGACGGCGGCCAAAAGGTGGACCGACGGAATACGGCCCGATCTCGTTTCGCCCAGGATCGACGCGACGCTGTAGGGCTGAGATGACGCGGTCGCGACTGAAATCGGATCGGAGACGAGCTCGAGCCTTGCTGGCCTGCTCGCCTCAGGCTGGCCGGCAGTCTGCACACGCGCCGCGCTTCCCGAGGGGCCCGGCGCCCCGGCCACCCTCTGCTCCCGGACCGACGACGGCGAAGACGGAGGCAGGGCTGCCAACTTCTCCGTCACCACCGGCGTATGCGGGGCGGCCAGCGGCAACTCTTCCGGCGCGGCCTCCGCCGTGGGAGACATTCTGACGGCGGTCGGAGAGCGTGGCGATTCGAGGATGGGCGTGTCGCTTGCCGGGCCGGGCGGCAGCGCGGTCTTGCGCGCGTTCAGCGTAAATTTCACCACGCGCGGCCGCATCAGGATCACCAGCTCGGTCCGCTGACGTGATACCGCCAGGTTGTTGCCGAGCCCTGGCAGCAGATCGCCGATGCCCGGGAGCCCGGTGGTGTTCGTCGAATTGTTGATCTGCTGAATGCCGGAGAGGAGGATCAGGTCCCCGGGCCGCGCGCGTGCGTCGGTCCGCAGCGTCTTGTTGTTGGTCTGCGGAAGCGAAATGGTCCCGCTGTTCCCGGTCGAGAAATTGCGGAACTGGACCAGGTCCTTCAGCGACAGGCTGATGTCGGTGAAAATGGTCCCATCGTGGATGTCGGCGCCGATCGACAGATTGAGGCCAAGCTTCAAGGTATCGGTCTTCACGGTCGCCGTGACGGTGCTGACGTTGGTCTGAGACCCGATCTCGTTGACGTAGATGAGGTCATCACCCGACGAGAATTGAGAGATGCTGCCCGAAATCATGGTGATCGTCGGCTTGCTGACCGACGTCACCGTTCCTTGCGTCTTGAGGAAGTCGAAGATGGTGCTCAGAGCGAGCTTCCCGCCGGAAAGGACCCCGGTGACCTGGAAGTCGGAGGCAACGCCCTTGAGCCCATAATTGTCGACGCCCTGCGAGGCCTTCGAGAAATTGGCGCTGAAGTCCTGCCAGTTGATGCCGAGGTTCTTGCCGTCGGACAGATTCACCTGGAGGATCTGGGTATCGAAAATGATCAGCGCTTTCTGCTCGCGGACCATCTGCAGATACTTCTTGATCTGGATGTAGGCTTCGCGATCAGCCTGGAACGTGATCACCCGCGCGCCGGTGTCAACCTTGACCGACTTTGCGCCCAGGGTATCCAGGATTTGCGCGAAGTCCGCGAAGCCATTCTCGACCGCCTCCGGGACGGGAGGCAGTCGGACCAAGAATGTCTGGCGCGGCTCGATGAACACCGTGTTGTCTTGGTAGCGATAAAAGAATTTGCCGCTCGTCGCGAGCACGTCGACAACCCGGTCCAGCGGACCCGTCAGCCCAGTGACCGACACGATCTTGTTCCGCAAGTCCCCG
>Ga0070730_10004324_pt1 | contig 12507 bp, 14 predicted proteins | sample Coa_R1_3_FD_66447 | JGI IMG/M metagenome (GOLD analysis project Ga0070730, IMG submission 66447) | Surface soil microbial communities from Centralia Pennsylvania, which are recovering from an underground coalmine fire - Coalmine... | ecosystem: Environmental > Terrestrial > Soil > Unclassified ... | reverse complement strand
CGATCACCCCGGCGTTCAGGTCGGCGTCAATGGAAAGCTGCTTGCCGGGCATGGCATCCAGGGTGAAGCGCGCGGTGACTTCGGCCACGCGCCCGGCGCCATTGGTGATGACCACGAACTGGATGATCATCAGCATCAGAAATACGACCACGCCCACCACGTAGTTTCCGCCGACCACGAAATCACCAAAGGTGGTGATGACCCGGCCCGCGTCGCCGCTGAGCAGGATCAGCCGGCTGGCGGCCACGTTGAGGCCCAACCGGAACAGGGTGATGAGCAAGAGCACCGATGGGAAAGCGCTGAAGTCCATGGGCTGCTTGATGTACATGGACAGCAGGATGATGCCGATCGAGAGCGCGATGTTGCCCGCGATCAGCAAATCCATGACGGCGGGGGGCAGGGGGATGATCAGCAGGCCAATGACCACCAGCAGGGCTACGACCAGCACCACGTCCTTGGAGCTGAGCAGCGAGCGCCAATCAAAGCGGGCGGACGAAGTGATGGCGGTCATTGGACGACCGGGCGCGGGCGCCGCGCTTTCAGGTTATAGACGAAGGCCAGCACTTCGGCCACGGCCACATATAGGTCGGGCGGCACTTCGTGTTCAATCTCGACGCTGCGATAGATGGCGCGCGCCAGCGGCGGGTTCTCCACGATGGCGATGCCATGCTCGCGCGCCACATCCTTGATGCGCTGCGCGACGAGCGAGGCGCCCTTGGCCACCAGCCGCGGGGCGGTCATGCGCGCCCGGTCGTACTGCAGTGCCACCGCGAAGTGGGTAGGGTTGGTGATCACCACATCCGCCTGGGGCACGCGAGTGAGCATGCGCTGGCGGGCAATGCGGCGCTGCTGTGCCCGCACGCGCCCGCGCAGCAGCGGGTCGCCCTCGCTGGCCCGCATGTCTTCTTTTACTTCTTGTTTGGTCATGCGCAGGCTGCGATTCAGAGACCAGCGCTGATAAGCGTAGTCGGCAAAGGCCAGCACCAGGTAGGCCGCGGCCACGCGCAGGCCCAGGTTGTAGGCCAGCAGGCCCCACTGGCTTACCGCCGAGCGCAGATCCATTTGGCCGAGGGTGAGCACGGTGCCCAGCTGGCCCTGCAGGTAGCTGTAGGCCACCCAGCCAACCACGCCCAGCTTCAGCGCCGCCCGCGCCAGCTCGACCAGGCCGCGGCCAGAGAAGAGCCGCTGCAGACCGGCCAGGGGGTTGAGGCGGCTCAGGTCCGGCTTAAGCCGGTCACTGGCCCACAGCAGCCCGGTCTGAGCCACTGAGACCACCAGGCCGGTAGCCGCCAGGCCCCCAATGACCATGGCCACGTCTGGCGCAACGCGCAGCACTACCGCTATTGCCTCTTGCTGAAGCCAGGCGCCCGTCAGGTCACCGGTGGGCAGGGTGGTGACAGTATCGCGCAGCAGCGTTTGCAGATCGTGGGCCAGGGCAATGCCGGGCCCGCGCAGCAGCACGGCGCCGGCCAGCATGGCCGCCACCGTGTTCAGCTCGTGGCTGCGGGCCACCTGCCCCCGCTTGCGGGCTTCGCTCAGGCGGCGCCCGGTAGGTGCTTCGGTTCGCTCAGCCACTGGACCTAAGCTCCGATCAGCCGCAGCATGTGCGGGCCAATGGCGTTCAGCCAATCGGTGGCGGTGGGGAGCAGCAAGCCCAAGACCATAACCAGGGCCAAAAGCCCGATGCCCACCTTGAGCGGGGCGCCCAGGAAGAAGACATGGATCTGCGGCGCGACGCGCGCCAACAGGCCCATGGTCACATCGGCCAGCAGCGCCGCGCCCATCACCGGCGCAGCCAGCAGCACGCCTGCGCCCAGGAGCTGGCTGGTGATGGTGAGCAGGGGCTGAACCGATAAAGCCGGCAGCGGGCTGTTCACCGGCAGGGCGACGAAGGTCTGCTGCAGGGCCAGCAGCACCAGGTGGTGCCCATTGAGCACCAGGAATAGCAAGGTGGTGATGACCAGGAAGGCCTGGTCGATAACGGTGCCGGCTTGTTCGAAGGCGGGGTTGAGCACGCGCCCCGAACCAAAGCCGGTGCTCATGCCCATCAGCTCACCGGTCATCTGCAGCACGCCAAAGGTCAGCGCGGCGCTAAAGCCGGTCAGCGTGCCAATCAGCATCTCGCGTCCGCCGGCCAGCACCAGGCCAAAGGCCGGCAGGGGCGCGAGCGCCGCGGCGCTGGCGTTAGAGCCGAGCGCCAGGGGGGCCAGGACGAACGTCAGCAGCAATGCCAGTCCGATTTTTACCTGGTTCGGGATGGCCTGTCCGCCCAGCACGGGAATGTGGATCAGCGTGGCCATCACCCGGGTCAGAGCTAAGAAGAAGATTTCGGCTTGCGCGACGGATAGCGTCATTCGGCGTCCTCGCAATCAGGATAGCCGACCGGTGTGAAGATGTCTGTAAAGCCGCGGTGAAGCAGAAATTAATACGCCGTAAATAGATTGGGCAAGGGCTGAAGTTTTACGCGGAGTGGACGAGGGGCCTGATTTTCTCGAGCAGCACATCCGGATCGAACGGCTTGAGCAAGAAATCTTGCGCGCCGGCCGCGATGGCCTGCTGCACGATCTCGGGGAAGCCCAGCGTGGAGAGCATGATGGCCGGGACCGTCTCCATGCCCGTGATGTGGCGGAGTGCGGCCAGCAGCATCAGGCCATTGATCTGGGGCAGGAACAGATCGAGCAGCATCAGCTGCGGGCGCGGAGAGCAGGTTTGCACCGATTCCAGCGCGGCCTGGGCGCTCGGAGCCGCGCTGACACGGCAGCCGCTGCGCGACAGGCAGGCGGCGATCCAGTCGCGCAGCAGGTCGTCGCGCTCGACCACCAGGACCAGAGGCTGGCTCATGTTCAGCACTACCTGGGCAGGCTGGCGAGGTTATTGAACAGCGTGGTCGTGAAGGCCAGCAGCTGCTGGCCCATCCACGAGCCCAGGATGGCCAGGATCGCGCCGCCCACCAATACCTTCGGAATAAACGTCAGCGTTGCTTCATTAATCGAGGTCGCGGCCTGGAACAGGCTGACCAGGGTGCCAACGATCAGGCTGCCAAACATCACCGGCGCCGCAATAATTAGTGTGACCAGCAGCGCGTTCTGGGCCAGGCTGAGTACATAACCTTCGGTCATCGCGTCTTCCCTTTCAGTGAAAGCTCATGATCAGCGAACGAGCGATGAGATACCACCCATCCACCATGACAAACAGCAGGATCTTGAACGGCAGCGAAATCAGCGAGGGCGGCAGCATCATCATGCCCAACGACAGCAGCACGCTGGAGACCACCATCTCGATGACCAGGAAGGGCACGTACAGCACGAACCCCATGACGAAGGCCGTCTTGAGCTCGCTGATGACAAACGCCGGCAGCAGGGCGGTGTTGGGAATGTCCTCGAGCGTGGCCGGCTGCGGCTGCTGGCTCATCGACATGAACAGCTCGATGTCCTTGGGCCGGGTTTGGGCGAACATGAACTCGCGCAGCGGCGCGGCGGCCTTGGTAAAGGCGGTGGTCTGGTCGATCTTGTTCTGTAGGTAAGGCTCGAGCGCCTCCTGATCGATGCGGTTGAACGTCGGCGCCATGACGAAGAAGGTCAGCAGCAGTGACAGCCCGATGATCACCTGGTTGGGCGGCGCCGTTGGCGTGCCGATGGCGTTGCGCAGCAGCGACAGCACGATGACGATGCGCGTGAAGGCCGTGGCCAGGATCAAGATCGACGGCGCGAGTGACAGCACAGTCAGCAGCAGCAGCAATTGCACGCCCGTGCTGACCTGCTGCGGCTGCCCGGCTGAGCCAATGCTGAGAGTGACGCTTGGCGCCGACAGGCTAGAGGCGCCGGAGCAGCCGCTGACCAGCACGACCAGCACCAGGGCCGCCAACCCGCGCGACAGCAGCCGCAGACGGCGAGCGGCCGGCGCCGGCTTAGTGGCCATCTGACCCTCGCGCGACCTCTGCTGGCAGCGGCTGTGAATCCGCCGCAGAAGGGAGCAGGGTGAACCGGCTGAAAAGCTGGCCAAAACTGTCCCGCGCGGCAGCAGTGGCGCCGGCCACCGCTGCCGCCGACTCGGACGGCGCCGCGGCCAGCTCTTCGTGCACCTCGGCCAACACTGTCAAAGCCTGGTCGGTGGCGCCAATCAGCAGCACCTGGTCGCCCGCGCGGACCACGTGCAGCGCCTGCTTGGGCGTGAGGCGCAGGGATTCCAGCAGCGTCAGCCGGCGCTGCTGGGTGCGCCCGGCAGCGCCCTGCCAGCGCCGCAGCAGCCACAGACAGCCATAGACCAGCAGCAGCACAAAACCGAGCTTGAAGATAATGCTGGCGACCAGGCTGGCGCTGTCCAGTGCTCCGCCGGCGTTGGCGCCGGCCTCGCCCCCTCCCGACATGGCAGTCGGCAGCAGCCAGCCGGCAGCGGCCAGCGCCAGCGCCGCGCCCGTCCACATCACCGGCTTGCGCCAGCGCGGCGGCAGCCGATCGAGCATCGCCTGCAGCCAGGGCAGCCCAGGCTGGCCAGGCCGGTTTGTCGAACCGGGCATCATTCGGCTTCCTCGGCGCGCTGGGTCTGCTGCACAAGCTCGGTGATGCGAATACCAAATTTGTCGTCCACCACCACGACCTCGCCGCGCGCCATGAGGCGGTTGTTCACCAGGACGTCAACCGAGTCGCCGGCCATGCGGTCAAGCTCGACGACTGAGCCCGGCCGCAGCTCGAGCACCTGGCGCACCAGCATGCGGGTGCGGCCCAGCTCCACCGCCACGCGCAGCGGCACGTCCATGAGCAGTTGAATATTGGCTGGACCGCTGGGACCCCCGTTGGCTTCGGCCAGGGGCTCAAAACGCACCGGCTGAATGGAGACAGGCCGAGCGCCCGGTTCAGCGCTGCCAGCCATGGACGTTTTCGTCAGGTCGCTCACAGGTGCACCTCATCTGAGCTCATTGGCTCAACCACATCGGAAATCTGAATGGCCAGCCGATTGCCCAGGGTGCCGGGCTGGCAGCGGAAATGGGTGCGCTCGGCCACGCGCACAGTCAGGTGCTGGTGCACGGGCGTATCCAGGGGGATCACGTCGCCCAGCTGCAGCCCCACCAGCTCGCCAATGGTCAATTCAGTCATGCCCAGGATGACCCGCACCGGCAGCGGCACTTCTTGCAGGCGCTCCGCGGCCTGCAGCCGGGCCGTCTCGTCCGACCGGCGCTCCTCGCGTCCCGCAATCCAAACGTGCGGATTGAGCACGTTGGCCACCGGCTTGAGCATCGAGAACGGGATGTAAATGCCCATGGAGCCGGTGACGTTCTGCAATGTGATTTCGAAGTTGACGAGCAATACCCGCGCGTTGCCCATCATCATCTGCACCCAGTGGTGGTTGGTCGTGCTGTCTTCCAGCCGCGGCTCCAACGTCACCACCTTGGACCAGGCCGCCTTGATATCGTTGAGCATGTACTCCACCATGCCTTTGATCAAGGCCTGGCCGATGTCGGTTAGGGCGCGCGTGCGGCGCTCTTTCAGGTCCGAGCCGCCCAGCAGCCGCTCCAAGATCACCCAGGTAATCTCCTGGTTGATGACCAGCATCAGGCGGCCGGGCAGCGGGTCGAGCAGCAAGATATGAAACAGCGTGCCGGCCGGCAGGTCTTTCAGGAAATCGTCGGCGCGTCCTTGCTCCATGTGAGCCACGCGCGGCCGGAAGTCGGTGCGCAGGTAGGGCGGCAGCGAGCTGGTCAGACGGTCGGCCAGGTTTTCGTGCACCAGCTCCACGGCGCGCATCTGGTCCTTAGAAAACCGCTCCGGTGACCAGAAGTTGTAGGGCCGCACCGTCTTATCGCCGCTCGCATCTAAGGCGACTGCCGGAGCTTGAGCGGCCGGCTGGCCCATCAGGGCCGCCAGGTTGATGCTGGCTTCGCCGTGCGGCTGGTCGGCTTCCACGGAGCCGGCCAGCAAGGCGTCGATTTCGGCCTGGGATAACATGGTTGGTTGAGTCTACTGAACGACGAACTCGGTAAAATACACGGCAATCACATACAGGTCGGGCAAACGGCTGTTCAGAGTGTTTTGAATCTCCGTGCGCAGCTGTTCTTTACCTTGCACGGTGTAGATCTCGTCAAACGTCTTGCTGGTCAGCACCGTCGTGAGCGTGTCATTGATGACCGGCATGCGCCCGCTCATCTTGTCATTGAAGGCCGTCAGGGCGGCGTTGGTCGTCGTGCTGCCCGCGCTGCTGGCCGAGCTGGCGGTGGTGGTCACCACCACGCCCGGCGGCGGAGCCACCTCCAGGGTGACGGTCGTCTTCAGGTAGCGGCGCCCGCCCGGATCGGCCAGGTTGATGATCTTGGACCCGGTGTCCACCATCAGGCCCTGGCCCGGCTTATACAGCTTCAAAGGGTCCGGCGTGGGAGTTTGGGTCGGCAGGGGGCCAGCCGGCGTGGCACTGCCGATGAAGGCCAGGGCCAGGCCGCCCGGCTTGTAGTTGAGGTAAAACGGCTTGGGCAGCTCATCAGGCGCGAACATGATGTAGATCATCAGCAGGTTGACAGCCAGGATCGAAATCACTGCCACCACCTGGAAGCCGCGCCCGATGCCTTTTAGGATAGGGAGAATGCGTTTCATGGGGTTGCCCCTCCGGCCGTGGGCGTCGGCGTGCCCACCATATTGAGCGAGTTGTTCGCCCCCAGCGTGAAACTTTGCTGGTCAATGGTGTAAACCACTGCCACTTCGGCCCGGCGGTTGAACGCGCGGTGCTGGGCGGTGTCATTTGGAAACAGCGGGTTGGTATCGCCGCGCCCGACAGCCGACAGACGGTCGGCGGCGACACCCTTCTGAACCAGGTAGCGCACGATGGCTGACGCCCGTGCTGAAGAGAGCTCCCAGTTGGTGGGGAAGCGCGGGTCGCTGGGTGGGGTATTATCGGTGTAGGCCGTCACGCGCACCGGGTTGTCAATGCTGGTCAGCATGCTCGCGATCTTGTCCAGCACCGGGTAGGCGCCGGGGATCAGGTCGGCGCTGTTGGGCGGAAACAGCAGCTCCTCGCTGAGCGAGAGCATCAGCCCTTCAATGTTGTTTTGTACGCTGATGCCGTTCGACAGGCCCGCCTGGTTCAGCAGCGCGGTCAGGTGGCTGGCCACGTCGAGCGTGTCTGATGGGCGCTGCGGAAAGCCATCGACCGAAACCGGGTTGGGGTCCGACGAGCCTGTGCCGGCGCCGGTCACATTGATGCCGGGGTCCACCAGCTGAGCGGCGCCGCCAAAGGCGCGCCGCAGCCCTTCGGCCAGCGCCTTGTAGCGCGTGACGTCGGTCTGGCCCATGGAATAGAGCACCACAAACAGCACCATCAGCAGGGTGATGAAGTCGGCATAGCTCACCAGCCAGCGCTCACCGCCGCCGCCGCCATGCCCGCCACCCTCGCTCACGCCTCAGCCTCCGCCGGCGCGCCGGCCGGGGCCGCGGCGGGCGCCGCGCGCTTGTCCTGGCTTGTGCGCGCCTTGGGCGGCAGGAAGCCATAGAGCTTGTCGCGCAGCACCCGCGGGTTCTCGCCCGCCTGCAGCGCCAGCAAGCCCTCGATGATCATTTCCTTGTGGCCAATTTCTTCATCGCTGTTTTTCTGCAGCTTGCCCGCCAGCGGCAGCCAGATCAGGTTGGCAGTCAAGATGCCCCACAGGGTCGCCAGGAACGCGCCCGCGATCGATTTGCCCAGGCTGCTGGGGTCCGCCAGGTTCTTGAGCACGGTGATCAATCCCATCACCGTTCCGATGATGCCCATGGTGGGGGCAAACCCGCCGGCGGCGCTGAAGAACTTGATGCCCTCGGCGTGGCGCTCGCGCATATGCGCCACTTCAATGGCCAGGATGCTGCGCACCTGGGCCGGGTCAATGCCGTCGACCACCAGCATGACGCCGCGGCGCATGAAGGGGTCGTCGATCTTTTTGCTGTCTTCTTCCAGGGCCAACAGGCCTTCGCGGCGCGCCCGGTCCGTCATTTTGACGATTTGCTCGATGGCCGCCACCGCGTCCAGCTTCGGCGGCCGCAGCGCCTTGAGGAAGTATTGCGGCAGGGAGGTGAACGTCTTGAGCGACGCGGTGATGGTGGAGGCCATCAGCGCCCCGCCGATCGTGAGGATCAGCGCCGACGGGTGCGCGAAAAGCTCGGCCGGCGACCCGCCGTCGAGTACCATCACCACCACGACGATGGACAAGCCACCCACCAAACCAATGAGCGTTGCCAGGTCCATAAGGGCTCTCTCGAATGTCTGTTATCCGCCCGCCAGATCCCAGGGCGATTGGTGCGTTTGCTGCCGATAAATCATGATGGCCCGGATGACCAGGTCGGTGGCCTCGCGGACCACCAGCTTGGCGCCATCCGTCAGGGTGATCACCGTGTCGGGGGTGCCTTCGACGAATTCAATCATCTCGGCGTTGATATAAAAAACTGAACCGTTCAGGCGCGTGACCCGTATCACAAGATTTATCGGGGCGTCGGGTAGTCTGCTCAGCAGATGATGCTTGACTACCCGCACGCCCGATGAAGACTTTAGCACCGGGGCTGGTGCCGGTCAGTAAACGGCTGGTGAAAGCGCTGTAAAGGAGACCTAAAGAGCCGGCTGGGGCCGGAGGGGCAGGCTGACCGTGAAGGTGGTGCCCTGCCCCGGCAGGCTGGAGACCTGGATGTCACCGCCGTGCTGCTTGATGATCTGGTGGCAGACCGAAAGACCCAGACCGGTGCCGTGCCCAGGCGCCTTGGTGGTGTAGAACGGCTCAAAAACGCGCGACAGGCGCTCGGCGGGGATTCCGACGCCGTTGTCGGCCACGGTGACCACGATGTGACCGTCAGTGCGGCGGGAGGTGAGGCGGATTTCGCCCTGGGTCGAATTGACCGCATCGCGAGCGTTCATCAGCAGGTTCAGCCACACCCCCTGCAGACGATCGTGCCCACCCTCAATGAGAGGCAGATTTTGCTCGAGGTCCAGGATCAGGTTGAGCGAATGCGTGCGGAACTCGTGGTCGACCAGGGTCAGTGCGCTGGCAATGGAGGCGTTGACATCGGTGGGCGCGGTTTGATAGGGCTCCTGCCGGGCAAAGTCGAGCAGGTCACGCACGACACGCGAGGCGCGGTCGCCAGCCAGCGCAATTAGGTCAACCGATTCGCGCCGGTCGTCACCCACGGGCAGCTCGCGCTGCAGGAGCTGGCTGTTGGCAATGATGGCCGCCAGCGGGTTATTGATCTCGTGCGCCACGCCCGCCGCCAGCTGCCCAACGGCAGCCAGCTTTTCCGACTGGGCCAACGACGCTTCCAGGCGTCGTTTCTCGGTCACATCCTGGCTAAACACGATGGCCTGGGTCACCTGACCATTGTCGTTGCGGATTGGATAACTGTTGGTTTCCCACTCGACGGGAGTCCCGTTGCGATCAAGGTCATCGCGGGCCCACCGCCGCTGTGCGGTTTGGGCGCCTTTGCCTGAGGACCAGGTCTCGACCAGCGGGCAGCCGCTGCAGACCGCCGTGCTGCCGTATAACGCCTGATAACAAGTCTGTCCCACGAGCGCCGCGGGGGCCGCGCCGGCCTGCTGAGCGCTGGCCAGGTTGGCCGCCACCAGGCGGTAGTCGCGGTCGACGATGTAGATTGGGGCGGTTATGCCGTCGAAGAGCGCTTGCAGCGTGCTGCGAGAGCGCAAGAGCTCGAACCGGCTGGCCTCCAGCGCCGCGTTGGCAACCGTGATCTGGTGGAAGAGCCGCGCGTTATACAGCGCGTTGGCGACGGAGGCGCCCATCGATACGAGCACGTCCTGGTCGTAGCGGGTAAACCGGCCCTCCTGCTTGTTGATCAGCTCGATCGCGCCCAGTGTGTGGCCGCGCGCGTTCAGCGGCGCGCACAGCACGCCGCGTGTTTCGAAGCCCACGACCCCATCCAGGCCTGAATCAAAACGTGGGTCGGTGGCGGCATCGTGCACCATCAGCGGCTGCCCGGTGGTAATGCACTCGCCGATCAGCCCGCGATCGACCTTCAGGCTGTATTGGAAAATCCAATCCGGCTCGCCGCCCAGGGTTTTCTTGAATATCAGCTCGCCCCGCTCGTCGTCGCGCAGCACCAGTGATGCGGCTTCCACCTTGAGCAGTTGGCGGATGCCCTCCACGGTGGAAGTCAGGATTTCGTCAAGCTGCAGCGTCGAGGTCAGTGTCGCGGCGATCTTGTTCAGCGCGCTTTGGGCCGGCTGATAGCCGCTATCGGCGGGCAAAAGCTGGTGCAGCTGTATGGTCCGCCCAATGGCACGGCCGGCCGCCAGCAGAAATTCGCTTTCGGCCCGGTGGCAGGGCTGGCCGGCGATGAGGAGCGCCCCCCAATGATGGCCGCGGGTGGACAGCGGCGCCGTCCCCGCCAGGCAAGGTGCCGCGTAGAAGGGCTCGGCCTGGCCGGCTTCGGCTATCCGCTGCGCCAGTCGAACCAGGCTGCTGTCGGGGTCGGCGAGCTGCGCCGTCCACTCTGTTGGAAGCTGGTGTGCCACTGGCTCAGCGGCCTCGGCGCCGGGTGCGGGCTGCAGCAGGATCAGCCCCCCTTCGCGCCCCAACACGCGCAGGCAGTGCTTCAGCGCGGCCCGCAGCCCCAATGCCAGGTCGGGGCTCTCGGCGAGCAGGTCGTTCAGCTCTTCGAGCGGATCCAACCCATCGGTTTGCAGCCCCACCCTGGCCAAGCTCACGGACAACGTTTGCGTCACGCCGGCACCTAGTCGGCCCCGCGCGCGCCATCAGCCGGCGGAGTTGCGCCCGGGGATGTTTCATTGATGACGTAGCCATGTCCGGCCACGGTCTGAATGAATGCCGGGGCGCGCGGGTCCACCTCGATACGCTCGCGTAGATTCTTGATGTGCACGCGCACCAGGTCTGGGCTGCCAGCGTCAGATGGGTAGTCCCACACTTCTTGCAGCAGGCGCATCGGCGAGAACACGCGCCCGGGGTGGCTCATCAGGTGGTACAGCAAATCGTACTGCACGGGCGTGAGCTGCACGTCGCCGCGCGGTGAGGCCAGTTTGAACGTCTGAGTGTCGAGCTGGTAGGCGCCGATGCCCAGAAAGCGCGCCGCTGTCGTCTCGACCGTCGGGTTGGGGTGCGACCGGCGCAGAATGGCACGGATGCGCAGCAGCAGCTCGTCCACATTGAATGGTTTCGTCAGATAGTCGTCGGCCCCGGCGCGGAAGCCGGTGATCTTGTCATCGTCCTTGCTTTTCGCGGTTAGAAACAAGATCGGCACGTTCTCCAGCAGCCGGTCAGCCCGCATTTCGCGGCAGACGGCATAGCCGTCCATGCCTGGCATAATGACGTCGAGCAGCACCAGGTCTGGCGCTTGCCGGCGGGCAGCCTGCAGGCCCTGTACGCCGCTGTAGGCGACCGTAGTGCGAAATTCCTGCCCGCGCAGGCTGCGCTCGATGGTGCGCGCCACAATCTCATCGTCTTCGATCACCAGGATGTCTACCAGTTTCGTTTCAGTCATGTGTCAACAGCCTCACAGTCATCGTAGTGCCCGTAGCCGGATTGCTGTCAGCCAGGATCTCGCCGCCATGGCGTTGGACAATCTCGTGGCACAGGCTTAATTCTAAGCTCATTCCGCGGCCAGGCCCGGCGGGGGTCAGCGCCGGTTCAAAAATGAGCGGCAATTGCTCGGCCGGAATGTGCCGTCCGTCATCGTGCACCGTCACCTGCACGCCGTCGCGGCTGTCGCGGCCGGAGGTAATGGTGATGCGGTGCGGACGGCTGTCGTCGGCGGCCGCCCGCGCCAGCAGCAGCAGGTTCGTCCACAGGTCTTCCAGCTGTTGCGGCTGGCCCCAGACGGGCGGCAGGTCCGGGTCCAGTTGAAGCGCAACTCGCACGCTGGCCGATTCCACATAGGCGCGCACTGTCGTCAGCGCCCGCTCAATCGTCTCGTTCAGGCACACTGGTCTCAGCTCGTCTTGAGCCACCTGGGCGTGCTCCAGCAGCCGCTGCACGGCGGCCTGCGCCCGCAGGCCAGCCGTCTCGATGGCCTGGGCCGATTCCAGCGCGTCGGCGTCGTTCAGCTCGCGCCTGAGGAGCTGGGCTTCCGCAATGACCGTGGTCAGCGGGTTGCTCATCTCATGCGCCACGCTGGTGGCCAGCGCGCCCACCGCGGCCAGGCGGGTGGCCTGGGTCAGCTGCGCCTGGGTGGCGATCATGTGCGCCTCCAGCTGCTTGCGGCTGGTAATATCGCGCGAGACATCCAGGTAGCCAATGAGCCGGCCGGCCGAATCGAGCAGCTCTGAGACGTGCGAGCTGACCCACAGGTCCTCTCCTGAGCGCCGCCTGCCGTGCCGCTCCACGCTTGCTCCGCCGGCCAGAGGTGCGGCCGCCTCGATCGGCGGCGTAAAGACCGAAAAATAGGTGTGGACGGCCGATTGTCCCAGTCGTTCTGGGGCGCTCCACCCCAGCAGCTTCTCAGCGGCCTGGTTCCAGAAGGTAATCTGGTCGTGCATGTCCCAGACGACTACGGCATCGTCAATGTTGTCCAGCAGCAAGGCCTGATAGCGTACCTTTTC
>Ga0070730_10004323_pt1 | contig 12511 bp, 10 predicted proteins | sample Coa_R1_3_FD_66447 | JGI IMG/M metagenome (GOLD analysis project Ga0070730, IMG submission 66447) | Surface soil microbial communities from Centralia Pennsylvania, which are recovering from an underground coalmine fire - Coalmine... | ecosystem: Environmental > Terrestrial > Soil > Unclassified ... | reverse complement strand
GCGGTGTGACTCCGGCGCCTGGCGATCACCTGGAGAGGCAATCGAGCGACGTCCCGGCGCGCCCAGTGCGGATCGAGGCGCGCGGCTGGGGGTGGCGCCACGCAGGGCGCCGGGCCTGGGCCACCCGCGGCCTCGAAGTGCGGATCGAGCCGGGCGAGCGGGTGCTCCTGCTGGGGCCGTCGGGAGCCGGAAAGTCGACCCTCCTGCTCGGCCTGGCCGGGCTGCTGGACGCGACGGGGGGCGCGGCGGAGGAGGGTCACCTGCTCCTCGACGCGGGGCCGGCGCGTCGCGCCCGGGATCGTGTCGGGATCGTCTTCCAGGATCCCGAGACGCAGCTGGTCATGGGTCGCGCCGGCGACGACGTGGCGCTCGGCCTCGAGAACCGCGCCGTCCCGACCGACGCGATCTGGCCGCGGGTCGACGCCGCGCTGGCGGCCGTGGACTTCCCGTATCCCCGTGACCGCTCGACGAACGCCCTATCCGGCGGTGAGAAGCAGCGCCTGGCGCTGGCTGGCGTCCTCGCCCTGCGCCCGGGGCTCCTCCTCCTCGACGAGCCGACCGCGAACCTCGACCCGGATGGAGCCGATCACTTGCGGGAAGTCCTCCGCTCGGTCCTCGAGCACGGCGGCGCGACCATGGTCCTCGTCGAGCACCGCATCGACGAGGTGCTGCCGCTCATCGACCGGGTGATCGTGCTGGAGCCGGGTGGCGGCATCGTGGCCGATGGCGACCCGCTCGGCGTCTTCCGCACGCAGGGCAGCACCCTCGAGGAAGCGGGGGTCTGGGTGCCCGGTCACCGCGTCTCGCCACCACCCCGCCGGCAGCGTCCCCCGGTCGAGACGCTCGTGCTCGCTGAGGGCGTCGGCTTCGCCTACCCCGGCGCAGCGGCCTCGGCGCTCGTCCACGCCGAGGCACAGGTCCGCTCATCCGAGGCGCTGGCCATCACCGGCCCCAACGGGACCGGCAAGACGACGCTCGCCCTCCTGCTCGGCGGCCTGCTGCGGCCGGGCTCGGGGGTGGTCGTGGCCGGCGAGGCGCTCGCTCCGGGACACGGGCACGATCCGATCTGGCGCTGGGCGCCGGAACGGCTGGTGGGCGCCATCGGCTCCGTCTTTCAGGAGCCTGAGCACCAATTCCTGGCGGGAACGGCCCTTGAGGAGCTGACGATCGGCCCCCGCCGCATCGGTCTGTCCGCCGCCGAGGCGCGCGGCCGGGCCGTCGAGCTGCTCGAGCGCCTGCGGCTTGCCCACCTGGCCGAGGCGAACCCGTTCACCCTGTCCGGCGGCGAGAAGCGTCGCCTTTCCGTCGCAACCGCCCTCGCCAGCGCGCCCGCTGCGCTGATCCTCGACGAGCCGACCTTCGGCCAGGATCGGCGCACCTGGTCCGAGATGCTCGACCTGCTCGCCGGCCTTCGAGACACCGGACGCGCCATCTGCTTCGTGTCGCACGACCGCGATTTCGTCAATGCGCTCGCGGACCGGACGCTGCGGCTCAGCCCGCCCGCGATCGGCGCCTGAAGGTGCAGCTCGCCGTCCCCCTCAGCGCTGACCCGGGGGCTCCGCTGGCGCGTGCCAACCCACTCGCGCGGGTGGGCGCGGCCGCGCTGCTCATGCTCTTCGGCTTCATCGCCGTTGACGCGGTCACCGCGGCGCTCCTCCTGGCAGTGACGCTCGTCGGCGTGCCGATGAGCGGGATCTCGGCTCGCACCCTCCTGCGTCGCGCCTGGCCCCTGCTCGGCGCCGCCGTGGCGATCGGAATCCTGAACGCGGTCTTTGGCCAGCCGGAGGGCGCGGTGGTCATCGCCATCGGTCCCATGGCGCTTCATGCGGGCAGCCTGGCTGCCGGCATCGCGCTGGGGATCCGGATCCTGGCGATCGCCCTGGCCGGCCTCCTCGCGCTGGCCGCGGTGGACCCGACCGACCTGGCCGACGCGCTCATCCAGCAGCTCCACGTGTCGGCGCGCTTCGCGCTTGGCGCGCTCGCGGCGCTGCGCCTGCTGCCGATCCTCGCGGCGGAATGGCAGCTCCTGGGCCTCGCCCGTCGGGCGCGGGGCGTCTCGGCGGGGAGCCCGCTCGGCTGGCTGCGGCTGAGCGCCGGCCGGCTCATGTCGCTGCTGGTCGGGGCGATCCGGCGTGCGACCCGCCTCTCGCAGGCGATGGAGGCACGCGGGCTCGGTGCCGGCGGCCGGCGGAGCGTGGCGCGTCCGCAGCGCATGGCACGCCGCGACTGGGTCCTGCTGCTGGCGGCGCTGGTAGCCGGCCTGGGAGCGACCGTGATCAGCGCAGCGCTGGGGAGCTATCGGTTCCTGTTCGGCTGACTCCTCAGCCGGGGTGTCCCTCGATGGGGCCGAGCCAGGTTGGCTCGTGCGCCGCGCCGGCGTAGCGCCGCGGGTCGAACGGGGCAAGCGAGAGGGTCCGGGTCGCGCCCTCCGCCATGAGCTCCGAGACGAGGAGCGACAGGATCGGCGAGTAGGGGAGGCCGTGGCCGGTCAGCCCGCAGACGAGGTAGGCGTCGGGGATCGGCGTGCCATCCTCCGCGGGCAGCGGACCGGCCATCGGGATCTCCAGGGAGGCGAAGTCGAGCAGACCGGTCCAGGCGCGGACCACCCGAGCGTCGCGCAGCGCCGGGTGGAGGCGCCCGATGAGCTCCGCCAGCAGCGGCGGCACGGCGGAGCGGACCTCCATCGAGTAGGAGCCGATGCCCATCCCCTCGTCGGCCCGTGCCTGCCCGCCCACGAGGATCTCGCCGGCCGGCTCCTGGCGCCAGTACTCGTTGCACTGATTCGTCTCGAAACCCTGGGTCAGCAGGCGCGGGATCCGCTCTGTGACGAGGATGTGCTCGCGGATCGGCGTGAGGTTGTCCGCGATCGATGGGGCCAGCGCCCCGGTCCAGGCATTCGTGGCCAGCAGCACCGCGCCGGTGTCGATCCGACCGTGCGACGTCTCCACCCCGGCGACCCGCCCGCCACGAACCACCAGGCGCTCGACGCGGACGCCGCGAATCACGCGGGCGCCGCGGTCCATCGCGGCCTCGAGCAGCCCGTAGACGAGCCTGAACGGGTTGAGCTGGCCGTCGCCGGGAGTCCACTTCGCGCATCGCACCTGCGACACGTCGAGGGCCGGGGCGAGCTCCGCGAGCGCATCGGCGCCGATGAGCGCCACCTTCAGTCCTTCCGCCTGCTCGGCGGCGGCCACCCTCGCGCCGTGCTCGACCTGCGCGGCGTCGGTGAGCAGGTCGAGCGAGCCGCAGCGCTCCCACTCGATGCCGCCCGGCAGCGTGGCGTCGAGCTCCTCGAGGAGGTCGAGCGATCGGCGGGTGTAGTCGAGGATCGAGCGCCCGCCGGCATCCCGGACGAGCGAGCTGACCCGTTCGAAGTGCCCGCCCACGCCGGCGAGGGCGAGGCCGCACAGCCGGCCCGACGCGCCGGAGGCCGGTGCGTTGGCCTCGACGACCAGCGGCTTCATCCCGGCCAGCGCAAGCCGGTAGGCTGCCTGCGCGCCAACGAAGCCGGCGCCGATTACGACGACCTCCGCCGTGCGGGGCAGCTCGACGCCGGGATCGGGCCGGAAGGAGACGAGCTGTGGTGGCGGCCGGAAGCGCGAGTCGACCTGGGCCGGCGTGCTCATCGAGCCGCGAGTGTACCCTCGTCGGGTGCCGCGACCCGAGGAGATCGGTATCCTGGCCGGCAGCGCCACGCTCGCCGGTGAGCTGATCCTGCCGGACGCGCCGCCTCCCCCGGATCGACGCGGCCGCCATCCGTGGGCGCTGCTCCTCGCGTCATGGCTGCCTCGCAACCGCGACGGCGGCTTCGATGCACAGCGCCATCCCGGCTGGTTCGCCACGGAGCCGATGCCGGCAGGCGAGGCCGGCCTGCTGCGCCGCCTGGCGTTTGCGCTTGCCGAGCGGGGAGTGGCCTCGTTCCGCTACGACGCTCGTGGCTGCGGAGCATCCGAGGGCGACTGGGCGTCGAGCGACCTGTTCACGCGCATCGACGACGCTCGCGACGCCATCGGTGCCATGCGCTCCCGCCCGGAGCTCGACCTGGCCAGGACCGGGATCGTGGGCCACGGCGAGGGAGCGCTCATCGGCCTCTCGGTGGCCATCGCCGACCCGGCGGTCGGCGCCCTGACCCTGGTGGGCGCTCCCGCCCGAAGCCTCCGCGATCTCCTGCGGCGGGGTGCGGCCGCGCGTGGCCGGACCGGAACCGACCGGCAGCACCCGATGGTCGCTGCATTCGACCGCGTCTCCGAGGAGCTGATCGAGCGCGCGGAACGCCGCGAGTCCTCCGTGCCGATCCAGCCGGGTCTCGGCGGCGCCGCCGTGGCGCTCAACCTGGCGGGCTGGGAGCAGGCGATCCATACGCCGGCCCTGGCGATGGCGACCATGCTCCATCGGTCGGTCAGCCTGATCCACGGCGAGGGCGACGCGTGGAGCCACCCGGACGAGTCCCGCCTGCTCGAGGCGGCGCTCCGGGGCGCCGGCAATGAGCCGATGCTGCGCCTCGTGCCCGGTGCCGGCCATGATCTCGCCGAGGCATCGGACGACGCCATCGGCTCAATCGCCGCCGACCTCGTCGACCGCCTGTTGCCCAGGGACCTTCCGCCCGTCCTGCTTACGCTGCAAGAGCTCGGCTGACAACGCGCTACGATGGCGCCATGACCAGACCGCAAGTCGGGGAGCCGGCGCCACGGTTCGAGATGACCGCGGACGATGGCCGACAGGTGACAAGCGACGGCCTCGCCGGCCGCCGATTCGTCCTCTACTTCTATCCGAAGGACGACACGCCCGGCTGCACGACCCAGGCCTGCTCGCTGCGTGACAACTGGGACGCGGTCGAGGCGACCGGGATCGAGCTGTTCGGCGTCTCGCCAGACTCCGTGGCCAGCCACGTGAAGTTCCGCGAGAAATATGGGCTGCCGTATCGGCTCCTCTCGGACGCCGGGCACGCCGTGGCCGACAGCTTCGGCGTCTGGGTCGAGAAGGAGAACTACGGGCGCACCTACCACGGGGTCGAGCGAACGACGTTCGTCATCGGTCCGGATGGGCGGATCGAGCGGGTGCTGCCCCAGGTGAAGCCGGCCGAGCACGTCGAGCTGCTGCTCGGCGCGCAGGCCGCGTAGGCATCGACCGGCAGACCGATGATCTGGATCGCGATCGCGGTGGCCCTGGTCCTGTGGCTCGCCGGCCTTCTCCTCCAGATCGGCCCGCTCGTGAACCTGCTGCTCGTGCTGGCCGCAGTGCTCCTCGTGATCCAGGTCATCAACGAGCGCGAGGGTCACGCCTGAGATTCGCGGCTCCGCGGGGTCCGGTGTGGCATGCAACCTGCATCTGTCCTTCCCTGACGGCACGCCCAAGCGCGCCGCTGAAAGGAGAAGCGTGATGCTCTGGACGCTCATCGTCGTCCTGCTCGTGCTCTGGCTGCTCGGTCTCATCGGGAGCGTGGGTGGGGCCTTCATCAACCTCCTGCTGGTCCTCGCGCTCGTCGTCCTGCTCTTCCAGCTGTTGAGCGGCCGCCGGGTCGCCTAGTCCGGAACCTGCCGGGGGGAACGCCCAGGGGCCGCCAACGAGGCGGCCTCGGCGCGTGGGAGGCGCCTCAGGGGCGCGTCATTGCGACAGTCGAGCTGTCATGCCGATCAGCTAGCCTTGCTGCCGATCGCATATGAAGCTCCTGCACTTCGCCGACCTCCACCTCGACGCCCCGTTCGCCTGGACGAAGGCGGAGACCGCGCGCCTCAGGCGGCGCAATCGGCGCGAGACGTTGACGCGCATCCTCCGACTGGCGGTGGACGAGCGGGTGGACGCCGTCCTGTCCGCAGGTGACCTCTTCGAGCAGGAGCGCGTGAGCCCCGACACGGTCGCGTTCCTCCGGTCGAGCTTCGCCTCAGTGCCGATGCCGGTCTTCCTCGCTCCGGGCAACCACGACTGGCTCTCGCCGCAGAGCCCGTACCTCCACGTTGCCTGGTCGCCGAACGTGCACCTCTTCGTCGAGGACCGCCTCGAACCGATGTCGCTCGCGGACGGCCTGACGCTGTGGGGCGCGGCCCACCGCGCGCCCGCCAACACCGGCGACTTCTTTGCCGGATTCAGGCCGGACCGCGGTGGCATCCACATCGCCGTCGCCCATGCTTCGGAGCGCTCGGTGCTGCCATGGCAGGAAGCTGGCAAGGAGCCCCATGCGCCGTTCGAATCGAGCGAGCTCGAGTCGACCGGTCTGGCGCAGGCGTTTCTCGGCCATTACCACCAGCCCCGAGACGCGGAGCGCTTCACGTACCCCGGCAACCCGGACCCGCTCGAGTTCGGCGAGACCGGGGAGCGCGGAGCCGTCCTCGCCACGGTTGCGCCTGACGGGGCGATCGAGCGGGAGCGACGCATCGTCGCCGTCTCGGAGGTCCACGACCTGACCGTCACCCTCGACGGTGCCGTCCACGCCGACCAGGTGGACGAGGCCGTCCGCTCGGCAATCGCCGGCCTGTCGGGCTGCGTCCGTGTCACGCTGGTCGGGGAGGTGGCCCCCAGTGTCGCGATCGAGGTCCGGGACCTTGCCCGTCTCGGCGACGGGTTAGACGAGCTCGTGGTGCGCATCGGGACGCTGGCCACCACGTACGACCTGGCCGGCATCGAGCGGGAGGCGACCGTCCGCGGCGAGTTCGTCCGGTCCGCCGCCCGGATCGAGGACCCCGCGCTGCGCCGCCGGGTGACCTTGACCGGACTCCGCGCTCTCGAGGGGCGTCGCGACCTGGAGGTCGCATAGCGGTGCGCATCCAGCGGGTCCTTGCCCGGGCGTTCGGGCCGTTCCACGGGGCGTCGCTCGCCTTCGCACCCGGGATGACCGTCGTCGCCGGTCCCAACGAGGCGGGCAAGTCGAGCTGGCATGCGGCGACGCGCCTGGCGCTGACAGGCCTGCGCCGGGGGCGCGGCCGCGCCACTGCAGCCGATGCGGCGCTCGCCGAGCGCCACCGTCCATGGGACGATCCCGACGAGTGGTCGGTAGAGGCACTCCTCCAGCTCGATGACGGGCGAATCGTGGAGATCCGGCAGGATCTCGCGGGCAAGGTCGCCTGCGCGGCAATCGACGTGGGCCTCGGCCGGGATGTGTCGGACGAGATCCTGGATGGCACTCCGGATGCCTCCCGTTGGCTCGGCCTCGACCGCGATTCGTTTGCGACGACGGTGTCGGTAAGCCAGGCGCAGGTGCTGGCGGTGGCCGGGGCCGCCGAGCAGCTGCAGGAACAGATGCAGCGAGCCGCCGCGACGCGCGGCACCGACGCGACTGCCGCGCAGGCCATCGAGCGGCTGACCGAATTCAGGCGTGAGGCCGTCGGGGCCGACACCGTCGCGGCCCGCGGTCCGTTGCGTGCGGCGAAGACGCGGCTCTCCCTGGCTCGGCAGGCGCTCCTGGAGGCACAGGCGCGGCACGCCGATTACCTCGAGCGCGCCGCCCGGGCTGAGCTGGCCGAGCGACGCCTCTCCGACGCTCGGGGAGCCCTTGAGATCGCACGGTGGGCGCAGGCCACCAAGGGCGCCGAGCGGGCGGCGTTGCGAGCCCGGCGCGCGGCCGAACTGTCCGCTCGCCACCCGCAGGCCCCGGCACCGCTGGCGGATCGAACCGAGCTGGCCGACGTGGTCGCCGCGGCAATCGACGCCTGGGTGCGCCGGCCCCGACCGCTGGACCTCGACGGTCCGCCCAGTGCAGAGCTCGTCGCCGAGCTGCACACGCTCCCGGAGAATCCGGTCGGGGATGTTGCGCCGGATGAAGCTGTCATCGCCGCGGCGCGCGAGCTCGACCTGGCCGAAGAGGGTCTGCGCATCCACGGGACCCAGCCGGCCGTCGCTCAGCCGCCACCACTCCCGAGCGACCGAATCCGATCGATCGCGCGGCGGCTCCGGGCGCCGACGCTCGCCTCGCCCGACGTGGCTGTCGGCCGCGGCCACGGCGCCGCACCCGCTTGGCCCAGGCCAGCCACGGCGCTCGGCGTCGCGCTCCTCGTGGCGGCGCTCGGCGTCGCGCTGGTCGGCGCTCCGCTGGCGGCGGGTGCGCTCGCCGGCCTCGGTGTCGTCATCGCCGTGCTCGGCCTGCTCGGCGGAGGCTCGCGAGTCCGAACCGATGCCGCGCTCACCGGAGGGCGGGGTGCGAGCCCGGCGCCGGTCGCGAGCGCCGAGCGTCGTGAGGCGCTCGACGAGGCTCGCGCGGCGGGCCTCCCGCTCGATCCGAGTGAGCTCGACGAGCTGGCGGACCGCGCCGTCGTCGCCGAGCGGGACCACGCGGAGCTGGAGCGCTGGCGCGCCAGGCACGCCGAGCTCGCGAGCCGGCGGGCCGCGGCGGCGGCCGCGCTGCGTGATGCCCTGGTCGGTCGCGGGATCCCCGTCGATACGGACGTTCGCCTGGCGTGGGATGCCTACCGGGCGGACTGCGAGCGACGCGGGCGCCAGGCCGGCGAGGCCATGCGGCGCCAGTCGCTCGAACGGGAGCTCGTCGCGCGCCGCCAGGCTGAGGCTGCGGAGGCCGCGGCCGAGATGGCCGTCGACCGCGCGCGCGACGCTCTGGTCGGGGCGGCTCGCGCGGCGGGCATGGCCGGCGTCGATGAGCCGGACGTGCTGGTCACTGCCCTTCGGGCGTGGCAGGCGGCGCGGGCCGAAGCCCTGCGGGCCGGCGAGACAGAGAGCGCCGAGTGGCGCGAGCTCCATGACCTGCTGGGCCGCGGCAGCCTGGCCGACCTGGCCGACGACGCCGCCCGACGCCTGGCGGAGTCCCGAGAGCTGGAGTCGCTCCTGCCCCACGACATGCCGCGGGAGGTCCCCGACGAGCTCGATGCGGCGATCGAGGAGCGCTCGGCAGCGGTCGCGGCGGCCGATCGCGCCTGGCATGAGCTGAAGGGCGCCCTGGAGACCCTGGCCCCCGGCCTGCCGGACGTCGCCGCCGCGGAGGAGGAGGCGATCGCGGCTGAAGCCGAGCTGGGTCGTGTCGAGAGCCTCGCCGCCACGGTCGACGAGACACTGCGCCTGCTGCGTTCGGCCCAGGAGACCGTGCACCGCAACCTCGCGCCGATCCTGGCGGATGCCGTCCGCCGCTGGCTGCCATCGATCAGCGGGGGCGCATACACCGAGGTGAGCGTCGATCCAGCGGACCTGTCGGTGAAGGTCAAGGAGGCGCGGACGGGGCAGTGGCGAACGGCGATGCTGCTCTCCGAGGGCACGCGCGAGCAGGTCTACCTGCTGCTCCGCGTCGCCATGGCGCAGCACCTGGTGACGACCGGCGAGACCGCTCCGCTCCTGCTCGACGAGGTCACCGCCCAGGCCGACGGGGAGCGCCGTGAGGCCGTCCTCTCCATGCTCCACGACCTGAGCCGCGAGCGGCAGGTGGTCCTGTTCAGCCACGATCCCGAGGTCGCAAGGTGGGCGGATGCCCACCTCAAGGAGCCAGGAGACTGCCTGGTCCGCCTGCCCGCCCTCTCGACGCCGGGGGGCGGCACCGTCACGACACGGTCGCGCGCGCTGTCGATCGGTCAGGACGCGGCAAGCCCAGCCGCGAGCGACCCGGAGCCGGTTGCGCTCCTGCGCTGAGGCCACCCTCGGCGATCCCCGGGTCAGGCTTCGAGGGCGTCCGCTGCTAGCATGACGCGGCCGGACCGCTGCGAGGAATCCAGGGCCACGCCCGGGCCCCATCCACATGAGCCATGCCCGCTGACCGACTGCCGAGCCCCGAGCGCGTGCTCGTCGTCGCCGCGCATCCGGACGACATCGAGTTCGGGGCGGCGGGGACCGTTGCGCGCTGGATCGACGAGGGCACCCAGGTGCGCTATCTCCTTGCCACCCGTGGCGACAAGGGGAGCGACGACGGCACAGTCGACCCGCAGGCGCTCGCTGTCCGCCGGGAGGCGGAGCAGCGATCCGCGGCCGCCGAACTCGGGGTCGGCGGAGTCGACTTCCTCGGTGAGCCCGACGGCCAGGTCGAGCCGAGCCTGCGGCTCCGGGAGCGGATCACGTACGCGGTCCGCCGCTTTCAGCCGGAGATCGTGATGGGCCACGATCCCACCGTCCTGTTCGTCAACAATGAGTGGGTCAACCACCCCGACCACCGGGCGCTGGGCCTGGTGACCGTCGACGCCGTCTTCCCCACCGCGCGCGATCCGCTCAACTTCCCGGAGCATCTGCGCGACGGCCTTCACCCCTGGAAGGTCGCGGAGCTCTTCCTGTGGAGCACCAACGAGGCCAACCAGATCGTCGACATCGGCGACACCCTGGATCGCAAGGTCGCCGCGCTGCGCTGCCATGAGAGCCAGTTTCGGAGCTTCGCCGAGACGGAGCGCTGGGTCCGACGGACTGCCGAGGAGCTCGGCGAGCGCGCCGGCTATCGCGCGGCGGAGGGCTTTCGGCGGGTGATGCTGGCCCGATGAGGTCCCCGCGCGCGTTGGCGGTGGGGTGGCGGCGTGGCGCGGTCGCCGGTATGGCCCTGCTGGTCGTGCTGTCGGCCTGCGGATTCGACAAGGGCCCGGCGAGCCCGACGCCAGTCCCGACCCCCTCGCCGGCCGATGCCGAGCGCGTGGCGCGCGCCTACCTCGACGCCTGGACGGCCGGCGACTATGGGGCAATGTGGAAGCTCGTCGCCCCTGATGACCAGCGACTCACGACCTACGCCCGGTTCGAGGCCCTGCACGCGCAGTTCGCGGCGCTCGCCGGCGTCACGAAGCTGATCGCCACGGCCAAGCCGGTCCAGCCCACGCGCCTGCTCCTCGAGTCGCCCTCCGGCGGGCCATCCGCCTCGCCTGTGGCATCGGCGTCCGCCGCCGGGGCGGGATCGGCGTCGCCGTCGCTCAGCGACGTTCCGCCCTCGATCCCGGCCATGGCGGTGCCGGTCACCCTCGATTTCACGACCAACGCCTTTGGCGACCTCCCGCTCCAGCGGCTGGTCATGCTCACTGCCGGGACCAGCGGCTTCGTCGTGCGCTGGAGCCCTGCCTTCCTCTTCCCGGAGCTCGGGACCGACGGCACCCTGACGCTCACCCGGACGCCGAGCCCGCGCGGTCGGATCGTGGCCGCGAACGGGACGGTATTCGCCATGACGCGGGCTGACGGGATGCGGGTCTACCCGCAGGAGTCGCTCGCCGGCCAGACGATCGGCTACGTCACGAAGGTCACCGCCAACGACCTCGAGACCCTGGCCGCCAGGGGCTACCGGCCCGGCGACTGGGTCGGCCGCAGCGGGCTCGAGCTCGGGGCGGAGGACCTGCTGCGCGGCTCACCTGGCTTCACTCTGTACGCGGTGGTCCCGGGAAACGCGGCGGTCCCCGTGGTCGACAAGCCGATGGTCCCCGGCGCCACGTTGACGATCTCCATCCGGCCGGCCCTGCAGCGCGCGGCCGAGGAGGCGATGGCCCGCTACCCACGCGTGGCGAGCGCCGTCGTCGACCCGCGCAGCGGGGAGGTCTGGGCGCTCGCTTCCCTGCCATCGTTCGACCCGAACGCCATGACCCTCGGAACCACTCTGCGCGGCGTGCGGCTCGCCCGGCCCACGGAAGCGCAGATCGTGAACAGGGCGGTCATGGGAGCCTATCCGGCCGGCTCCGACTTCAAGCCGTTCACCCTGGGCGCCGCGCTTCAGACGAAGACGGTCACGACGGCCACCCGGATGCCCTGCCCGGGAACGTGGACCTTTGAGGGCTTCACCTTCCAGAACTGGATGGGCGAATCGCTGTCGGGCCTGCGGCCGTGGGCCGACAGCATGGCTCTGAGCTGCAACACGATCTACATGCCCCTCAGCGTGCTCCTCTACCGGCGCAACAAGACGGCCCTGACCGACCTGTTGCACGAGTTCGGTTTCGGCCAGCCGACCGGGATCGACTTCCTCGCGGAGAATCCGGGAATCCTGCCCGATGCCGCCTACTTCCAGACCCATGTGCGGTGGAACGGCAAGCTGTCGCCCTACGGGCCCTTCGACCAGGTCCAACTGGCGATCGGGCAGGGCTCGTACCTCGGCACGGCGCTGCAGCTGGCGCTGGCCTATGCCGCCTGGGGTAACCGCGGCACCCTCTGGGAGCCGCGCCTGGTGCTGAAGGCCGTGCGGCCCGGCGGCATCACCGCATACGCCAGCAAGCCGACCGTCCACCACGCCATCGGGCTCAGCAAGCCGGTCATGGACTTCGTGGTGACGACCATGCGGGCCGTCATCACCTCGCCGTTGGGGACCGCGTACCGCTCCTTCCTCGGGTTCCCGATCGCGGCCGCCGGGAAGAGCGGCACCGCTGAGACCGGCGGGCCCGACCCCGATGCCTGGTTCCCGGCCTTTGCGCCGATGACCGATCCGAGCATCGCCGTCGCCACGGTGGTGGTGACCGTCCCGCTGGGGAATGGCGGGGACTTCGCGGCCCCCATCACCCGCCGGATCATGGAGGCCTTCTTCTTCGGGTAGCCGGCAGTCCCGCGCCCGCCCGCGTCTTTGACACGCCGAGCGCGCGGACGGTAGCATCGGGCGGCGGCAACTCGCCTCGCGACCAGCTCTCGCGACCCCCCGTAC
>Ga0070730_10004321_pt1 | contig 12515 bp, 7 predicted proteins | sample Coa_R1_3_FD_66447 | JGI IMG/M metagenome (GOLD analysis project Ga0070730, IMG submission 66447) | Surface soil microbial communities from Centralia Pennsylvania, which are recovering from an underground coalmine fire - Coalmine... | ecosystem: Environmental > Terrestrial > Soil > Unclassified ... | reverse complement strand
ACTTCTGGACATATGTCGTCGCCGCCCTTCAGACCATTTCACCTGCGCTAGCCAGGCAAGTAGAGCCGCTGCTGCCCTCGCTCTCCATCCAATCTGCCGAATCCCTGCTTACCGTGCTCATCAATGCCCTTAACACTATTACCCGCGAGATCGTGCTGATCCTGGATGATTATCACCTCATCACGGCGCCTGCGATCCACGAAACACTCACCTTTCTGCTCGACCACCTGCCGCTCCATGCTCACCTGATCATAGCCAGTCGCACTGATCCACCACTCCCACTGGTCCGATGGCGCGCCCAGGGACAATTAAACGAGCTGCACACTACCGATCTGCGCTTTATCAATGATGAAGTGGCCCTCTTTCTCAACCAGGTGATGGGCCTGCACCTCTCAGGTCAACAAATCGCCTCTCTAGACACACATACTGAAGGCTGGGTCGCGGGCCTCCAACTGGCCGCGCTCTCCTTACAGGGCCGTACCGATATCGAGAACTTTCTCGCTACCTTCACCGGGAGCCATCGTCACATCCTGGACTACTTAACGGGCGAAGTGCTCCAGCGTCAGCCCGAACCCGTGCGTACATTCCTGCTCCAGACCTCGATCCTGGAACGGCTCAGCGCTTCTCTTTGCGATGCCGTCACCCAACGCAACGACGGGCAGGCTATGCTTGAACACCTGGAGCAGGCAAACCTTTTTCTCATCCCTCTGGACGAAGAGCGCCACTGGTACCGCTATCACCATCTCTTCGCCGAATTCCTGCGTGATCGCCTGCGCCAGGCCTACCCCGATCTCTTACCCACGCTCCACCAAAGAGCTTCTGAGTGGTATGAACACTATGGCCTGATTGCCACCACTATGGATCATGCCCTGGCCGCGGGTAACATGGAGTATGCCGCCACCCTTGCTGAACGCTTCGCTCCTATCATGTTACAGCGCGGCGAGATTGTCACCCTTTTGCGCTGGATCGGCCTGCTACCAGCGGAGATCTTACGTCTACATCCTGACCTGCGCCTCTACCAGGCAGGGTCGCTCGTTAGTACTGGTCAATTGGATCAGGCCTCTAGCAGTTTGCATGAGGCTGAAGAGACGCTCAACCAACTCAAAGAGACGGTGGGAGAAGCCAGCAGTGAATACCGCAAGGTCGCCAGCGAGTTTTTCGCGGTAGCCACCTCCCTTGCTGCCTTCCGGGGAGATCTGGAGCAGGCGCTGGCATACTCCCGCCAGGCTTCTGAACTCATCCCACCCGAGGATATGTATACGCGCAGTATGCTTGCCGCCAGCCTGGGCACTGCCTATATCTTCCATGGAGACTTCGTCGCAGCCAACCGGGTATATCAGGAAGCCATAGAGATGGGGACAAAGGCGCAACATCAGCTAATCGTGCTGACGAGCATAGCCGGACAGGGATACCTGCAAGCAACCTATGGGCACCTCCGCCAGGCAGTTGAAACCTATCAGAGGACCATCCAACTCGGCACCAGGGCAGGAGGCCGCCTCTTCTCAGCGGTCAGTATGGCCTATGTCTGCCTCAGCGACATACTCTACGAGTGGAATCGGCTGGAGGAGGCCGAACGCTATGCCAGAGAGGGTATTGAGCTAGGCAGACCCTGGGGCTATGTAGGTATGCTGGGGCTGGGCTATCATACACTGGCCCGTATCCAACAGGCGCGCGGCAAGCACGAGGAGGCCCTATCCTTGATACAGCAGGCCGAGCAGCAGGTGCAAACCTATACACTCCAACCTATCACGACCATGATAGCAGCAGTACACGCACAGATAGCACTTCGCGCTGGCCATATCGAGAAAGCAACTCAGTGGGTTCAATCCATCGAGCAGGGCCTGCTTCCTGCCACACAATACTTCTCCACTATGAAGATGCTCGTTCAGGCCCAATTGTCTCTGGTTCAGGGACAACTCAGCCAGGCCAGCGAAATCATACAACACATAATTCCTCAGGCAGAAGCAGTAGGAGATATGCGCACAATCATCGAGAGCCTGCTGCTCCAGGCCATAGTATTGCACAGACAGGAGAACAGCGATCAGGCCCTGGCGGCACTGACGCGCGCCCTTGTACTTGCTGAGCCAGAAGGCTACATACGGATCTTTATAGATAAAGGTGAGCCCATTATCTCGCTCCTCCACCAGGCCGCCGCTCGTGGTATTAGACGAAGCTATACACATACTCTCCTCCAGGCTTGCAGGGAACACATAGCCACCACGTCATCGCCTTTAGGAGACCAGCTCAGTGAGCGCGAGTTACACATAGTACACCTGATAGCTGCTGGCAAGTCCAACCAGGAGATCGCTCACGAACTGACTATCGCGTTGAGCACCGTCAAGACTCATATTAACAACCTGTACACCAAACTGGGTGTCCACAGTCGCACCCAGGCTATTGCGCAGGCTAAAGAAATGCACTTACTATTCTAAACCATCCATCTGATACACATACTATATGAAGAATACGTGCTTTGTGTTTAGAAAAGTTGTGTCTCAACATCTGAAACAAGTAGCATAAGATGAGTTTGGAAAAGCGTATTGACGAGCAATTGACGCGCCGAGCCTTTTTGTGGTTAAATGCCAGAAGCATGGCTGAGAGATTCCCAAAAGACACAGCACAACAACGTACCTACCGAGCGTTTGAAACCTTGATCGCGAGGGAAGATGCCAGTATCGATCTGGCGCAGGCGGCCCTCTTGATTGCGAGCATCGAGTACCCGGACCTCGATATGGCACAGTATCTATTACACCTCGACGCGTTAGCACGCCGGGTACAGGCCATACTCGCTTTACCTCCTCCCGAAATCCTTGCCGAACTGCCACCTGAGAGTAAGCCTCTGAAAGTTATCGCAGCTATGAACAAAGTGCTCTTTGAAGAAGAGGGCTTTCAGGGGAATAAGGCAGACTATTACAATCCAAATAATAGTTTCTTCAACAAAGTGCTGGACAACCGGACCGGCATCCCCATCACGCTCTCATTACTCTACATGGAGGTTGGGAAACGAGTTGGCATCCAGATAGACGGTATTGCCCTACCTTACCATTTCATGGTGAGATGTCACCTACCCGAGGGACCAATCTATATTGACGCATTTGAGGGTGGGACACAGATGAGCGAGCGTGAGTGCCGGGAACGTATTCGTCATCTGACACATAGCCGGACGAAACTTTCGGCCCACTGGTTTGAGCCAGTCAATCCCAAAATCTTTCTGGCACGTATGCTCAATAACCTCAAGAAGTGTTATCTGGAGCAGGAAGACTATGTGCGGATGCTGGCTATCAGTGACCTGATTATTATACTCGTCCCACATTTCCCCAGTGAGTGGCGAGATCGCGGCATCGTGCATATGCAATTGCAGCACTATTCGCGCGCCTTGCAAGATCTGCTCACATACCTGGATCTGGCTCCTAAGGCCAATGATCGCTCTGAGATCCTCAATCATATCAAAACAATTCGTCAGATCATGGCCATGATGAACTAAATTAGAGCAGGCTGACCGCGGAATACATTTCATTGAGAAAGCGGCTCGGCACTTTTTCCAGCAGTTGTGTACTGGCAAAACCATTGCGGCTTGCCAGGGCCTTCCAGGCCGAGTAGGAGAGTGGATAGGGGACCCAGGGATTGCCCCGATCAGCATTATACTCCACCAGCAGAAGACGCCCGCCAGGACGTAGATAGCCGCGTATCATGTCCAGAACCGCATCTTTGTCGTGCACAAAATGAAGTGAGTTCGCCATCACGATGCCATCCAGATTTGACAGGGAGAGCGGGCGGGTAAAGTCAGCGGCAATATACTCTACTATCGTAGCGGGAAATTGGGCGCGCATCGCCTGCTCCTGTTCGCGCAGGGACGATCTGTTCTTATCAACGGAGTAAATTGGTCCACCTGGCCCCAACAGGTCGGCCAGTGCCAGAGTAAAAGCGCCAGTGCCAGAGCCGAGATCGGCCCACACCCCACCATGGGCTAATATTCCCTTACGTAACAAATGTACATGATCCTGATGGTTCATTAGTTAGACTCCTCTATAGGTAAACCTTCCATTTGCATAATCTTCAGCGCATTAGTAGTAGGGCAGGGGCCGGGACGCAGCTTGTAGTCAAAGACCATATGCCCATCAACCACCTCCTCACGGAAGTGATAGTTTTTCACCGCTGGCAGTTCCTCCGCAAGTTTGACCAGTTCCAGGTCATGCGTTGAGATTGCCCCCACACAGTTCCGCCCAACCAGCGCGTGAACGTAAGAGCGGCTGCCAATTAAACGTTCACGATTGTTCGTCCCCTTGAAAATCTCGTCGATCAAGAAAAAGAGCGGAAAGGGATTGCTTTTTTCCAGTTCTACCAGCAGTGCCTTGAGACGTCGTACCTCGGCATAGAAGTAGGAATAGCCATCAGTTACCGAGTCGCTAACACGAATGCAGGTAAACAGACGGAAGAGAGAAGTCTGGAATGTGCTGGCATTGACGGGGCCACCGCAATAGGCCAGGCAGAGATTAACGCCCAGCGTGCGCAGGAAGGTGCTCTTGCCCGCCATATTTGAGCCAGTGATGATGAAGACCTCGCCCAGTTGCTCGACAGCAAAATCGTTCACTATCTTTTTTTCGGCCGGAATCAATGGATGGCCCAGATCGCGACCCTGGAAGATGACAGGTCGGCCAGCCTCTGAGAGCACATCCGGCAACACATATTCGGGGTTAAGGTAGGCGAAGGTTGCCAATGAGTTCAGCGCCTCCAATTCAAACCAGACATCCAGCCAGACAGGGAGACGCGTCGTAATCTGCTTTTTATAGTGTCCTAAACGATAGGCGCAATAAAGATCCCACGGTAGAAGCGCATTTACCAGAAGCCAGAGCAGAGGATTGTTGCGCAGGGTCGCCATAGAGGAAATGCGCGCTGTCCCCTTGAGCAGCCTGGAAGGGCTGTGTGCACGCTTCAGAAAGAAGGGCTCGCACAGCTTTTTGAGCAACTGATGCCTGCCATAAGGGTATGCTTCCAGGTATCGCAGTACGCCACTGAGCGCGGCAAAGCCCGAACTCAGATAATTGGCATCGTCAAAGATGTCGCCGCGCAGTTTGGCCGTCCCAAAGAAGAGGAGCAGCCCGGCCAGCAGCGTAAAGATCCAGAGATGCGGCATGGGTAGAAAAAGGTTGAGCAGAAAGAAGGCGATGGTCAGCGCATTCAAGATACCTGTTCCCCATAACAATGGCAGCAGCCAGGCCGATGGAGCCTGCTGATTGAGCCAGGTCAGTAAGCGCTTGCCCTCCCATTGCTCAGCAACCTGTTTTGAGACCAATAAAGATTTGAGCAACAACTTATCGCGGAAGAGCGTCAGTGGGGTCAGTTCGCGAACCAGTTCCTGGCGGCGGCGAATAGTAGCCAGATCTGGCATTGTATTCAGTAACCAATCGTGCAGACGCTGACTGCCCTCACGCGAGACGGCTGTATTCAGCAGGCGGTGGAGCGAATGTGGCCCGGTGATATCAAGATCGAATTCAAAGGGATGATCCGGCTGCAACTCCACGCGATAACCAACCGGGATCTTATGCCAATCCAGTTGCATACGCGCGATATGCGTAGCCTTGATGTGCGACCAGAGCGTGTGCCGGGCCAGGCTGCGATCGATCTTGCCATGAAAGTGCGCGACAATGGCAAAAGTGGTCAGCGTAACCAGGGCCAGGAGCAGGCCCAACCACCAGCCCACCAGTATAAAGGCCACAACGCTCAGGGCCAGTCCAATAAAAAAGATGGCCAGTCGAACCCATGAATAGCGCATGCTGCGTTGATCCAGGTTATCTATACGCTTTTGCAGGCGATTAATTTGCGCTTCGAGAAGCTGTATGCGCTCCTGTTTTTTGTCCACCACAAGACTCCCTCATTTACCAGTGCTTTGTCACATGATATCACCATTGTCCAACTGATAGTCTTGATGCGTGAGGTCTCTCTCCCCAATCCCCTTTTTTGAGAAGGGAAGAGAAAAGCCAATCTTACACCAATCTTACGTTTTTTGATGTGTAAGATTGGCGTAAGATTGGCTAGATCGGCCTGTAGAGCCGATTGAGAGCCCAAATCTTACACTTTTTCCATCTTACGCTCACAGGGGGCTAAGCAACATTCCGGTAATGCTGCTTTTGACCGAAAGAGGAATCTTTCCCAAAAAGGTGGGAAGAGAGTGCGTGAGGGCGGACCCTGATATGCGCAGGCCGGTGGTTGCTATCAACGAGTAAATTGTACGATAATTCAAGCATGAAATCACGTACCTCGAACACTTCAAAAGAAGTCATCCTGGCCGCATTGGAGGCAACGCATGGTATTACCCTGCTGCACAATGTGCTCAATGATGCAGCAGGGCATTCTGTTCTCACCCTGCTACGAGCACTTGTGAACCCTCAGGCTGCGGCAGCCGAGATTGCAAGAGCCTACAGCCAGGCGTTTAACGCGCTGGCAGCCGCCGCCAATGAGGAAATATGGGTAGCGGGGCTCGCCGATGCCTGGCAGGCCCACCTCATTACCCGTATTCTCGATGATACCAACCAGTGGAGCACGCAGGCTGAAAGGGCGGGTGCGACTGGCACAGCGCCTGCCATACGCTCGCAGGCCCAGCGCGATCTACGGGCTCTGCGCCTGTTCTTTGATCTGACAGCGGAGACGTTCTGGCGCCTGACCCGCGAAGCTGTGACGCCTGACATGCCAGAACTGCATGACGCCTGGGTACCCTGGTATGACCTGGCGCCACCACCCAGCCGGACAGAGGTCCTTACAGCGCGCGACATATTGGGGCAACGTCTGATCGAGCACGAGGATTGGACGGACCTGGTTGACCCACTAACGGAGCATTGGGCGAGACATGGCACCGGGCTCTTCGCGCGCTATCATGTCCTGCGCTGGCAGGGGAGAGAGGAAGGGCTACAAGGCATCAGCTACCCGGATCCCATCCAACTGAGTTCATTGATCGGCTATGAGCGTGAGCAGGGGAAGTTGAAGGCCAATACAGAACGTTTCCTGCAGGGTTTACCAGCCCATGATACCGTACTCTACGGCACACCTGGAACTGGCAAATCATCAACGGTGAAGGCGCTGGCGAATGCGTATGCCGATCGGGGTCTGCGCCTGGTGGAGGTGAGCAAAGAGCTGGTCAGTGATCTACCACAGATTGCTGCACTACTGCGTGGGCGAGCTCCGCGCTTCCTGATCTTCATCGATGACCTCTCATTTGAAGAGCATGAGGTACAGTATAAAGCACTCAAAGTACTGCTCGAAGGGTCGGCGGAGGTGCGCCCAAATAATGTGCTCATCTACGCCACCACCAATCGGCTGAACCTGATCCGTGAGAGCTTTAGCGATCGAGGCAAGCCGACCGAGGATGTACATTGGCGCGATACGATGGACGAGAAAAATTCGCTGGTCGCCCGCTTCGGATTGCGCGTTACCTTCGTCGCCCCCGACCAGGAACGCTACCTGAAGATAGCGGTCGAACTGGCCCAGCAACGAGGGATTGATCTACCAGAAGAAGACTTGCGGATGCGCGCACTGCTATGGGAACGCCAGCGGAGCGGAAGATCGGGCCGGACGGCCCGCCAGTTTGTCGATGACCTGGAGGCTGATTACAATTTCTCAAAAGAGCGATACCCATCCCACAAATCAGACCCCAGCGCATCCCTCTCTCCCACAGCGCCATCAGAGAGTAGACAAGAGGCATCCGAAATGGTTAACTGATGTTAGACTAGTAAAGATAAGGAGCAATACGTCATGAAAGCGATACGTATCCACAAATTTGGCGGCACTGAGGAGTTAAGCTACGATGATGTGCCACAGCCTGAGCCAAAAGCGGGGGAAGTACGTGTAAAGCAGGCAGCAGTGGGGGTCAACTTTATTGATATCTACCATCGGAAGGGACTCTACCACAATCCCTTGCCATTCACGCTGGGCGGCGAGGGGAGTGGCACGGTTGAGAGCATTGGCGACGGGGTAACTGACCTCAAAGTGGGCGATCGGGTAGCCTACGCGAGTGTTCCAGCAGCATATGCCGAATATGTCGTGGCCCCAGCGGCTCGCATGGTGCCTGTGCCGGAAAACGTGCCGCTGGAGCAGGCCGCCGCAGTGATGCTACAGGGCATGACGGCGCACTATCTGGCAACCAGCACCTACCCAATTCAACCGGGAGATACTGTGCTGATCCATGCGGCTGCGGGAGGAGCCGGGCAATTACTGACACAGATTGCCAAAATGCGCGGAGCACGTGTGATCGGGACCGTTTCGACCGAGGAGAAGGCTGACCTGGCACGCTCTAATGGGGTCGATGAGGTGATTCTCTACACACAGAAGGATTTTGAAGCAGAGACGAAACGCCTGACAGGTGGCAAAGGAGTCGATGCTGTCTATGAATCCGTAGGCAAGGATACCTTCAATCAGAGCCTGAACTGCCTGCGTCCGCGTGGCTACCTGGTGCTCTTTGGCCAGTCCAGCGGGCCTGTGCCACCGCTTGATCCTCAAGTACTCAACGCCAAAGGCTCGCTCTTCCTGACGCGTCCAACCCTGGTCCATTATATCGCTACCCGCGAGGAACTCCTGCAACGCTCCGGCGATGTGTTTGCCTGGATTGGCGCGGGGAAATTGCATGTGCGTATCGACAAGTCATTCCCATTGGCGCAGGCAGCTGCGGCCCATCAATACCTGGAAGGGCGCCAGACAAAAGGCAAGGTTGTACTGATCCCGTAAAACAGGCGTGGATTTCCTCCTCTATAGATCTACCTCCTCACCTGTAAATACTAGACCTTGACATAGATTTTCGTGCTCATCAAGCAAGCTCCTCTCCTCCCAACATTGGGAGGAGAGGAGCTTGCTTGATGAGCACGAAAATCTTACTATGCTCCTACTGAGAGTTTTTCTTAAACTAGCAACAATTTCATTGACTTTAGCAGTAATAATATGTTAAAAACAAGTAAGACATTTGGAGAGGTGCCAGCAATGCTCCGATGCCATCACATCAGCACATATGCAAACCTGAGGCAACACCGTGTTTTGACGCGGGTCCTGCTAGAGAAGTCTAGCAGAAATATCACCTGCTTTTACAGTTTTGTCCATAATAATCAGCTTTTTCACATCTACACTGATACTCCTCAAATCACTCCACGCTTGCTTTTTTACCCGTTATTCTATCTCTGCTCTCTCTTACAACCAGGTTGTGTTCTTCGTCTGCTACCCACAGTAATAGTACAGACGCAACGCCAGGGTGTGCCAGGATTTGAATCGACACTGACACCACAGAGGTTCTCCCTTCCATTTCACAGAAAGGAGGTATTCACTTAGAACTGTTCAGTCTACATCTGTCCACTTCGTGTGTTACATCTATCAATGTATAGTTAACTACCTGGGGGGCATGGAGGCCCCTTAAAGGAGATGTATACATGCATCATGTGCCTCGACACCAATTTTCCTGGCGCAGGACGGCTTTTCTGCTCATGGCCATCACGATGATGACATTGGCTCTGGTTTTTAATGTTGCTTTCTTTCCTGTTACCGCCCAGGCTCATCACTCCGTCTCGCAAAGTGGCCCCACCGTCAGTTCTGCGGTAAAGCACGATGTCTCGCCGCCGTTGAGCACCATCGTGCCCGTCCATACTGCCGCGGCTCCGCAGCGTCCTTTCTTGCGCCACGCTCCGGTACCGCAGGGAGCCCCCAATGGACTTCAGGATCATATCCAGAATATTCGGAACACCTCTCCAAAGATCCCCTCGCCCGCAACTAATTTCGACGGCGTTGGCAATGGTTTCACTGGTCCACAAGGCACCTTCACCGTCAATAGCGCACCGCCCGACACTAACGGGGCGGTCGGTCCACAGGATTATGTGCAGATTGTCAATACCGATTTTGCTATCTTCAACAAGGATGCTTCGCGTGGGGCCATTGGCTCAGTTCGCTTTGGTCCGGTCCAGATCAATACCCTCTGGAGTGGCTTTGGCGGTCTCTGTCAGGCCGATAACGACGGCGACCCGATTGTCCTCTATGATAGTATCGCTAACCGCTGGCTGATTACCCAATTCGCGGTGACGAATGCCACAAACAACTTCCTGCAGTGTATCGCCGTTTCTACGAGTGGCGATCCCACTGGCACCTTCAACCGCTACTCTTTCTCTTACGCTAACTTCCCTGATTATCCCAAATTTGGTGTGTGGCCAGACGCTTACTATGGCACCTTTAATATGTTCAACGCAGCTGGAACAACGCAACTGAGCACGACTGCCTGTGCATTTGATCGCACCAGCATGCTCAACGGCGCTAACGCTACCCAGCAGTGTTTCACCACCAGCAATCCTCTCGGGGATTTATTGCCATCGAACCTGGACGGCTCGACCCAGCCACCCGCTGGCTCTCCCAACTATATGCTGGCGCTGAGTACCACAACTTCGCTTGAGTTGTGGAAGTTCCATGTGGATTTTGCGACTCCGTCCAATTCGACCTTCACTGGCCCAACGAGTATTGCCGTCGCGTCGTATGCTCAGGCGTGCGGTGGCGGAACCTGTATCCCGCAATCTGGGACTACGAATCAGCTCGATTCACTCGCGGACCGCCTGATGTATCACCTGTCCTACCGCAACTTTGGCAGTTATGAGTCGCTGGTAGTTGACCATTCAATTACATCTGGAAGTTCTGTCGGTGAGCGCTGGTACGAAATTCGCAGTCCTGGCGGCACTCCCGTAGTAAACCAATCGAGCACCTATGCCCCCGATGCTAACTTCCGTTGGATGGGCAGCATTGCGCAAGACAAGTCCGCTGATATGGCGATGGGCTTCAGCACCTCTAGCAGTTCGACCCACCCGGGCATAAGTTATGCCGGGCGCCTGGCCAGCGATCCCGTGAACACATTGGGGCAGGGCGAAGCCAGTTTCATAGTAGGTGCAGGCTCCCAGACAGGTGGACTCACTCGTTGGGGCGACTATAGCAATATAGCGATAGACCCCGCTGATGACTGCACCTTCTGGTATACCAATGAGTACATTCCCGCCAATGGCTCCTTTAACTGGAAGACGCGCATCGGCTCCTTCAAATTCTCCAGTTGTGGTGGAACCGCAACCAATGATTTCTCGATCAGCGCCAATCCGACCAGCCTCTCGATCGCACAAGGGAGCAGCGCCACCTCGACAATCAGCACAGCGGTGGTAAGCGGCTCGGCCGGGATCGTCAACCTCACAGCGAGCGTCTCGCCCTCGGGTCCAACGGCCTCGCTTTCTCCAACCTCGGTAACGGCAGGCAACGCCTCTACCCTCACGGTCAGCGTCGGCTCGACAGTGGCGGCAGGTAGCTATACCGTCACGGTGACCGGCACTGAAGGCAGCGTCTCACACACCGCAACCGTGAGCATCACCGTGCCCTCCGCAGGTGGCGGGATCACCAATGGAGGCTTTGAGACAGGCACCTTCTCCGGCTGGACGACCACCGGGACGACCTCGATCAGCAGAACCGCTCATTCGGGCAGTTTCTCTGGTCAGGCCGGCAGTAGCTCACCGACCAACGGCAATAGCACCATCAGTCAGACCTTCACCGCGCCCGCCGGAACCACTACGCTAACATTCTGGTATGATGTGCGTTGCCCGGACACCGTCCAATTTGACTGGGCGACGGCCACGCTCAGGGACAACACAGCCGGGACAACGAGAACGATCCTGCCCAGAACCTGTACGAACAATACGACATTCGTCAAGGTGACGGCTACCATAACTGCCGGTCACTCCTATACGTTGACCTTGACGAGCAAGGACGACAACTTTGCCGGTGATCCCACCTTTACCCTCTTCGACGATGTCAGTGTAAGCTAATCAAAGAACGGAAGGGGCGGCCTCCATGGGCCATCCCTTCCAACCAGAAAAAGGGTCAGTTCACACGGAACTGGCTTGAATAGACGATTTGCAGCGGACCCGGCGCCGCCTCTAGCCCAAGGCTATAGTCCAGCCTCGCTCGATACAGTCCCGCAACCCATGGAGGTGATGTACTCAGTTGGACCGGCATGGCTCCCCCCCCAGCTAAGAACAGCAGGCGCGTCTTAATCATGGACCGGCAGGGCGCAACCATTTGCCAGGCATTCCCTACCTGTCGCTCTACCCGAAGCACCGTACAATTGGTTTGATGATCGGAAAAAGAGATCGTCTGCCCGCCCCGGTTCGTAATCGTCACACTGATCGTGCTCCCCAATGGATAGCTTGCTGCTCCCACCAGCAGCATAACAGCGGGCGTCGGCGGCTGCGGCATTGGCGAGGAAGCCATAGCTGCCGTTGGCGTCGGAGCAGGGGCTGTTGGTGGAGCAAGAGAGGGAGCAGATGTGGGCAAGCTGGCAGGGCTAGGTGTGGGCGTTGAGTTCGAGGCAGATGTGGATGAGCTGGCAGGCGTAGCTGCGTCTCTTCCCTGTCCACATCCAGCCAGAAGAAAGACAACCATGATGCCTCCTATAAGGAAATTTCGTTGAACAACCTGCATCATCATAGACCTTCTTTCTTCTTCAAAGCGCGCGCTTTGAGGAAAAT
>Ga0070730_10004320_pt1 | contig 12518 bp, 13 predicted proteins | sample Coa_R1_3_FD_66447 | JGI IMG/M metagenome (GOLD analysis project Ga0070730, IMG submission 66447) | Surface soil microbial communities from Centralia Pennsylvania, which are recovering from an underground coalmine fire - Coalmine... | ecosystem: Environmental > Terrestrial > Soil > Unclassified ... | reverse complement strand
GACCATCGGTGAGCCGTGTGCTGGAAAACTGCTTGCACGGTTCGAAAGGGGAATGCGGAAACGGGCTCGCCGGGCGAGCACCGCGCCGCTGACTACCAATGATTCTTCGCGCCGTCCTTCGGGGCGGCGCTTACGTGGTCGTCGCGCTGGTCGCTTTCACCGCGGGGGTGTACGCGGACCAGGCTTACCCGGACTGGATCCCGTACATTGCGCACCACCAGGTCGGCCGGGTCGACACGTCGGAGTTGAACCAGGCCGTCCGGCTCATCCAGGCCGAATACGTCGACAGCAATGTCGACATGACCAAACTGTCGCACGGCACCGTCAGCGGCCTCATCTCGAGCCTGGGCGACCCGTTCTCGGCCTACTACGACCCTGCCCAGTACAAGCGGCTGCAGGAGTCGTACCAGGGCCGCTACTCGGGGATCGGGATCTACCTGACCTTCACCACCACCTACCCGACGATCACGGGCACCGTGCCCGGCTCGCCAGCCGCGGGCGCGGGCCTGCAGGCGGGAGACCAGATCGTCAAGGTCGACGGCAAGGACACGAAGGGCATCACCTCTGACCAGGCCACGACGCTAATCCAGGGCGCGGACGGCACGAAGGTCACGCTCACGCTCTTGCGTGGAACGACGACGTTCGACGTGACCCTGACGCGGGCCGAGATCCAGGTGCCGTCGGTGAGGTCGACGGTCATCGGCGACCACATCCTCTACCTGAGGATCTACAGCTTCGGCTCCTCGACCGCGTCGGATTTCGAGACGGCCCTGACGGCGGGGCTGCCAGGTGCCAAGGGCATCGTGCTCGACCTTCGCGAGAACCCCGGAGGCTTTGTCGATGCGGCGAACGCCGTGATCAGCGACTTCGTCGCCAGCGGCGAGACTTACGAGCTGCGCGGACGCGACGGCTCGGTGGAGCATCACGACGTGACGGGCAATCCGGCCGCGCCCACCACTCCCCTCGTGATCCTTGTCGACGCGAACAGCGCGTCGGCGGCAGAGATCCTTGCCGGCTCTCTGCAGGTGCACAAACGGGCGAAGCTTGTCGGGACTGTCACGTTTGGAAAGGGGTCGGTGCAGCAGGACTTTCCCCTGGCGGATGGTGCGGACCTGCATCTGACGATCAAGAGGTGGTACCTGCCCGACGGGACGACGATCGACCACAAGGGCCTGAGGCCCGATGTGACGGTGACGCTGGCGAGCCCAAACGACGAGTTCGACGTGTTCCAGTCGGGCCTGGGCTACGCGAAAGACACGCAGCTGAACACGGCCATCGGCCTATTGCCGCCTGGCTAGACTGGATGGTCGCCCCGGGCGGTTAGCTCAGTTGGTAGAGCGCCTCGCTTACACCGAGGAGGCCGTTGGTTCGAGACCATCACCGCCCACATTGATGACCCTACCGCGAAGGGGCGACCAGGCCCGGATCCTTGGGGTCCAACGGCACTTCTTTGGGCGGCCGGCCGCGAACTAGCCTGAAGCGGAGGTGTCTATGCAAATGCGGCTCAATTGGAAGGATCTGTTGTCGACTGTTCTTCTGGTGGTCGGTTTGGCGCTGGCGCTGTCAGTCACTCAGGGGTGGAACTGGCCGCTCCTCGGAGGCGTGCGCGAGGGCATCGTCGCGCTCGCCCTTGTCGGCTTCGGGGCGCATCTTTTGGGCGCGCCGCGCGAGAGGTTCTACTACACAGATCCCTTCGCACTGGTAACGATCCTGATCGTCGTGGCAGCAATGGCGATTGCGATCGTGGGCGGATTGATCACAGGGTCGGTCCAGTTTCTGGTCATGCTGATGATCGTCACCACCATGCTGTGGGCCATGGCGACACTTCGGCACGCCGTGGAGGGCCACACCCCGACGGAGCGCTTGACCGCCGCCTGACGTCGCGGGTGGAGGTAACTGCATAGCCGGGTTCGCGTTCGGACCCGGCTTGTCGGCGGGGTCTCCGCGATTGGCTAGCGCGAGGTGGTGGCGTTGGTGAACAGACGCCGCAGGACTCGGCCACGGTCCGCGTTGAGGCTGGCCGCCCACGAAACTTGACCCGCCAGGTGATCCGCAAACCTCGGGTGGCTGCGGCGATTCTCGGCCTCCAGGCCGTTAACCGCCACGTTGTGCAAGGTGGCGCGCAGAACGTCGTACGCGGGCCGGTCCAGGTTGGGCTTGCGGTTGACGACGACGCCGGCCACTCGCTGACAGTGGCCCTTACCCATCAGTACGGTCTTCGAATCGTTGATGCGAAAGCCCTCTTCGGCGGCGATCGACCGGACGAGCTCGATCAGCCTGGGCACCGAGTCGCGGCTCGGCGATCCGGAAAAGGCCAGGTCGTCGGCGTAGCGCGAGTAGTGCAGCCCGGTCGACTCGGCCAGCCCCGCCAGGCGTCGATCCAAGCCGTGCGCGCACAGGTTCGCCAGGGCCGGCGAGGTCGGCGCTCCCTGCGGTAGATGCGGGGTGGCCAGCCGCTTGCCGAACAGGAAATGCTCGTTCAACTGGGCGGTCGCCTGGACCGGCGGCGGCGCATCGCTCCAGACGGCCAGCGGCACGACGTTGGTGGTAAGGCCGGTCAGGCTGTGAGCCACGGATTCGGGATAGCCGGCCGTCCGGAACACGCCGTAGATACGGCCGGCCGTGATCGAGCCGAAGAAGTCGCGGAGGTCCAGCCGGATCACGACATCGGCACCGGAGTGCTCGCGAGCGAAGGTGATCGCGGAGCGGCCACGCACGAAACCGTGAGCGGCCGGATGCACCGGCACCCTGTTGACAATCGTCGCCAGCAAGTGGCGCTGCATCTCGCGGAGCCGCTGTTTCGGCGACTCGATCAACCGCATTCCTCCCGCTGCTTTGCGCACCCAGCGGTAGCGGTAGTTCCGAAGTCGCTCGTCGCTGACTCTCCGTTCCAGAGACTGGATATCCGCCAACCACGCGAGCTCGCTCACCGAGACGCTGAAGAAGTGCGCCAGCTCGCCGACCGTGGGGATCGCCGGCACCGGCCACGGCATGTGGCCCATGGCGGGCTGAAAAGGCAGCCAGTGATTCAGCTGGGAACCGCTGATGGCCGGGCGAAACGCATCGTTGGCGGCCAGCCAGGACGCAAGCTCTCGGGTCCGGTCCAAAGGCGGTCGAGGGTACGCGCGGAGCACGCGTCGCGCCAGCCGCTTCATCGCGGGACGGCTGTGGCCCAGGACGAGCGCACTTCGCCGGATCAGGGCTTCATCGGTCCAGTCCCCATCGAGATAGGCATAGGCCAGCGCCTGCGCCCAAACGGCGTCGATGGATTTCTTCACTGCGTTGGTGGCAGCGGGCTCCGACCTGTCTCGTTGTGCGTGCGGTCGGCTCCGTGGTAGCGGAGTGATCCGCATGCGATGCGATGTCGAAGCGGCGGAAGTTCCCCGAGGTTACCTCGGAGAGATCGTTGCCCCGCGAACGGGGTCGATCGACTCGGAACCCGCTGCATGGCGACAGGGTACACAGCGCACTTGGGCCCTGAGCTCGATTACGGGGCGTCGATACAATTACCCGCCGTGCCGAGGTAGCTCAGCTTGGTAGAGCACTTGACTGAAAATCAAGGTGTCGCCAGTTCAAATCTGGCCCTCGGCACCACTAGTCGATTTGCACCACCGCTGTGGTTGCGAATTTGGTCATTGCGTTGGCGTTGCCGATGTTGAAATAGAGGTCGTAGCTGCCAGGCACAGCATCGCGGGGCACCTGCAGGACCATGGCGAACGACATCGGCCTGCCGGGCTCGAGCACACCCGCGGCCTTGCAGTTCAGCGCGTAGATGTGCTTGCCTCCCAGAGGCTGGCCTTGAGCGAGGTTCGCTACCAGCTCTTCCTCGTAGTTAGGGCAATGCTGGCGGAGGTCGATCGGCAGCTTCGTCGAGTTGGTCAGCGTGACCACGTAGTTCAGCTGTTCGCCGGCCCTGATCTTGGTGGGAGCGAAAATCGCGGGGTCGGGGACCGGCGGCTCGGGCGGCGCCTCGACCTGCAGAGGCGGCTCCGCCAGGGCTCCGACGCCGACTCCCTGGCACGCGTACGCGACCGGCGTGGGCGGGAGCTGAAACGTGAACGTCCCGACGTTCGCGATCGCGACGCGCACCGCGCCGACATGTGAGCCGTTTTCGCCCAGGCAGGCCTCCGGTTGGCTGACCCAATCGATCGTGAACCCGGCTTGCCCGTATTTCAGGCCCTCGCCCTCGAAGGGCGCTGGACCCGGCTCGACCAAGGCCGGTCCCGACAGCTCGTCGGGAAAGAAAGGCGCGCGATCCTTGAAGCCGAGGTCGTGGCCGGCCACATCCAGGAGCGTGACCGCCGGAGCGCCTTCGACCTGGCAGGCCCAGGATCGCCCACTGAAGGCGAAGGAGACGAGTGCGTGCCCGCCGGCACCATTTCGGCCGGTGAAGGCGCCGTCGAGGTCCGCGAGTGTGCAGACCGGCGTGCCCGGCGGCACGGGCACGGCTTGGGGCGATGAGACCGGCAGCGGCGTCATGTCCGCCGGGAGGGGCAGCCAGGGCACCGTTACCTGGCCGGCAGTGAGCGGATGGATCGCGCCGCACGCAGCGATCGCGACAGTCGCCGCCAGGGCCAGCACCGGATTGACCATATTTGCTAATACGCCGCCTGCGCTCTGAGAGTTACGCGCCTGCGACCTAATGCGAAAAGCGCACCACGTCGGCGACGAGCGAGAGGGCGAACAGGCCGATGGCGAGCCAGCCGACCCAGTAGCCCCGCCAGGCCAACTCGTCGCGACGAAGCATGTCCCAGTTGTTGACCGAGGCGGCCATGGCGACGTAGAGGTAGCTGACCTCCGCCCACATCACGACGAAGTGGACCCGGCCCACCTCGCTCCAGTGAAACGGGCTCGGCATCGACCAGTTGACGACTCCGAGTCCCGCCTGGGCGAGGAAGGCGGCGAACGCAGTGATCAGGCCGAGCGCCACGTACAGCGGCAGGCGCTGCCAGTGCACATTCGGCCGAAGCCGGCGCAGCACGACGTACGCGCCAAGGTTCGCGGCCGGAATCAGGACCCCGTCACCGATGATGCCCGAGTAGTACGAGAACACCGTCGGCTGAGTGCCGTGATAGGTGAGTGAGAACGCCCACTGGTATCCGAACAGGAACGTCCAGCTGAGCGCGGCTGGGACGATGATCGGCAGCCCGAAGCGCTCTCGGGCAAGCCGGATCGCGGCCACCATCTGAGGCCGATGCTAACTTACGGGCAATGGCGGGCGCCCGCAGGTTTCGCTTCGCGATGCAGGAGCATCACGCCGCCAGCCCGGCCGACTGGCGCGAAAAGGCCCGGCGTGCCGAATCGACAGGCTTCTCGGCACTCTATCTCCCGGACCATTTTTCAGGGCAGCCGGGCCCGATCGCCGCGCTGATGGCCGCGGCCGACGCCACCACCACATTGCGCATCGGCTCCCTAGTCTTTGACAACGATTACCGCCACCCTGTGGTTCTCGCCAAGGAGGCGGCGACGCTCGATCTGCTGTCCGGCGGGCGCCTGGACTTTGGTCTGGGCGCTGGATGGCTGACCTCCGACTACGAGAAGTCCGGCATCCAGCTGGACAACGCAGGCATTCGAATCGAGCGGATGGAAGAAGGGCTGAAGGTGATCAAGGGCCTGTGGGCGGGCGGCGACTTCTCCTTCAGTGGCAAGCACTACACCGTGACGGGCCTGGAGGGCTCGCCGCTGCCACTGCAGAAGCCGCACCCGCCCATCCTGCTCGGTGGCGGCGGCCGCAAGATGCTGACCATCGCGGGGCGCGAGGCGGACATCGTCAACGTGAACTACGACCTGCGCGAGGGTCGCGTGAACAAGAAGCTGGTACGAACCGGGATGGCTGAGGCCACGGCGGAAAAGCTGGGCTGGATCCGCGAGGCTGCCGGCGAGCGCTTCGAGGATCTCGAGCTCAGCATCACGATCTTCGTGGCGACGGTGACGGACGACCGGGAGAGCTTGGCGGAGGGGATGGCCGCCGGTCTCGGGATGGAGCCGGCCGACGTCATGGCGATTCCACACTTTCTCATCGGCACGATCGACCAGATCGCGGACGACCTGCGCTCGCGCCGCGAGCAGTATGGATTCTCCTACGTCATTGTGCCCGGGGAGTTCGCCGAGGCGTTTGCGCCGGTGGTGGAGAAGCTCTCCGGCACGTAGAGGCCCACCTCTCGAAAATGGCCTCGTGTACATTGGCGATGTGGCGACCACCGGGCATGTCGAGCTGAAAGGACCAGCCAGCGGGCGGGCCGCCGAAGTGCTGTCCGCCGAGGCCCTGGATTTCGTCGCGGGGCTGCAGCGAGAGTTTGGTGCTCGCAGGCTGGAGCTGCTGCGGGCGCGTGACGAGAGGCAGGCCCGTCTCGAGGCGGGGGAGCTGCCCGACTTCCTGGCGCAGACGCAAGGTGTCCGGGAATCGGAGTGGCGCGTGGCTTCAATTCCCAAAGACCTGATGGACCGGCGGGTGGAGATCACGGGGCCGACCGACGCCAAGATGCTGATCAACGCCCTCAACTCGGGCGCCCGCGTGTTCATGGCGGACTTCGAGGACGCGAACTCCCCGACCTGGTCGAACCTCGTCGAGGGACAGGTCAACCTCACCGATGCGATCGAGCGGCGGCTCGAGTTCAAGAGTCCGGAAGGCAAGGAGTACCGGCTCAATGAGAAGGTGGCGACGCTGCTGGTGAGGCCGCGTGGCTGGCACCTCGATGAAAGGCATCTCGAGGTCGACGGCAAGCCGGTGTCGGGAAGCCTCTTCGACTTCGGCCTCTACTTCTTCCACAACGCGGCGCGACTGCTGGCGAAAGGCAGCGGCCCCTATTTCTATCTGCCGAAGCTGGAGAGCCATCTCGAGGCTCGGCTGTGGAACGACGTCTTCAACCACGCGCAGGACGCGTTGAAGATCCCGCGCGGAACCATTCGGGCGACGGTTCTCATCGAGACGATCCTGGCCGCGTTCGAGATGGAAGAGATCCTGTACGAGCTGCGCACGCACTCGAGCGGACTGAACGCGGGGCGCTGGGACTACATCTTCAGCATCATCAAGAAGTTTCGGAACCGTCCGGAGTTCGTGCTGCCGGACCGGGCGCAGGTCAACATGACGGTGCCGTTCATGCGCGCGTACACCGAGCTGCTGGTGAAGACATGTCACAAGCGCGGCGCGCACGCGATGGGTGGGATGGCGGCCTTCATCCCGTCTCGGCGCGACGCCGAGGTGAACCGCGTGGCGCTCGCCAAGGTCAAAGAAGACAAGGACCGCGAGGCGGGCGACGGCTTCGACGGTACCTGGGTGGCGCATCCGGACCTGGTGCCGACCGCGACGGAAGCGTTCGACAAGGTGCTCGGCGACCGGCCGAACCAGCTCGACCGGCAGCGGCCGGAGGTGTCGGTGACCGCGGCGCAGCTGCTGGACATGCGGGTGCCCGGCAGCACCATCACGGACGACGGGCTTCGGGCCAATGTCAGCGTCGGGATCCAGTACATCGAGTCGTGGCTGAGGGGCGTGGGGGCGGCCGCGATCAACAACCTGATGGAGGATGTCGCGACCGCCGAGATCTCACGATCCCAGGTGTGGCAGTGGGTCCGGCACTCTTCGACCCTCAAGGAGGGTTCGGCGGTCACGCCGGACCTCGTGAGGGAGATCGCAGACGACGAGATGGCCAAGATTCATCAGCGGTTAGGCGATGAGCCGTGGGGCAAGGGGCGGTTCAAGGAAGCGCGCGGGGTGTTCGAACAGGTCGCGCTGGCCAAGGACTTCCCGGCGTTCCTGACCCTGGTGGCGTTGAAGCTCATCGACTGAGCGGACGTCTTTAGCAGGCAGGGTTGCCTCGCTTCACCTGAGAACGTAGCCTGCCCCCGAAGGCGCGCGGGCGGAACTACTGGGCCGGTCGGGGGGTCGCTGGCGGCTTGCCCGGCAGGCGCCGCCACTGGCGTGGGCCGACCCCGTTGTTGGGGTTCCCGGGCACGAACGCGACCGCCGAAGGCTTGACCAGGCAGTTGTCCTTGCGGACGACGCTCCGCTCGCCCCCTTCATGGTGCTCGATGACGACCGTCCGCTCCAAGACCGCTCGAACTCGGACCGGCTTCCCGTCGACGATGGCGTTGAAGCCGCCGCTGACCTCATGGTTGGCAGGTGGGACGATGCTGGCCAGCGAGACTAGGTCGGCCGGGGCGGGGCTCTTGCTCATGTGGCGGTCATCCTCGGGCTAGGCGGCGATCTTTTCAGCCGCCGGAAATTAGGCGCCGGGGTGAACCGGCGGTCGCGAAGCTTACCAGAAGATGAATTTGGGCCCTCCCAGGGGCCAACAACCAACGCGCCGGCCGCTAAGCCGCCGGGTTGTGCTCCTGCAGGCGAAGCTGCCGGGCCGCCTCGCGGCCACGCCGCGCCGCCTCCTTGCTCGCCAGGTGCCTGACCCGCAGCTGCTGCGGATCGACCAGCAGGCGGTGCCGGTTGACCAGGACCTTCGGCTCGCCGGGGGCCGGCTCGACGACCGCCGTCCGCTCCAGCACGGCTGTCACCCAGACGCGCCGGCCATCGACCTCGGCCTCGAAGTCGGGCAGGATCTCGTCGTCCTCGTCCATCGCGACCGCATCGAGCCGCACGAGCTCAACGGTGGTCTTCGATGGGGTGCCGCCACGCTTTCGGTTTGAATCCATGCTCATATCCCAGATACCCGACCAGTAACAATCCCAAACCCAACAACAGCCACGGGATCAAGTGCGCGGGAAAGATCAAAAAGAGGCCCCGCGCCCTCGGGCCGAGCAGCCTGCCCAACTCGAGGAAGATCGCTGCCCAGATCGTAGCTGAGACGATTACGCACGGTATGAAAACGCGGTAGGGGACGTTAAGTATTCCCGAGAGGGCAGAAAGGACGATCCGCATGCCCGGAATGTGGCGCCCGATGATGATGGCCCAGGGCCCCCAGCGCGTGAACGCCCGTTCCGCGCGCTTGAGCTTTTCATCGGTCACCCCGATGTACGGGCCGAAGCGCTGGATGAAAGGTCGTCCGTAGCGCCGGCTGAGGGTGGTGTTGATCGTGGCCCCGATCACGGCGCCGGAAACGACCGCCACGTAGGCCAGCGGGTAGGGGATGGCCCCCGTCGTGGTCAGGAAGCCGCCGTACATGATCGCCACGTCGCCCGGTGCGGGCAGCGGTATTCCGATCTCCTCGAGGAGGATCACCACGAAGAGGCCGCCCGTCTGGTGCTGGAAGATGAAGAGCCGAACCGCGCGCGCCAGCTCGTGCCACCAGCCCGGCGGCTGGAGCCACCATGGCAAGTTCAAAGCGAGGTAGGAAGCGTGCCCCAGCATTCAGTTGGCGCCGTGCGGCCGGCGCCCGCAGTCTACTGCCCGGTGACCATCACCCGACCCGCTCAACGATGTGCAGCCGTTCGGCGGCGATCCAGACGAGCTCGACTTCGAAGACGCGGTCGAAGTGGCGCGCGTATGCCGCGGCCGCGGCTTTCGTATCTACCACCAGGCCATTCATTGCCTGAACGGAGGTCGCTTGCTTGTCGGCGTGGCCGCAGGGGATGATGCCGCCGAAGTACTCGAGATCGGTCGTCAGGTTCAGCGCGAACCCGTGGCTCACCACCGAGCGATTCAGTTTGATGCCGATGGCGGCGAGCTTCTTGCCGCCGGCCCACACGCCCGTCAACCCCGTCTCGCCCGGTTCTGATTCGATGCCCAGCTCCCGCAGGTATTCGATTAGCGAACGCTCCAGCTTCTCGATGTAGGCGGGGATGGTGAGGCCAAGGCGGGCCAGGTCGAGGATGGGGTAGCCGACCAGCTGGCCCGGGCCGTGATAAGTCGCCTCGCCGCCGCGGTCGGACCAGATGACCTCGACCCCGCGCCGCGCCCGCTCGTCCTCATCCCACAGCACGTGGTCGGCGCTCGCCGCCTTGCCCATGGTGAACACATGCGGGTGCTCGAGCAGGAGCAGGGCGTCGTCCTCGCCGCCCTCCTTCAATGCGGTGACCATCTCCGCCTGGAGGTCCCAGGCCTGGCGGTAGCCGGTGCTACCCAGCCAGGAGGCTCTTACGGGCTTCACTTGGAACCTGTTCGTCGGCGTGGTAGGAGGAGCGGACCATGGGCCCAGCCTCGACGTGGCCGAATCCCATCGCGAGCGCCTTCTCCTTCAACCGGATGAACTCCTCCGGCCGGTAATAGCGGGCGACCTCGGCGTGCTTCTTGGTCGGCCGGAGGTACTGGCCGACGGTCAGCACGTCGATGTCGTGCGCGCGCATGTTGCGAAACACCTCCAGCAGTTCGTCCTCGTCCTCGCCGAGGCCGACCATGAGGCCGGACTTGGTGACCATCTGCGGCGCCAGCTGTTTCACGTGGCGGAGCAGCGCGAGACTGTTGGCGTAGACGGCTTTCGGCCGGATCCGCGCATACAGGCGCGGCACGGTCTCGGTGTTGTGATTGAAGATGTCGGGCCCTGCATCGACGACGATGCGCGCGGCCTCCAGGTCGCCCTGGAAGTCCGGGGTGAGGACCTCCACCGTGGTCCCCGGGCTGCGGCGGCGGATGGCACGGATGGTCCGGGCGAAGATGCCGGCGCCGCCGTCGGCGAGGTCGTCGCGGTCGACCGACGTGATCACCGCATGTCGCAAGCCAAGCTGCGCGACCGACTCCGCCACCCGAAGCGGCTCGCCGATGTCGAGCTCGCCGGGGCGGCCTGAGGTGACGGCGCAGAACCTGCACGCCCGGGTGCAGACGTCGCCGAGGATCATGAAGGTCGCGGTCCGCCGGCTCCAGCAGTCGAAGATGTTCGGGCAGCGAGCCTCTTCGCAGACGGTGTGCAGGTTGCGCTGCTGAACGAGCTGCTTCAGCTCCTTGAAGCTCTCGCCCTCGCGCACGCGCATGCGGATCCACGGCGGGATCTGCCCGGGAACAAGGGGCGCCGGCTCGCTCACAGCTTGATGCTCGCGGCCGTCCAGTCCTCCAGGCCCTGCTTCATGAAGGTCAGGAACTGCCCCGCCATCATGCCGTCGATGATCCGGTGGTCGAAGCTCAGGCACATGTTCATCATGTGGCGCACGGCGATGCCGTCGCCGATCACCACCGGCCGCTTGACGATCGACTCGGTGGTGAGGATCGCGGCTTGCGGCTGGTTGATGATGGGCTGGCTCGCGATCGAGCCCGTCGCGCCGGTGTTGTTGAGGGTGAACGTTCCCGCCTGCACGTCTTCGGGCTTCAGCTGCTTGTTCCGCGCCCGCTCGATCACGTCGTTCAACCGGCGGACGAGGTCGGTGAAGCCGAGCTGGTCGGTGTCCTTGAGCACCGGCACGATCAGCCCATCGGGGATGGACACCGCGATGCCGAGGTTGATGTAGCGCTTGAGGATGACGCCCTCGTCGCTCCACGAGGAGTTGAGCCACGGGAACTGCCTGAGCCCGCGAATCAGGACCTGCACGACGAAGGGCAGGTAGGTGAGCGCCACGCCATGCCGGGCGCGAAAGCCCTCCTTCTCCGACTCGCGATAGCGGACGAGGTTGGTGACGTCGATCTCCTGCAAGGTCCAGGCGTGCGGCGAGGTGGCGAGGCTGCGCACCATGTGCTCCGCGATCGATCGGCGCATGACGCTGAGCTTCATCAGCTCCTCGCGCGAGCCGTCCAGGAGGGCTGGCGCGGCGGGCAGGGGTCGCGCGGCCGGGGCGGCCGCCGCGCCTTCGGTGCCGACCGCGGCCAGGACGTCCTCCCGGGTGACGCGGCCTCCCATCCCGCTGCCGCGCAGGCTGGTCGCGTCGATGCCGTGCTCGGCGGCCAGCTTGCGGACTGCCGGCGACAGCCGGGCGTGCTCGTCGCCGCCGGTGGGAGCGGCGGTGCGAGTCGGAGCCGGGGCGGGTGCCGGCGCCGCGGTGGCGGCGGAGCTGCGCGCGGGCACGGAAGCCGGGGTCGAGGTGGTCGGAGCCTCGGCGGCGGGCGCCGGGGTGCCCGCGCCGGCGACCTCGATCTGGGCGATCACCGAGCCCACCCGCACGACCTCACCCTCGGTGGCCGAGATCTTGACCAGCTTGCCCTCGAATGGAGACGGGATCTCGGCGTTGACCTTGTCGGTGACGACCTCGACTATCGGCTCGTCACGCTTCACGAAGTCGCCCTCGTGCTTGAGCCATTTGTCGACGGTGCCCTCGGTGACCGACTCACCGAGCTGGGGCATTTTGATCTGGGCGAGGCCCATGTCAAGAAAGTGTAGCGACGGGCTGCTAGGAGTTCAGTCGGCTCCCATGCCGGCGCGCTCGGTCATCCAGGCCCTGCGCGCAAGCGCCGTGATGCACTGTTCGAGCGCGTTCACTTCGACGGGTTTGCCGACGAAGGCGTCCACGTGGCCGGACATCTGGAGCGCCAGCGCCAGATCGTGATCGCCCGAGACGATGACGATCGGGATGGCGTTCGTCTTGGGTTCTGCGCGAAGGCGGGAGATTAAGGCCTCGCCGGCCAGGATAGGCATCTCGAGGTCGGTTACCACGATGTCGGGGGTGATGAGCGAGTTGATCATGTCCAGCGCGACCTGGCCGTCGGGCGC
>Ga0070730_10004319_pt1 | contig 12519 bp, 5 predicted proteins | sample Coa_R1_3_FD_66447 | JGI IMG/M metagenome (GOLD analysis project Ga0070730, IMG submission 66447) | Surface soil microbial communities from Centralia Pennsylvania, which are recovering from an underground coalmine fire - Coalmine... | ecosystem: Environmental > Terrestrial > Soil > Unclassified ... | reverse complement strand
CCTTCTGGCGGCGCGAAGCCGGCGCGGGCGTGGTGCGCGAGCTGCGCTGGCGCGCCGCCGACGCGCGCGGCTACCCCGAGAGCCCAGATCAGTTGACCCAAGCAGCGGTGGCCGACAGCCGGCAATTGGCCCTGTTTGCCGAGCTGGTCTCCACCCGCCGCATTACGATCGTGCCCGACACGGCTCAAGACGCCCGCTTCCAACCCGGCGCCGACCGCCCCACCCGCTCCTGGCTGGGTGTGCCGCTTGTGAACAAGGGCGAGGTCATCGGCCTGCTGATTGCCGAGAAGGCCGAACCAAACGCCTATCACACCAGCCACGCCACCTCGGCTCAAATTCTGGCCAACCAGATTACAGCCGTGCTCACCAACACGTATCAATACGAGGAAAGTGTGCAGCGCGTGCTCGAGCTGGACGAGCGCTCGCGCCGCCTGGCATTCCTCAACCGCTTCACGGCCGAGCTGGGCGGCAACTTGAATTTGGGCAGCATCCTGCGGCTCACGCTCAAGGCACTGTCCGAATCGCTCGGCGTCGACCAGGCCACCGCCGCGGTGTTTGACGAGACCCGCACGTCCGTGCTGGCCATGGAGCACTATCCGGAGATTCGCGGCGCCCGCCAGTTGGCCTTGCCTGGCAGCTCCCTCATCGAGCGCTTCCAAGAAGCACCCGCGCCCATCACCATCGAAGACCTTGCCGGCCCCGAAGCGCCCGCCCGTTTGCGCCAGGCCGACTGGATCGGCCAGGAGGTGCGGGCGGCCATGTTCCTGCCGCTAATGAGCGAAGGCAAGCTCATCGGCGTCATCGGCCTGGGGCAGAGCCAGGCGGGCCGGCGCTTCATGCCCGGCGAGACCGAGCTCAGCATGGGGCTGGCCAATCTGGCCGCTGTTGCCGCGCAAAATGCGCGCCTATACGACCGCACCCAGCAGCGCCTGGCCGAGCAGGCCGGTATCAACCAGATCACCCGCGCACTCAGCAAGAACCTGGAGCCGCGCGCGCTGTTCGCCAATTTGCGCGAACAGATCGACGCCTGGGTGGGGGCAGATTACCTGTACCTGGCCGCCTACGATGAGAGCCGCAATGAGGTCAGCTTCCCGCTGGCCGAAGCCAGCGGCCAGGCCCTCACTCTTGCCCCACGCGTGCCCAGCGGCCTGGTGCGGCATCTACTCCAGCAATTGGAGCCGGTGCGCCTGAATGGCGAAATCACCCAACAGCTTAAGGAGCTGGGCCTGTCCGACACCGGCCTGGGCGCCGCTGACAACCTGGACGCTGCCGCCGCCTGGACCTCGTGCCTGGGCGTGCCGCTAGTCAACGATGAGCATGTGGCTGGCGCGCTGATCCTGGCCAACCCCAAACGCGCCGAGACGTTCGACGAAAACCACGCGCACATCCTAAGCGCCGTGGCCGCCCAGGTCGCGGCGGCCATGGGCCAGGCACGCCAATTCGAACAGTCGCGCCAGATCACGCTGGCCACTCAGACCCGCGCGGCCCAGCTCAGCGTCTTAAGCGAGGCCTCAGCCGTCATGGCCTCAGCCATGCGCACCGAGCAAGCCATCGAGCTCGTGCTCGACCAGCTCCAACGTCTGATTCCGTATGACAACGCCAATCTTTGGCGCCGCGACGGCGCCGATGGCCCTTGGCGGCTAGCCGCCCAGCGCGGCCAACCGGCCAACAACGTACGTCCCGGCCAGCTCAGCGACCTGGCCCGGCCCGAGCAGGATCCGCTGGCCGAAGTTCTGTCTACCCGCAGCAGCCTGGTCATCGCGGACGCGGGCCAGGATAACCGCTTCGCCGCGCGCCAGCCCCGCCCTGGCGCCTGGCTGGGCTTCCCACTCACTTATCAGGGCCAGGTCCTGGGCGCCGTCGCCCTCGAGAAAGCCGAACCACATGCCTATGGCGCCGCGCAGGCCTCGCTGGCGCTGGCCTTCGCCAATCAGGCCGCCGTCACGTTGGCCAATGTGCGCCAGTATGAAGACAGCTTGCGGCGCGCGTTTGAGCTGGATCAGCGCTCGTCGCTGCTCAGCCGGGCGTCGGCCAGTCTCAGCCAGGCGGTCGAGCCGCGCGAGGTTCTGGTCGCTGCGCTTCAGGCGTTGACCGAAGCGCTGGGCGCGCCGTATGCTGCCGCCCTCTTGTTTGACGAAGGCGGCGCCAACGTCCGCGCCCGCATTTCGGCCCGACTCCCGGCTGGCCCGGGCGACTCCAACAACCTGCCTCTCGCCGCCAATGTGCTGCTGGATCAACTGCGCGCCAAGGTGGCGCCCGTCGCCGCCGGCAATGTGGCCGCCGATCGCCTGATCATGCCCGAGTACGCGGCCTGGATTGGCCCGCAGATTCGGACCGCGTTGTTCCTGCCGCTCACTGTCGCCGCCCGGCTCATCGGCCTGATCGGCCTGGGAGACAATCACGCGCGTGATCCCTTCACGGCCGGCCAGCTCGAATTGGCCATGACATTGGCCAACCAGGCCGCCATCGCCGCGCACAACGCCCGCCTGTACCAGCAGACCCAGCGCCGGTTGACTGAGCTGGCCGCCATCACCCAAACCAGCCGGTCGATCAGCCAGACGATTGACCTCAGGCAAGTCTTCGAAAATGTGCGCGACCAGGTCGAGGCCAACCTGCACGCCGACAATTTTTATGTGTCGCTCTACGACGAGGCCAACAACCAGATCCGCTTCCCACTGGCGGTTGAGCAAGGGCAGCGAGTTGAGCTCAGCCCGCGCGCGCCCGACCAGGTTATCCGCCATGTCCTAGAGACCCAGCAAAGTCTGCTGCTGACGGGCGACATCGGAAGCAAGTTGACCCAGCTCGGCCTGCTGCCCGCCAACAGCAGCGAGGAACAGGTGCTGGCCCTGGCGCGGGCCAAGGCCAGCCTGTATGTGCCGCTGGTGTCGGGACGTAATATCGTCGGCGTGTTGGCCATCGAAGATTTCCAGCGCGCTTTTGCGTTTACCGACAAACACGAGCGCAGCGCCGCCGTCATCGCGGCGCCTTTGGCGGCCGCGGTGGAGGCCGCCCGGCTCTACGAGGACAGTGCCCGGCGCGCACTGGCGTTCGATTCACGCTCGGCCCTGGTGGGGCGTCTGTCCGCTCAGTTGAGCGAAGCCAGTGGGCCGGCAACCGTCGTGCACATCATTGCCCAGGTCATCGCCGACACCCTGATGGCGGATGTGGGCGCGGCGGTGCTGTTGGATGAAGCCCCCGGCGCGCAATTGCCGGTCGCCAGCGCCCGGTATCCTGAGGATCCCGGCGGAGAATTGCCGGTCTTCCTGGCGGCCGGGAATCCGGTGCTCACCCAGCTCCAAACAGCTTTGGCGCCCGTCACCCTGGACGAGTTGAGCAGCGACGCCGCCGCCCGCGCCGAGCTAACCGCCTGGCTCGGCCCGGATGTGGGCGCGGCGCTCTTCCTGCCGCTGATCGCAGCCGACAAGTTGATTGGTCTGGTTGCCGCCGCGCAGCTCGGTCGCCCGCGGCACTTTGAGTCGGGCGAGGTCGAGCTGGCCATGTCGCTGGCCAACCAGGCGGCCGTGGCCGGCGCCACCGCCCGCCTGCAAGAAAAAATCCAGCCGCGGCTATTGGAGCTGTCGGCCATCAGCCACGCGGCTAAAGCCATCAGCCGCGTCACCAACTGGTCGCAGCTGTGCGACCTCATTGTCACCGAAATTGGCGGCGCGTTGGACGCCGCCACGATTGAGCTGGCAATTTATGATGCCGCTACGGATGCCCTGTCGTTTCCGCTGGTGCTCGAAGAAGGGCAGCGGCTTACGGCCAGCCCGCGCGCACCCGGTGGTCTGCTGGCCCACGTGATTCAAAAGCGCTCCTCCCTGCTGCTCACGGGGCAGCTTGAGGCGCAACTGGAGCAGTTGGGTCTCACCTATGAGCCCCTCCTGGCCGGCAGCGCCCTGCCCCGCTCTTACCTGGCCGTGCCGCTAATCTTGGGCAGCCAGGTCATCGGCGCGCTGGCGGTCGAAGACCGCCAGCGGGCCGGGCATTTCAATCCTAGCCACGAATTTATCCTGAATACCATCGCGTCGCCCACCGCGGTGGCGGTCGACAATCTGCGCCTGCAAACTGAGCGCGAATCGCGCGCCCACGAGCTGGCCGAACGCACCAACCAGTTGGCGCTGCTCAATCGCCTCAGCGCGGCCTTCATGGGCAGCCTGGACCCCGAGTCGATCGTACGCCGCACCTTGGAGGAGTTGGGCGCGACCGTGCTCGCTGACCACAAGGCCGGCCTGCTGTTTGATCCGTCCAGCCCCGAGCCGCGCGTGGCCAGCACCATTCAAGTGCCGGCCTCCGCTCCAGCGCTGGCCCCTCTGCCCGCCGCTGGGCTGGCCAGTCTGCTCCAATGGCTGCGCCCGGCCGCTGCCCCGCTGGCCATTGCCGACGTGGCCAGCCAGCCCAACCTGTCGCACGAGCTGCTCGCCTGGCTGGCCGTGGACGCGCGCTCGGTATTGTTGGTACCGCTCGTCGTGGACGAGAAGCTGGCCGGGCTCCTGGGCCTGGCGCGCGGCCAGTCCGGAAAACCGTTCCTGCCGGGCGAGGTGGAGATCGCCGCCACCTGTGCCAACCAGGCCGCGATGGCCATCTCCAGCGCGCGTCTGTATGCCCAGGCCCGCCAATCGCAGCAAGACGCGCAAACCCAGGCCGCGCAGTTCAATCTCTTATCCAGCGCCCGTGAGGCCCTGTCAGCCGCTTCCACGCCCGAGTCGGTCGTGACCGTGGCGCTGGCTCAGTTGGCGCTCGCCCTGCCCCATGACAGCCTCTTCTTCTACCGGAACCAGGATGGGCGCCAGCGCCTGTTAAGCAGCGACAACCGGGCGGGCGTGGCTGCGCCCCTCGGCCCAGTGATCGAGCCCGAGGGCGAGCCATTCCTGACGGCGACCTTGTCGGCCGCCACGCCGCTGGCTGTGGCCGATGCCGCCGTGGATGAGCGCTTCGCCGCACATCTCAGTGCCGCGGCCCCGCTGCCGCGCTCCTGGCTGGGAATTCCACTGCGCCAGGGCACAGCCGCGCTGGGCGCCGTTGTGCTGGCAAAAACCGAGCCAAACGTTTACCAGGCCAATCATCAAGAGCTAGCGCTCGCGCTGTCGAGTCTCGTGGCCGCGGCGTTTGCCAATGCCGAGGAGCGCGCCGCCGCTGCCCAAGCCGCCGCTGAGGAGCGCGCTGCCGCTGCCCAAGCCGCCGCAGACGAGCGCGCTGCCGTCGCAAAGCAGACCAGCGAGCTGCAAAAGGAGTTGGCCGAGCGGACCGAGCACGCCGGCGCAGCGCAGCGCCAGCTTACCGAATACCGCACCCTATACGAGCAAAACAGCCAGCGCGCCGACGAATTGGCGCAGAAGATACGCGAGCAGGAAGCCAACCTGGCACGCCTGGAGGCGGAACATGCGCTGGCGGCCACCAGCCTGGAACGCCAACTGCGCGAGCAAGCGGCCAATCTGGAGCGGTTGGAGGCGGAGCACGCCTTGGCAGCCACTCACCTGGAAAGCCAACTGCGCGAGCGGACCGATGCGCTGCGCCAGTGGAATACCCGGGCGGCCGCGCTTTTGAAGAACCGGGCCGCCCTGCGGCCACTCGTTTCCATTGAAAATTTGCTCCGCCAGGAATTGTTGCTTGGCAGCCGCGCCCTGGCGGCGGATGCCGGAGTGATTTATTTGTCGCAGACCGGCGGCGGTCACTTATTAAGCCAGGCCGAAGTTGGGCTGGTAGAAACCCTGCCGGTGATGATCGCCCGCGAGGGGGGCCTGGTGGCGGCCGCCGTAGCCGCGCGCGAGACGATTGTGGTGGACGATTTGCTGGCCGATGCCCGCTGGGGCATGCAGTTGGCGCTGCCGGCTAGGCCCGCCGGCGGCAACGATGCCAACGGCAATGGCGCCAACTCCAATGGTCATGCGCCCGAGGACGGCGCTCCTGCCGGCGACGCGCAGCCGGCTGTGCATGCCCTGGGCAGCAATGGGAGCTATCGCAGCGCCCTGGTGCTGCCGCTGGTGGGGGGCGAACAAGCTCTGGGCGCCCTGCTCTTTCTCAGCGCGCGTCCCGCGGCTTTCGAGCCTGGCAGCCTCCCCATCGCCCAGGCCGCCGCCAGCCAGGTGCTGTTCGCGATCGACAGCGTGGATCAGGATCAACTCTGGCGCCAGCAGAGCCAGGCCATCGAGCAGTGGATCGCGGAAGCTGGGCAATTCGTTGGCGAGCCTGTTCCGCCTGTGGACGAGACAGTCCGGCGGCTGCCGGCCACACCTCGCCCGCCTGAGCCGGTGGTCGCGCCAGTCGAACCCACTGTCGTCAAGCCCGCTTCGGCACGCGCGCCGTCCACCTGGCGGCGCTGGGCGCTGCCAGCCGGCGCGCTGCTCCTGGTGTTGTGCCTGGCCGGCACCGCCATTGCCAATCGAGGCACGCTCCAGCAGGCCGCCGCGGGCCTGCTGGGCGGCGCTGCCACCCAAACGGCCAGGCCCGCTGTGGTTGCCACTCAGCCCAGCCCATCGGCGCCCACCCTCGCGCCGGCCACGAATACCGCTGCCCCGGCCACGCTTCCGCCGCCCACGCAGCCGCCTGCCACGGCTACGGCTACCGCACAGCCGACCCTGACGCCCGCCCCCACCGCCACCGAGCTGCCGACCGCTTCACCCACCGCGGCCCTGCCGCCCGATGTGATTGGCCTGGCGACGGTCGTCTTGCCCGAAGGCATTGTGGGGCGTTTGCGTGACGGCCCGAACGGCAACGTCATTGGCGGCGTGCCCGGCAACACACCCGTGCAGGTGCTCGCCGGCCGCCAGACGACGCCCGACCAAATTGTCTGGGTTCACATTCGCCTGCCCAGCGGCCAATCGGGGTGGTTCTCCGAAGGCCTGCTCAAGTACACGGCCACGCCCGTCCCCTAACTGATATTCGTTCCGGCTTGGGTTGACCTTTCGGGTCAACCCCGTTAAGATAGCCACCTGTTGGGTCGGGGGCGCAGCAAGTTCGACCATCGTGGACAGATTGCAGCGAACAAAGGACGGGCCGCCTGGCTTCCGCCGGGCCGGCCCTAATGTCCGGCCGCATGCTGCGTCTGGTAGGGATAATTCAACGGTATGTCGGTGACGCGAGGATCAACACGCCAGACGTTCAGTTCCACCGCATTGCGCTGGGGCCTGTATGTCATTGTTGGCGTGTCGCTGGCGGGCCTGATGCTGCGTGTGACGGCCCGCACGGTGGCGCTGGCCCAGAGTGCCAGCCCGGCGCCCTCAGCCACGGCCACCCCGGTGCCCACCAAGGTGGTGGCCGTCGCGCTAGTGCCCGCCACGCCCAGCAGGCCCGCGCCGACCGGCACCCCGGTCACGCCCACGCCCACGGCGCGGCCCACGGCCACGCAAATTCCCGGCGCCACGCTGACCGCCATTTACAAGGCCGATTGCTCCCTGTATAGCCAGGTCCCGCCCGACCTGCTGACGCTCGTGAACAAGGACCAGGTTCTGCCGCGCGATTATCAGCCGGCCGATCTGGCGATTGTGCCGCTGGCGCAAAAGAATACAGCCTTCCAGCCCATTCCACTGCGGCGCGTGGTGCAGCAGCCGTTGCTCGACATGTTGGATGCAATTAACCAGGCCGGCCTGAGCATTTGGGTCATGTCCGGCTATCGTTCCTACAGCGACCAGGAATTGGCATACGAGAAATGGGAGCGGCTCTATCCCGACCGGGTCGCCGATATCAGCGCCGTGCCCGGCCACAGCGAGCACCAATTGGGCGTGGCCATCGATTTCAGCACGCCGTATATGTCCAACTTATATAATGACTACTTTCACGTCAATTTCTACACCACGCCCGAGGGTCAGTGGCTGAGCAAGCAGGCGGCGTACTATGGCTTCACCCTGTCGTACCCCGCGTGGGCGACACAAATTACCGGCTATGCCTGGGAACCCTGGCACTACCGGTACGTTGGCATCTTGGCCCAGGAACTCTTCAAGCGCAATATCACCCTGACCCAATATATTCAAGAGTGCGGCCCGCACTGAGGCCCGCCGGCAAGTTCATCACGGCCACCGTGTGTGGGGGCCTGCCCGTTTGGCGCCCAAAGCTCCCGTTCGCCGTGCCCCTGGCGCCGCACGATCGATAGGTTTCCGTTCAACATGCAACATTCCCAATCGCAAGTCAACGTCCTTCTGATCCTGGTCGCCATCATGGCAGTGCTGGGCGGCCTGGCCATTGTCATCGTCACTAGCCCGCAATCTTGGCAATATGGCCCGGCCACCTGGCTTCAGGCCCTCATTCATACCCCCACACCTTTCCCGACCGCTGTCCCGCCTACCCTCACCCCAACTGCTGTGCCAGACACGCCGACTGCGGCGCCGACGGCGCGCCCCACCAGCCGGGCCACCGCGACTCTGGGCGCCACCGAAACCGACACTGCCACACCTGATCTGGCGCCCAGTGATACGCCCAGCCCGCTGCCAACCGATGTTATCGCTCTGGCGGTTGTCGTTGTGCAAAATGCCGAAAGCGCGCGCGTGCGCGACCAGCCGGGCGGCGACACCGTCGTGGCTGCCGTGCCCGCCGGAACTGAGGTTCAGGTCTTGGGGGGCAAAGTTGAATTTAACAATGTCGTCTGGCTCCAAATACGCGTCGCCAGCGGGCAGGTCGGCTGGATCGCCGATTTCCTGCTCCGCATCACCAAGACAGTGCCCTGAGATCCGCTCTAGCGCCGCCTCCAGCGCTCCGGCCCCAATGCCCAGCGCGCTGCTGCTCGCGCGAGCCAGCCCTGCCGGCCGGTGGCCATGATCTCGGTCGTCGTCCCCGTGCGCAACGCGGCCGGCACGTTGGGGCCGTGCCTGGAAGCCCTGGCGCACCAGACCCTCGCGGCCGGCAATTACGAAATTATCGTCGTCAACGATGGGTCGACCGATAATACCCGCCAGGTGGCGCTGGCGCACCAGGTTTGCTGCCTCGACACAGCCCCGGCCGGCCCGGCCGCGGCCCGCAATCACGGGGTCGCCCAGGCCAGCGGCGAACTGGTCCTGTTCACCGATGGCGATTGCGCCCCGGCCCCCGATTGGATCGAGCAAATGAGCGCCCCGTTCGCCGACCCTGAAGTGGTTGGCGCCCGGGGCGTTTATCGCACCCGCCAAACCAGCCTCATCGCGCGCTTCGTCCAGCAGGAATATCAAGACAAATACGACCGAACCGGCCAGCGGGCCACCATCGACTTTATCGACACCTATTCGGCCGGCTATCGCCGCGCCGTGTTTCAAGCCAATGGCGGCTTCGAGACCGCTTTTTCGGCGCCCTCGGTTGAAGACCAAGAGTTTTCATTCCGGCTGGCACAAAAGGGCTATAAGCTGCTGTTCGCGCCGCGGGCGGCGGTCTACCATCAGCATGACAGGACATTGGCAGAATACGCACGGCGCAAATTCTGGATCGGGTATTGGAAGGCCTTCCTGCTGCGCTGGCTCCCCCAGAAAGCTTTGGGCGACTCGCACACCCCGCTCAGCCAGCGAGTTCAAATGGGGCTGGCAGGCCTGGTCGCCGCGGCGGCCGTCTTGGGCCTGGCCTGGCACCCGCTGTGGTGGGCGGCGGTGGCCCTGCTCGCGATTTTCTTCGCCACCGCCCTGCCGTTCTTTTTCAAACTCTGGCAGCGCGACCGCGCCGTGCTGGTGTTGGCGCCTCTGCTGCTCTTGCTGCGGGCTGGCACGTTGGGTTTGGGGCTTTCAGCCGGGCTAGTGGGTCTGCGGGCGCCACACAGCCCGCGCCGTGCCGCTATAGCCTGGCCCAACCAAATGGCGAAGCGGCTGATCGACATTGCCGGGGCGGGCGGCGCGCTGATTGTTTCCGCGCCCTTGCTGGCCGGGCTGGTGGTGCTGGTCAAGCTCGACTCCCCCGGGCCGGCGTTCTATGTGCAGGAGCGCGTAGGCGAAAACGGCCGGCACTTTCGCATCATCAAGCTGCGCTCGATGGTGGCCGGCGCCGACCAACTGTCGCCAGTTATAGGGCCGGCTGTGCGTTCTGGTTCAACGCTCAAAACGCCCGGCGATCCGCGCGTCACCCGGGTGGGACGCATCCTGCGGCGCTGGAGCCTGGACGAGCTGCCTCAATTTTGGAACGTGCTCAAGGGCGACATGAGCCTGGTGGGGCCGCGGCCCGAGGAAACGCGCGTGGTGGCTCAATACAGCGACTGGCACCGGGCCCGCCTGGCCGTGCGTCCCGGTCTCACCGGCCCCATGCAAATCAACGGCCGGGGCGACCTGGCGCTGGACGACCGTGTGCGCCTGGAGATCGATTACATCGAGCACTATTCGCTGTTGAAGGACGTGCTGATCTTGCTGAAGACCATCCCGGCCGTCATCCGAGGTGATGGCGCCTACTGAATTTCATTCAAATATTTCTCTCGGTTCGCCGCCCGCGCCACCTTGCCGCTGCTGGTCTTCAGCACCCAGCGCGGGCCCACCACGTGTACGCGGCGCACGGCTACGTCCGAACCCTGGTTGATACGCAGCCGCACCGCGTCGCCAATCGCCTGCCGTTCTTCTTCTAACTCTGTATCCGCCTCGGCCACCAGGACCACGTCTTCGGTTCCAGCCTCATCGTCAAACACCCCAAAAGCCACCACCCGGCCCGGATGCACCCCGCTTACTTCGGCCGCCAGCGCCTCCAGGTCCTGCGGATGCACGTTCTTGCCCCCCACGATGATCAAATCTTTTTTGCGTCCGGTCACATATAGCTCGCCCGCCGCCTGGTAGCCCAGATCGCCGGTCAGATAGAACCCCTCAAAGAACGCCCGCTCGGTCAAATCTGGCCGGTTGTAATAGCCGGTCAACATGCAGTCGCTTTGCAGCGCAATCTCGCCCACGCGCCGCTCAGGCAGGTCGCGGCGCTGTTCGTCCAGCACGCGCACCCGCACGTTTGCCAGCGGCCGGCCGGCCGACAGCAGGCGCGCCATCTCTGGCCCGTCGGCCTCCAGCGGCCGCGCAACCTGGTCGCCGATAAGCGCCCGGCGGTCCACTGTGTCCACCGTCACCGGCGCGCCGATGCCGCCCTGCGTGACCGCAAATACGTTCTCCGCCATGGCGTAGCATGTCGCCAGCGCCTCGGGCCGCAAACCCAGGGGGGCAAATCGTTTGAGAAAGGCCGCGTGGCTCTCCCAGCGCATCGGCTCGGAACAGTTGATCACCGCGCGCCAACTGCCCAGGTTCACACCCGGCAGATCTCGCTCGCGAATCTTTTGGGCGCAGAAGTTGAAGGCAAAATTCGGTAGCCAGGTCAGCGTCCCGTGATATTGGCTCACCGCTTGCAGCAAGCGATACGGCGCCCGCACCCAGTCGAAGGGCGACATCAGCACCAGGGGCACGCCGCAGGCCACGGGCATCACAAAACCGGCGATCAGGCCCATATCGTGATACAGCGGCAACCAACTGACGATCACGTCCGTCTCGGCCAGGTGGATCGCAGCGGAATACTGGTCGAGCTGCCGCAACACCGCTGCATGCGACAGCGCCACGCCCTTTTGCAGCCCGGTGGTGCCCGAGGAGTGCTGCAGCAGCGCCAGGTCGTCCGGCGTTTGCCGCAGCCCCGGCAGCCCCTCCAGGTCCGGCTCAGCCTCCAACCCCACCCGGTCGGATGTGAGCACTGCCCGCACCGAGTTCGGCGCGCCGGTCGGCAGCGCGCCTTGCACCTCCGGCGCAAACTCCGGGTAGGTGGCCACCGCCGCCGGGCGGGTGACGGCCACCAGGGCCGCGAGCTCTTGCCGGTACTTTTCGGGCGCCAGTTTTTCAGTCAGGAACGGCATCATCGACGGCACCGCGCCCGCCAACAGTGCGCCCCAAAAGGCATACACCAGCGCCTCGCCATGCTGCAGAATCAGCACCACCACCTCGCCTGGCTGCACGCCCGCGGCCCGATAGGCGCTGGCATAGGCTGCGGCGCCCCGCACCAGGCGTCGAACGCTCAGAATTTGATCTGGCTGGCGCGGCTGAAGCAGCGTTATCGCCGCCCGTTCCGGGTTAGTGGCATAGTGACTGAGCAGGCGAGCCGTCAGTGTGGCTCCGTCGCCTGAGGCGCTGGCCATCGGGGCTAGGCCTGGCGCTGCTGGATCAGGCTCTCAAGCTGCCCGAGGGTGTCAAACGTTCCGGCGTTTAGCTCCGAATCGTCCAGGTGGACTCCGAACTGATCTTCGACATACAGCGCCAGGTCGACCAGGCTGAACGAGTCGATCAGCCCGCTCGAAATCAACGCTTCGTCCAGGCGCAGCACACGCTTGGGCTGCTTGAGAAAGGTGGCCGCGATGTATTGGCCGAGGGTATCGGTGACTTGAGACATCCGCACTCCTTAGTCAGCTTATTGCGATCTGGCCCGCAGCAGTTGGCCCACCAAATGGCTGCTGACCAGCATGATGAAGAAACCAACTCCCCCGGCCACGAAGGCCACGAGCAGCGGCCCGAGGCCTGGGATGAAAGCTAGGATGAAAATAAGCACCAGCAGTGGCAAAATCACGATCCATTCCAGCACCAGCTCCACCAGCCATAACTGAAGGTATTCGCCCCAGTTCTGTTGGGCGAA
>Ga0070730_10004318_pt1 | contig 12519 bp, 10 predicted proteins | sample Coa_R1_3_FD_66447 | JGI IMG/M metagenome (GOLD analysis project Ga0070730, IMG submission 66447) | Surface soil microbial communities from Centralia Pennsylvania, which are recovering from an underground coalmine fire - Coalmine... | ecosystem: Environmental > Terrestrial > Soil > Unclassified ... | reverse complement strand
TGCCCGTGTTTCAATCCACGCGCCCGCGCGGGGCGCGACCACAGTCTCGCCACCGACTGCATTGACGACGTAGTTTCAATCCACGCGCCCGCGCGGGGCGCGACTCGCCGGGGGAAGGGAAGCCGCAGAGCCGGAAGGTTTCAATCCACGCGCCCGCGCGGGGCGCGACCGACCTTTCAAAGCGAGACATAAGGCCCATCGAGTTTCAATCCACGCGCCCGCGCGGGGCGCGACACGCAACACTCGAAAGTAAAATTGTCAGGATTGAGTTTCAATCCACGCGCCCGCGCGGGGCGCGACGCGTAAATGGTAAACAAGATCAACGTGAGTACCTGTTTCAATCCACGCGCCCGCGCGGGGCGCGACGCTTACACCGTATGTCATTATAAACGAAAGGCCAAGAGTACGTGCGCCGCGAACGGTCGCTGGTGTTTCGATCCCGCTCTATGCAACTCAAACGGACTAGCTCGTAAGAGTGTGAACCGAAGGTACTTGCATGACGCCGCGAACCTGCCGGGGAAAGCATGGGAGCTTATGGTTCGCGGAAGTCTCATGTCATGCAATTAGGGGGCCTTGCGGATCGTAGCCTGGATGCGCACCGACATGTTCTACACGGTTTTTCCAATTCTTTCCTAGAAAGTAAAACCGCAAGCTATCTGTCTTCGGTTCGATTTCGTCAACAAGAAATTGACGAAGAGCAGTCCACTGGGCCGGGTCAACCAGGCATTCGAACACTGATTTCTGGACACGCTGGCCGTAGTTCTGGCATCGGCGGGCAACATGGCGGAGCCGCTGCCGACCTTCATTCGTCTCTGTGTTCACATCATACGTAACTAGGACGAGCATTCGACCCTACTTCCAAAGGAACGGCGGATATGCATCTAGGTCGCCTCGCAGAAAACGAGCAAAAAGCAACGCCTGAATGTGCAACAGCAAACCGAATTCCACTCTTTCGTCCAAAAACGGGTGTAGGATCTCTTCTTGTTTTCTCGTTTGATATGCCAGAATCACTTCCTTGCGTGTACGGTCATCCATCAGGACTGCCCCTGTTTCAGTCGTACGAAAGCCCTCGGCCTTCACCTGCTGCCGATTGATTAGAGAAAGCACCACACGATCAGCGAGAACGGGCCTGAACTCCTCCATGAGGTCAAGTGCCAGACTCGGCCTGCCAGGCCGATCCCGGTGAAGAAAACCAACGGCTGGGTCCAAACCGACAGTTTCCAGAGCAGCCGCAGCATCGTGTACGAGCAAAGTATAGACAAAGGAAAGCATGCCGTTGAGATTGTCGAGTGGAGGACGGCGACTGCGCTCACGAAAGAAAAAACCATCTTTCTGCACCGTAATCAGATGGTCAAAGACGCCGAAGTATGTGCGCGCCCCATCACCTTCCATGCCGCGAACTTCATCAAGTGGCTGTGGCTTCCGAAGGTCATTGATCAAATGTCCCAGTCGGCCCGCTGCGGCTTCGATTGTCGGCGCATTGGCAGAATCAGGATAGTCCCTTGCAGCACGCAACAAGACTGCCCGGCAATTCGCCACTTTCCCCATTACCATCATTCGGGCGACATTGGCAGAAGTAGTTAGATCGTCGGAACGGCGATACTGCTCTCGGCGCAGCAACACATTCCCCGAGACCGGTCCCTGGACCCTCGCGTAGAATTTTCCCCGCTCACTCAGAAAGGAGATGGCGACATTTCGCTCCCCGCATAATTCCATGAGCGGAGGACTGCACGAGACCTGCCCGAAGCACACAATCCCTCCGAGCGTATGTATCGGTACTCGCAGCTTGGTTTCCTTCTCCACACGAATCAAGACGGTTTCGCCGTCGCGGGAGAGATACGAACCTTGAGTCGTGACATACAACGTATTGAGGAGGCTTCTCATCCTTGGTGCTCATCGAGGGTCGAGACTATGTAGTCTTCGACAGTGGGGTGTTTTGAAAGAAGTTTCGGCATGCACAGAGAGAATAGCGAGCAGCTGTCGCACTTCTTTTCGTAAATCGGAGGCGGAGTGACACCCAAGCGCATCAATTCGTGGGCGCGAATTGCGAGGCGCTCTGTCTCTTCTCGCAACGAAGTGGTCAAGGCCACTTCGAAACGGCGCACCGGCTTACCATAGAACAGCGCAGCAATAGGAACCGCGACACCAAGCATCTCTTCCAAGCATAGGGCCTGGGCGCATAGCTGAATTTCGTCGAAGGGCCCAGATTTTGGGCGACCACGCTTGTACTCAACCGGGAAAGGAGACCATAAACCGGAAACGCCTGCGAGACGAACGCCGTCAGGTAGCACCCGCTCGTTGTTCATGCTTGTACTATTTCGACGCCCGCAACGATGAAACTCCACTACGTCCGCAATCCCGGAAAGTCCGAGTCGAAGCGAATGCAATCGAAGCCCTCGGGAAATCCTTATGTCGCCACGTGATTCAATGCCAGGCTCATGCGCCCGGTCGTGCATTACGCGGCCTTCGGCTGTGAGCTGATTCTCTGCCCAAGCGCCTTCCAGATGAATTAGCGCCGATTGCCGCTCACAGAAAGCCAGGTGCTGGAGCGCCGAAATCGGCAGTAAGTCTTCTTCAGAGTACATTTTAGTTGCGCAAGCTTTTGCTATCAGAACCCATCGATGATCTCGGGCTGCAGCCCTTCCAACGAAGCCAGTTCCACGTTGCCATCCGGTTTGACCGTCAACGTGCGATGAACCTTGGCGGAAGAAAACTGTCCGGACTTACAATTGTGCTTCCACCAGATCACCTTCAGCACTTCCATGCTGCCTTCGGGCCTCGCTGAGGACGCGTCGTTTTCGAACATCCTTGGAAGCACGTTTTTTATCACTTCGGCATCTTTGTCGCTGAAACCGGTTCTCTCGGCAAGCTGGGGATTCATACTACCGAAGAAGGTATAGACGCCATCGTCGACGCGGTGCTTCATGCCCATAGTGTCGGAGCCGCGCTTGCTTCCATCACCTTCTCCGCTGACGCTTTTGGTGATCTGAGTACTCGTTACATCCACAGGTTGCACGCTAAATGCCGCTTGCAGAGACACCGGTCCACGAACTGGAATGGAAATTCCGGTGTCGCCTCCTTCTTCACTGCCTTTGGTCTTCTTCTTCGACAAAGCGAACAATTGGCCGAAAGCTCTCACGTCAAACCATGTTGCGCACGCTAGCTTTGCGGTTTCGGGAGAGCCGAACTTGCTGCCTAACGTCTTGTCGGCGCGGTCTCTGAGGCTTCTCGCGTCGTCATTCCTGCGGTCGTCGGATTGCACAAAGATGGCTTGGCCGTTCTCCTGCAGCCGGTCACGAATCTTACGCTTGAGACATACGTCGCTGATTTCCCCATTGCCGCTGTAATCAGTGCGGGGACGATTCCCGTTGAGGGGGTCACCGTTAGGATTGGCGTGCTTGACACGAAGTACCACCGCAAAATCAATCTTGTTCTGTAGCGTAGTCATGATTCGTCTCCTTGAACTGCTTCCTCATTTCCGACCGCTGGTTCCCGCGTCACATCCTGTCTAGTCCAAAGCGCGGCACGCTGGCAATGGAAGCCCAGGAGGAATTCGCCTGAGAGCTTGGCGTCGCTGGTGAAGTCATTCGCCTGAAACATCCCGACAACGGAGTCAAGGAGTTTCTCTAATTTGACTAACTGCCCTGGCCGGTTTGCGCGCAGGCGGGCTTTGTAGGGCACCAAAGCTAATTCAACGTTTCGCCAGGTAGAACATGGGTGATCCGCAAATCGTTGCATCAGCTTGCCCGCATTAGTGTCACGTTCTTCCTTCGCTACACGAAGGGCTTGTTGTTCGGTGTAATCGGCGAGCGCCAACAGGCGCCCGAATAGATAATCCCTTGTTGTCCGGTCTTCTTCTAGTGACATTTGATAGTTCTGCTCCTTTCGCTGCCCTCGATAAAGGCCGCAGGCGACTCCGAGGCACTTTTCCCAATCCCAAGGTTTCAGGCCAACTCGATTGCACGAGCGGTGAATCACTGAATCCACGAGATCGCGAGCCAGAGGTTTGCCATCAACAATGCAGGGCAAAATCCGCTCGACTGTGGACTTACGAAGTTTATCGTCGAGTCTTTTCCCAAATGCGACTTCCGCTATGTCCCGCGGAGCTGGCGCCCCGACAAAACGCATCTCCTTGGAAAAGTTCTGGTGCCACGCGTGCCGTGAATGCCAGTCCAATATTCGCTGCAGGAATTCCGAACCGGTCAATTCACGGTAGAACGTGATAGCCATGCGTCCCGGACTGGCGGAATCGAGGCCCATCACAACCACCCCTCTGCTGTTGCCAAGCTTCGCGCCATATCCAGCAATCAGCTTATTCAACCTAAGAGCAAATAGCTGTCCTGCATCACCAACATATTGCTCCTCGGACTTGCCTTCAGCCGTCACATCCAAGAACAATTGGGCTGTATTTTTCATGGGGTCAGGAATCTGCTCGCCACCGATCGACCATGTGACGAACACCTGATCGCCATTCTTGGCGTGCTCGCCCTGCCGAGCAATCAGCCAGCGCAGGGCATTGTGAGCTTTCTGACTGATCTCGAATCCCACGCCACATACTTCTTCGCCATCCATGAATCTACCTCGGAAGGTATAGTTCGTATTGTCGTTGGAAGAAATCAGCTTTGCTCCGTCGGCTGCGTGACGCAATCGTTTCGGATGACTACTAGCCAACTGAGTCGTCTTCCCACTCACCATACACAACCCGAGATGTGGATTCTCATGTGCATCAAACTGCATCCAGGCTCCCCGCACATCGGGATCTTCCGAGACTAAAGTGACCGGGTCGCCGGGAATCTCAACCCTCCACCGCACGAACGCATCGCCTTGGTCACGCTTCCCGTTTCTCAGAGACAGCATCCTGAATATATCGGGTGTGGGAGTATTCGCCTTCCACTCAGTCAGTAGCATCCCCTTAGCATCACAAAAAAGGAGATGTTCTCGTACGAGGTTTGCCACTACCGTTCCTTTTTCGACGTATGCAAGAACAGCCTTGACTTTCGGTTGAGCATATTCCGAGTTGCACCACCGCCGAAGCAACTCAAGATACTCGGCATAGAACGACACTTTCTCCCCGCCAAAGGCTGGATAGTCAGCCGCGCAATACTGGATTTTGTCACACAGCGGGTGCGGGGGCGGCTTAGTTCCAACCCGGCCGGCAGATTCCTCAGTCGCCGGAACAACCGTCTCTTCCTTCGCCAGCATCTTCGCCCTCAAATAATTGCCAGATGAATCGAGGACAATCTCGACATGGGCCTGCTGAACCGCGTGTCTGATCGGCATCAACGGCGCTGTTTCAAACTGCGATGCTCCATCACAAGATTCATATGTCTCGTAGAGTTTTTCGACCCAGCTCATCTCAGACCCCTGACCTTTCGGCTTCAGCGTCTGCTTGAAGAAGTGTCTTCCCGGCGCGGAAAATCTTTGGGGTCATTTCGTGCACGACTTTTCGGATCGGGCAGTCTTCCGGGCGAATAAAGCGAATGACGCCGTCAACCATCGTGGGCCTCCAGAAGCGCGTCGCGAGCTCGTGTTGGCCTGTCTCGTCGGGATAGTCGAACCCATGGAACATTACACCGAATGCAAGTTCGCCATAATCATCGTAGTCTCCTTTGCCTGAACCAAACTCGCAGGGGGCTACGTATCCCTGGCAGTCACGCGTCCCGAGGAAGATATCTTGCCGTCCACCGCGCTCCAACATGCGGAGCGCAATCTGGAAGTGCTTGTGCTCATTGCGGTCCTGTTTCAGTTCTGGACGGTGATCATTCCACTCAAAATGAGCACGTACTTGATACTCAACACCCGGTACCCCCAAGACCGGATCATGATCTCCAGTCAGGAAAGTGTAAATTGAGAGATCATAACCTCCACCACCATACCTCAGCGGTTTCGTTCCTTTCGTCTGCGTGCGAATGCGCTTCATAATCCGTACTTCGTCGATAATCCAGATAAACGTCGGTTTCCAGTAGACAGATTTGGCAATGCCCTTTAGGGCCTCGTAAGTGGGAACTTGATAGGAGCACTTCTCTCCTCCTACCCGTGTCAAAGGGTCGGTAAACATCGCATACCGGCCCCAGGTCTTGAATTCAATCGAGTTGCGAATCTTAGACACAATGCGTCTCCATTAAGTTGACAGGATATTCCGACAACCCAAACTCCTTATCGTAGTACCGCGAGTCAAGGTAGAGAATTCCGACCCCCTCCTGGACTTCGTGAACCGCGTTCTGCTGTTGAAGGCGTCGCAGCACGCTCGGGAACACCCCAACAGCAAACTGTTGCGCTTGCTTCAGCAACTCAAACCGTTTCTCTACTTCATATGCGGCGCACAGTTCAGCAATGACAGCTTTGCCGCCTTCATACGGAACGATCACACCTTGGCTCGGCGCGTCAATGGCTTGAAACGCCTCCCCAGCCGACATAAAGGACTGACGCAGATAATTGGCCGGGGCTTGGCCAGCAGCGGCAACCGCCAAAACATTTCCAGAGAGCATGTTCAGCAAGGAATCGTCGCGTTCGACTCCGAAGGTTCCTGCTTTGACCGGATAGCTCATCTCGTTTCGCCGCTCAAAGAAGTAGTAGTGGAAGTAGCGTGAAATGGCCGCCGGAGACAAAGCATTTTCGCCCCGTGCTATCACGTCCTTTCTTAGTTCCTCCAGTGCTCGTTCTCCCGCCTCCTTCCCAACCCGGATGTCCAGGATCATTTCCGCTTTATCTTCCGCCGGGTTGACGATGTGGACTTGCCCCTTGAGTTTTCGCCCATGCCGGTTGCAGCGCCCCGCCGCTTGAGCAATGGAATCTAGCCCGGCCGTATAGCGAATGACAGAACCGAAATCCACGTCCACTCCAGCCTCGATCAACTGTGTACTGACACAGAGTACGCGTTCCTGGGAGCCGACTTCGAGCAGCCTGCGTATCTCTGACAGTCGCGCCCTGCGATGTGCCGGGCACATGTTGGTGCTAAGGTGAAAGAGAAGAAAATAGGCGGCAGCTTCCTTGCACCGCTGATAGACTTCCTTGGCTGCGCTCTTGGTATTAACGACAATCAGACAGCTACCACGGCTGTTCACTTCCTCCAACGCAAGCTCTGCAATCTGTTCCAACGTCCAGCCCCCAGGCTTGCGACGGTCCATAACATCAACCCTCGCCAACTCTCGGAAAATCAACTCGGTATTGGGCATGATCTCCGATGCCGGGCAACTCAAATGGAGCGCGCCTTTCTGCACATCCACTTGGTCAAGGAGAGGCTGCGTGGCGGTACACAAAACGATTGTGCTGCGGCAGCATTCGACCAGGAAGTTCATCGCGTTGTTGAATAGATGAACGCATTGCACGGGAAGAGCCTGGATTTCGTCGAAGACAATTACTGAGTTGGCCAGCTGGTGCATCCGCCGAGCGCCTCGCGTGCCCCCTCCAAACAACGTCTCTAGCAATTGCACACTGGTTGTGAAAACGACGGGTGCGTCCCAGTTTTCAGAGAGGATCTTGTTGCGCCACGTCTGACGCGCCGGAGCAAGATTCGAATGGTGTTCCAGGACGATGCTCCCAGGAATCACGCCCTGCTGCTCGTCTTCGAGAATCTTGCGAACCTCTTCAGCATTCTGATCAATAATCGATGTGAACGGTATCACGAAAATAATACGGTCCATTCCGTGCTGCCCAGCATGACTCAATGCGAATCGCAAGCTTGCGAGAGTCTTTCCCCCTCCGGTAGGCACTGTGAGTGTAAATATGCCGCGCTCCCTACCAGCAGCGCGGAGACAGTGATCAGAGACATCCCGACGTACCTCATCAATGCGGCCCTCACAACGAAACGTCGCGAGTTTTTTCTCCAACCGCTCAAGCAGGATGGGCCAACCAGCGTAGTTTCCGTATAAGCGCTGATTGGCAGCTGCGGGATGCTCAAAATCCGCCGTATCTATGCGATCAGCATCGATCAAGCAGCTGAAAAGATACCGAACCAGCAACCCAACCTTGAAGCGAACAACGACTTCTGTTTCGCTCCGGCCACAAAGTTTCCCGATCATTTCCCGAACACAAGAAATTAGGTCTCCCGAATGAAGAATGCGTTGAAAGCCACCGAGAATCTCCTGGTCTGCCAACTTCCGGGCTAAATCATGGTGCGATAGCGGCTCAGCCTTCTGCATTCTCCTCGACAGCAGGTCCGTACCGTCTGCAGCAAGGCAATCGATCAATCCTGAATGATGCGAGGCTACACAGATTGCGAGCAACTCGGCAATTGCTTTCTCGGCGGCCCCGCTTTTCTGGAATTCTCTCCAAATTGCTTGTGCACCTGCGGTCGAGTGATCAATCTTTCCCTTCGCCTTATGGGGATCAACGTAGCTCTCGTCTCGGTCTTGATCCAGCAAGCCAACCGCCGAGCGTAGATAATTTTGAAATTCTGGATTGTACTTTCCGAGATCGTGCATTAACCCGATTAGCTCACCGGCGGCGCCAAGGCCGATTTTCGCCGCGAAACGACTTGTCATTTCAGAGACGGAAACCAAATGCGCTGCCAACGTCTGGAATTTACCTGCATCATCCAGATGAGCTACATAAGTCCCAGATTGGAGCTCACTATCACTCATTTCACACACAACCGGTTCGTGGAGGCACACCACACTCACACACTAACGTGTTGGGAATAATATACGCCCGATAGGTACTTCTTGTGTAAGTCTTGCATCATTGCCCTTCCCCAATACGTCCCCGATGCCCACTTACGCTTGCCTAGCTCCAATCCTGAAAACGCTTAGCAAGGGCCGACGCTAAGTAGGAATTCATCGGACACCAAGTCCGCGTGTCAGCTTGCGTGGGTTGTGTGGATTGAAAGTTCGGTATCATTTCGCCATACTCGCGAATCTACCTGTCGCCCCCTGTGGAGCCGTGGATTGAAGCGCCGGGAACAACACCCACAGCAGGACGGAAACGTTGTCGCGCCCCATTGGGGCCGCGTGGATTGAAACGACAAGGCGCGGAAGTGGTGTCCCTGGGCGATTCGTCGCGCCCCGCGCGGGCGCGTGGATTGAAACACCGTTCGGACGGGAACTATCTTTGAGCGGTCTCATGTCGCTCTCTGTACGGGAGCGCGGATTGAAACGACATTGAGCGTCACGATTACGGAACGGGCGGCTGCCGCACGAAGGTGCGTGGATTGAAACCGCAATGCCGGAGGCGAAGCAACGTGGTTCGATGGTCGCGCCCGCGAGGGCGCGTGGATTGAAACTCTTCGATCTCGCCGCCAATGGCGCTACGACCTAATTGGCTGTAGAGCGCTGTGCCAGGGACCTTTTCGCAGATTGAAACATGAGTGCCTCGCAGATACGATTGGGCAGATGTGTCCCCGGCCAGGCATCTTCGCTGGGTGGATTGAAATCTGGCGGCGCTAATCGCAAACGAGTCCGGTGGGCCTTCGCTCTGGGGGTATCCAAAACGAAGACCGCTAGCTAGCCCAAGAACGGCTGGCGTGCAAGTACTTACGAAACGCTCACTACCACAGCATCGAACCCATGCCTCAGTAATCCGGTTGTCACTCGTGCCGGTGAAAAGCTACGTCGAAAAACCGGGTCATTGGACTAATCTGCCCCTTTTTGCCCCCGCGCGTTTTTGTTAAATGTCCATCTATCATAAGGATAGTTGGTAGGGGCGGTGGGGATCGAACCCCCACCCTTGACTCCTCTGGTTTCATCCGAGTGAAAAAAGAATTCGGTCCAATTGATTGGACTTCAGTCCAAGTACAGTCCAAAACGGACCGTTTTTATGCTGGATTCAACCAACTTAGCCAGGTAAGGCCATTTGAATCATCAGAAGTTATGGAGCGGGCGATGGGAATCGAACCCACGTCCGAAACTTGGGAAGCGAGGAGCGGACGGACGGAATGGCTGGCCCCTTTCACGGCCACTTTTCCAATGAGGCTAAATCCCAAACAAGGCGAGTGCCCGCTCCGCGCGCGCCACGTCAAAGTGGTTCACTCGCAGAATCTCAAAGTAACCCAGTCTGTCTCCCATGCACAGCTTGTGGTCGGCTTGAAGTTTATATCCGTGGCAGATGTTACAGATACTTTGAAGGTTTTCCCAGCGGTCCGGATTCCCTGCCCTCAAACGCCGAATAAGTCTTGCTGGGACGATGTGATCCACGTGCCGCCTCGCGCCTGCCTGCCTAAAATCTAAGCCGCAAGACTCCACTTCGCAATTTCCGCGTAGGGCTGAGACCCGATGACTCCTCCAGCCGCTCCGGCTCGGGGTTGTACCAGGCCACCTACGGTCCACACCTTCCCAACGAACCGGCTTTTCTTGCGTCCTAAATTTTGCCTTACAGAACTTACAGCGACGGTAGCGGTATGTTCTGCTGCGAAGGCACTTCGTTCTGAATACTTCTGTTTGGCTATTCTTGCAGTAGGGACAACGCATAGGCATAAAACTCCTTCGTGTGAAAGGACCGCGTGAGGAAAGACAACGTTTCGATTTAGAGCCTGGAGACAAAACAGAAATCTATCTTCTCTACCAATGCTTCGAATTGAAGCTGAATTGGGATACCCTTTCTAGCGGGGAACTCGGACAGTTCAGTGCGACTTTTTGCCAGTTGGATTTTCTGCTTGACAAAGGAGCGCCTATCTGCTAATGGTCATTAACAGAAAGCAGTTGAAGTCAACTCGAGATGCAGCGGAGGAACTCGGAATTCATGCAATTACTTTACATCGCTATATTTCGGCAAAGAAGGTGCCCGCCCCCGAGATTCAGCGGGTAGGCCGAATTGAGGTTCGACTCTGGAGTCAGAGGGACATTGATCGAGTTCGAAAGCTTCTGCCAAAGATCGCGAACGGAAGAAAGAAAAAGAAGAGTAGAAGAGCCAAAAAGTGAGGTAAGTAGTACCAGCTTGCGGGACGCGTTGGTGTTAGAGCACCGAACGCGCCCCTAACCAACAGTCGCACGTCTGAGGTGCAACGATGGCTGCAGAAGAAGTTATCCATTTTCCATTCTGGGCGCAACTTTCCCGCTGCCCTAATTCCCCGGCTCTTTCCCCACCCGAGCCGGTCGCGGAACCCCCTCCTTAGCTGAAAACAGGGCGGATGTTTGTCCCTTGAGATCGGACTCCGGACCGCTCCGCCATCCGTGTGTCTAGTCAGCCCCCGAACGCCGATCGCCAGGGACCAAGGACCGGCGAAACCAAGAGCAAGATCCTGAGCAACAGCCGTTGGAGCAGGAATGACCAAAACCGACGCCTACATAGAGATCGTCCTATGGAATCAAAGCATGGATCGACTGATTCGTGTGCTCGATCGACTGGAGTTGCAGTTGATTCGTTCCCGTCGAGAACTCAGAGCGTACGCCATTCGCCTTGAAGAAGTCCGGGCCGGATTGAATGCCGATTTTACCGAAACGATGGCCGCGCGTGAACGCGCCGACGAATTTCGCTTCCGGACCTGGCGAACTGCTTTAGAAAAGCAAACAAAACCCGCGAATTGAGCTAGTCGCCAAGACAGTCTGAAAAATGGGTCCTCCCGTACCCTGATCAGTCACTGCCTTCTCACCTCGGGTTTTTGCGGACGACTTATAAATCTCTGATTTCGACCGTTTCCTCACCCGCAGTTTTCTCCGTGCGACTGCAACGAAAAGCGCGAGTCGCAGCAATCAAAGCATTGCCTCGATTGCTTGTTTATTGCGTCGTTGAACAGTAAATAAGGGCGTTCATGGGTGAGTGGAAAGCATCGGTCACTGTACGGGTCAATCCAGCACTCCGTGCTGAATTATGGCAATTTGCCACCAGGGAGCGCCGATCCCTCGGGAACATCGGAGCTACCCTGTTGGAATGGGCTTTCGAACAGCTTAAGGTAGCCGGTTCGACCGAGCGGTTGCTGCAGTACAGGATTCGGCCGGCCGTCAAACAGCCGGAGGGTAGTGGAGCCGCGAGGCACAAGCCGTGAACACCTTTTTCACGGCTCGATTGGTCCCGCTACCTCTCACGTTGAAATGCGGTGCGAAGGAAGGCGCTACCTCTGCCTTTGACTCCCTAACCGACGAAGTCCTTCTTGGGCGTCTTCAAGCCGGTGAACAAGAAGCCCTGGGCTGCTTATTTCAACGCTATGCACGGGTCATTCGGCAAGTAGCAGCTCGTATCCTTCGAGACGATACCGAAGCGGAAGATCTCGTTCAGGACTTGTTCATCTTCATTCAGCGGAAGTGCGCCATCTTCGACAGCTCAAAGAGTACCGCCCGCTCTTGGATTGTGCAGATGGCTTACCACCGGGCCATCGAACGGCGCCGTCATCTTGCCCATCGCCGTTTCTATTCCCAGGTGGAGCTTGGACGCCATGCCACGCCCCTGGTCGGAACACCGACCACAGAGACCGATTATTCCCCTGAGGCTGTCTTTGGGCGTAATGGTCTTGACAGAGTTCTTAAGGCTCTTTCGGAGGATCAGCGGGAGACCTTGCGCCTGCACTTCTTCGAAGGCTACTCCCTGGCAGAGATCGCTCAAAAGTTGGGGCAACCTTTTGGAAACGTGCGGCACCACTACTACCGCGCG
>Ga0070730_10004317_pt1 | contig 12521 bp, 14 predicted proteins | sample Coa_R1_3_FD_66447 | JGI IMG/M metagenome (GOLD analysis project Ga0070730, IMG submission 66447) | Surface soil microbial communities from Centralia Pennsylvania, which are recovering from an underground coalmine fire - Coalmine... | ecosystem: Environmental > Terrestrial > Soil > Unclassified ... | reverse complement strand
TTTTGAGGTCCCATGCCGCGCAATAGCAACCAAAAAAAACCGCCGGTTCAACGGCGAACGCGCAAGGTCGAGGTGGATGTTGAGCCTGATTTGGCCGACGCTGCCCACGCCAAAGCCAAGCGCCTGGGCATTAACCTGCCTGCGGTTGTTCGGGCCTTTTTGCGCCACTGGGTCGCGGATGGGACAGAGGAGCCGCCACCGGGGACCGACTACGAGATGCGGCGGGCGCCTCGCGAGAAGTCCAACAAGAAGAAGCGGGACAATGGTGGCTCTGGCTGAGCGGGTACGGAATTTCCAAATGTACGCACCAGTTGGTCGTAAGGGCGTGCTCTTACGGTATGGCAGGGTGTCTGGGGGCTTGCCACCTAGCCGGTTGCGAGCAGGAGGTCAGTTCGGGCCGGCTGGCCGAGGTTGGGTAAGGTGACTGAGTTGTCGCGAGATGTGCGCTTTGCAGTAAAGGTTATGCCGCGGCTGCACGCCGCGTTTCTCAGTCGGGTTGCCCGGTTAAGGCCGAGCGTCGCGAGTGGAAAACCGGAGAAAGCAGCGCGAGTTATGCGGGCATTGCTGCGCGATTACGCCAACGGACCGGGAGATTTGCCTAGCCAATTCGTGGCGGAGGAAGCGGCCTGGCCGGCACCCGGCGGCCGGACCAAGCGCATTTACTTACGGCTGGATTCGGCCCTTTATGCAAGGCTCAAGCGGCACGCCGATCGTGTTAGCCAGGGCGATGTGGCTGTGATCGTCCGCGTGGTCATTGGTGAGTTTTGCCTGGGGAAGCGCCGGCTATCGCTCACGACGCTGGCCGAGGAAGCGCTCCAAGAGCGAACTCGGCGGGACGTAGCAACCGGGCTGCGCGAATTACCTGCTCGTCGCAAACAACAGCTTGGGCTCGACAAGCCCTTAGGGTCACTGGGTTTGTAGCGCCTGCCAACGTTTCAAAATGTACGCACACTTAGAGCACAAGAGCGCGCTCTTATCCGCGGGAGGGTGACAAGCGTCCTAGTCGTGATCGGGGAGCAACCGGTTTCGCCGGCGCGGAGCACTGCGCTCGCCAGTGCGGCGGTGGAGAGACCTTAGGCGAGAGCGGCTACCCGCCGCGGGGCGGGGCCAGTTCGCTGCGCAGTTGGTCGTAGCGCTGTTTGAATGGGACATTGGCAGCGGCCCACTGCATGGCGACCGCGTTGGCGTTGGCCGCTGCCTTGGCCGGGGTCAGGTCGCCGGCTAGGAGCTTCTGGCTGCCCTGGAACATCGCTTTGTCCCAGAAGTCGACCGGCATGATCGCGGGCATGTAGGGCAAGTAATTGGCCTGCACCCAATCCGACCAGAGCTGCTGGTGAACCAGACCGCGCAGCAGGCGGGTGCCGTCCCAGGCCCGGCTGGCGGGCAGCATCCGGGCGGCCTGCCACAGGGCATCGCTGCTGGCCTGGCTGTTCAAGAAACGCAGAAGGTCCCCGGCCGCCTGAGGCGAGGCGGCGCGGGCCGCGATCGCAAACCCCTGCATGTCCATCACCGGCCTGGCCGCGAGCGGGCCGGTGCCCCAACGCGGTCCTTGCCAGACGCCCACGACATCAGGGCCGAGGGCATCGAGGGCGAGGCGCCCGTAGGTGTACAGCTCAAAAGCCATGCCGGCCTGGCTTTGCGCGAAACGGGTGAGCCCGGTATAGCCGTCGGTACTCGCGGCGTCGTCCGCGAAGAGCTTCTCATGCCCCATCTGCGCCAGGCGCTCCCAGACGACGCGGTAGTCGGGTTTGGTCCAATCGAGGTCGCTGTCCATCAAAGCCAGCGCGTCGCCCAGCGTCTGGCTGACCTGGGGCAGGGCGTAGGCGAAGTAGGCTTCGAAGGCGTAGCCGTCCGAGAGGCCGGACGCCAGCGGGGTGATGCCCGCCGCCTTAAGCTTGCGGCCGGCCGCGATGAAGCTGTCCCAATCGGCTGGCGGCGCGGCGGGATCGAGGTCGGCCTGTTTGAACAACCGCTTGTTGTAGAGCCACGTCAAGGGCAGCGCGTACCACCCCAGCCGGTAGGTGTGTCCGCCAAAGGCGCTGAGCACGGCGGCGTTGGTGGTCAGAAAATCCTTCGGCAGAACGGTGTCCAGGCCGGCCAGGTGTCCGCGCCAGATGCTGTCGAAGAGGCCTCGGCCGGACCACAGGCTCTGCACGTCCGGCGGGGTGCCCGCTTCCGCCGCCTGGCGAAAATCGGACAACACGGCCTGATATTCCTTGAGCGTGGCCACGACCTTGCCCCCCGTCTGGGCCTGATACGCCTGGAGCTGGCCCGTCAACCAGGCGGCCAGGCCGGGCGCCTGCTGCTCGCCCCACCACCACAGGTTGAGATCGGGCGCGCGCGTGGGAGTCGGCGGCGGCGGCGTGGCGGTCGGGGTCGCCGGCGCGGCGCAGCCTGCGGCCAGGGCGGCGGCCGACAAGGTGAACCACCGCAGGAACGCGCGGCGTGACAGGGAACCAAGCGAGCGGGTACGCATGGCGTTCATTCTAGTGCCAGAGCGCCGTGTGTGCCGTGAAAAACACCTGAAAGATTTGTTGTCTAGTGGGCCGCCGGGCCTGAAACGCGGTGTGCAGATTATTTTTTCGGCATACAATCCGTCGCAAGGAAACCCCAAGCCCCGGTCCCCGCCCCGAGTGGGCGGCTGGGGCTGCCATGCGCTAGATTCTTCGGTCTTTCCTTACTAAACTAATAGCCGCTTGCGAGCGGCGCGGGCTCCCCGGTTTGGCGCTTTGTCGGCCAACAAGCTCACTAAGGAGACCCGCATGTTCGTTCCCCATCTAAGACAACCCCAAGAACTGGAACGCCTGGTCGAGGATCTGTGGGGCGCGCCGCGCGCCAGCCACGTGGGACTCGCCATCTTTGACAGCGTCGTCGTGCGCGAATTCATCGTGCGCGAGGTTCGGCAAAGCAGTCTGCCCTACGCCGTTCGGTCGCTCGTGCTCAGTCCGACGGCCGACCTGGGCGGGAAACTCGCGGAGCTGGCCAAGGTGCCGGCGGCGATCGTTTTTCTGAGCCGCTCGGAGGTCAGCAGCGAGCAATTCGGCCGCAAGGGCTTTTGGCCGCGGGTCACGGCCGCACTGGAGCGCCCGGAGCTGGCGGCGCACCGCTTCATTCATTGGGTGACGCTGGCCCAATTCCTCGGCCGGGGTGAGCCGCCGCGCCCGGCCTTGCTGCCGTTCGGGACCTACGACTTTCAGGTTAGCGATCGCCAGGAAGCGCGCAACCTGAGGCAGGCCAGCCTGTTGGATAGCCAGGCCCTGATGCGGCTGGACGTCAAACACGCGCAGCCATTTTATGCGGCCTTGCTGGACGAAGCGCAGGCCGACCGCGACGCGCCGCCGGCGCAGACGGGCTATGCCCAGCTGCGGCTGGCGCAGGTGGCGCTGCGGGCCTGCGACGTCTCTAGCTGCGAACAACACCTGGCCTCGGCGGAACAGGTCGCGGTCAAGGCGGAGGATGATGCGCTCTACGCCTGGGTCATGGCCCAGCGTGGTCTGTCCGCGGCCACCGCCGGGGACTACGCGGCTGCCTGGCGGCACTACACGACCGCGCTGCACGGGTTTGAAGTGGAGGGGAATTCGGCGAGCCAGGCCTGGACGATGGGGCGGATGGGACAGTTGCTGCTCGTGCAGGCCGACCCCGAGGGTGCCCGGGCCCACCTCGAGACCGCGCTCGTGCTCAACCAGTCGACGGGGGACATCGCCGAATGCGCGTCGACTGAGAAGCTGCTGGGTGATGCCTGCACGGCAGCCGGCGAACTGGAAGGGGCGCTGGAGCACTTCGATCAGGCGCTATTCGCGTTTGTGGGGCTGCGCAGGGAGATGGAACAGGCCGGCGCGCTCCGCAGCGCCGCCTGGGCCCTGCTGCGCGGCGGGCACTTCGACCAGGCGCGCGACTACCTCGACCGGGCACAGGCCCTGGCCGACCGGCATGACGACCCACGCGCGGTGGCGGACACTCACAGCTTGCGCGGCGCCCTCCATTTTCAGATGGAAGAGTGGCAGGCGGCGTCGGTGGCCTACTGGCATTCGCTGGCCGGCTACGAGCCGATCCACGACCGCCTCGGCATAGCGACCGCCCACCTCGGGCTGGGCAAAAGCTTTTATGCCTTGGGCGAGTTCCCGCGGGCTCTGCCGCACATAGAGGAAGCGCTGAAGCTGTTTCGTGGCCTCAAGTTGGACCGGGATACGGCCCGCGCGGAAGCGCTCGTGGTCCAGGTCCGCCGGGTGCTGGGTTCGAACGCGCCGGCGCCGGAGGCCCGGGTGGAGGTCATTGATCCTTATACGACGCTGCAAGCCGATGTGCCTCGGGCCGCCCCGCCCGCACGCCCCGCCGGCAGGGCCAGGCCGTAGGCGCGGCCGGGTCACTTCCTAACCATTTCCCTCTTTTTCCCAACGATCCGGGTTCGGTTGAATCGCTACAGTGAGAGGTGGAATACAGTATGTCGAGCCGCTCAGGCGGCGAAAGGACGACGCGGTGAGCCAAAAACAGACGATGAGGTGGAAAGCACGGGCGCTGGATTGCGCGGCCCTGGCTTTTTGGGCGGGTTTGGCCGGTCGCAGTTTGTGGATCTTGATCCATGCCGCATCGCTGCAGCAGGTCGGGCTGTTCGTCTTTAACCTGCTGGCGGCGCTGTTATGCGCCATCCGGCGGCCGGCGACGGCCAGTGGTCCGGGGGCGGTCGGCGCCTGGTTGACGATGCTGTTGCCCCTCGTGTCTCTGCAGCCGCCGGCGCCCGGGACGATTGCGGACCCGCCCGTGCTGGCAGTGCAGGCGGTGGGACTGGCCGGGATGCTGCTGGCGCTGCTGGCGCTGGGGCGCTCGTTCGGAATTGCGCCTGCCCGCCGGGAGCTGGTCACGCGGGGTGCGTATCGCGTCGTTCGGCACCCGCTGTATGCCAGCGAGATCGTCGCGATCGGCGGCTACGTGGCAGGCGCGGCGAGCGCCTGGAACGTGACGGCACTGGCAGTGTTCATCGTTGGACAGATCAGCCGGGTTTGCCTGGAGGAGAAGCTGCTGAGCGGCGACCTCGAGTACCAGGCCTACTGCGGCCAGGTCGTCTGGCGCCTGATGCCAGGGGTTTGGTGATGCGCAGCCTGAGCGGACTGACGGTCCGCAGCCCTAAGTTGACTGGTCCACGAGGCTTGTGGCGCGAGCTGGTGATCGACCTCGTGCTGATCTTGGTGGTGTATCTGGGCGCGATCCTGACCCTGGGCCATTTTCAAGTTGTTGGGCGTAGCATGTTTCCCAACCTGGTCGAAGGACAGCATCTGCTGGTGGACCGCGTCACGCCGCGCCTGGGGCTCCTGGGGCGCGGGGATATCGTGGTGATCGATCCGGTCGCCGGTCTGGACCACGACCTGGTCAAGCGCGTCATCGGCCTGCCGGGCGAGACCGTAGCGATTGTGAACGGCGTGGTGCAGATCAATGGGAGGCCGCTGGACGAGCCTTACGCCGCTGGCTACCTGGGCAGCGACCACACGTGGCAACTGGGGCAGGATGTATATTTCTTGATGGGGGACAACCGGGGCGCGTCATCCGACAACCGCGCCTGGGGGCCGCTGGCGCGGGGGCACGTCATGGGGCGCGCGTTTGCGGTCATCTGGCCACTGTCCGCTGCGCATTGGGTGGATCGGCCGGGGTATTTGTCGGAGCTGCCGCGGCCCTAGCGGGGGAATTTGGCCGGCTGGCACGATAGCGGTTTAATGGGCGCCTCGTGAGAGCAGGTGACAGGATGGCAACGCTTCGGTCGGGCGCGCTGACGCTGGAGATCCGCTATACCCTGCGGGACGCCGCAGGGTGGCTGCACTACGCCCTGTGCTTCCGCTGGCGGGGCGAGTTGCTGTTCCGGCCCGAACTACTTGAGCGGCCGACGGCAAATTGGGACGGCCGCGCCCCGGGCGCATTTCACGCCAACCTCCTCGAGCTCGACACACTGCTGCCCGTGCTCCGCCACGTGCTGGATTCGCGCGCGGCTGCCGCCTGAGAGCCGCCCGATGACCCCGACGTTTGCCTGGCGTTTTATCCCGGCCAGACCTTCCCGCCGCATGTGGCGCCGGGCGCGTCGATGTGCCGAACGGGGGTGTTGCTGGTCGCGCAGGCCGATGTCAATGGCCTGGCGGGCAGCGACGGCTACACCGAGGAGGGGCCAGCCCTGGTCATGCAGGTGCCGCTGGCAGCGCTCGCGCAGTTTTACACCGATTTGTATGACGAATATGCAGCAATGTCGAGCGCCGCGGAGTAGGTGTTGGTCGTGGACCTGACGAGCTTTGACCCGCTGCGCTGCCAGGAGGCTGGCGTGACACTGGCCGAAGCGGACTGCCTGGCGGCCATCGAGAACGCTGGGCGGCTTGCCACGCACGAGATCCGGCGCCGTTTCGGCCCGGTCGTGGGCCGCGGCATCCGGGCGAAGAAACTGGCCGAGCCGCGCGGGGTGCGTGGCCCGGCCCAGCCAGACGATCTGTGGTTCCTGACGGCGGCCGGCAAGTCCCTGCTGGATGGCCTGCGGCCGGATGTCGGCGCGAGGTGGCCACGCGCGCTGCCACCCAATTTTCAGCCGGCGCCGCGCCCGGGGCAGTTCGTGCTGGTGCGAATCGAGCACATGCCGGGATACCGCGCACGCCATGGCGTGCGCGTGGTGCGTGGCGACTGGGAGCCTGGCGCGGACGTTCCAACGCTGGAGGTCGATCCGCTTTGATCTGAGAACGGACCGTATCCGCCGGAGATCCTTGGATGGGCGAAGCAGCGGGGGGCGTTAGTGAGGCACGGACCGTGTGGCGTCGCGCGATAGTGTATGCCAAAGAAATTAGGAAGTGAAGCTTATCGGGGTCTGGCGACCGAGCGCGGTTTCGAGTGGCTTGGGCCGGGGTCGCCCTCCACCGTGAGGACCCGGACACGCTGGCGCTGCGGGGCGGGGCATGAGTGGCAGGCGCCTTATGAGCGCTTCCAACAAGGAAGCGGCGGTCCACACTGCTGGGGGCGCCGCCGCAAGACGGAGGCGAAGGCGGACTACCGGGCGCTGGCGGCCGAGCGCAGTTTTGCGTGGGTCGGCGGGTCTTTGCCGGCCAATACGGATGCCCCGACGAGTTGGCGCTGCGCGGCTGGTCATGAATGGCTGGCCCGCTACTCAAGGATCCAAGCCGGCCATGGGTGTCCGCACTGCACCGGTCATGTGCGCAAAACCGAGGCGGATTATCGCGCGCTGGCGGCCGGGCGCCGCTTCGAATGGATCGGGCCGGTTCTGCCGCACAGCCTCGCTGCGCCGACGGGCTGGCGCTGCGGGCGGGGCATGAGTGGCGGGCGCGCTACAACTCGATCCAGCACGGGAGCGACTGCCCACACTCCCAGGGCGCATCAGTAGGACGGAAACGGATTATCGGGCGTTGGCCGCCGAGCGTGGCTTCGAATGGATCGGACCGGATCTGCCGCGCAAGGTGAACACGCCGACCGGCTGGCGCGGCGGGGCAAGCAGGGCACATCCACATCCGTGGCCATGACAATTGCGCAAAACTTGGCCAAGATCCGGTTGGTCCAGTTGTTACCGGCCGCATTGTTTGGACGCTCAACGGCCTGATTCAGTGGATGGAGATGCCACCAAACAGTTAGGCCGGAAGCCCCGGAATCACTGCCTAATAAACCGGCTTGCAACGTGCGATCCGTTCTTTCGAAACAGGCATATGCCTGGGGATGAAAGGTAGGGTGAAACACAGCCTTGACAACTGGCGGCTCGATGTTGGGCGCAATTCCCAATCCCCGGTGAACGGGGAACCGCATCACCCCTGCGGTAGCGACTGATCCTCAATCCGCAAAGCGGGGTGAAAAGCAGATTATTCGGAAACCCGATCCGGACATCCCTGCGCGCAAGTCGCCATGGGCAGCGCAAGCGAAGGTGCGTTTGAATCATCGTTACCGGTAACCAGCCTACGCGGGTTATGGGCTTGACCAAAAGGTACGGGATAGGGGCCTGGCGGATGTTACACCGACCAGGGTTCACTCCCGCAAAACCCGGTCGCTCTGCGTAGCACCGCCCTAAAGCGACGTAAAACGAGCCTCCGGAACGGAGTAACCCACCGTTTGCTCTCCGCGAGGAGCAGGTGTCAACCGCAAGCGTCGGTGAGTAGGATCTCCCAAGAAGCCAAGGCTTGGAGCAATGTCCACGCTCGGACTTCCTACCCCATCATAGAGATATCTGTGAATCGCACAAGTTTAGAAATTTCGCATCGATGAACTACGGAGTCGGCGCTGCGGCGTATAAAGAAGGAATCGCCCGTTATTTGTCGGAGGACGGAACAGGGGACTAATCCATTCGGCAGTGTCGTACAATCACGCTTTTGCGACGACACGAACATTAGCTCCTTTCAAAGTGGTTTCTTAAGTACAGCTAGATCAGGCCCTCAAGGCGCCTCAAGTTCGACAAAACTGCCATACGAACGTATGTTGGTTCTTGTCTCAATATCGTCGACAGAGCATCTACGACAAAAGACACATTGACCGGGCGGATTGGGCGGCCATTGAACTGGCAAAATGGACCGTCCGTCTCTGTAAGTAATCGGTCGAGCGGCAACTCAGAGAGAAGGTCTCGTTGTCGTTGGCTCTTAACCATCTCGGCATTAATCGAAAAGTAACACCCCATATCAAGAGCACGTTTAGCCTCGGCCCTACGTCCCGTGAACCAGTGAAGCACAACACAGCTACGACTGGGCATCAGGTGCTTTTCAATCATTTCAAGCACAGCCGTTGCTGCCCGGACACTATGAACAGTGAGAATCTTGGCCTCAGTCTGCCTACAGAGAGTTAATACACGTTCGAACACCAGCTTTTGAGCCTCGATCGTTGAATAAAAACGCGGCCCGGCGTCAAGCCCCACTTCACCGACGTAACGGGTCAGTGGCAGATACTTCTCCCAGAGCGGCAGCTCGGCGGCTCTTTCGCCAACCAACTGAGGGTGAAAACCTAGGGCCGCACGCACGTATTGGGATCTAGAGGCGAGTTCGTTGTTGTGGGGCCATGCTTTGGGCGTCGTGGTTACGGCGAGCGTATGTACCCCTTCTCGGTCACACTCGGCAAATAAGGCTTCGTGGTTTGGATAGAGGTCTAAGTGACAGTGGTAATCGACGAGATTGATCGGCTCAGATACGTTCATTCAAATTGATGCTGCTTTTACGGCTGTAATAGAGTTTCGACTTCTTTGATACCGCGACGATAAACATCAGCAAGCGCAGTAAGATCTGCCGGTGATACGTCTACAAGCGGACCGGGTTTGTGGATCAGCAGCTTCGCGAGACCTGGATTAGCTCGAAGTCGTCCAATCGCATATTGCACGGATCGTATCTGCTCTCCTTCGGCCTGGGTTGTGTCGATGTCGTGTGCCGAAAGTCTCTGTACGGTATATGTGGTCGGGTCTGCTCCCGGACCAAAACCCTTCAGCAGTGCAGCACGGCGGATAAGACAAGGCACGCAATAGCCACAGTGCTCAATGGCTCGCTTTTGCCAACGACCTTTGGTGGGAGATGAACATGATAGCGAACTCGGGATGAGGTCGCGCAGTAGCGCAGTATTGGAGCAGTTGGTTATCATCTCGGCTTTTGTCTGAAGCCGATAAGGATTTTCAATGCTGCCTTTGAACCCCAGTACGCGCAACAATTCATTCCATCGAGCGATGTAGAATGGGTGCATCGTACGAGTGCTAAGGGCCCCAAGTCGCAATGTGTCGAGGGGCACGTTGATGGCAATGAAACCGTTTTCGGCAGCACGAAGAATAAATGGCTCTTGCAGCCAAGAACCTGCAAAGATGGCAATACTGAAGAACAAGAACGAGCGGCCGCGCATTGTGTTCTCCGCAGAGACTCCAGGTACAAGCCCCGTCGGAAACGTCATCGCGACACGCAACCGGTCAAATGTTCGATCAACGTAGTATTTTGCCAGTGCCTTCATGCAGTTAGTTTGTGCCTTGCTGGCGGCGCCGTCTCCGGCATGGCTAATCAAGAGTGGCTTCCCGCCAGCTTCGAGTGTATCGATTACGCCAATGAGACTATCAAGTCCACCCGAAAAGAGGGCTAAACTATCATAGGGTGGGGCGTCCGTACGGTTTGATGGCACAGTTACTATGCTCGTGAACTCAACGGGACGTGAACGGAATTCAAGCTCCCAGAGATCGCCAGTTAGAAAGCCCAACATACGCTGGAGTAAAGTTGTCGCAGACGTCCACCGCTCTGGATCACTGACCGGCACTACCAACCGGATCTCACGCGTCCACGTATCCTGCGACTCCGATTTCCGACTTATCCGAGTGTCGGCGGCATGGACAAGGCTTGCCAGAACCAGAAGGTCGACGCCAACCTCGGACGGAAATATGCCCAGTTCAGCTAAGTCAGTGATTGCGCGCCCGATGCCATGATTCAACTGTTTCTTAGAGGCGACCAAGTTGAGACCCGTAACCACTTCGTTGTCCCTGGCCGCCACGCTGAGCTGCTGCCCTGAACCGAAATGTCCGACAATAGCATGTCGTCTCATACTGCCGCAGCCTCTCTGTCGCCGAGGATTTGTAGAATCTGGAATGCGCGTTCGTAAACCCCGTCAACGAATGCAACCACGTTTTCGACAGTTAATGTTTGGATTGCACCTCGTGCTATTGTCAAAGCATCAGACACACTCCGACGAATAAAATCAAGCAGTTGCTCTTCAACTTGCTCCGCCTCATGCACATCCACAGGCAATGTGATAATTCTCATTCCCACATCATTACACAACCGAGCCTCAATGGCATGCGTAGCGTAGAGTTCGAAGACGGTCTGCATCTGGTCGGCGGTAAGCCCATCAAAGTCGGTAATGCCGTTCTCCGCAAGATCAGCAATCGTTTCGATGAAGGCCTCTCGCGAGATGCCCTCGTCAATAGTTCCACCATCCGGACAAATGTAATCGGCCAGACCGAGGAAAATGTCCTCAATCGGCTGGCCTACCAATTGTTCCAAGTTAAGTGTCCGTAATGCCTCATGTGCCCCACGTGTGACTGCTTCTGACAGAAAACTGAGCAAATGCCGTCCGGTGGCACGCGACGATCCCATGCGCTGTGCAGCTGTCCGCGCGCCTCCCGACGATGTAGATATATAGTGTGAAACGGAGCGACCAAGACTGGCGCGATCGCGTCCACCTGTCGCTGCAAAATGCGATAAATTCGCACGGGCAAACGAAAAGCGTTTCGCGGGTGTTGGCGGTTGGATCGGTTGTGGGTTAGAGGGTACCGTGGCCGACCCTATCGGTGTTCCTGTGTGCTGACTATCGCTGTCGGGTGCGGCGCCTTCGGGCGCTGCCGGCAATGTGGGAACCCCGGGCTCAAGCCAGGTCGGCACAAGCGGAGTATTATTGCTTGGGCCACCAAATGCACTTGAGGTGCCCATTAAGTGCCACCCTTCTGAATACGCGATGCCCCCTCTGCGGCAGCTCTTAGGGCAGAGTTTTTGGTCTGAGCCGCCCAACTCTGAAGTAGCTGTTCGAAATGGGCGATCATTTCAGCGTCCTTTATCACAGCGCGCCAACCACCCACAGCCCAAGGACCAAGCCGATCTACCGGCAGGCCTTGCAGAAAATCGAGAAGATTTGCCTGAAGTTCAGGATGGGCTTTCACCAAGACAACCAAACCAGCGGCCCCAGGCGGCTCTCTATCGAATGTGTCGCCGCCCACTATTCGACCCCGGACGACGTCGAAGACTTGAGCCGCCTCAGGCAGCGCCAACCGTTTCAAGTCCGCTTCGCGGGCCTGGACGACTATCTTAGGCCCCAAGAGTTGCTCGGCCAGAGATGTCAGATGACCAAGCACGGAAGCTGCACCGAGATAGTCTTTCCGATCCTTAGTAACGAACAAGTAGGGGCGCAAATCAACACCCGCAAGAGGTGGCTCGACTGCCGCCCACTCGAGTACAGCTTGCGAGGAAAGCCACTCGGCTAGTTGGGCGCTTTCTTGCTGTGGCGATTGCTTTGTTTTCGACTGCTGCTTATTATCGTCCTTGCGGTGAGTGTTTGCGGTGGGTGTCGGCACAGCCGCCTTCTGCTTCTCCTGAGCAGCAGCCTCTAATGGCGCAATGTCGTCACAGACTCCCTTCGCAGATGCGGCAGCCGAGCTGGCAATCTGATCAAATACGCGGTTTAGGAACCGCTCAGCCAACATAAGCTTGGCAAGCAAAGGAAGGCTAACGTCATCTCCAAAACCTCGCGCCTCGGCGGTGCGTTGCCGAAGTATTAGCGTATTGAGGAAGCGCTTAATTTGCCTCGGATTGCCCTTAGTACCACCAGCCAAAATTGGTCCGATTTGGTCGCTCAGTAAAAGCGCATTTTGGCTGCGATCAAACTTTTCGCCAACGGCATTCCTAATAGTCTTGGAGTCTAGTACAGCACCGGTCCATGGCCGTCTTAATCGTTCACGAGCGACTGTAATGAGCTTTCCAAAATCGGCATCGTCTTCGCCTAGTTCGGCACCAACAAGAAGCAAAGTGACGTAGGTGCGAGTTTCGGTTACGCCAAGAGGT
>Ga0070730_10004316_pt1 | contig 12525 bp, 12 predicted proteins | sample Coa_R1_3_FD_66447 | JGI IMG/M metagenome (GOLD analysis project Ga0070730, IMG submission 66447) | Surface soil microbial communities from Centralia Pennsylvania, which are recovering from an underground coalmine fire - Coalmine... | ecosystem: Environmental > Terrestrial > Soil > Unclassified ... | reverse complement strand
AGGTTCCGCCAGTACGGAAATGCCTAAAGAGCCGCGGCGGGTTCCCACCGTCTTAGGACGGGTTCAGAACGGCCCGGTCGCACGGCCAAGTGGGTCGGTTTCGTCCTTTCTATAATCGGTCCTCATGAACGCGCCTTCCTATTTTGAAATTCAGGCTGACGATCCCGGCCGCGCTGTGCGCTTCTACCGCGAAGTCTTTGGCTGGACCTTCACCACGGCCGACGGGCTGCCAATCGAGTACTGGCGAATTGAAACTGCAGGACCGCGCGGCGGGTTGCTGAAGCGTCCGGCAAAAACTCCGCCGCCGGAGCACGGGACCAATGCCTTCGTCTGCTCGATGGAGGTCGCGAGTTTTGACGCCACGGCCCACAAGATCCTGAGCGCGGGCGGACGGACTGCGTTGCCGAAGTTCGCCGTGCCCGGTGTGTGCTGGCAGGGCTACTTCCTCGATACCGAGGGCAACACATTCGGCATTTTTCAGCCAGATGCGGCGGCAAAGTAGCGGCGGGTGCGACTTTGAGCAGTGTTCACTCATCTATAATTGATCCAGGCCATTATGCCCACGCAGACCATTGCCGTAGCCATGTCCGGCGGCGTCGACTCGTCGACCGTTGCGGCCATGCTGCGCGCCGAGGGGCACAATGTGGTCGGCCTGACCATGCAGCTGTGGAACCAGCGCCGGCTGGCCGGCCGCGAGGGCATGCCGGAGCAGGTGCAGGGCCGCTGCTGCTCGATTGACGACGTCTACGACGCCCGCCGCGTCGCTGAGGACCTGGGCATTCCGTATTACGTGGTGAACCATGAGGAGCGCTTTGAGCGCGACGTGGTGCGGCCGTTCATCGATGAGTATTTGTCCGGGCGAACGCCGATTCCGTGCAGCCTGTGCAACAACCATCTCAAGTTCGACCAGTTGTTGCTGACCGCGCGCCAGATAGGCGCTGACCTGCTGGCCACCGGACATTACGCGCGCTGCGAGTTCTCTGCTGAGCGCAACCACTGGCTGCTGCGGCGGGCCGCTGATCCGGCCAAGGACCAGACATATTTTCTCTTCGGCCTCACGCAGGAGCAACTGAGCCGCACGCTCTTTCCGCTGGGCGAGATGCGTAAGCCGCAGGTGCGCGAACTCGCGCGCGAGCACCACCTGGCGCTGGCCGAGAAGCCTGACTCGCAGGAGATCTGCTTTGTCCCCGGCGGGGATTACAAGCGCTTCATTGACGCCTACCTGGCCGAGCAGGGCGAGGCCCTGCCCGATACGTCGGGCGAGCTGGTCACGACCGACGGCAGGGTACTGGGCCATCATGAGGGTGTGCACAACTTCACCGTCGGCCAGCGCAAGGGGCTGGGCGTGGCCACCGGCTCGCCGCTCTACGTGATCAACATCAACGGCGCGGAAGGGAAGGTGACCGTCGGCGGGAATGACGATCTGCTCGCGCGGACGCTGATTGCGCGCGAGGTGAACTGGATCGCCGTTGACGCTTTACGCGACTCTGGTCCCGATGCGAACGCGCCGATGCGTATTGCCGCCAAGATCCGCCATCGCCATGAGCCCGCGCCGGCGGTGCTTGAGCCGGCAGCGAATGGCGAGGTGCGCGTAAGCTTCGACGAGCCGCAGCGCGCCATCACGCCGGGCCAGGCCGTTGTGTTCTACGACGGCGATCTGGTGGTGGGCGGCGGGTGGATAGCGGAGACGCTTAGGGATTGACCGAAGGGCAAGGGGACCACTCTCATGGTCTTAAGTGTCTGGCAAAGAAGCTGGCGCTCCTCTTCAAAGCGCAGCGCGATAAAAGCCTTCGAAATCCTCCTTCCGCGAGCCGTCACGTGCATCCTCCGCCCTTTTGATCTACCTTAGACTCCAGTTGCACTGGTCTACAGGAGAGAATCAGTAAATGCCCAAAGGCCGCATGGAAGCCTTCAGTGATGGCGTCCTGGCCGTGATCATCACGATCATGGTGCTGGAGCTGAAATTGCCTCACGGAGCCAGTCTTGCTGCGCTGAGGCCCGTTGTTTCCGTCTTGCTGACTTATGTTTTGAGCTTCGTTTATATCGGGATCTACTGGAACAACCACCATCACCTGCTGCACGCAACCCAGCGCGTGAACGGCGCGACTTTGTGGGCCAACCTGCACCTGTTGTTCTGGCTGTCGCTGATTCCATTCACCACGGCGTGGATGGGCGACAATTACCGCAACTCCTGGCCCGTCGCTGTGTACGGGATCGTCCTGCTGCTGGCGGGCGTGGCGTATTACATTCTGACCCAGGCCCTCATCCGGCTTCACGGAGGCGATTCAACCCTCGCGACCTCGATTGGGCGCGACACCAAGGGCAAAATCTCAATTTCGATTTACGCAGTCGGAATTGCAGTGGCCTTTTTCGAACCGTGGATTGCCAATCTCTGTTATGTGATCGTCGCCGTGATGTGGCTGGTGCCCGATCGGCGTATCGAGAGATCGGCATAATGAAATCCCGGCGTACTGAAAAAAAGGTTGCGTTAGCAAGTGGGGATTATCCCAGCTCCCGCTCGCTCACCGATTCCCGGCTCGCACAGCCGGGCTGCGAATTTCTCGGCTGACCGTGCCGCGGATGCAGGAAGCTGGCGCGCTCTTCTTCAAAGCGCAGCAGCTCCATGTAGACGCGGGCGGTGTCCCAGCCCAGTGCGCGGCCGATCTTCTGCGCGGCCTCGCGGCTGCATTCCTCTGACCAGCAGGCGCCCAGCGCCACCGGCACGCGGCGCAAAAGGATGTCGCCGAGCGTGACTGCGCTTTCATGCGCGACGGCCTCCACGGCTTCGGCCACCAGATGACAGCTATGCTGGCAGAGCGGTTCGCGCAGGCGCTCGTCGAGCGAGGCGGCGTGCGCAATGGCCAGCGCATGGCGGCCGTGCCATTCCGCAATCGCCTGGGCGCATCCCTCGGGAATCTTGGCCTTGATGGCGACGGCGTGCGCCCACTGCCGCACCGAGCATTCCACGTCTTCGTCGACGCAGGGTGAGGCGAAGACGTTGACCGGCTCAGCGATGTCGAGGCCCAACTTGCGGCCAACTTCGCGCGCCAGCGAAGCCGCAGTGGTGAGCTTGCCGCCGATAATGGAGATCAACCCTGCCGCGCCGTCGTCTTTGTGGTCGTGCAAGATGTGGCGGCGCGTGATGTCCGACGCCACTTTGCCCGGCACAAACGGCAGCGGGCGGATGCCGGCAAAGTCGTAACGGATATCGGCCGGCGTGAGCCCGGTGCGCGGAAAGAGGTGCGTGAAGCTCTGGAACAGGTAGTCGATCTCCTGCGGGCTGGGTTGCGGATTGTCGGGCGCGTGGCCGTCCGGCACTTCGCTGGTGCCAACCAGCAGCTGGCCGTTCCAGGGAATCACGAAGATCGGCCGGCCGTCGAGGGCCTCAGTGTAAATGGCCTGGAGCGGAGCGCCGTCAAAGCGCGGCAGCACCAGATGCGAGCCGCGCACGCCGCCAATCATCCGCGGCGCCGCAATGCCGGACGCGGCAATCACGGCGTCGGCCCACGGGCCGGTGGCGTTGATGATGTTTGTGGCCTCGACGGCGTACTCCTGCGCGGAGATGCGGTCGCGCAGCCGCGCGCCGGTCACGCGGCCATTCTGCCGGGTGATTTCCAGAAGCTGCGTGTGGTTGCAGACCACGGCGCCCGCTTCCATGGCCTCGGTGAGCCACTCGGCGACGAGCCGCTCGGGAAATTCGCACTGCGCGTCTTCGTAGTTGTAGATTGACCACGCGGCGCCGTTATCGAGCTGGCGTTCAAAGGCGCTGATGTCGCCCGCGCCGGTGTGCCTTCCGCCGGCCCAGCGATGGTAGAGCCGTAGGCCGGTCCTGATCGCCAATGAGCTGCGGAAAAACGAACGCGATTTTTTCGGCAGCGCCAGCAGAAACTGCATCGGGCGGACAAGATGCGGCGAATGGCTCAGCAGGCGCTCGCGCTCGCGCAACGATTCGCGCACCAGGCCGAGTTCGCCGTGCTCCATGTAGCGCAGCCCGCCGTGAATGATCCGCGTGGAGCGGCTGGTGGTGCCGGAAGAGAAGTCGTTTTGCTCGACCAGCAGGACGCGTTTGCCCCACTGCGCAAACTCGCGCGCAATGGCGACGCCGTTAATGCCGCCGCCGACCACCAGAACGTCAAAACTCTGGTCACGGTGCTGGTTCACGCTGCTCACGTTCTAAGGTTAATTAGATGCCTTTTTACAGAAAGTACAATATTACTTGCGAGCACTCTTTAAAAAGAAGGTAACTCACTGTTCGGGGAAGACTTGCGGGTACGCGCCGCTACTTATGCGTGGCCCAGCGATCCGGCTCCACATTGGGGAAAACCGAATCCCGCCGCTCGATCGCCTCCAGCTCTTCGACCTTCTCCGGCGGAACCTGGTGCGTGGCCTCAAAGCGCCGCCAGCCGTCCAGCAGCGTGCGGAACTGCTCCAGATGCGTGTTGAAGCGCTTCTCCGCGTAATCGCGCGCGTGTTTGGTGGTGATCAGGAACTGCCAGTCAGAGGACTCCAGCAGCAGCAGCTCGCGGCAGATCTGCTTGGCCAGCCGCGTGGCCACTTCGTGGCCGCGCCACAGGCCGCTATTGGCCATCTGCTGCACGGAAAGCTCCGCCGGATAGATATGTTTCCAAGTCCATGCCGTGTTCTCATTCAGCCAGACGCTATTGTTGCTTTCGGCGCCCCAGGAACCTTCCGGCAGAGCGACATACGCAGTTGGCTTGTATTCGTCGAGATATTCGGCGCAGGTGATCAGCTTGATCTTGCTCTCCGGCTTCGCGTACTCGAGCGCCACGTACTTGAGCCACTCCGGACCCTCGAACCACCAGTGCCCAAAGAGCTCGGCGTCAAACGGGGCGGTCAGGATCGGCGCTCCCGGACCATTGCCGCCATAGCGTGCCAGTGCGTCGGCCGTGATACGTGCGAAGTGGCCGGCGTGGTCACGCGTTTGTGCCAGAGCCGTCTGCGGGTCATACGGCTGCTTCAGGCCAAGATCGATCTTGTTGCCGGTAATGCGCCAGTAGCGATTGCCGCCCGGCCAGCGCTTCTTGTGAAATTCAAGATAATTCGGGTCACCCGGATAGCCGTGATCGCCGCTCCAGACCTGAATTCCGGTGCGCGGATCGCGCGTGAAAAACGCTACCTGAGTCTTCGGGTCGGGGCTGGCTGCGTAGTATGGCCGATAAAAATTCTTCTGCGGACGCTCCGGCGCAACTTCAACGGCGACCGGCACGTTGCCGGCGAGCCACTCATAAGGCGTGAATCTGGTCGAGCTGTCCACCAGGTGCGTGTCGACGTAGAAAAACTCGAGTCCATACTCCGCCAGGAACTGCTCCACGCCCTCGCGCTCGATCGCCTGCTTGCCATATGGCGTGCCAAAGCCATTGAGCGATACCGGAAACCGCCACGGACCGGCCGGGCGATAGCCGCATTCCGGCAGCCAAATGCCGCGGGGCTTACGGCCAAAGAATCGTTGATGCGTCTCCACGCCGGTCTTTATCTGCGCGCGGATGGCAGCATCAGTACCCAGCAGGGGGAAATATCCATGCGTGGCGCCGCAGGTGATGATCTCGATGGCGCCGCTATCGTAATACCGCTGGAAGCCGCGGATGATGTCCGAGCTGAGGTCGTCGAACTGGCGCAGCGCGCCTTCATAGAAGCGCTGCCAGAAACGCGCGACCTCAACCATGTGCCGCTCGCCCTGAAGGCCAAAGTCCTCGGCGTCTTTGTGGGCGGCCTGGATTTTCCGGAGTAGATATTTGGGAAATTCATCCTTGAAGACAGGATGGGAAAGCTGCTCCAGCAGGATCGGCGAGAGATTTACGTTGGCTTTGAGCGCCAGCCCCTGTTGCTCCAGTTCGCCGAAGATCCGCAGCAATGGCAGATACGTCTCCGCCGCGGCTTCATGCAGCCACTCCATGCCGTGCGGCCAGGTGCCGTGATTGACCACGTACGGCAGGTGCGAGTGCAGCGCAAAGGTCACGTAGCTGGGCGAATTTTTGGCCGGAAATTTGGGACTCATGAACGTCCAAAGGCCCCGGCGCCAACTCCACTCCCGGGCCCTCTACTAGTAGATGCAGCAGCGCATGAACAAACTTCAAGTTTACTACACTATTCCCCGGCCAGAGTTGCGCCTCAAACACAAACCGCAGAGTTCGCTTTCGCGCGCTCTGCGGTTGCAAGTCTATCGACGAAAAATCCGTTAATTCGGCGCGACTTTAAAGGTCAGCGGCGGCGGTGGAGCTTCTTTCTCTTTTTCCGCCAGCAGATTGGCGACGGAATCGCTCAGGCTCACGCAGTTGCAGCCGCGGCGCTTGGATTCGTACAGCGCCTCGTCAGCATAGCGCAGCAGGATGTCCGGCGTGAGAACGCCGTCCTGCGAGAACGAAATGCCGAAGGATGCGGTGATCTTACCCAGCGCGTGACCGGCGTGCTGCAGCTCCAGCTTCTCGATCGCGTCGCGCATCACCTCGGTGCGCTCGCGCACACTCTCGAGCGTGGTGTCCGGCAGCACGATCAGGAACTCCTCGCCGCCGTAGCGGCATACGATGTCCTCAGTGCGTACGGAGCGGCGGAACAACGCGCCGATCTCCTTCAGCACGATGTCGCCCGCATTGTGCCCGAACGAGTCATTGAACGACTTGAACTTGTCGATGTCGGCCATGATCACGCCCAGCCCGGTGTGATGGCGGCCGGAACGGTGCAGCTCCTGCTCCAGCGCGGCTTCCAGGAAGCGCCGGTTGTACAGCCCGGTGAGCGGATCGCGGATCGACTGGTCATGCAGCTTTTCGCGCAGGCGCAGATTGGCCAGGCGCAGCGCGGCGTATTCGCCGCTCTGCTGGATCAGCGCCAGCCGCTGCGGAGTGAACACGTCAGAGTTCGGCACGCTGATGTGCAGGATGCCCAGCGTTTCGCCCAGCGCTGCCAGCGGCAGACAAAGATACGCATCGGGAATGCTTCCGCTGAAGTGGCGGCAAGCCAATCCCTGGGAAGACTCCATGCGCAGGTGCAGGCGGCTGCCGCGCATGGCGCAGCAGTCTTCCGGCGAAAGAATGTGTTGCGTCGGGCTGAGGGAATCGCCCCAGCTCGCCATCACGCCCATCAGGTTGCGCGAGCTGTCAATTGCAAACACCGCGCCGGCGCTGTTGGGAATGAATTTCTGCGCGTACCCGCCCAGCACTTCATAGGCCTCGGGCGGATTGATGCAGATCTGCAAATTGGCCTGGAGGTCGTTCAGCAGCCTTCCACTCTCGGTTTCACTCTGCAACTGTTGCAGCGATCCTTCCAGCTTGGTCTGAGAGTTGAGCGCCCTCTTCTCGGCGATGCGCAGCTTCTTCGATTCGCGGATCACCAGCAGGAACAGCACCGCCATCAGCGCGCTGAATCCGCCGATGCGGACGGTAACGCTGCGCTCCACGTCGCGCGCCCTGGCCCGCGCCGCCTCGTTGCGCTGGCGCAGCAGGGCTTCTTCGTCGTCCTTGAACTTCTGAATGGCGTCGCGCGTGCGGTCGCGGTTAAAGTCGGCGTCCGGAGTGTGGAAGATCAGCAGCGTCTTGGTGGTGCGCATGTTGTCGCTGAGCTGCCGCAACTCATCTTTGATCCAGCCGCGAAGCTGCTCGATTCGCTCAGGATAACCTTTGTCGTTCTTGGTGAGAGTTGCAATGCGGTCCAGGCGCGTCCAGGTCTGGGCCACCGCTGCGTCAAAGGTGACCAAGTCCTCTTTTTCCGGAGTCAGGACGTAGTGCAGTGCGGCTTCACGCGCATCCTGCAGCCCGTCTTCCACGCCGTCCATTTCATGCAATACAGTATTGGTTCGCTCCACAAATTCCTGGGAACTGAGCAGTTCGCGCGTGCGCGACATGCTGTCCAGGGCCATGGCCACAAGAAACGCCAACATCAGGATGAAGGCGAAAGGGAGTAGTCTGCGAGCGTCTAACGCGCCGCTAAGTACATTCCGTCCATTCTTAGTCAAAAAAAAGCGCATGCTTCCATCCGCGCGAAGGAATTTATGGGGAATTTCGGCAATGATAGCATTAGTTTTGTGGAAACCGGAGCAAAATTCGAACGCGCCGCAGCAATTATGGCCCGCCTGCGCGCCCCCGGCGGCTGCCCCTGGGACCGCGAGCAGACCTTCGACACGATTAAGCGATATACCCTAGAAGAGACATATGAAGTCATTGAAGCCATTGACAATAGAAACTGGCAGGAACTGCCCGCTGAACTTGGCGATCTGCTGCTTCAAGTGCTCTTTTACGCCGAGATGGCGAAGGAAGAAGGCCACTTTTCCATCGACGATGTCCTCGACGCGCTCAGCAACAAGCTGATCAGCCGCCATCCTCATGTTTTTGGCGACGTTGAAGCCCGCGACTCTGCCCAGGTCTTGAGAAACTGGGAAGCACTGAAGTTGCAGGAAAAGCGCAAAGACTTGCCTAGCGATGACCTGCCCGAGCCTCTTCTGGCCGGGGTATCGTCCAAGATGCCCGCGCTCCAGGAAGCCTACAAGATCAGCTCCAAGGCCGCGCACGTCGGCTTTGACTGGCCGGCGATCGCCGGGTTGTTCGAGAAACTTTCAGAAGAAACACGCGAGCTCAATGAGCACGTCGAGAACATTCCATCAGTCGATTCTTCCGCCGTCGGAAAGCTCAAGGTGCCTGACCATCTGAAAGAAAAAGTGGAAGACGAGATCGGCGATCTTTTTTTTGTTCTGGTTAACATTGCGCGATATCTTTCCGTCGATTCAGAGTCTGCTTTGCGCCGCACCAACAGAAAATTCCGCCGCCGCTTTGGCTGGATGGAAGATCAGCTGCGCAAACAAGGTCGCACGCTGGAGCAGGCGTCGCTCGAGGAGATGGAAAGCTTGTGGCAGAAGGCAAAAACCCAGGAGGAGCCCGCGAAGTGACCGCCACCGTCCCCGGCACCGACCGGATCACCATCCGCAAATGCGACAGCATGGAAGAGATGCAGGCGTGCGTCGCGCTGCAAAAGGAAGTTTGGAATTTTGACGATGTGGACCTGGTTCCACTGCGCATGTTTGTCGTCAGCCGGAAGATCGGCGGCCAGATCATCGGCGCCTTCGACGGCAATGAGCTCGTCGGCTTTGCGTTCTCCATCCCCGGCACGCGCTCCGGCCATTCCTATCTGCACTCGCATATGCTCGCGGTGCGCAACAGCTGGCGCAATCACGGCCTGGGCCGGCGACTGAAATTGGCCCAGCGCGAGGATGCGCTCGCGCGCGGCTTCGACCTGTTGGAATGGACTTTCGATCCGCTGGAGATCAAGAACGCGCACCTCAATCTCGCGCGGCTTGGCGCCATCACGCGGCGGTACAGTGTGAATCATTATGGCTATTCATCGTCGCCGTTGCAGGGCGGTTTGCCCACGGACCGCCTGGTCGCCGAATGGTGGTTGAGGTCGAAGCGCGTGGTGAACCTGCTCGAGAAAAAACAGCCGCCGGAATTTCAGACTGTCACCAGGATCGAGGTCCCAGCGCAGATTTACGCCTGGAAAGCCTCTGCCGCAGACAGGCCCAAAGCGGCTGAGGTCCAAAAGCGCAATCGCGAGCAATTTCTGGCCGCCTTCCGCCAGGGCCTGGTGGCGCTTGGTTACCGGCGCGATGAGCAGGAGAATGGTACGTTTCTGCTGGGCCGATGGGATGAGAATTGGTCATATGCATCGAAAGACGAAGGGGCAGAGGAGTAAGTTGTGAAAGTTGAAGCCATCACTTTGCGCGAAATTCGCATGCCGCTGGTCCACTTCTTTGAGACCAGCTTCGGCCGCACCACCGAACGCCGTATCCTGCTCCTCACCGTACATACCGACGGGCCGGAGGGCTGGGGTGAGTGCGTTGCCGGTGAAGATCCGTTCTACAGTGAGGAGTCGGTCGACACGGCCTGGTACGCAACCGAAAAATATCTGGCGCCGGCTGTTCTCGGCAAAAGCATCAACAAGGGCGCCGACGCGCCGGAACTGATGGCGCGTGTGCGCGGCCATCGCATGGCCAAGGGCGCCCTGGAAAACGCGCTGTGGGATGCCGAGGCCCAGGCGCGGCAGAAACCGTTATGGAAGCTGCTGGGAGGATCGCAAAAAGAAATCCCCTGCGGCGTTTCCATCGGGATACAGAACTCGCATGAGCAGTTGCTGGAAAAAATCGCCACCGAACTCGCCGCCGGATATCGCCGCATCAAGGTCAAATGCAAACCGGGCTGGGACCTGGAGGTCTTCGGCAAAATCCGCGACCGCTGGCCGGACATCCTGCTGAGCTGTGACGCCAACTCCGCCTACACATTGCATCAGGCCGAACATCTCAAGAAGTTTGACCGCTTCAACCTGCTCATGATCGAGCAGCCGCTCTGGCATGACGATTTTTATTTTCACGCGCAGCTGCAGCAGCAGATCAAGACCAGCATCTGTCTGGACGAGGTGATCCACAACGTCCGGGACGCGCAAGCCGCAATAGAACTGGGCGCCTGCCGCATCATCAACATCAAAGTCGGGCGCGTGGGCGGGTTCAGTGAGGCCGTGGCGGTGCACAATATCGCTCAGGAAAACGCTGTCCCGGTGTGGTGCGGCGGCATGCTGGAAACCGGCATCGGGCGCTCGCACAACATCGCGCTCTCAACACTCAAAAATTTCACTTTGCCGGGCGATGTCTCTGCTTCACAACGCTACTGGAAAGAGGACATCATTGAGCCTGCGGTGGAGGTCTCGCCCCAGGGCTTGATCGCCGTGCCCCAGACCGAAGGCCGCGGCTTCCAGATCAAAACGGACTTGATCGACAAACTCACCGTGCGCAAGCAGACTTTAGGCGCCGGGGTAAGCAGCGCGGCAGATTAGTTGTGAAATCCCGAGCGTAGCGAGGGAGCCCTGTCATCCACGGTGCTCTCAGGTGGTACTGGTCGCGTGTGCGCACCGAGTGGATCCTTATCAAGGATGGCCGGAGCAAGACCGCGGTCTTCGAGCACTGGATATATTCCGGGCGCGAACTCAAGGAACGGCTGTTGGCCAGCGGCTTCAGGCAGGTGCGGCTGTTCGGAAATATACAAGGCACGCCGTACGACGTTGAGGCGCTGCGACTAGTGGCCGTGGCGTGCAAGTAAAATTTACGGAGCGGCCGCGCGCGGGCCTTTTGCGGATTGAGCGCGGTCGAGCAGCCGGGGCTGATTGAGCCGCTTGGCGTACTCTGCAAAACTGTCCCGCGGCCCCTGCCAACGCAGCTCATCGACGGAATCAAACACCGGCACATCCAGCCGCAGCGTTGCCAAAGTGCGAAACAGCAGCGCATCCTCCCATGCGTTAAAAAGAGATTCCGACAACCGGCTCGCCCGCTTGATGGAAGGATGCCATTCCTGCCAGTCCCTTGGGATGTTTTCAAAATGGGGATATTGAGAGAAGGTAAGCGCCGCCGCTTTTTCACCCCAGCCAGACAGGCCGGGATATCCATCCGCACTGTCGCCGACTACAGCCAGATAGTCTGGAATCGATTGCGGGCCGACACCGAACTTGGCGACAATGCCAGACTCGTTGCGAACCACGTTACGCCGGCGGTCCAGTTGCACAACTCGATCTCCCACGACGCATTGTGCCAGGTCTTTGTCCGGAGTGCAGATCAGGACCTGGTTCACGCGCTTGTCCTGTGCCGCTTTGAACGCGGCCGAGGCCAGCGCGTCGTCCGCCTCGTAATAGACCATAGGCCAGACCACCACGCCCATGGCCTGAAGAGCTTCTTCAAGAATACGGAACTGCGAAAGCAACTCGGGAGGCACGCCGTCGCTGGTTTTGTACCCGGCATAGAGCTCGTTGCGAAACGATTCCACTACGTGATCCGTGGCAACGCCGATGTGGGTCGCGCCCTGTTCGATCATCGAAAGGACAGAGGCCAGAACGCCGCGCACCGCGGCGATCTCCTGCCCGCGGGCATCGGTCGCACTCGGTAGCGCAAAGAAATGCCGGAACAGTTCGTAAGTTCCGTCAATCAGATGTACATCCATGAATTCAGGCCTGATTTTGTATGATAAACGTCGACGCAGGAACGGGAGGCCCAGATTGGTAGAAGCTCAAGTCACCTGGACCGACGGCGAACGGTTTGTCGGCAATGCCACGAGCGGCCACGCCCTCGTAATCGACTCCGACCGCCGACGCAACACCGCGGCGGGGCCGATGGAACTGGTGCTGATCGGGCTGTGCGCCTGCACGGCCACCGACGTTGTGAGCATTCTGCGCAAGAAGCGCGAGCCGTTCACCGGCATCCAGGTGCACGCTGCGGCGGAGCGCGCCACCGAGGCCCCAACCGTTTACAAATCCATCAAACTCATCTATACAGTTTCCGGCCGGGTTTCGCGCAAGGCGGCCGAAGACGCTGTCCGGCTTTCGGAAGAGAAGTACTGCTCGGTTGCGGCCATGCTGAAGAGCACTGCCCGCATTACCACGGAGCTTCATCTGGTGGAGACAGGTACGCCCACTAGAAGCTGAATCGGAGTCGCAGTGCCGAGCATCTGATCTGACAAATGGGGGAAAATGCTGCATGACGCAGAA
>Ga0070730_10004315_pt1 | contig 12525 bp, 8 predicted proteins | sample Coa_R1_3_FD_66447 | JGI IMG/M metagenome (GOLD analysis project Ga0070730, IMG submission 66447) | Surface soil microbial communities from Centralia Pennsylvania, which are recovering from an underground coalmine fire - Coalmine... | ecosystem: Environmental > Terrestrial > Soil > Unclassified ... | reverse complement strand
CTGGTGCTGGTGATGGGCCTGCTGCCCGGCTTGCATCCCCGCATGGCTAGTGAGCAGCACGGACCGGAGGCGGGAAACTTGTTGGAGCCCCCGGGATTCCTGGCACTGCACTACGGCATGCAGACGCCGCTGACAATTTTGCTTTCGCATGTAATCTTCGGCCTCATCCTGGGAGCGTTTTACCGTCTGAAGTAGGCTTCGCCAATCAAGCCGCGCTCGGATAAGCGACCGGACTCAGCGCCGCGCGATACACAGAAAAACCTGCTGAAGAGAGAGTGGCATCTAACCCATCAAAGGAAGGGAGCAACCAGTGGCCAAGCGCGAAGTGGTTGTCATCACGGGGGCGTCGGCTGGCGTTGGGCGCGCTGCCGTCAGGGAATTTGCAAAGCATGGCGCATCAGTGGGCCTGATTGCGCGGGGCACAGACGGATTGGAAGGCGCGCGTCGCGAGGTGGAGGCCCAAGGCGGAAGAGCATTGGTGCTTCCAGTTGATGTGGCTGATCCAGTGCAAGTGGAAGCTGCTGCCCAACAGGTGGAAGAGCAGCTTGGGCCAATCGACATCTGGGTCAACAACGCCATGGCCTCTGTGTTTTCGCCAATCAAGGAGATGCCCGCGGAGGAATTCAAGCGTGTCACCGAAGTCACTTACCTGGGATACGTGTACGGAACGCTGGCGGCTTTGAAGCGTATGCTTCCACGTGATCGAGGGACTATTGTGCATGTTGGCTCTGCGTTGGCTTATCGCAGTATTCCTTTGCAATCGGCCTATTGTGCAGCAAAACACGCGGTGCTGGGATTTTTTGCTTCGTTGCGTACCGAACTTATGCACGATAAGAGCAACGTCCAGACTGTGATGGTCCAGATGCCGGCCCTGAATACTCCGCAGTTTGGCTGGGTGAAGAGCAGATTGCCACGCAAAGCACAGCCTGTCCCGCCGATCTTTCAGCCGGAAGTGGCGGCCCGCGCCATCTACTATGCGGCGCATCATCCCCAGCGTCGCGAGTATTACGTTGGGTGGTCCACGGTGAAAGCCATCGTCGGCAACAAGCTCGTGCCATCACTGGGAGACAGGTATCTGGCACGCAAAGGCTATGACGCACAACAACACGACGGTCCTGAAGATTCCAACCGTCCGAACAATCTCTGGGAACCTCTCCCTCGCGATCACGGAGCCCATGGAACATTTGACGAGCTTGCCAAGTCATCCAGCGTTGAACTGTGGACCACGACCCATGCCAAGTGGCTGGCGCTTGGGGCAGGATTGATTACGCTATGTGCTCTGGCGACTCCAAGGCTGGCCAAGCATGTAGGGAAGTTGCGGCAGGAACCAGAGCAGCGTGCTGCCTGATGTGTAACAGTTCGAGATCCGGGAGTCGCACCTAACCAATCTAACCGAATGGGAATAATCCAGCAGCCGTACGCTACGTTCTCGATGGCCGCCGGCTCTGTTCATATTTCTTCTCTGCCATTGCAAAGAGCTTTGAGAGCTTAATTCCATACATTTGAAATAGCAGTCACTGTGTTGCAGATCATAGGGCCCTCCACTCTTATTCGACTTGAGTGGCTACTTAGCCGCCGTGATAGGGATCACACGCGGTAAATCCGAGAGAAGACGTAAGCATGTGATTCAAGTCACAGTCTCCCTGATCCAGCCCTCTGACGCTCAAGGGCGCGAAGAGGCCTCTATTTGCGCGTGAGCGTGATCACAGCAAGCTCATCAAGCGGGCGTCAGCATGGAAATTAATCAGACAATAGGCCGTGGTGGAAGTATGAAAACCGCAGCGGTCTTGTACACAACCAGTCAGGGGCAGACACAGCGAATTGCTAAACACATCGCCGGCAGGTTGCGTCTAAGTGGCGTTGATGTTGATTTACGAAATCTCAAGCGCGATGCGCCTCCCGGGAATCTAAGCGGCTATGCTGCAGTTATTCTTGCTGCGTCTGTGCATGTCGGGCATCACCAACGCGAGATGGTGAATTTCGTTAGAACCCACCGAGACCAACTGCAACAGGTGCCCACATACTTTGTCTCAGTAACGCTTAGCCAGGCTGGTGCACAACGAACCGGAGACCCTCCGGAGAAGCACAAGCAGTTCGCGCCCGATGTCGATAAGCTGATCGCTGACTTTTCCCGCGAAGCGACCGACACTTCTTACGATCACGAGTACACCGACTGGGCGACAGTAGATCGTTTCACCGATCGAATTGCGCAAAAGTTCGCGGCGTAAGGACAGTTAACCGAGCATCTGACATTGGAAATCGCTGGCCAGGCAGCGGGATTGCTGAAGCGATGCAACCGGAGTCGGTCTGGCTGGAATGAAGGAAAGAATCCGTTTGTTGCAAGGCGTCTGACCATCAGCACCGGAAGCACCGAAATCCCGATCCGCACAGTCCTGCCCTTGAGTGCAAACAACTCCAGGGCCCAGGGTTGGGGCTGCGCGTTCCCATGCGGTCACACCACCCGCACTTCGTAAATTCGGGGAATTGCTTGTCGGCAAATACCACGGGAAGCTCGACTTCGTGAACGCGTTTGACGGCCGGCCTGAATCCCTTCAATCGCGGGAGATTTTCAAAACCTCAGGACCTCAAGACCAAGGCAGTACCATTCGTCAATTTACCCGAACGGAAAACCAGTCATCAGCATGCAGTCACTGAAGAGGCCATGGCCGAGGTGCAGTGGCTCAAGCCAAACAAACCGGCGGAGGTGGAGTCTGTTGACCGCACGTCGGCGAGAGATTGCGTCATGCCGCGTTCATGCCGAGGTCGAGGAAAAAGTGATTAACATACATCGGTTAACGGCAATCTGAGCACTGCTTTTCTGCGACCAGCGCAACTCCTAGGTTCGCGAAAGATGAATCTCGGTTGCATTGATTGGACAAGAATCAGGGGGCAGAAAACGTCACAGCTGGAAAGGAGGATTGCATCGTGCGGTTCCATATTTCTTGGTATTAGAACGGCTCCTTTGTGTTAGGAATCTCCGTTGTTTCAAAACCATCTGGTTTAGAAACGCTCAGTTACGCGGCTAAGAAACCTGACAAATCAGCGACTTAGCTAAGCGGGTAAGGAGCACCCTTTTGGAACACTTGCCCGCATGCAAAAGCCCTGCGGATTTTAAGTCCCCCTCTCGATTTTCAAATACCACGAAAGCCGCGTGGCTTCCCGGAATCGTTCAATCCTTGAGCGGTGAGGTTCGGTGAGGGCCTGTAAGGGTCGCTTGGTCACAGATTGGTCACACCATACGGCTCCGTCGGTGACGTGTGGTGTTACTGCCGGCGGCTCGGCGCCGTCGATGAACGCATTGTAAAAGATCAGCTTTGCGCGCTCGTCGGTGATCTGCATCTTCCTCCACGTTTCAATCTGGTGTTGCAGCGGCTCGAAGTTCCGTTGAATCCTGTCCACGCCGACCGAGAGAGTGTCAACCAGGTTGAAGCTCTTGGTGTGCTTGGCCAAGACAGGGTGAAATCGCGTTGGACAATGGTTCCGAATTCCCGAACGAAAGGCCTCAACTCTCGCGGCGGTGGCTGGGCCTCAATGGACGTTCACGTGCACTTTTTGAGGCTTCGGATTGTCTTGCAGTGGGTTTGAAAGGCTTGATAGAACAGTTCGACGCGCTCCCTTACGCTTGCCGAACCTAATTTCGTTGTGGGCCAGGCGGATTTGAACCTCTGACCTTTGGGTTCTGAGGACAACAATCAACTAGTCGTTTTTGGCTTTTCAATCGTTTAGCTGCTGTCGTTAGCTGTTGTTTTTCTTTGGTTTTCGGTGTTCTGTTCTCAGATTGTTCTTACATTTGTTCGCATTCTCTGCCCAACAAATGTTGGTTTTCGCCCAACTATCTGTTGGCAGATTGTGGCGGGCGCAGTGATGTGGTGTGTTGGGCGGCGTCGGCAAAGCGCTAGGCCCTCCAAAAATGGTAAGCGCATCTCCCCCGGTCAGCCGAGATCGAGCGGGAGTATCTATCACTCCAGATATGCAAAACTCCCGCGGCGGAGCATCCCATCAGAAGCTGGTTTTCATCGAAAGCTGGATCTGGCGTGCAGGCAGCGCGGAATTGGCCTGCCCAAACAGGGGCGAACTGAGCACCCCAATGTAGTTGGTAGCGTTCACCTGGTTGAGGGCATTGAACGCGTCAATCCTCATTTCCAGATACCTCGTTCCGTGCTCGCGATGCGACCCAAGAACAAAGCGCTTGGAGAGCCGAATGTCCACGTTGGCATACATCGGACCGTTGCCCGTATTACGTGTAACGCCCGCGGGCCGGTCACTGGCCAAGCCGTCTCGATTGGCGTCAGAACCGGTAGTGATGTTGAAAGGGATGGCGGAGCCGATTGCTGTAATGGTTCCGAACTTGAATCCGTAAGGAAGCTGGAAAATGCCCGCAAGGCTAAGACGGTGCCGCCTGTCGTAGTCAGACCGTCCCCATTCGGGCGCAAGGTTAAAATTGTCCGCCGGCAGATAGAACATGCCCGAAGTGTTGTCATAAGAACGCGACCAGGTGTACTGCGAGAGCAGTTCAAACCGGTTGGCAAACGCTGTGCGGTACGTTACGGCCACAGCATTCGACCGCGAACTTCCGGTTGATTCGAACTGGTCTATTTTCACGAAAGCCGGACTCGGGCGCAGGCCTGTTCCAGGCGGCGGCGCATTTACATCGCGCATGCGAAACAGCTTGAGACCGCGCAACGTGGTGTACTCGACGGAAAGCGAGCTCTTCTTCCCGATCTGTTTATCCACGCTTACGCTCCCCTGGATCTGGTAAGGCGCGACCATGCCGGGCGCGATGGTGACGGTACTTGGCGGAGTTGAAGCCAGCACAGCCGGGGAAAGCGGCAAGACGGGATTTTCAACCACGATGTTGCGGACGTGATTGCTGTCATAGAGAAGCGCTTTCTGTCCCATGGTCCACGAACGGCGATCATAAAAGATGCCGCCGCCGGCACGAAGGACGAATCCGCTGTGCCCTGGTGAATAGGAAATGCTGGCGCGCGGCGCAACGTTGTTGTAATCGTGCAGGTATTGCTGCAGTTCGTGGCGTATGCCCAGCAGCACCGTCAGGTCCGGACGCAGGCGCATTTCATCCTGCACAAAGTAGGAGTATTCCATTTGGGCAAACGCGGCTTCCGGATTGCCCTGGTTGAGGGTGAACAGGAAAGGCTGGTTGGCCGTGAAGGCGGCGATGCTGGAGTAGGTGAACGTCCCGCCGAAGTTTGAAGTGTCGGTCAGGTCCACATCATGGCGCTTGGCGGTGACGCCGAAGCGCAGCGTATTCTTGCCGCGGATCCAGGTGGAGAGGTTTTGCAATTCGAAGATCTGTTCGTCCTGATTCTGGTTCAGCTGTGCTCCACCGGAGTTGAAAGCGCCCAATACGATTCTCGCCGGCAGGCTGGAAACGGGCGTGAATTGAGTGTCACGTTTCTTGTAAGCGAAGCGCACTTCATTGGAAAAGTTCACCGAGAGCAGCGCGGTCTCACTTAAACGGAGCTCCTGTCGCTGGCCCACTTCGTTGTACGCTCTTTGCGGGAGATCAAAGGGCCCGGTGTTGCGGTTGTCCAATGAATCGCGGCTGAAGCTATAGCGAAGGCTCAGCGTGTGCAGCTGGTTAAGTTGATAATCTACCCGTCCCATCAGCCGCCCGCTGTGTTCTGGCGCGTCCAGGTTTTGGTTGAACGTTCCCGCGGGAGTAATGGCGTGAATGATGGAATTCTGATCGTCATTGAGGTAATCGCCGCCCAGATAGAAGCTGCCTTTGCGGGCGAACAGCGGTCCGTTAATGTCGCCCTCCCAGAATGAGCGTGACATGTCAGGTTTGGTAGCGGCAAAAGCGTTGGTCGCGTCCAGGGCGGAGTTGCGGAAAGTCATTACCAGGTGGTGATGAACGCGCGTCATGGAGCCTGGGCGGGTCACGACTTCGATGCGTCCTTTGCCTGGTCGGCCGAATTCCGCCGAGTACGGGTTCTTATTGACGGCCACGCTCTTCACGCTGGACGAAGGCACGTCCAGGTCGCCTCCTTCCACGCCATCCACCACAATCTTTGTTCCCTCTGCGCCGTTGGCGGCTGGGTCAAGAAACATCTGCGCCGCAGCAAGTGGATTGTCGTCCTTTACAGGAAGGCTTTTGAGCAAATCATGGTTCACTTCCACAGAGCTCATGTTGCCGTCCATGGAGACAGGATCGCTCGCAGTGACAGTTATTTCCTGGGTCACGCTCGCAACCTTGAGACGGACATGCCACAACTGCTCAGCTCCCGGAGCTACAGTTGCCTTGGCCTCAGCAGCCTTGAAGCTAGGCGCCTGCGCCCGTAAGGTATATTCGCCGGTTGCCAGCCCGTTGAATACAAACTCGCCCATGTCATTGCTGACAGTGCGGGCTGTCTCAGCGTTGTTGCCGCTTTTCAGTACCACTTCGGCCCTGGGGATAGCAGCACCGCTATCGTCTTCCACAATTCCGCGCAGGCTTCCCTTGGACTGCGCCTGTGCCACTGTAATCACGGTCAGGAGAAAAACCATGATCGCTAGAAGTTGGGCTGATAGTTTGTGCTGCATAAATACTTCCTTTCTATTCCTCAGGTTGCATGAAGGGCTTGTACTAATGGCCACATTGCACTTGGGCAAATGGACGATGTGACAGCGGAGTGTCCGCCGTTCATTGAAGTAGGACACGAACTCGCGGCAGCGCAGAACAAATTTCACCGAACCTTAACCAGATTTTGATGACATTCACATTTTGTTAACAATTCCTGTTCTGCCGGTTCGGCGCGCGGGTCTTAGCAAACATCGGAGACTCTGCGCTCATGAAAAACAATTTGGAACCAATGGTTCTGGAAAGCCCGGCAGACCGACGTTGTCTGCGCGTGGCTGTCATTGCAGAACGCCGATACCTTTCTCATCTGCAACCACGGGGGATGGTAGCCAGTCTCAAAGACGCTGGTCATTCCGTGGTTGTAGTCGATCCTGAGGAAATGGCTTTCAACGCCGGCGACCATCACTGGCTCCGGAACATTGATGTTAGCGTGGCCCGCGGCCGGAGTTGGGGTGTGCTTTGTCTCCTGAGATGGTTGGAAACACAAGGAGTACCCACCATCAATCCTCGCGCGGCCATCGCCTCCGTGCACAACAAAGCGGAGATGGCAGTCGCGCTAGCGGCGGCGGGGATTCCTACGCCGCGCACGTGGCTGGGTTCACCTCAGATGGTTGCCCATCAGCTCGCGGGCAAGGATTTTCCGGTGATTGTGAAGCCAGTGTTCGGCGACAACTGCCACGGGCTGGAGTGCGTCGCCAGCCGCGAGCAGTTGATCGCCTTGCAATGGTCTGAGCCTCTGGCCATCGTGCAGCAGTTCATTCCAGGACTTGCATCGGATCTTAAGCTCTACTGCATTGGCCGTAGGGTTTGGGCGGTGCGAAAACCTTCCCCGCTAGCGGGTGTGTTGTTTCCAAACCTGGTCCCGCACGCGCCGCAACTGCTGCCGATGACGGCGGCCTGGCGTGACCTGGCTCTGCGGTGTGGTGAAGTCTTTGGCCTGCAACTGTTCGGCGTCGATTGTCTCCAGACGGAGGCAGGAACGCTAGTCATCGAAGTAAACGAATTCCCCAACTACTCTGCTGTTCCGGGCGCAGATCAAGAGCTGTCCAACTACTTGCTTGCCTTTGTGAAACAGGAGAGGACCGTATGAAGATCGGGATGCTAATGCTCCGTCACCCTCCCACGCGCATCAGCCCCATCATGCCGGAGGTTGTGCAGCTGCTGGAGAAGTGGGGCTGCGAAATTCAGATCATCTACCCGGAAGAGCGCGTTACGCCCCTGTCGCACGTGCGTGCGGAACACGATCTTTATATTTTGAAATCGGGCACCGAGATGGCCTTGAGTCTTGCCGGCGCATTGGACGCAGTGGGCGCCCGCATCATCAATCCCTATCCTGTTGCCGCCACCATGCGCGACAAGATTGTCTCTATGCGGGTGCTGGAAGCCGCCGGCGTGCCTGTCCCAGAAACTTACATCACTTCCGACTCCCGCCGCCTGGCGTCTCTGCTTGATGCTGGCCCGCTGGTGCTGAAGCCTTATCGCGGATCGCAGGGGCGCGGGGTCCATGTGATTTGGGACGCCGATGAACTCGATGACGTCTCCAATGATGAGGGTCCAGTGTTTGCCCAGCGCTATTACAAGCCTGAAGGCGAGGACCACAAGATTTACGTGATCGGCGATCAGATGTTCGGCGTCAAGAGGGTTTTTCCGGCGAAGACCTACGCGGAAAAAATTGGCCAGCCTTTCACGGTTACCCCCGAATTCCGCGAGATCGCTCTTCGCTGCGGCCGCGCCTTCGGCGTTGAGCTATTTGGCTTTGACGTAATTATCAGCAACGGTCGGCCCTACGTGGTTGATATCCAGGGCTTCCCCGGATTTAAAGGTGTCCCAGACGCCGCGTTGCGGCTGGCCGACTATCTCTATGCCGCGGGGCAGCGCGCGATCATGGGCGAGCCACTGGTCGAAGCAGCGTTGCACGAGCGCCGGAATGGAGCGGCCTTATGAAAGCCGTGGTGATAGGAGCAGGACGAATTGGCTGCGGCCTGGTGGGACAGTTGCTCCGCGCCTCAGGATGGGAAGTCACGTTTGTGACTCGCGATCCGGAAGTGGTTGCCAACCTGAATCGCAACGGCCACTATCACGTGCTGATGACCAGTGCGAAGCAGAATCAGAAAGTCACGGTAGGCGGCGTAAACGCGCTGGCCATCAATCACGAATCAGCTGTGGTAGACGCGATTGCGCAGGCCGACTTGATCGCGACAGCGGTCTGCTCACAGAACCTGCCCGCAATTGCGCCGCTGATCGCTCGAGGACTGGCGGGCCGGACGCGCCCCGCGAACGTCATTGCATTTGAAAACATGCCCAACGCCAGCAACTGCCTGCGCAGGTTGGTTGCTTCGATGCTGCCCCAGGGTGTGGACGTTGATCGCCACGGCTTTAGTGGGGCCGTCATCAGCCGGATGATTACGCGTCGCATAGGAAATCCGTCGGATGCGGCGCCGCTCACCTTCATCGGCGACGAGGTAGAAGATTTTGTGGTGGACCGCACTGCGCTGCGCGCTCCGCTGGCGGAGATCACCGGCATGAAGCTGGTAGATGATTATCAGGCCTGGGTGCTGCGCAAGCTCTATACCTTCAGTGCAGGCCACGCTACTACGGCGTACCTGGGCTGGCTCAAGGGCTATCACTACGTCCATACCGCCATACGCGATCGTGAAATTCGCCAGGCTGTGCTTAAGGCGATGAAGGAAGGGCAGAAAGGCCTGGCCGCGAAATTCGGCAAAGAGTTCGCAGGCGATCAGCCGGAGTTGGACGCCATTGTGGCCCGGTTCGAAAACGCGGCCATCAATGATCCTATCGTTCGCGTGGCCCGTGATCCACAACGCAAGCTGGGAGCGGACGAGCGGCTCGTTGGCGCGGCGCTGCTGGCGGAAGAGGCGGGCGTGATACCGGAGCAATTGGCGTTGGTCACCGCTGCCGCGCTTTGTTTTAGCAGCTCAGGCCATGCTGAAACCTGCACCGCCTGCTTTGAAAAATCCAAAGCGGCTGAGGCCTTAAACCAGATTTGCGGACTCGATGCAGCGCACGGCTTTGGCCGCAACGTGGCTAAATCCTGGGCCCAACTGGCGCCCAGCATTCTTCCTGGAAACCTGTTGTTGAGTTTGAAGCAACATATGTGGGCGCGGGCATAGTCGATGCCGGCCTTTAGAGGTACACCGTGAACTTCTTGTTCTTGCAGGCGCGAAGGACACCCGATGTCCCGAGCCAGATCATTCTTGACGTGACCCGGCTACTCCGCCAGCGCGGACACCATGTGGTGTCTTCAATTCCGGAAGAAGAACTCCTGGGCCTGCACGAGGCGCCGGCTGCCTACGATCTTTATCTGCTGAAGTCTTACACGGAGTTGTCCCTGAGCATGGCTGGGGCCTTGAGCGCGCGTGGCGCCAGCCTGATCAACCCCTATCAAGGTTGTCTTTCTGCGCGCAACAAGATCGTCTGCCACCAGGTACTGAAGGAAGCCGGCGTCCCGGTACCTGATTCGTGGATTACCGGCGACCCGGAGATGCTCAAACCACTGCTGCAGCGGGGCCCGATCATTGTGAAGCCACACATGGGCTGGCGCGGAGAGGGGATTCGAATCATTCGCCAGCCAGCGGAGATTGACTCTCTGCCGCGGTTCACCAGTCCGACACTGGTCCAGGAATACATTGAAAATGACGGCGAAGACCTGCGACTTTATGTTGTCGGGGAAGAGGTGTTCGGGATTCGGAAGCGCTTCTCCAGCACCAGCTTTGCCCGCGACGGAGAACCCGCTGCAGTTTCGCCGGAACTCCGCAGAATTGCCCTCAGTTGCGGACGCGCGTTCGGCCTGAAGTTGTACGGACTCGACATCATCGAAGGCGCGGACGGGCCCAGAGTTGTTGACGTGAACTATTTCCCGGGGTACAAGGGTGTGCCCGGAGCGGCCTGCGCCGTAGCCGACTGCATTGAAAACCATGCTCGCTCGACGGGTGCACTTTTGCAACCGGCAATGTCCAACCTGGAGGCAGTCCAATGACTTCAGTGACTCCGGCCGTACATCCTCAATTGATCCAGTCCTCAGTATCCACGAACCTGGAGCGGGAACTACGGGTAGCCACGCAAGTTGCTCTTGAAGCCGGCGCGCTGCTGCGGGATCGCCGTCAATCGCAACTTGAAGTCCGGTACAAAGCCAACCGCGAGGTGGTCACCGCCGCGGACCTTGAGTCGAGTGAATTGATTTGCCGGGCGCTGTCCGCGAATTTTCCCCAGGACATGGTCTGCTCGGAAGAGGGCCAGGAACCCGTCACGGGCGCAAGCGCATCTCGCGTGTGGATCGTGGACCCCCTCGATTCAACCAGCAATTACATTGCGGGCGGAGATGAATATTCTCTGTCCATTGGATTGGCAGTCGGCGGCCAGGCTTGGCTGGGCGTCGTCTACAACCCGACACGCGAGGAACTTTTCAGCGGATATCGCGGCTTTGGCGCATCCTGGAATGGCCTCCCCGTGCGGGCTAGTTTGACGGCGCCTTCACAGCGGGCACGGCTCCTGGTCTCCAGGAAGGAATGGAAGCGCGGCGTGGATTCCGCGGGCGCGTGGCAGCTCGAAACCATGGCCAGCATGGCCTATAAACTGGCGCGCGTGGCGGCCGGCCGCGAAGACGGGGTCTTGTCACTTAAGACGAGGAAACCGTGGGGTACATGTGCGGGCACCGCGCTGGTGCTTGCTGCCGGCGGCGCTGTGACCGCACGCGATGGGAAAGAAATTGTATTCGATTGTTGCGGCCCGCGGACCTTTCCCGGACTGGTTGCAGCGGGACCCAGGCTGCACCAGCAGGTCCTGGCCCTGGCTTACAATCTCCAGGCGCGCGTCTCGGCACGCCATTCCGCATGAAACGGCGCACTCATCTTTCGTTGCTGGCCATCACCGCGGAGGGACTCCTCTCGCGTCTGAGTTTTGGCGTGATCGGCTTCGCTTTGCCTCTGTACGCGCGCCAACTGGGGCTAAGCTTCACGCAGATCGGTATCCTGGTTTCTCTGAATAGCGCCGTGGCCCTGCTTTTCAAGCCGCTGCTCGGCTGGGCAGGAGACCGCTTTGGACTGAAGCGCACCTTCCTCTCGTCAATCGCACTCCGCAGCCTGGTCTCTTTTCTTCTTGTGCTGGCCACCGGCCCGCTGGCATTGTTTGTCATTCGCGGACTCTACGGCGTCTCCATGGCGCTTCGCGACCCATCGGCCAACGGCTTGATTGCGGGGCATGGCGGTAAAAAGTCCGTGGCCTCCGCCTTCGCGTGGTATCAGACGGGAAGGCAGATCGCCGGTTCGGTCAGCAAAGCGCTTGCCGGCGTTTTGCTTGCTGCAACTGCATCAAATTATCTGCTCGTCTTCTTCCTGGCGTTCGTCTTGTCCGTGCTGCCGATTATCATTGTCGCTTTGTTTGTGATGGAACCACAGCCTCAGAGCTCGCCAGCGACCGAGCCGGAGCCTCCGTCGCCTCGCCAAAGCGCGCCTGCGGTCGCACGGCGAAAAACTTCAGTGCTCCCATTCGTTGGTTTTGGATTTCTGGTGGCCGGCACAGCGGAGATGTTGAGCGGCTTGTTTCCGGTGATAGCCACCGAATACGCGCACCTGAGCAAAGCGCAAGCTGGAATTATTTATACCGTGTCAACTCTCGCAGCGATTTGTTCCGGGCCGGTCTTTGGCTGGCTGGCTGACAAAGTGAGCGGCAAGCTGGTGTTTCTTGTACGCAGCATGGCCAACATCCTTTCTTCTGCGCTCTACCTTATTATGCCCACCTATGCCGGCATTGCTATGGCGCGGACCGCGGATGACGTAGGCAAAGCTGCATTTCGCCCCGCCTGGGGCGCTTTGATGGCCAGGATCTCAGCTACCGACAAGAACCATCGCGCGCGCACCATGAGCTGGCTCAGCATGGGCGAAGATGCGGGCGGAGTAGCTGCTCCTGTTCTGGCTGGGCTTCTATGG
>Ga0070730_10004314_pt1 | contig 12525 bp, 9 predicted proteins | sample Coa_R1_3_FD_66447 | JGI IMG/M metagenome (GOLD analysis project Ga0070730, IMG submission 66447) | Surface soil microbial communities from Centralia Pennsylvania, which are recovering from an underground coalmine fire - Coalmine... | ecosystem: Environmental > Terrestrial > Soil > Unclassified ... | reverse complement strand
CCAGACCGGCTGCGATTTCAGGGGTGATCGTCCGCGCAGGCGCGGCGGCTACTCGACTCTCCACGGCGACCTCCTTTCCCCGGATTTCGTTGGCGCCCCCGCCTCTTCGGTTTTCGGTCTTCCTCTTCGGTCTTCCGCCTACCCTGCACAGCCGCGCCTGCGGCAGCCGTCAATCGCTCGTGGGCTTCGCGGTCGCCAGGGGCGAAGGCTGACTGGCGAAATAGGCGGCGACGATCTTGACGTCTTCATCGCTCTTCAAGAGTTGAGCCATACCGTCCATCACCACATTCTTGCGGCGGCCATTGCGGTAGGTCGTCAACGCCTGTTCCAGGTAATCGACGTGCTGTCCGGCGAGCACCGGTGGTTTGGGAGTCATCGGCGAATCCACACCGAGGCCGTTCTCACCATGGCAGGCGGTGCAGGGCGCGACTTGCGGCGGTGCGGACCCGACGATCTTTGCGCTGGGTTTCACGGGCTCGGTGCCCTGCAAGTAGGCCGCAATGTCCTCCATGTCCTGGTCCGAAAGCGAGGAGGCCTGCGCGTGCATGGTGGCGTGCGGCCGCTCGCCCGACTTATATTCCTGCAATGCGGAAATGATGTATCCCGAATTCTGGTGACGCAACCTAGGAACGCTGTAGTCAGGATAGGCGTTCTTGTAGTCGTCGATCCCGTGGCATCCCACGCAGGTATAGAACTTCTTTTTCCCGACGGCGGGGTCGCCGGCGGCATGCGCCGACAGCGCGCAAATCGAACCGAGCGCCGCTACGGCCGCCAGCAACGCCAGGCTGTTCAATCGAGAACGCATCCACATCTCCGGATTCAGGGGTTTTCCAAACGGCGTTGATGTTAAAGAGTGGGCGGCCAAATTACCACTCGCATCGGCGACGCGCGGGCAAACCGGCTCATTCGCCGGCTTCCGCGGGTTTCTCCGCCTCACGCGGCGTGGTGACGCTTTTTGAGGTGCACCAGGAGCAAGGAAACGGCCGCCGGGGTGAGCCCGGGGATGCGTGCCGCCTGGCCGAGCGTGTCCGGGCGCGCCTCGCTCAAGCGTTGGCGCGCCTCATTGGACAGTCCGCCGACTTGGGCGTAATCGAAGCCCTGCGGCAGCCGCAATTCTTCGTTGTGCTGCTGCCGATCGATCTCATCGGTTTGCCGCTTCAGGTAACCCGAGTATTTCGCCTGCACTTCGACCTGCAGTGCGACTTGTTCCAGGAGGCGCTCGTCGCTGCGCCACGTTCCCCGCGGCTCTTCGATTTCCGGCGCTACATCGCACAAGTCCTCGTAGGCGATTCCCGGGCGACGCAGCAGATCGATGGCATGCGCCTCGCGAAGCAGTGGTTGACCCAGCTTGCGGAGGAGGGCGGCATCCACCCGCTCCGGACGCACCACCGCCGCACGGAACCGCGCGAACTCGTCGTTCACCGCGTCGCGCTTGCGCTCGAAGAACGCCCACCGCGCATCGTCGATGAGTCCCAACTCCCGGCCCTTGGCCGTCAAACGCAGGTCCGCATTGTCCTCCCGCAGCGACAAGCGATACTCCGCGCGGCTGGTGAACATGCGGTACGGTTCGGGTGCACCGCGGGTGATGAGGTCGTCCACCAGCACGCCGAGGTACGCCTCGCTGCGCTTCGGGCACCAGGGTTCGCGGCCGCAGGCTGCGAGCGCCGCGTTGGCGCCCGCCAGCAGCCCCTGTGCCGCGGCCTCCTCGTAACCGGTGGTGCCGTTGATCTGGCCGGCGAAGAACAAGCCGGCGATGAATTTGCTTTCCAGACTGCGTCGCAGATCGCGCGGGTCGAAGAAATCGTACTCGATGGCATAGCCCGGCCGCGTGATCCGCGCGCATTCGAATCCCTGGATCGATCTGACGAATTCGAGCTGGACGTCGAACGGCAGGCTGGTGGATATCCCGTTCGGATAGATCTCAGGAGTGTCGAGACCCTCGGGCTCGATGAAAATCTGGTGCGACGTCCGGTCCGCGAAGCGCACGACCTTGTCTTCGACCGACGGGCAATAGCGCGGTCCCACGCCCTCGATCAACCCGGTAAACATGGGCGAGCGAAGGCTCGCGGCGCGAATGATGTCGTGAGTTCGCTCGTTGGTGGCGGTGATGTGGCAGGGGACCTGGCGCGGATGCGCGGCTCTCGTAGCCAAAAAGGAGAACACCGGCCGCGGTGCATCGCTGTGCTGTTCCTTGAGGCCGGAGTAATCGACGCTGCGGCCGTCGATGCGCGGCGGCGTACCGGTTTTCAGGCGCCCCACGCGCAGCGGGAGTTCGCGCAGCCGCGCCGCCAATCTCAGCGACGGGGCGTCGCCCGCCCGGCCGCCCGCGTGGCTTTCCAATCCGACGTGGATCCGGCCGCCGAGGAATGTACCCACGGTCAGCACGACGGCGGCGGCGCGAAACTCGATTCCGCTCTGCGTGACCACGCCCGCGACGCGTTCGCCGGCGAGCAGCAGATCCGCGGCTTCCTGCTGAAACAGCGACAGGTTCGGCTGCGTCTCGAGCAGGCGGCGAACGGCGCGCTTGTACAGCTGGCGGTCGGCCTGAGCACGGGTGGCTCGCACCGCGGGTCCCTTGCTCGCGTTGAGCGTGCGGAATTGAATCCCGGCCTGATCGGCGGCGGCGGCCATCGCACCGCCCAAGGCATCGATTTCCTTGACGAGGTGGCCCTTGCCGATGCCGCCGATCGCCGGATTGCAGCTCATCTGGCCCAGAGTCTCGATATTGTGCGTGAGCAGCAGCGTCTTCCGTCCCATGCGAGCGGCGGCCAGCGCGGCCTCGGTGCCCGCGTGGCCTCCGCCGATCACGATGACGTCGAATGTTTCGCTGAAACGCATCAGGCTGATTCCACGGACACCGGAATGCCGGCAAATTGATTGCGCCACGCTTTGGGACCCGTCTCGTGAACCGAAACCCCGTCGGAACTCACGGCGACCGTCACCGGCATGTCGCGCACCTCGAATTCATAGACGGCCTCCATGCCGAGCTCCGGAAAAGCGACGACCCGGCTCGCACGAATGGCATTCGACACCAGGAACGCGGCGCCGCCCACCGCGATCAAATAGGCCGAAGCGTGCTTGGCGATCGACGCCACGGTTTCCGGTCCGCGTTCGGCCTTGCCCACCATGGCCAGCAGTCCGGATTTTCCGAGCATGGTGTCCGTGAATCGATCCATGCGGTTCGCGGTGGTGGGACCCGCGGGACCGACGACTTCCGCGCCGACCGGGTCCACGGGGCCGACGTAATAGATCACCCGCCCCGTAAAGTCGAGGCCGTCCGGCAGCGGCTCGCCGGCTTCCAGCAGCGCGCAGATGCGCTTGTGGGCGGCATCGCGGCCGGTGAGAAGCTTGCCTGACAACAGCAACCGCTCCCCGGGCTTCCACGATTGGATTTCCGCCCGCGTCAGCCCGTCGAGCGAGACGCGCCGGGCGCTCGAATCCGCGGTCCAGCGCACTTTCGGCCAGCGATCGAGATCAGGCGGCTCGAGCACGGCCGGACCCGACCCGTCCAGGGTAAAGTGGATGTGGCGCGTGGCGGCGCAGTTCGGGATCACCGCGACCGGCAACGAAGCCGCGTGCGTCGGATAGTCGAGCACCTTGACGTCGAGCACGGTGGTCAGGCCCCCAAGACCCTGCGCGCCGATGCCGAGCGCATTGACCCGCTGATAAATCTCGAGGCGCAGTTCCTCGAGCGGAGACTTGGCGCCGCGGGCGATCAGCTCGCCGATGTCGATGGGGTCCATCAGCGACTTCTTCGCGAGCAGCATGGCCTTCTCGGCGCTTCCGCCGATGCCCACGCCGAGCATGCCGGGGGGGCACCATCCGGCGCCCATCTCCGGCACCATCTCCACCACCCAGTCAGCCACGCTGTCCGACGGATTCAGCATGGCGAACAGCGATTTGTTCTCCGAGCCGCCGCCCTTCGCGGCGACCGTGATCTCGAGCGTGTCGCCCGGCGCGAATTCCGCGTGGATCACCGCCGGCGTGTTGTCGCGGGTGTTGCCGCGCTTGAACGCCGGATCGGAAACGATCGACGCCCGCAGCTTGTTGTCGGGATTCAGATAGGCTCGCCGCACGCCTTCGTTGATCATGGATTCGAGGTCGCGTTTCGCATTCCAGGTGACTCCCATGCCGACCTTGACGAAGACCACCACGATGCCGGTGTCCTGGCAGATCGGACGGTGCCCTTCGGCACACATGCGTGAATTGGTCAGGATCTGGGCAATCGCATCGCGCGCCGCGGGGCTTTTTTCCATCTCGTAGGCGCGGCCCATGGCCTGGATGAAATCCGGCGTGTGGTAGTAGGAAATGTATTGCAGCGCGTCGGCAACGCTCGCAACGACATCCTCTTCACGAATCACGGACATGGGCGAATCACTGGCATGATGCGGACTTTCCCGGCGGCTGAAGCAAGCTTTAAAGAAGAACTGGGCCGCAAATCTACCAAGTCGGGGGCTTGCGTGGGTAGCGAATCGTTACACTACACCAAGAACCGGAGTTTATTGAATGCGGATGGTATGGACGGCCCTTCTGTGCGGCGCCTTGGGTTTGAGCGGCCGCGTACCGGCCGCCGCTGCCGACAACCCGCCGTCATCCTGGAGTCCGCCGCCGGGTATCTCGTCCGCAGCGGACACGCCACCCACGCCCAGGATGTCGTCCTTGCGGGAATGCCACCTCGAACATCCGCTGCGCATCGCGGTCGTGGCCGCCCGCTGCGGCACGCTCGCGGTGCCGGAGGATCCCACACACCCCGGCGGCGCAGCCATCGATCTTTCGGTCGCGGTCGTGCCTGCGCTCAATCGACGCGCCGCCGCACCGCCTCTGTTCCTGCTGGCGGGGGGACCGGGCCAGGCGGCCGCGGACCTGTACGCGAGCAATGCCGGCGCATTCGCGCGCGTGAACCGCAATCACGACATCGTGCTCGTGGACCAGCGCGGCACGGGGCGCTCGGCGCCGCTCAAGTGCGCCTACCCCGACGACTGGGAAAGCGCCCCGGACGACATGCTCATGCTGCGCCGGGCGACGCTCGCCTGCCTCGGAAAGTTCGGCGATCGGGTGCGCTTTTATACCACCGGCGCGGCCGTCGGCGACCTCGATCAGGTGCGCGCGGCGCTCGGCTATGCGGCGATCGACCTATATGGCTCGTCGTATGGTACGCGCGTGGCGCAACTGTACATGCGGCGCTATCCGCGCAGGGTGCATGCGGTCATTCTGGACGGGGTTACCTATCCGGAACAGGCGATCGGACCGGACACGCCGTCCGACGGCGAACGCGCGCTCTACCTCATCGTAGCCCGCTGCGAGAATGAGCCCGAGTGCGCCGCAGCCTATCCCGCTTTGCGTCAGGAATTGGACGGACTGCGGCACCGTTTCGGACCGGGGAAGGAAGCCCTCACGGTCGCCGATCCCGGCAGCGGCCAGCCGCTGCGGGTCGAGTTCAGCCGCGGGATGTTGAACGCCGCCCTGCGCTTTCTGTCCTACAGCGCCACCGAGGCCTCGCTGCTGCCCACTCTCCTGCACCAGGGAGCCGGCGGAAACCTCGCGCCGCTGGCGGCGCAGGCCATCATGATGGGCCGCCAAGTCGGGGACCAGCTCGCGAGCGGCATGCAGAACAGCGTCATCTGCACCGAGGACGAGCCGCTATTCACGGCTTCGAGCATCGACCGGCGGCGCGTCGCGCAGACCTATCAGGGCAGCGATCAGCTGGATGCACTCGCGGAAATCTGCACGCACTGGCCGCGGGGTCGCATGGATCCGGACCTGCACGCTCCATTGCACAGCGACATACCGACGCTGCTGTTGTCGGGCGATGCGGATCCGGTGACGCCGCCGGCTGACGCAGCCCGCGCCGCCCGCGGGCTCACGCACCACCGAACCCTGGTGGTGCCCGGCGAGGGGCACGGTCAGCTCGCGACCGGCTGCATGCCAAAGTTGATGGCGCGATTCCTGGAAGATGCCGCGCCCGAGACCTTGGACGCCGGCTGTCTCGCCAGCCATCGGCCGCCGCCGTTCTTCGTCGGGTCGACCGGACCCGCCCCATGATCGAAGCCGCCGCGCTGTCGAAGCGATTCGGTACGGTGGATGCCGTCAGCGACGTGTCCTTTGCGGCGCGCAACGGCGAGATCACCGGATTGCTGGGACCCAACGGGGCCGGCAAATCGACCTGCCTGCGCATGCTGTACGGGGTGCTGACGCCCAGCGGCGGATGCGCCCGCGTCGACGGACTGGACGTCCGGGGGGAGACCTCCGCGGCGCGCGCCCACTTGGGTGTGCTGCCGCATGCGGCCGGCCTGTACAACAATCTGACGGCGCGCGAGAACATCGATTATTTTGGATCGCTGCATGGCATGGGGCGCGAGCGGTTGGAGCGGCGCGCGGCGGAACTTGCGCGGGCTTTGGGCATGGAAGGTTTCATGGAGCGGCGCGTCAAGGGATTCTCGCAAGGCCAGCGGACCAAGGTGGCGCTGGCGCGGGCGCTGGTGCACGATCCGGGCAATCTCATTCTCGATGAGCCCACCAACGGCCTCGACGTGATGGCCATCCGCAGCCTTCGCGACATGCTGCGTGCCTTGAAGGCCGAGGGCCGCTGCATTTTGTTTTCCTCGCACGTCATGCAGGAAGTGGCCGCGCTCTGCGACCGCGTGGTCATCATCGGCCACGGCCGCGTTCTGGCTCAAGGTACGCCGGATTCCATCCGCGAACGGAGCGGCACGCAGTCGCTCGAAGAGGCGTTTCTGCAGATACTCGGCGGAGTCGAGGGCATGGCCTGATGAGCGCGTTGCTGGCGGTTTTCATGAAGGAGTTCTTGGAAAACCTGCGCGATCGCCGCACGTTGCTGTCGGCGCTCCTGTTCGGGCCGCTGTTCGGGCCGATATTGTTCGGAGCCATGGTGACGAGGATGCTCGATCAAAGCGTGGCCGAACCGGACGAGCCGCTGCGGCTCACGGTTTCAGGCCGCGAACACGCTCCCGGCCTCATCCGTTACCTCGAATCGGAGCGTGCGCAGCTCAAGTTCGAATCCTTTTCGGAACGCGCCGCGCGCGATGCGGTCCGCAGCGGCGCGGCGCAGGTGATTCTGATCGTGCCGGAGGAATACGGGCCCAGGTTCACGGCCGGGCTGCCCGCGCCCGTCCTGCTGTTCGCCGACAGCGCGGATTCGCAAACCAGGAAAAGTGCGGAACGGGCGCGTCATCTGCTGGCCGGCTACGGCAGCGGCGTTGCGCAGCTGCGCCTGCAGGTTCGGGGAGTGAGTCCGCTCTTGACCGTGCCGGTGGCGGTCAATGACGTCGACGTGGCCACACCGACCGGCCGGGCCGTGGGAGTCCTCGGGTTCGTGACTTACTTCATCTTGTTTTCCGTCTTGATGGGCGGACTGTACCTCGCAATCGACTCGACCGCCGGCGAGCGCGAGCGCGGCTCGCTGGAAGCGCTGCTCAGTCTGCCGGTGGCCCGCGGCATCCTGGTCGGCGGCAAGATCCTGGCCACCTGCGCCTACATGTGCGCCTCGCTCGCCATCAATCTCACGGCCTTCGTCGTCGTGTTTCGCTTCGTCCCGCTCGAGCGTCTCGGCATGAGCGGAAATCTTGGGGCAGGCACCGCGGCGGCGTTCTTCGCCATCTGTTTGCCCTTCGTGCCGCTCGGAGCGGCGTTGATGACCTTCGTCGCATCGTTCACCCGCAGCTACCGCGAGGCGCAGACCTATCTGACCACGCTTCTGCTGGTGCCCACCTTGCCCATCGCATTCGCCAGCATTTATTCCTTGAAGACGAAGAGTTCGCTGATGCTCATCCCATCCTTGAGCCAGCACCTCTTGATGACCAGCGTGCTCAAGGCCGAGCCCATCGCGCTCATCGACGCGCTCGTGTCGGCCGGGTCGTCGTTGGCTCTCGCGCTGATCTTGATTCTGGTGACCACCCGGCACTGGCGGCGCGAGACCATGCTGGCTTAGGCGCTAACCGCTTGCGCATCCGTCTGCCGGCGATTTTCAGGGTTGTCCGTATGGCGAATTCGCCGTCATTTAGGTATAAAGCGCGACGGGGTCACGTTTTGATGTCGGAAGTCACGAATTGAGGCGGGGGCTGGCATGACGAAATCGGTGCAAACGGGCACTAATATCTTCGGCTTTCTTGGCACCCTGGTCCTGTCGTCGGCCACGATGCTTTGGTTGTTGTGGCATTTTCCGGTCGGCACCGGCATTGCGACGGTGATCATCCTGTCGATATTCGGTGTGTCGGCGCGGCTCGCCCGATCGATCGAAAACGATGGGTTGGCCGACTTGGAACGCGGCAACCAGCGGGTTTGAAACCTGACTTGAGCTAGCGTGGCCGGGAACGGCCGTCCCCCCGCTTCAACCTGCCCTGACTCATCTTTGCGGCGCGCGCCCGTGCGCTACTTTCCGATACAAAAACTGCCGAAGATCTCGCCGAGCAAGTCCTCGCTGGTGAAGTCACCCGTGATTTCGCTCAAATTGCGCTGCGCGAGCCGCAGGTCCTCGGCAAAGAGCTCGATGGCGTTCGCCTGGCGCAAGGCATCGGCTGCGCTCTCTACCGACTGTCGGGCGCGGTGCAGCGCATCCAAGTGCCGGCGGCGTGCCGACAGGGCACCGGAATCACCGTCTCGATAGCCGGCGCTTGCCTTTACGTGGTCGCGCAGCAACGGGATGCCGGCTCCCGTTTGTGCGCTCAGGTAAATGCGCGTGCAGGCCGCGTCCGACTCCACGCGCGGCGCAGTGCCGAGAAGATCGATCTTGTTCATGACGAACACCACCGGGACCGCCGCCGGCAGCATGGGAAGTTCCGCCGCGGGCGAAAGGCTGCCCATGGCCGCGTCCACCACGTAGAGTACGCGATCGGCGCGTTCGATCTCGGACTTGGCGCGGCGGATACCCTCTTCCTCGACCACATCGGCGGCCATCCGCAGCCCCGCGGTATCGATGAGGTTGATGGGAAGGCCATCGAAATGCACCTGCTGTCGCAGCACGTCCCGGGTGGTGCCGGGCAGGCTGGTCACGATGGCGACCTCATCCCCGACCAGTCGATTGAGCAGGCTGGACTTTCCCGCATTGGGCGGGCCCGCGATGACCACGTTCAGCCCTTCTCGGAGCAGCGCGCCCTGACGCGCGGCAGCGGTGATGGAATCGAATCCTGCGAACACCTGCGACAAGCGATCCTGCAATGATTGATTGGAAAGGAAATCGATTTCCTCATCCGGAAAGTCGATGGCCGCTTCCACGTACACGCGCAGCGCCGTGAGCTGCGTCTGAAGTTCGCGAATGCGCGCGGAGAATTCTCCTCGCATCGAACGCACCGCGGCGCGCGCCGCGGCCGTGGTACCGGCATCGATGAGATCGGCGACTGCCTCCGCCTGAGCGAGATCCATCTTGCCGTTCAGGAACGCCCGCTCGCTGAATTCGCCGGGGCGGGCCATTCTGGCCCCCGCCTCGAGCACGCGCTTCAGCACGCGGTCGACGATGAACGCTCCGCCGTGACCTTGAAGCTCCAAGACGTGTTCGCCGGTGAACGAAGCGGGTGCGGGAAAATAGACTGCGATGCCCTCGTCCAGCGCAGTCCCATCCGCATCGAGGAATCGCCGCAGATGCGCCGCGCGCGGGCCGGGTAAGGCACCCAAGAGCGCCACCGCCACTCGCGGAACGTCGGGACCTGAAATTCGAATCACGCCCACCGCACCGCGGCCGGCCGGACTCGCGACGGCGGCAATGGTGTCGAACGGGATCACGGTCGTTGTTTGTTTGCCTCGGCCTGCACCACTTGATTCACCCGCCATTGCTGGACGATCGACAGCACGGTGTTGGTCAACCAATACAGCACCAACCCGGACGGGAACCACGCCATCATGCCGGTCATGATCAGGGGCATGAACTGCATGATCTTGGCTTGCATCGGATCGGGCGGCGCGGGATTCAACTTGAACTGCGCAAACATCGCGGCGCCCATGAACAGGGGCAGCACGAAGAACGGATCCCGCGAGGATAGATCGTTGACCCACAGCATGAAGGGCGCCTGGCGCATTTCGACGCTCTCGAGCAGCACCCAATAGAACGAAATGAAGAATGGAATCTGGACCACCATGGGCAGACAGCCCGCCAACGGGTTGATTTTCTCCTTCTTGTACAACTCCATCATCGCGCGGCCGAGCTTCTCCCGGTCGTCCTTGTAGGATTCCTGAATCTGCTTCATGCGCGGCGCGATGGCGCGCATCTTCGCCATGGAACGGCCGCTCGCCTGGCTCAACGGATAGAACAGCAATTTGATGAGCGCGGTGACGATGATGATGGCCCAGCCCCAATTGCCGACGAGACCGTGGATCCATTTGAGCGTGACGAACAAGGGGTGGGCGAGAACCGTGAGCAGACCATAGTCGGCCGTCAAATCCAGTCGCGGACCGGCGGCCGCCAATTGCGCCTGCAGCTTGGGGCCCACGAACAGTTTCTCGTCGAATCGCGCCTTGCCTCCGGCCGGGATCGCAATCACAGGACCGGTTGCGCTCAGCAGATATTCCTGACCCTGCACCTGCAGCTTGAACTGCGTCGGTTGATCCGCTTCGGGAACGATTGCCGAGACGAAATGGTGCTGCAGAGATGCGATCCAGCCGTTGGTGACGATCTGCGAGAAGTTGCGGTCCGCTTCGTTCTCGACTTTCAAGTCGCGCGCCTTCGTGCCGTCGTAGACCGCGGGCCCCTTGAAAGAGTAGGTCTCGACGTCGAAATAGGAGCGGGAGGCGTGCACCCAATGGCGCAGGAATTGCGAGTAGGCCGCCACGCTGCGCGCAGCGGCGCCGTCGTTTTGCACGTCATAGGTGAGATCGACGGCGTACGAACCGCGCTTGAACGTGAAGGTCTTGACGACGGTGAGTCCGTGGCCATCGGTCCAGCTCAGAGGGACGCGAATTTCTCCTGCGCCCGCAGGCAGTACGTAGCTCTTTTCCGCGGACGTCCAGATCGCCAAATGCGTGGGTGCGGACTCTCCCGGCGCGCCGGTGAGCCCGGTCTGCAGAAGATACAGATCATCGGCGTCGCTGTTCAACAAGCGGACCGGAACGTTGGGCATGTCCTTGTGCAGCGGATACTGCAGCAGGTCGGCGCGCTCGAGCTCGCCGCCTTTCAAGCCCACGGACACATCGAGAACGTCGGTCACGACATGCACCGGGGGACCCGGCGATTGGTCGGTCCCGGCACTTCGCGCTTCGTCACCGACCGGCGTCGGCGCGCCGCTCAACGGTACGGCGGCCGGCGGCGGTGCTGTCGTTGGCGCCGCAGCCGAGGGAGCGGCGGCCGGCGGCACCGATTCGCCCAACCGGCCCGCGGCAGCATTGCCGCCGGCCGCGGTTGACGTTCCCGACGGAGAGCCGGCGACGGACGACGCCGCGGCCGGAGACGCGGGATAGTCTTGCATCCAGGCTTCGTAGTTCAGGAACAGGATCGCGGCGAACGCGGCCCACAGCATGATGCGAATGTTAGGCATTGATCAATCTCTCTAGGCGCTGCGCGCCAACTCAACTGCTTTTTCTAGGCGCTGCGCGCCAACCTTCTCAACTGCTTTTTCTAGGCGCTACGCGCCAACCTTCTCACTGTTGGCCGGCACAGGGTCGTAACCACCTTCCGCAAACGGGTGGCAGCGCAGAATACGGCGAACGGCGAGCCAGCTTCCGCGCAGCACACCATGACGTTCGATTGCCGTGTGGGCATAACAGGAGCAGCTCGGATAGAAGCGGCATCGCGGCCCCAGCATGGGGCTCAAGGCGAGCTGGTATGCCCGAATGATCCACATCAAGAGTTGGCGCATAGATCTACCATCGCTGCGAGATGTTCTTCCAATGTCTTTCCAGGCTGATGCGCAAATCAGCAGGCGCAGCCACGCGCGCCGCGTCCCGTGCCGACACAGTGATGTCGACCGGCGGCAAATCGTGCTGGTTCAAACGGAAGGATTCGCGCGCCAGGCGCTTGATGCGGTTTCGAGCCACGGCGGTGCCGAAGGTGCGGGTCGCTATCGCCAATCCCAAACGCGCATTACTTTCATGATTGGCGAGCGCCGACACACTGAAGTACGCGTCGGTCGACCTTTTGCCGCGCTGCCGGACAGCGCGAAATTCGGCCGGCTGATGCAGACGCTTGCGCGGCTCGAACGTCAGCCTCTTGGTTAAATTGGGGATCGCTAGAAAGTCCTACTCGGGCCTTCAGGGGCAGAGGCGCTTGCGGCCCTTTGCGCGGCGGCGAGCCAGCAATCGTCGGCCGCTCTTGGTGGCCATGCGCGCGCGGAAACCATGGGTTCTGGCACGGTGCAAATTACTGGGGTTAAAAGTACGTTTCATAGCGCAACTTCGGGAAACTTAAGGGTCAAAACCAACCAATCGCAAGATTTGCGAAAGGCGGCAAGGGTACTTAGCAAGCGCGGATGTGTCAATAGACGCACCGGCAACTTGGAGCTAGACTCCCTGCCCTTTCGTTTATTTTGCCCCATTGCCCCATCATAGGAGAGCGCTCTTGCCGGAGTCGCTGTGGAACCGCTG
>Ga0070730_10004313_pt1 | contig 12526 bp, 7 predicted proteins | sample Coa_R1_3_FD_66447 | JGI IMG/M metagenome (GOLD analysis project Ga0070730, IMG submission 66447) | Surface soil microbial communities from Centralia Pennsylvania, which are recovering from an underground coalmine fire - Coalmine... | ecosystem: Environmental > Terrestrial > Soil > Unclassified ... | reverse complement strand
CGGCACTTTCAATACCCTCAACGGGTCGTACCGGGATGAAGCTCTGTCGCTGCCGATGCGACAAAGAAGCAAATTCTCTTTCAATACCCTCAACGGGTCGTACCGGGATGAAGCCCGCGGGGACCTCCTTTCGTATCAGGCGTGATCTGGCGCTTTCAATACCCTCAACGGGTCGTACCGGGATGAAGCCCTGCACCGGCGGCGGCGTCGGTGCAGGCGCCTGCGTCCTTTCAATACCCTCAACGGGTCGTACCGGGATGAAGCTGTTGTTTTTGCTGGCCGCGGCGCGGGCGACGGGCTGGACTTTCAATACCCTCAACGGGTCGTACCGGGATGAAGCCAACTTTTACCAGGATCGGCCACCATTTTTCAAAAATCTTTCAATACCCTCAACGGGTCGTACCGGGATGAAGCTTGATAAATAATGATGTCACGGCCTTAGGGTCTCCGGTCTTTCAATACCCTCAACGGGTCGTACCGGGATGAAGCCGCCGGTCGGAAACGCCAGGGAAGAGACATCTACCACCTTTTTCCCATTCCAACGGCTCTGCTGCTCATTATAGCGCGTCTTTTTGCTCGTGTCTAGTGGCTGAGCGACCAAAAAAGTGGGGGTGTTTCGCAACTCGTTTTTTGCGTGAAAACCCCGCCGAGTTGCGAAACACGCCCGGCCAGTCCCCGGCAGAGTTTGTCGCTTTTGGGGGACAAAGAGGCCGCCCAAAGCAGGCGGCGATAAGACGGTTTTTCGGCGAGTTGCGAAACACGCCGCGTGAGGGTCTGTTCCAGAGGGAGATGCTGTTTTAGAATAGAAAGAACCATCATCAGTCCAGAGGGCAACAATGGCAGAGCAACACGCGGCAGAACAATCCCCCGTCCGCCAGGCGCGGGCGGCCTATCAGGCGGTCTTTGGGGGAAGCGCAGAGACGCGCGGGCCGCTGACCCTGGCCTGGGCGCCGGGGCGCGTCAATCTGATCGGCGAACACACCGACTATAACGACGGCTGGGTGCTGCCCGTCGCCGTAGATCGCCTGACGGCCCTGGCCGGGCGCGCCCGCAGTGATGGCGCCGTGCGGCTCTTTTCCAGCCATCACCAGGCGACAGCCAGCTTCGCGCTGGAGGGCCTCGCCCCCGACAATGCCGCCCGACGTGGCGTGGCCCTGCCCGGCTGGGCGCGCTATCCGCTCGGCGTGGCGGCAGAGATGCAGGGCGCGGGCTACCCGCTCGTCGGGGCCGACGCCGCCATTGCCGGGGATGTGCCCCTTGGCGCGGGCATGAGTTCCTCCGCTGCTCTGGAGGTTTGCGCCGCCACGTTCTTTGCCGCCCTGGCCGGGCTGAAGCTGGAGCCGCTCCAGATCGCCCGCATCGGCCAACTGGCCGAACATCACGCCATCGGCGTGCGCGTCGGCATTCTGGACCAGGCCGCCTCCTGCCTGGGGCGCGCAGGACAGGCCATCCTGCTGGATTGTCGCAGCCTGGCCTATGACTCTATCCCCTTCAACCTGCCCGATGTCGCGCTCGTCGTCTGCGATAGCGGCGTGCGCCGCGAACTGGCCGCCAGCGCGTATAACGAGCGGCGGCGTCAATGCGAGGAAGCAGCAGACCTGCTGGCGCGGGCGCTGGCAGCCGAAGGCGTCACGCAGCCAGTAACGGCGCTGCGCGATGTCGCGCCCGACGCCTTTGCCCGTCACGAGAGCGAATTGCCGGAGCCGCTGCGCCGCCGCGCCCGGCATGTCATCTCCGAGAACGCCCGCGTGCAGCAAGCGGCAGACGCTTTGCGCGGGGGAGATGCCGTCCGCTTTGGCACGCTGCTCTCTGCCAGCCACGCCAGCCTGCGCGACGACTACGAGGTCAGCAGCCCCGAACTGGACGCCGTCGTCGAGATCGCCAGCCAGACGCCCGGCGTCCTCGGCGCTCGCCTCACCGGCGCGGGCTTTGGTGGCTGCGCGCTGGCTCTGGCCCACAGCGACGCCCTGGATCCGCTGCGCGCAGCCCTGGCGCGCGAGTATCCCGCCCGCACTGGCCGCAGCGCAACCCTCTACGCCTGCGCCGTCGGCAATGGCTCCGGCAGCCTGATACAAGACTGAGCAGAGGCCAGAGGGTCGCCGACCATCCTGGCCTCTGCTCAGACCGGCCTCTGCTTATTTTGCCGGAACCCAGGCAACGTTTGACTGCATGCTGGTAAAGAGCGTTTGCAAGTCTTTCTCTGGCTCATTGCTATCGATGACCACGTTGGTCTTATCCTTCGCCCCCAGGCACAGCAGGGTACTGTTGTCTCCGGCGCCTGGCGTGGGCGTGCCACTGGTGGAGGTGCCGCTGCTCGGCGAACACGCAAACGTAGGCGCCTGCGCGCCGCTCACCGCCGTCTCGGAGATCGCCAGGCTCACGTTGCCGGGCAAGAGATAGCTCACGCCAAAGCTGCTGCCCAGCACCTTGTCATGCACGGTGGCCTCACCCGACACCAGACAGCTTCCCGGCGGCAGCGTCTGCGGCAGATAGGTCGTGAAATCCAGGGCCGTTTTTACCTGCGCCCAATCCGTCAGCATCGTTGCCGGGGACTGACTGGCGTCTTGAAAGACCTCGACAGGCTTCGTACACCAGTGAAGCTGAGTCAGTGGCGTGCCGTTGGTACTGGGCGCGGGCGTCATATCGTTACACGCCGCCAGCGACAGCGACAGCAGCACCAGCGCGCCGGTCATCCAACTCAGCCGAAAGAGCCGACGCTGAGCGCGCAGATGCGCGCGCGATCTGAAGAGCAAAATGCGATTATTCTGAATAACCATCCAACCATCCTTGCGTCCGACAAAATGATTCTGGAATAGAAACGAACGAGCCAGCGGATTCGCTTCAGCGTGGCTCATCCTCATTCGTCGGCTTCCAGCGAAAGCGTGCCTCTGATGCAGGAGGAAGCGCCAGCCGATCATTCGCCCGCTGATCCTTAACCATCCCCGCCGCCCTCGGCGAAGGCGCACGCAGCGATTGCGGCGCTTGCGAGGCGCCGCCTGGCCTGCTGCGAAACTGTCTCAAGGCGGGGCGCTGCGTCGGCTTGGGCGGGCGTTTGCTGAGAACAGGCCGACGCTTGCCCCCGCTCATCAGCGTGCCGCCGATGATCGCCAGCAGCCCGGCCAGCAAGGCCGCTCCCGGTGCGCTCGTCGCCAGAATAGCCCCAGGATTGCACGGATTGGGCGCTCCCTGGCAGAGATACTCGCTGCTCAACTGGTAGAGTCGGGCCAGCCATTCAGGAATCCGATTATACCCCAGGATGACAAAGCAGAGGAAGAGGACCGCCACGCCCAGCGTCCACCCGGTGAACGTCCGCCCGCCTTGTGGGCGCCCCAGCTCGCGCAGGGCCAGCGCCACTGCCAGTGTAATGATCACCAGAAGCGCTATCCCCAGCCCGATCAGCCCCTGTGGTGTCAGCGTCAGCAGGCTCAGGAACCATGTGGGAAACGCAAAGCTGCTGGCCCCGCCAGATGGGATCGGAAACGCCTGGGTATAGACCTCATCATAGGTCGGCGCAGCATCGCTCGAACCCACCGTGAACAGCAGCGCGGAGCCATCCTGTGCCCAGTCGAGTTGCTCGACACTGGCAATATCCCTATTGGGGACCACCTTGCTCAAGCGCGCCTTCGGCCAATCCCAGAGCGCCAAACCCTGGCGCGAGACGCTGGCGGCGGCCAGGATGGCGCCATCGACGGACCAGGCCAGCGTCGGTCCATTCACAAACATCGAAGACAGCCCGCCCCAGCGGAGGCTCTGCGCGTCAAAGACTTGCAACTGGGCATTCTCACCAGCTTTGATGGGGCCAACGACGCCTGCTGCCAGCCAGCGCCCATCGGGCGACCAGGCCAGCGCCGCGCCAGAGCCGGTGTCAATTAGATTGGGGCCAGAGAGCGGAGTCTGCCCCCCGGCAGGAAGCAAAAAGAGCCTATCTTCAGCGCCGCTTTCATAGCCGGTCAGCGCGGCAAGCATCTGTCCATCCGGCGACCAAAACAGCGAAGGAGCGGCTAACGTATCGAGGCTTTTGAGCGACTGGCCTGGCAAAAGCAGCCGCGATTCAATCGTCGGAGGTTCCTGCTTCGCGCCCAGGCGCAGCACCTCCAGCACTACCCCATTGGACGCCGCCAGCGAGAGCGCCAGACGCGCGCCATCGGGCGACCAGGCCAGCGCCGTCACTGGGCAGGCGCTAATACCCTTCCCGGTCAGCATGGCAAACGGAATGCCGTCCAGCAAGACCTGCTCGGCCTCTTCCCCAGTATCAGGCAGGCTGGTATCAGTGGCAACCACCGAACACGTTCCACCTGCGCCGGAAAGATTCTGGCGCAGCCCGGCCAATGTCTGGCTGTCCGGCGACCAGGCCAGCGGCGCGCTTTCATCCAGCATTGCCTCTGGCTGCTCTTGCACATTATCCAGTGATTGCAATAAAACAGCGCCAGCCTTCTTAGCAACCAGTCCACAGGCAAAAGCGTGATCATCCGGCGCCAGCGCCACCTGATTGCAGACCAATCCATTGCCCAGCGGCGTAAAGCTCTGATCCGTGGCCGATGGATTGCCCACCGCCACATTCGCCCCATCCCACAACAGCAGGCGCGCGTGTGAGACCTGGCTGTTGGGCGGCAGCCACCAGAAATGCAGCGCTCCCTGCCCGTCCTGAGCAACAGTGCGATGTAGGCCAGGGCCATCCAGGGGCAAACGCACCGGCGTGCCGCACGCCCCCAGCGCCACCGCCAGCGCCAGCAGCCCCCCACCCAGACCGACGGCCCGCCGCGCAAGACGCCAGGCAGTCCGGCGGGAATCTTGCAAAGAAGAAAGAGAAGCACCCATTGTACGCATCCATGCTGGACTAAGCGCCCGTAGACTCCGCATGTCTGTACTCTCCGGTAGCATCAGGGTATCACTACCCACGCCCCAGACGTTCGTCCGGTCGGATACTCAGCCAGCTTCAATCGTCAGTATTTTACTGCTTCTTGGGTAATCGAGCAAGAGGCATTGCAGAGTACAGTTGCACGCAAATGCTGTGCCAATTGTGCCCACTCTGCCCACTCTGCCTGGCCCACCCCGCCGAATTGCTGCCCCGGAGTGCAGCAGGAACGGCTCGCCGTGATTCCAGAAAAAGCGCTTGAGCGGTCGGGAGTTCTCGTATGCAGCCACTCGCCAGGATGGGGCGGGGAGTCTGCGCCAGCATAGCGCACAAGAGCGCGCCCTGTGGGTGGCCGGGCTGTTCGCTCCCTGCCAATGGCAGCGCAGATAGCCAGCCCTTCTGTCGCGCGGGGGTGGACCTCTTTCACGATGCACGCGATGCAAGCAGAAGAGGTAGGTGCAATCCCAGGAACTTTAGAACCTTCGGGAACTTTTTTAATGGTGTAACTGCGCGCTATGCCCGCGTCTTCATGCGCTGCCAGGCCATGCGCACCGCCGAGCCGTAGATGCGCGGATGCTGGCTCAGCAGCGTGCGAATCATGCCGAAGAAACCGCTATCCATCCCGATAATCGGCGTCTCCAGCAGCGTCCGTTGTAGCGCCTGATACCCCTCTGGCGTGCCAAACAGGCCATAGAAGGCAGCGATGTCGGCGTTGGAGCCAAGGCTGTTCAGCGCCCAGCGCAGCCAATCCTCGATCTGAAGGTAATGCCCCAGCCGCCCGGCCTGCGGCAAATCGCGCAGATAGCCCTTCACTGCGCCCGGCACGCCGTTCAAGATTTCATTTGCCACTGCCTGCGCAGCCAGCTTTCCGCTGATCAGCGCCGGATAGATGCCCCCGCCCGTCGCCGCGCCGCACAGCCCGGCGGCGTCGCCCAGCAGCAGCGCCCGCCCCTTCGCGTCATCTCGATAGACGCGCCGCAGGCGCCCACCCACCGGAATCGTCCCGGCCTTGCGCTTCACCACCTGCATCTGGCTCATATCCACCACCTCGCCAAAGCGCTTTTGCGCCGCCCGCAGCGATTCTGTCGGGTTGAACTTACGCAGGTTCCCGGCCACGCCCAGCGCGGCCATCGCGCCGTGCGGCGCCAGCCACATGCAGTAGCCGGGAGCCATCTCCTGATCCATAATCAGATAGAACGTCTCCTGATCGACCGGCACGCCCTCCACCAGCCATTCCGCGCCCGCCAGGAACTGCGTATTCTGGTCCAGCCCCACGCGCTCGGCCACCGTCGAGCGCGGCCCATCCGCGCCGATCAGCATGCGCGCCCGCGCCGTCTCGCGGGTCCCCGGCGGCACGACCCCCTTCGCCTCGTGTTCGGGCAGCGCGCCAAACGTCACCTGCATCAGCCCGTCCGCGTCGCGTGTCGCGTCCAGAAACGCCGCGCCGGGCCGAACCATCGCGCCGCGTGCCTGGGCCTCTTCCGCCATCCAGCGCAGCATCCCAGTCACATCGACCATATAGAAGCGATAGGCCGAGGCGCTGATCGCAATCGGCTCCGCCCGTCCCGTAGCGCGCAGTTGAATGCGGCGCACCGAGTTCATCAGATAGCGCGCGGGCACGTCGGTCACATCCAGCACATCGCTAAACAGCACGCCCGTCGTGCGCACCACGCCGCCGATCTCAGCATCCTTCTCTAACACCAGCACGCGCAGCCCACGCGCCGCCGCCACGCTGGCAAAGCTCAGCCCTGCAAAGCTCGCCCCAACGACAATCACATCATAGATCTCGCCCGTCTGGCTGGACGTTTCCGGCATCTGGCAGTTCCCTTTCTCGCTCAGGCTCACATCATCTTTTGGAAGACATTGTACACGAAGCGAGCAAGAGGGAGGAAGCGGGATTATTTTTCTGGCCGCCAGACGGCCTCGACGATGTATTGTTGTGCCCCGATGGCGCCATGCGGCAGCGCGAACGCCCCCGAACCGTCAGCCTGCGCAACATACCATTGTGCTGTCACTGAGCCGTTGGTATCACCTGTATTATCGATCACACCGTGCGACTCCAGGTACAGCAGCCGCGAGCCATCGGGCGACAACCTTGGCTCCAGCTCAACTGTGACCTGACTGTTGACAATCTGCGTCCCCGCGATGATTTGCTGCGCGCCAGAGCCATCGGCCTTGATCCGCCAGATGCCATCCTGATATTCGTAATAGATCGTCTTGCCGTCGCTGCTCCAGGTCGCCTGGCCCAGCTCGTTTGCATAGGGCGAGGCGCCAGACTCGCCGTTGCTGTTCGCCAGAATGCGGACCTGCTTGCCCGCCAGATCGGTGAGTTCCAGTGGCTCGTTATACCCGCCAGACCCTAGAATGAAGTGACCGCCCGGCTGAAAGCTGGCTCCCTCTGGATACCCAGACGTGGTAGCGCCGCTGCTCAGGGACACCAGAGCCGATTCGGAATCCGCATCATTGAACGCGACCAGCATCTTTTGTCCATCAGGCGACCAGTCGAACGTATCAATGCCCATGTGCGCATTGTGGGCCAACCAGATTAAACCCGTCAAGGCATCGACACCACCACCGCATGCGCCAACCGGCCCGGCATCGTAATGCAGGGTGTTGGTCGCGCTGCCGGTGCTGGCATCCACAATGACCAGCGCCCCTTCCGCATCATACCCGGTAGGGCCGTAGTTATCATTTTGGGTAGCCTCGCTGTAGGCGATGGAGCGCCCATCCGGCGACCAGGCCAACGAATCGCTTAGGAGCGACTGGCGAATAGGCTGCTTCCAGAGCAGTGACCCATCCGGCGAGAGCATCAGGAGTTCATACGCGGGAGAAGTATCTGTACTGGTGGTACGGATAATGGCAAGTCGCTTGCCATCGGGCGACCAGGCTAGCCCCGAATAGGAGGTGCTATTGGCCCCAGGAGCAGTTATTGACGCATCGTTGGTCAGTTGCCTGGGCTTGCCCTGGGGCAGCGTCATATCCCAGACATTGCCGTCGCTGCCAATATAGGTCAGTTCTGGCGGCGGGGGCGGCGTCGCATTGTTAGCCCCATGACCTGTAATCTGTTGAAACGCGGTGGCAATCGGGTTGTGCCCAACAGCCACCGCTGCTGCCGTGCCACCAGCAGCGACCACCACAACCGCGATGACAGCGGCAATCACCTTGCCTGCCGCCGTGCCCAGCAGCTTGGAGCCGACGCTGCGCCCGGCGGTTTTGCTCGCCGCCCGCCCGGCCACGCGCCCAACGCTCCCAGCCTGTCCGGGCCAGCCGCCGCCCTGCGGGCCTGCGGGCGCGCCTGGCAGGCTTGGCGTGCCCGCCTGCGGCGCATTGGGCGCGCTGGGGACGTGCATGGGGCCACCCTGCGCCCCGCCTGGAGCCGTTGGCACGCCTGGCGCTCCGCTCTGCGGCCAGGCTGGCGCGCTCGGAATGCCCGGCGCTCCGCTCTGCGGCCAGGCTGGCGCGGATGGCACAGGAGGCGCGCCAGCCTGCGGCCCAGCCGATGCGCTGGGGATGTGCAGCGCGCCACTCTGCGGCCAAGCTGGGGCGCTGGGCACGCCGATGCCTGGGGTGAGCGGCGCCAGGGCAATCGCCCCGGAAAGGTTCCGGCCACAGTTGGCGCAGAAGCGCGCTGTCGCGGGCAGCGGCTGCGCGCAATGGGGGCAGCGCGCAGTGAGCGCTCCGCTGGCGCCTACCGACGCGCTGACGACCTCGCGCGCGCCGCTGGTCGCAGCCTGATCTGCTGACTGACCGAGCGGGTGCGCGCAGCGGGCGCAAAAGCGATCCGTCTCCTGCGCAAATTCGCCGCAGACCGGGCAGCGCAGGTTGAGCGTCTGCCCGCACTGCCTGCAAAAGCGATCATCCGCCAGGAGGGGCTGCCGACACTGTGGGCAGCGCGTGGTCAGCGCTCCACTGGCGCTCGCTGGCGCGGCAGCTTCGCTTGCCGGTTGCAGGCGGCCACAGGCGCGGCAAAAGCGCGCGCCCGGCGGCAGTTCGCTCTGGCAAAAGAGACAGCGGTTCATCGTTTTCCTCCTCTACTGCAATCGATTCTACCCTTCTAGCTGGTACGTTCTCAGGCGACCCTGCCGTTCTGTCTTATTATACACCTTTCTTGTCAGCATGCAAGCCTCGAACTTGCTGCTACACCGCCTGCCAGACATCAGTCGTCGAATCGTTGCTGCCAGAGGCGATCAACTGGCTGTTGGGCGACCACTCCAGCGCGTCGATGTGCCCGCCTTGCTGATAGGTGTAGACCTGCTGGCCTGTGGCCGCGTCCATGATCTGCACGGTCCCATCGGCGCTGCCGGAGGCGATATACTTGCCATCCGGCGACCAGGAGGCATCGCCAACACTGGCAGAGTGCCCTTGATAGGTGTAGAGGATGCTCTGACTGGCGACATCAAATACGTAGACAGCGCTATCGTTGCCCCCAGCGGCTATACGCTGGCTATCGGGCGACCAGGAGAGGCCAAAGAGGAACGTCTGGCTTTGATAGGTGGCAACAGGATTGCCGGTCAGCGCCTCCCAGACCTGCAACGTCCCGTCATAGCCATCCGAGGCGATATACTTGCCATCCGGCGACCAAGCCACTGCAAATACGCCGTTGCTGTGCCCCTGGTAGGTCACAACCGTCTGCCCGCTGGCGACATCCCAGACATGCACGGTCATGCCGGGGCCGCTGCTCGTCGCTTCGTTTCCGCCCGGCTGATCTCCGGCGGCGATATACTTGCCATCTGGCGACCACGCGATCCGGTTCACCCATGACCCTTGAGTAAAGGTAGCGATCTGCGCTCCCGTGTTGGGGTTCCAGATTTGCACCGTCCCATCCGCGCTGCCTGTGGCGATCTTCGTTCCATCGGGCGACCAGGCGACACCCTCCACATACGAGGAGTGGCCGCGATAGACGATGGCGTTGGCGCCAGTGAGCGCGTCCCAGACCTGCACCGTAAAGTCATCGCTGCCGGTGGCAACGCGCTTGCCATCTGGCGACCACGCCAACACGCGAATCTTGTTCGTGTGGCCGTGATAGGTATAGAGCGTGGTTCCTTGGGCCGCAGGCGGCGGAGTCGGCGTTGGGGTAGCGGTGGGCGTCGCTGTCGCCGTCGGCGCGGGCGTCGTGCCTGTCTGAGTAAAGAGGTTTAACGGATGGCCCTTTGTCGCCACCACCACTGCTGTTCCACTGCCTATCACCACTGCCGTCACCACCACCGCCACGATGACCTTCGCCGTTATAGTGCCCAGCAGCTTGGAACCTAACCCTTTCCCTGCCACCTTGCCTGCCGTTTGCAGCACTGGCGCGCCTGGTCCGGCAAATCCGCTGCCTGGTACTCCGGCGGGCGCGTGGGGCACGGTGGGTGCGCCAGCCTGTGGGACAGCGGGCGCGCTGGGCACGGTGGGCGCGCCCGGCCATCCAGCCTGCGGACCGGCAGGCGCGCCAGGAACAGCGGGTATGCCTGCCTGCGGCCAGGCCGGGCTGCTGGGGATGCCCGGCGTTCCCAATCCTGCTTCCGCCAGCGCCCCCGGCGCTGGCATCATGCCATACGAACTGCCGACCGTCTGCGCATCTGGCTGGGCGCTCAAGGGCTGGGCGCAGTTGGGGCAGAAGCGCGCCCAGACCGGCGACTCGTGGCCGCACGTCGGGCAGAGCTGACGCAGCGCGCGCGCGCAGCGCATACAAAAGCGATCTTCCGGCTGCGCGGGCTGCCCGCAATCGGGGCAGCGCCGCCCAACCGCGCCGCTGGCGCTGGCGGGCAGCGGCGTGGTCGGCGGGAGCGTCGATTGGGCGCGGCCACAGACCCGGCAGATGCGCGTGCCGGGATCGATCTCTCCCTGGCAATAGATGCAGCGGTCCATACGTTCTCCTTCCTCAATAATCCAACCTGCTTTTTGACGATACCCACGCCTGAGCGCCATCAGGGAATCAGACTCTCTCCTAAATTAGCTTGCCAGCCAGACCTGGGCAGTGTGATCGACGCTCACCGAGGCAATCTCGCTGCCATCAGGCGACCACGCCAGGTCATTGACGCTGGCGCTGTGGCCGCGATAGGTATAGATTCTGGACCCACTGGCCGCGTTCCAAATCTGCACCGTGTCATCAAAGCCACAGGAGGCGATCTCACTGCCATCGGGCGACCATTTGGCGGCCCAGACCAGGCTCGTGTGCCCGCGATAGGTGAGCAACGTATTCCCGCTAGAGGCATCCCAGACCTGCGCCGTGTTATCGTAAGCCCCTGAAGCGATCTTACTGCCATCGGGGGACCAGGCCACACTATCGACCTGATAGTACGTGGAACTCACATGCCCCTTATAGGTGAGCAGGGTATTGCCACTGGAGGCGTCCCAGACGTTGACCTCGTTGGCGCTGGTCGAAGCGATCTCGCTGCCATCGGGCGACCAGGCTATCGCCAGGCACACGTTTTGCCTGTACGTCAGGAGCGTGCCGCCGCTGCTGGCGTCCCAGACTTCATTGATCGCGTCATAGCCACAGGAAGCGATCTTGCTGCTATCGGGCGACCAGGCGACGCCGCGTACATCACCCGTGTGGCTGCGGTAGGTCACAAGGTTCTGGCCGGTGTTCGCGTCCCAGACCTGCACGGTTTTGTCGGCGCTGCCAGAGGCAATGCGCGTTCCATCGGGCGACCAGGCCAGCGTCCAGACTTTATCGGTATGGCCGCGATACGTGACGAGCAGGCGCCCACTGGAGGCGTCCCAGACCTGCACGGTATCGTCAAAGCTGCTGGTGGCAATGCGTCTGCCGTCGGGCGACCAGGCCACGCCCCATACCTCGTTAGCATGCCCGCGATAGGTGAGCAGAGTGGACCCCAGGCTGAGCGCTGGCGTTGCGGTCGGCGTTGGACTAGGCGGCTGGGTTGGCGGCTGCGTAGGCGGCTGGGTTGGCGTTATCCCTGGCCCTGCCGTCGGTGTGGCTGCCACCGTCGGTCTGGCAGTGGCGCTGGGCGCTCTGGTCGGCTCGGTGTTGCTCGTTGGGCTGCTGACTGCCGCGCTTGAGGATGAGGGCGATGAATGCGAGCGCGCGGCCAGCGCCACCAGCCCGGCTGTGCCCGCGACCAGCGCGGCCACCAGGATGGCCGTCACCACTTTTCCGGTCACGCTGCCCAAAAAACTGGGACGTGGGCCGGGCGGGCTGCCTGGACCAATCGGCGGTTGGGGCGACGCTCCCAATGGGCCTGATCCGCCTGGAAACTCCAGCGGCGAGACGGGCGGAGTGGGATAGCCCGGCTGCGCCCAGGCTGGGACCGTTGGGCTGCCTGGCGTCCCCATCGGCGGCCACGCGCCCGCGCCGGGCGCAGTGGGCGTCTGCGAACCAGCCCCTGGGATGGGTGTGGTTGGCCCCACAACCAGCGTCTCGGCAGTGGGGGTCGAGGGCGATGACACAAAGCCCATCGGCGCGCTGCCAATCGTCTGCTCTGTGAGCGATGTCACCGGCTGGGCGCAGCCAGGGCAGAAGCGCGCTCCCGGCGGCAGTTCCTCACCGCAGTATTGGCAGCGTTCGCTGATCGGCTGAGCGCAGCCAGGGCAGAAACGCGCGCGCGCGGGCAGTTCCGCGCCACAATGCGGACATCGCCGCGCAGGCGCTCCATCGGCGTTTGTTGACAGGAGATCTCTCATCTGAGGTCCGCTGGCGTCTGCTGGCTGTGTGGTACTCAATCCCTC
>Ga0070730_10004310_pt1 | contig 12532 bp, 8 predicted proteins | sample Coa_R1_3_FD_66447 | JGI IMG/M metagenome (GOLD analysis project Ga0070730, IMG submission 66447) | Surface soil microbial communities from Centralia Pennsylvania, which are recovering from an underground coalmine fire - Coalmine... | ecosystem: Environmental > Terrestrial > Soil > Unclassified ... | reverse complement strand
GAGCAGAGATGGACCGCGTGTTAGCTGGTAATGATGTTGCTGGGCCGGTCTGGCTGGCGTTCCGGCACACGGTCACGACATACGGAATTCCGCCGCGCTACCTGCACGATTTGATTTCGGGCGCGGAAATGGATTTGACCGTCGCGTCCTATGAGACATTCGACGAGTTGAGGGAATATTGCTATCGTGTCGCCGGGACGGTTGGGCTTTGCTGCCTGCACGTTTTCGGTTTTTCCGAGCCGCGCGCGCCCGAGTTGGCGGAAAAGCTCGGCATCGCGTTCCAACTTACGAATATCCTGCGGGATATCGCGCGCGATTTTGCGATGGGGCGCGTTTATTTGCCAAGTGAGGATTTCCGAAAGTTCCATTGCGATGCGCGGGAGCTTGCTCACGGGAAAATGAGCCCCGAAGCCACATCATTGATGCGTTTCGAGGCGGAGCGTGCGTGGCAGTTCTATCGAGAAGGCTGGCAACTGCTGGATCTGGTGAGCGAAGATAGTCGAGCGGCGCTTTGGGCGATGGCGCGAATTTACTCCGGCATTCTCGAAAAAATCGACGCGCGGAACGTCGCTGCGAAATCCGGGCGGTCCGCGCGATTATCGACGCGAGAGAAATTATGGATTCTGGCGCGCGCGCGGATGGGATGGCTTGGGGAAACGGATGCCCTGCGAAACCGTGATCGTGATTGGCGGCGGACTGGCGGGCCTGTCGGCGGCCACAGCACTCGCTGACGCGGGAGTGCGCGTGCAGTTGCTCGAAAAACGCCCGTATCTTGGCGGGCGAGCGACTTCATACGCGCTTCCCGACGGCAGCCACATCGACAATTGCCAGCACGTCACGCTGGGATGCTGCACGAACCTGGCTGATTTTTACCGGCGCGTGGGCGCGGAATCGAAAATCCGGCACTACGACCGTTTGTTTTTTGCCGACAAGACCGGACGCGTGAGTTCGATTTATTCGTCACTGCTGCCTGCGCCATTTCATATGGGAATCTCCTTTTTGCGATTCAGCGCTCTGGCGTATCGGGATAAACGGGCGATTACGGAAGGCATGTTGCGTATTGCGCGCGCGGGGGGCAAACCAGCGGACAGCGACGGCGCAACGATGCTCGAATGGCTGCGCCGCAATGGGCAGACCGAGGTGGCCATCGCGCGATTCTGGCGCGTGGTGCTGGTGAGTGCGCTGAACGAGGAATTGGACCGTACGGATGCGCGCTATGGCATCGATGTTTTCTGGAAGGCGTTTCTCGCAAACCGTCATGGATATGTGGTCGGTATTCCGTCCGTGCCGTTGGGAGAATTATATTCGGGCTGCCGCCAGGCGGTTGAGAGCCGCGGCGGAGAAGTGCGGACGCGGGCGACGGTTCGCGGCATTCAATTTGCCGACGGCGCATTTCGTTCGCTCTTGCTGGATGACGGCACGGAAATGCGCGCGGACGCCTGCATCGCTGCCGTGCCGCACGACGTACTTTTAGAGATTTTGCCGGAAGAGATGCGGGAGCGGCAGGCTTTTGCGACCTTGCGCAAGCTGCGGACGTCGCCAATTACAGGCGTGCATCTCTGGTACGACCGAAAGGTGCTCGACAAACCGTTCCTGACGTTGCTCGATCACACCGTGCAGTGGATTTTCAACAAGTCTTTCAACATGTCATTGACCAACGGCACGCAGGAAAGCGCTGGAAGTGAGTCGGGGCAATATTTACAGCTGGTAATCAGCGCGTCGTATGAGCTGGTTGCGAGGACGCGACAAGAAATCATTGACCTGTGCGTGAAGGAAGTGCAGGAGGTCTTGCCGTTGGCGCGCGCGGCGCAATTACGAAAGGCTACGGTGGTGAAAGAAGTGCATGCAACGTTTTCGCCCCAAGTAGGTTCCGATGCATGGCGTCCGCCGCAAGAAATTGGCATTCCGGGTTTTTTTGTGGCAGGGGACTGGACGCGGACGGGATGGCCAGCGACGATGGAGGGCGCGGTACGCAGCGGGTATCTTGCCGCCGAGATACTGCTGAATCTTGCAGGAACGCCGAGGAAGTTTACTGTTGCGGACCTGCCCGTAGAAGGGTTTTGCCAACGGTGGGCAAAGGAGTAGAATCGCGGTAGCGTTTCCTGGGCAGCCGCCGAAGTAATCCCTGAGATTGTTTCACGAAGGATACGCGTCTACCGCGAAATGTCGGAAAATATTCGTGCTGCTTGCCCGAAGTGTTTTGACCTAAAGCAAATTTTTGCTACGCGCAACCCACGAACGGTTCGAGCCAATGCAACCCTGAATTTCCATCGCGGTTTGGAAATGTGCTGTTGGCGAGACCTTTCGGAGTAATATAAGGCATCCCCGGAGGAAATCTATGGAGCGGAAGTATAAGCATAAGGGGTATAGCGACCGGGATCGCGACGAAAAGAAACGCGATCGTCCGTCCGCTGAGCCGCGTCCCCGGCAGGAGCAAATGGGCCCGCGTACTCCGCGGATGGTGGGAACGGTGATGCGCGCGCGATGTTCGAACTGCGGGACGATTTTAGCGCCAGGATTCGATCAGAACGGCCAATGCCCGAAGTGCCAACTCGACATGCACTCCTGCAAGCAATGCGTTCACTTCGATACGGGGGCGCAGTTCGAATGCACGCAACCCATTCCGGAACGTATTCCGCGCAAAGACCTGAAGAACGAATGCACGTTCTTTGAATTTCGCATGACGGTGGAGAAGGACACTTCTCCGGTGAACTATTCGACAAGTTCGACACCAGCGCCTGCGGCCAACTCACGCCCGGACAATGCCCGCAAGGCCTTCGAAGACCTCTTCAAGAAGTAAGAATCCAAAACTGCCATTGCGAGTCTATATTGTGGGACGAAGCCGGCTGCCGGCTTGATGGTGCGGGTTCGCCAAGTCGCGCCGCGAATCGGGGCGAAAATCGGGGAATAAAAGCGATGATGAATGCAGGCATTAATCGGGAAAGTATCTCAGCAATGGAGCGGGTGATCCGGCCGTACATACGCCGGACGCCGATCATCGAGGTCGAGGGATCCGAGTTTGGCTTGAAGTGCACAAGCGTAATCTTCAAGTTGGAACTGTTTCAGCATGCAGGGTCGTTCAAGGCGCGTGGGGCGTTTGCGAATTTACTGACTCGCGATGTGCCTGCCGCGGGTGTTGTCGCGGCGTCGGGTGGAAACCATGGAGCTGCGGTCGCGTATGCGGCAAAGAAACTCGGGAAGCCGGCGAAGATTTTTGTGCCGAGCGTTGCGTCAGCGGAAAAGATCGAGCGGATTCGGAGTTACGGCGCGGAGTTGGTGATTGCGGGCGAGCGGTACGCGGATGCACTCGCGGCGAGTGAGACATGGGCGAAACAGTCCGGGGCGTTGACGGTCCACGCCTACGATCAGATCGAGACGCTTTTGGGGCAGGGAACGACGGGATTGGAATTTGAAGAGCAGGATCCCGAGCTCGATTCGTTGCTGGTCGCTGTCGGTGGGGGCGGGCTGATTGGGGGAGTCGCATCGTGGTACTCGAATCGGATTCGAATCGTGGGAGTGGAACCTGAGGCGGCGCCTACTTTGACGAAAGCGCTCGAAGCCGGCAAGCCGGTCGATAGTCCAGCAGGGGGAGTTGCAGCCGATTCGCTGGCTCCCAAACGCGTCGGAGAGATGATGTTTCCAATCGCGCAAAGCGCGGTCGAGCGCGTGGTTTTGGTTTCGGACGAGTCAATCCTGCAAGCGCAGGATTTGCTCTGGAAAACGTTGCGTATTGTTGCAGAGCCGGGCGGCGCGGCGGCTTTTGCAGCGCTCTTGTCGCATCGCTATCAGCCGGCGACCAAAGAACGTGTAGGTGTGCTGGTGTGCGGAGGGAATACGTCGGCGGTTGATTTCGGCGGCGCTCATGCTAAAACGCCGTCGCGCGGCCAGGTCCGAACTTAGCGTGGCTCGACAGGGAAAAGCGTTGGCTCAAGGGCAGGCTCGCTGGCAATTTTCTCGAGTTCCGCGTAGTGATGGCGCAACGGTTCCGGGACTTTGACTTTGTCGTTGTTCAACAGATGAATCAGATCCAGCGCGTTGACGACGCCCTTGCCCTGATAGTGATTGTTGGTGATGACAAAAGTGGAATCCGCGTGTGTGGCAATTTTCTTGATGCGTTCCGCCCAAGGCTTCAGCTCTTCCTCCGTGTAAAGATAATTGTAGCGCTCACGCGTGGGAATCGCTGGATCATCGGTGAACCAAGTATCGTAGCGGCGGCCGTGCAATCGTACGTAGCCCACGGCGGACGTGACGCGTTCACTGGGCACGACGGAACGGCCGATCACGGGTTGGTCAATGTTGCAGAACCCGACGCCGAGTTCCTGAAGCAAGGTGTCCACTTTTCGCCCATTCCACGACGAATGCCGCACTTCCACTACGAGTGGATAGTCGTGAAATCGTTTCGTAAGGCGTTTCAGGTAGGCAAGCGTCTCTGGCGTGCTGTGAAACGAAAAAGGGAACTGAACGAGTATCGCGCCGAGACGTCCCGCATCTCGAAGAACGTCAAACCCCGAGCGGACGCTTTGCTCATCATCGAGGGTTGCATTTTCTTCGTGCGTGAATTTTTGCCACAGCTTTGCAGTGAAGAGAAACCGGGGATTGAACGCTATTTGCTCGATCCAGCCTCGCACCAATTGCGGACGAAGCGGTTGGTAGAAAGACGTGTTGATTTCGATCGTGTCGAAATACTGCGCGAGGTATGCCGGTTCATGAAAGCCGCGGGGCTTGGGGCTCGGATAGACGATGCCTTGCCAGTCCGCGTATGACCAACCGGCTGGGCCGATTCTGATCTGCTTCTCAGGTTTCGATTTCACACTCTTTGCTTTCAACGGCCAATTTCCCGCGCACGGTCCAGCCTAAGCGGGGCTGTGAAAAGTGTCAATCGAACGGATTGCGCCGCGCCGGACGCGCTGCTATTCTGTAGTTGTTGGCTACGTCATGAGCAAACCTAGCGGTTTCCCTTCCACGTTCTCCAGTCGAGGAGATGTCGGTGAAAACCTCATTCAGTTATAAGCAGCCGGAATTGCGCGAACAAACAGAGAAGGAAGTGCAGTCGAACCTGAAGAAGCTGGAGCGTTTTGTGAAACGATTTGCTCCTGATCTTGTGCAACTGCACGGAGCGTTCGCGCACATACCGCACAAGAAAAGTTTTTCGCTGTCGTTGAATTTGTCTCTTCCGACGGGCACGTTGCACGCGACGGGGGAGGCCGACGACGTTCAAGGCAGCATTCGCGCGGCCTTTGCGGAAGTGATTTCGCAACTCAAAAAACACATGGCCAAGTTGCGCAAGGACCATGAATGGAAGCGCAAGCGCGAACGTCGCGCACCTTCACTGGACGAAAGCCCGGCATCCTGAATCGAGTTGCAGACTGACTTTTTAAGACGGAGACGCCGGAGAGCAGCGAGGTTTCTGCGTTTCTCGTTGTGATAAGCCTGCGAGTACCTGATGTTCTGCGCGGCGTTCATCTGCGGGAGCGGTTGCGTCCTCCAGGAGATGAAACAGCATCCTCAGCCGAAGCCGGTGGTTCCTCCATTCCCGGTTTACTAAAAGGAGGCTCATTAGGAGCTTGTCGAAAAACTCGCTGCGAGGCTTCTGGGAGTTCAAACCCTTGAAACAAACAAGCGGCTTATGGCCGGGAGGAAGCAGCGTCGGGCCACTCATTCCAGTTCTATTCCGCGCCCGTCTTGATACTCAGGGTGCCAGACCGAAGCGCACGCTCCTTCATAAACGCGAAGAATACGGGTACGAGAATCAACACATTAATCGTCGAGGTGATCATGCCGCCTACGATGGGGGCAGCAATGGGTTTCATGATGTCGGAGCCGATTCCGCTTTCCCAGAGGATCGGGATTAGGCTGGCCAGGACAGCCGTCACGGTCATGAGCTTCGGGCGCAGACGCTGCACGGCACCCTCGATCGTGGCCGCTTCGATATCTTCGTGTTTCAGTGGTACGCCTGAGGCAATCCTCTTATCGAGCGACTCGTGAAGATAGACCACCATGACGACGCCGGTCTCCACGGCAATTCCAAAGAGTGCAATGTAGCCTACCCAAACCGCGACGCTGAAGTTGTACCCAAGCGCGTATTGAAGGATCAGCCCGCCAGTCATTGCATAAAACGTGGGGAACATAAGGACAACGGCTTCCGTGATCGAGTGAAACACCATATAGAGCAGCAAGAAGATCACCAAGAACACAATGGGCACGATGAACTTCAGCCTCTCTTTGGCACGCACTTCGAACTCGTACTCACCGGACCACTTGTAGCTGTACCCCACGGGGAGGTGTAATTTTTCGTTGAGGAGTCGGTTAGCTTTAGCAACGAATCCACCATAATCCTTTGTTGCGAGGTCGAGATACACATACCCAGTGAGCAGGCCATCCTCATCACGAATCATGGCGGGTCCACGGGAAAAATAAACCTTAGCAACTTCTGAGATAGGAATCTGCGCTCCCGTGGGCGTCGCGATAAGCACCTGTTGCAATTGCGAAATATCATCACGGAAGTCCCGGTTGTAGCGCACGTTGATGGGATAACGCTCGCGGCCTTCGATATTTTCGGCGACGTTCTCGCCGCCGATGCCGGAAGTCACGGCGCGCTGGACATCGGCCACGGTAAGTCCATAACGGGCTGCTTCGGGGCGGTTGACCTCCACGTTTATGTAAAAGCCTTCCGCGACACGTTCGGCAAAGATGGAACGAAGTTCAGGGATCCCGCCAAGGACCTGTTGCAACTGAGCACCCGCTTGTTGGATGCCCTCGACATTGGGACCTTGAATCTTGAGTCCTACGGGTGTCTTGATGCCAGTTAGTTCCATATCGAGCCGATTTTGGACGGGCATCGTCCAGGTATTCGTCAGACCTGGGAATTGAAGCTTCTCGTCCATCTCGCGAATCAGCTTTTCGTAAGTCATGCCGGCGCTCCACTGCTCGCGTGGCTTGAGCATGATCGTGGTGTCATACATGTCGAGAGGGGCGTTGTCGGTGGGGCTGTCGGAACGTCCGACGACTCCGAAAACAGTTTCGACTTCAGGGAATGACTTGATGATGCGGTCCTGTTCTTGGAGCAGCGTCGAGGCCTGGGTGATTGAGATGCCAGGAAGAGCGGTCGGCATGTAAAGCGAGGAACCCTCGTACAGCGGTGGCATGAACTGGCTTCCGATTCGCCATGCGAGCGGAATTGTGACTGCCAGAAAGATGAGGTTGAGAAGCAGCGTTGCTTTCCGGTGCCGAAGACAGAATCGGAGGACCGGCAGATATAGGGCCTGTGTCCATCGCGAGAAAGGATTTGCGGATTCCGGTCTCAGATGGCCGCGAATGAAAATCAACATCAGGACTGGAACGAGCGTGATGGCAAGGAGAGAGGAGAACGCCACGGATAGCGTCTTGGTCCATGCGAGAGGGCGAAACATTCGCCCTTCCTGCGCTTCCAGAAGGAATACCGGAAGAAACGAGACGAGGATAATGAGCAAGGAAAAGAAGATGGCCGGGCCAACCTGTTTCGCCGCACCCATAAGAATGCGCCGTCTTTCTTTCTCGCCCAGCGCGGCGCCGGAAATTCCAGATTTGGCGATGTGCTCCGATAAGTGGCGGTACCCGTTTTCCACCATCACGATGGCGGCATCGATGAGCACTCCTATCGCCAACGCCAATCCTCCTAGTGACATGATGTTCGAACTGACATGCAGGAAATACATGGGAATGAAGGCGCCAATAACCGCGATGGGCAAAGTAATAATTGGAATCAGTGCGGAACGAAAATGAAACAGGAAGACAATCGTCACGAAACTGACGATGATGGCTTCTTCGAGCAGGTCACGCTGTAGTGTTTCGATGGATGCCTGGATTAATCCGGACCGGTCATAAGCGGAGACAATCTCGACGCCGGAAGGAAGCGAGGATTTAATCTCAACAAGCTTTTTCTTGACACCATCAATCACGTTAAGGGCATTCATTCCATACCGCATCACGATGATTCCACCAACAGTTTCCCCTTCGCCGTTCCACTCGGCGACTCCCTCGCGAATGTCAGGACCAAACGTGACTGTTCCCAGGTTACGGACGAGGACCGGTGTGCCGTTCTTCGTGGCGACGGGCACGTTTTCGAGGTCTTGTGTAGAACGGAGATAGCCAAGGCCGCGAATCATGTACTCCGCGCCGCCCATTTCAAGTAGTCGGCCGCCGACTTCGTTGGTGCTGTCGCGGACCCGATCGATCACAGTGGAGAGCGGAATGTTATAAGCGCGAAGTTTGTTCGGGTCCAGATTTACCTGGTATTGGCGAACAAATCCCCCGATGGATGCGACCTCGGCGACGCCAGGGACAGTCTCCAACTGATACCGGAGATACCAATCCTGAAGGCTGCGCAAGTCTGCAAGACTGTGCTTATGTGAGCGGTCGATGACCGCGTATTCGTAGACCCAACCGGCACCTGTCGCGTCGGGCCCGATCATCGGAGATACGTTTTTCGGCAGGACTCCCTGAAGCTGCTGAATGTACTCAAGGACGCGGGAACGTGCCCAATAGAGGTCCGTGCCATCTTCGAAGACTACAAAGATGTAGGCATCGCCAAACATCGTCTGCGCGCGGACTGCCTTCACATGGGGTGCGGCAAGCAGCGACGTTACGATTGGATATGTCACCTGGTCTTCGATGATATTCGGGGGCTCGCCCTCCCAGGGGATGTGCACGATCACTTGGACGTCGGAGATGTCCGGCAGCGCGTCAAGCGGAATATTCTTGAGGGACCAGATTCCAGCCAGAACTAGCAGCAATGTCCCTGTGAAGACGAGGAATCGGTTGCTCGCGCACCAATCAATCACGCGGGAGATCATGGCTAGTTCCCGCCTTCGACATTCAGCGTCAGTTGCTTGGTCGCAAGGGCAATTCCGTTCTTGACCGCCGTGACCGTAAGTTGCCAAGTCCCGCCACTCTCGAGATTCACCGTTCCTTCGTACACGCCATTCCCTTTCTCAACCATCGGCGTCACAATATTTATTGCCGCCATCCCCATTTGTGGCATGCCGGGCATATAACTGCGCACGCTAATCTGTGCGCCCGTGACGGGTGCGCCGTTCGCTCCGATCACCTTCACGCGATACAGGTTTGTTCCCTTACGCGGTGTCGATGGCTCGATCGAGAATACGAGTTGGGCTGTAGCTTGAGTTGCGGGGCTGTTCATTGCAGCTGCCGCTCCGGCTCCGGGCGGTGGTGGAACAAATGACCCAATAGCGGCTTGCAGTTGGCTCTCCGAATCGATCAGGAAGTTGGCCGAAGTGACGATGCGCTCGCCGGCCTTCAGGCCTTTCCGAACGATGTATTGATCGCCCGCTTGGGTCCCAAGTTCCACGTCTCGCGGTTGAAGGTAGCCCGCACCTTTATCCACGAAAACAATCTGCCGCGTTCCGGACTGCAAGACGCCAGTTGTTGGAATGACAAGTTGATTCCCGAGCGGCGCTTCCAGCGTCACGTTGACGAACATTCCGGGTGTGAGAGTGAGTTTGGGATTTGAAAGGACGAGGCGGGCTCGGGCGGTCCGCGTGGTCATGTCCACGTCGGGATAGATGAAGTCAACCCGTCCTCGGAACACTCTGCCTGGATAGGAATCGACCGTTACCGTGGCCGTTTCTCCTACCTTTATTCGTCCTAGATCATTCTGGAATACCTGGGCAAGAACCCAGACCCTCGAAAGATCGGCGATAGTGTACAAGCGAGTGTCAGGCTGAACGGTCAGATTGGGGAGCGCATTCCGCTCCGTGATGTAGCCTGAAACGGGTGAATCAATATCAAGCGCCTCCTGCACCTTGCCTGATGATTCGAGCCGCGCAATTTCGCGTTGCGGCAGGTTCCACTGCTTCAGGCGATCCGTGGATGCCTCGAGAAGCGTGGCCATTCCGGCGGAAACTCCTGGCACGGTGCTCTTCGAGAGGCCCTGCGCATTCTGCTTCGCGACCAAGTACTCACGCTCGGCGGCCGCGAGCTCCGGGCTATAGATCGTGAAGAGCGGCTGGCCTTTGTGAACGTATTTGTAAGTCGCATCGGCAAAAACCTTCAGGATGTACCCCGAAAAGCGTGTCTGGACAAAAGACAACCGGGTTTCATCAATGGCGACGGTGCCAGTTGTTCGGATTTCATCTTGGATCGGCTTTCTTTCAACAACTCCGAACTCCACGCCGATGGATTGCAAGCGTTCGGCGGAGAGATGGACGGGTATCAGTGGGATCTCTGATGGGGCTGCTGCTGAGCCGGGCGCGCTCTCTTGAGCCGGTTGCGCGCCAGCACTCGGGCCGGAAGCAGCGGAGAGCCGTGCCGTGTGCATTCCTCGTGCGTACCACCAACCTCCGATCAGCAAAGTAAGGAGGACCAGGTTTCCAATACCTGTCAGGAAGAATGCCCTTCGATAGTTCGTCATGATCTTTCTCCTATGCTGTTCCTTCAACGGAGCGATAGTCCGGTGGCTTCTTCGATCTGGGCTAGCGACGTTTCGTGCTCGGAGAGTGTCTGCCAGTACTCTTGGTCAAGCTTGAGAACGTCAAGAAACGAGGCCAATAACGCCTGAAAATCCGCGCGGTTCGATTGATAGGCGGCTAATCCCGCTTGCAATTCCGCGCGAGCTTGGGGAAGCAGTCCTTCGCGGTAAATCTTGAGGAGTTCCGCCGACTTCTCGGCGCTGACGAATTGCTCGCGGAGCTCGAAAGCAACTTGCTGTGACTGCGCCTCGTGTGCGCTTTGCGAGCGGCTCTGGTCCGCTTCAGCCTGAGCGAGTTCCGGTCGCTGGCGACGCCCTCGGTAGATGGGAATCCGCATGCCGAATGTGAGTACGTAGTAGGCACGATATTGGGTCGGATCGGTCCGCTGCCACATGTATTGCAGATTGAAATCAGGATAGAAGTCTTTCCTGGCAAGGTCTACCTCGAGCTTTTGCCTCTCGACCATCTTTTGCGTTCCGGCGATTTCGGGATTATTGGCGTTGGCTGCGGCCAACAACTGGTCATACGTATAAGAAAGTGCAGTCTCAGAAAGCGCGGCAGCTTCAATGTCTGGCGAAGACTGAGGACGATTGAGCAGCTGCTTCACGGCAGCCTGGACCTTGCCAGTCTCAAGCTCGTTCGTCGTGATCTCCCGGAGAAGCTTGGTTTGTTCGAGCTGCGCTTGCAGGACTTCCTGCTGATCCCCGAGGCCGCTGCGATATCGGGCTTCGGCGGATTCCTCAACTTGCCGCAACAAATCTCGATCAGCCGTGAGAATCGCCGCCCTCTCTGACAGATAGCCCAACTGGAAATATCTTTCCTTGACTTCAGCCAGAACAGCCCGGCGAACGGATTCATATCCTTCTTGGATGACGTCGGCTTCTTTCTTCGCGATCTCACCGCGAAGGCGGAGTTTTCCCGGATAAGGAATGTCCTGCGAGAAACCGAGGCCGATGTACGCAAAATCGCTGTTCGTGTAGCCGGCAAAAGGCCGAGGACTGCCGACGCTGAACTGCTGCACTACGACTTGCGGATCGGGCAAAGTCGAAACCTGCGTCGGAACTTGCTTCGCCGCATCCCACCCGTGCCGTGCGGCCTGAATCTGAGGATTGTTGCGCTCGGCTTCTACGAGAAGGTCGACGAGCTTCACTGGCTGACTAGGTGGAGGAGTCTCCTGTGCACGCGTGAGTGACCCTGGTGACAGAAATAGAAGACCTGCAAAGACAACTGTATAGCTGAACCTCATAAATTGTCCTTTCCGCATTCGAGGCCGATGGCCGTGCTTGTTTACAGGCTTTCGCCAAGGGCTTAGCCAACCTAGCGCACAAGAAAAGACACACGTGCGCACTACAAGAGCGGACTAGGACAGTTTTAGATTAGGAATGAGCAGAGCAGGGATTGCAGCGAGGGAGGCGAGAGATCCTGAACAACATCGGCGGATCGTTTTTCTTGCATGCGAGGGAGATGCCACATCGTGTCGGCAACAGCCAGGGGTGTCGCTGGTAGCGAAAGCTCAGTTGTTTTGAACTGCGAATCAGGCAGCGGGGCTTTAGAGTAGCAGCATGAAGGGTCCGGCACTGCGGCGAGTTTAGTGTCCCTGTCGTGCATGTCCATTTTGTCACAGCAGGTTCGGGTCTTCAGAGTCGCGCATTCTGCCATTTTTGAAGACAGTAGGGCGCACGCGGAAAGTGGCAGTGGCCCCAGTCCTACAAGGCCCAATGCCAACGCGAAAATGAATAATCGTCGCACTGGTGCTCAGTTTACCATATCGGCCTCGTGCGAAGCCTTAACCAAAAGTATCACGTTTCTGATTGCACTAGCCTGTGAGACGGGTCACACGACGAAGTGACAGCCGTCACGAACGGCAGCGTCGGCTCTTAAGCTGGTTTGTGCAAGTATTCAGCCTCCCAAGGTACGCAAGTCACACAGGGCTGTGACCTCAATCACTGCTTCCTGTGAGTTTCAACGCTACTGTGACAAAGAGAGGTCCACAGTGACGAGCGTGCGAGGGGGTTACGGGTTCCAACTGAAGACTCCGAACAACCCTCTCGAACGAGTTGGGCTTC
>Ga0070730_10004309_pt1 | contig 12532 bp, 9 predicted proteins | sample Coa_R1_3_FD_66447 | JGI IMG/M metagenome (GOLD analysis project Ga0070730, IMG submission 66447) | Surface soil microbial communities from Centralia Pennsylvania, which are recovering from an underground coalmine fire - Coalmine... | ecosystem: Environmental > Terrestrial > Soil > Unclassified ... | reverse complement strand
GGTCAGCGTGCTCGGCCGCCCAACGCTCCATATCGCGATAGTTCTTGAGTGCTTCAGCGTCATGGGCGTTCAATTCCAGAGCCCGCCCGCGCCGCAGGAACAGGTCAGTCACTACCTCGGCCGCCGAGGCCTGCGTCTTGGCAATCGCCAGCGCCCGGCTGAAATGGCCGATGGCTTCGACGATCGCATACATATCCACCGCCGAACGACCGGCCAGTATGTAGTATTTCAGGGCGCGTGCCGGATCGCCGCCCTCATCAAAGTGGCGGGCCAGCACCGGGGCCAGCGCTGGCGAAGCCGCTTCAGAGGCATGCAGCGCTTCGAGCGATTCGCCCACGGCCTTGTGCAGCATGCGCCGGTTGGACTTGACCAAGGTCAAATAGGCCGCTTCCTGCACCAGCGCATGCCGGAAAGCATATTCCAGTTCCGGCTGCACCGCTGTTAGGTGGATGAGACCACCGGTTTCGAGGAGGCTGAGAGCCTGGGTAACGGTCATGGCCGCCTACGTGTCTGGGGTTGGAGCGTTGAGTTGGCCCACAGTCTACGCCAAGATGGCGGCGGGATGCAACTTACCACTGTCGGTTGTCAGGCATAGTGCACCGTGCTCCGTAGTCAGGGCTCAGTAGAAGGTGTATTCGCATCAACTGGCCGTGCTCGTTGGCGGTTTGGATCGGCCAACCCGGCGGGGGTTGTTGAGCCGTCAGGCAATAGGGGCCCTGGGGTGAAAAGCCGGCTGACGGGAGTTTGCCAGCAGCGTCAAAAGCGCAGTAGAGCCTCCTGATAACGATTTCGGGACGGCTTGGATAAATGTGGGAGTGGTGGATCTCCGCGCCGACGCACACAAACGGTGCTACAGAGGGGAGACCTCGCTCAGTGATGCGACGGGTCTCCCCTCCCTCGACTCTCGATGGCTTAGCGCAGGTTCGCGAAGTTGACGACCGGGCAGCGCACCAGGGTGGCAGTCACTTCCAGCCGACCCTTGCCCGCAGCGACGGCGTCGGTGATGTCCGTGTCGCGGCTGAGCTCAACCGGGGTGAAGCCCGGGTTCCAGTGAAAGATCTGGAGGTTCCAGGCGCCGCCGGCATAGCCGCTGTCGGTTGGGATCGAGTTGAGCGTGTTGCAGCTAGTGGCATCCTGGGGCAGAGCGGCCAGCAACCGCGCGCACTGCACGGCTGGGACGTCGCCGTTAGCATCGATGATGTGGTAGACGATATTCCCATGGGCCAATTGCTGGGCGGCCTGGGGCGAGGACGTTATCTGCGGTGTGCCTTCGTATTCAATGAGCTGGTTGTCGTAAAAGCCGGCATTCCGGACAGAGGCGGCCGCAAACGTTAGGGCGGGACTTTGAGCAACTACCGCGCTGAGTGCCAATACGGCTGCTAACAGGGTAACCGATAATCGTTGCATGTTGGTTGTCTCCTTGATGCTGAATCGACGCAGATTGCCCTCGTAGCGATTGGACCTACTCTCATCGAGTCTTCGATGATTGGCTCCTTTCTCTATGTCCCTACCTTCCTCACGACTCAGGTGGGTCGGTTGCGGGGGATCGAGAATCCGTTACCGGCTCACGCGCGGGCCTTTGCCACCCATCCATCCGGGTTGTCGAGAGCGTCACGCTGTCCTGCTCTCTTGTGTCCAGCTAGGTGATGAACGGATATGACTATCACTCCGCGCTATTACGCCAACCTTTCCGAATCCTTACGGTTTTATTTCTAGCGACCTGACACCTGGGCGCTGGTCATGACCAATCCCGCCGCAGGAGACCCGGTTGACCGTGCCGATAAGAGCGGGGAAGAAGTTGCTCGAGCGGGCTACGCACAAGCAGTGCATAGGCAAATAGCAGGACTATACTGCGGTCTGCGTTGACGCCGATTCGTTGTGGGCGGCAAACCATTGACCCGAATAGAAATCAGTGTAATCGCCAGGAGGCACACCAATGACAAGCGAGAATGCCCCGGATCCGAGTAGCCAACGGGCGGTTTTGCGTGCGGAGATCAATGGCCTCTCCGTCGCTTACGAACGGGCCGGGCAAGGCACGCCGCTGCTGCTGTTACATGGATTTACCCAGGACTTGCGCGTGTGGAGGCCTCAGCTTAATGGCTTGAGCGATCAGCACACCGTCATTGCCTGGGATGCGCCGGGTGCGGGACAGTCGTCGGACCCGCCTGACACCTACGAGATTGGCGATTGGGCGGATTGCCTGGCCGAGCTACTGGATGCCGCCGCGGTTCAACGACCGGCGCATGTGGTTGGCTTGTCGTGGGGAGGGCTCCTGGCCCAGGAATTCTATCGACGGCACCCGGCGCGCGTGCGGTCGCTCGTTCTGGCCGATACATACGCTGGCTGGACCGGATCCCTCTCCTCATCAGTGGCGGCAGAGCGTTTGGCGGCCTGTGTGCGTGATTCAGCGCTTGCGCACCAGGAGTTCGTGCCACGCTACCTGCCCGGCATGTTCAGCGCATCGGTGGCGCCGGAAGTCCGCGACGAGTTGGCCCACATCATGTCTCAGTTCCATCCGGCGGGTTTTCGTCGGATGGCGTCGGCTCTGGCTTACGCCGACACGCGCGATTTGCTTCCCAGTCTGCGAGTCCCGACGCTGCTGGTCTGGGGTGATGCCGACGTGCGGTCGCCGTTAGCCGTCGCGCACCAGCTTCGGGCGGCCATACCGGGTGCTCAACTCACGATTCTTTCCGGTGCCGGGCACGTCAGCAATCTCGAAGCACCAGCTGCCTTCAATGCCGCCGTGCGCCAGTTCTGTCAGTCGGTCGAGATGGAATGAGGAAGCCACACGCGGCTTTGTATCATTCATTTCGACCATCCCTGATAAGGCCGGGTGGGCAGAGCCTGATTACCTGAAATCGCTCGTGGGCTTCCGTCGGCACGTCATCAATGACCCACTCGCGAGGCCTTAGTGTGACAAGTTCGAGCCGTTCAAACAGACACGCTTTGGAATGCTACTAAAAGATAACTCCAACTCTACTTTCCGCTAAATGCGCTTTTGGCGCCACCTGTGGCGGGTCAAGCTCATCGCGGTCCCCAAGATATGGCGACAAAACCCAACTTAGCGGAAAGTAGAGTCCAAGCCTCTTGGCAGAAAGTGTGGAATAACCAAAATATCGGAGATGGTCGCCTTTGGATCCAGAGTTAATCCCTACACTCCCGCTTGGTCAATTGAGTGGCGCCATTGCGAGGAAGCGGCATGAATCCGAACTGATTTTGCGCATCCCGCTCGTTGTCAGCCAATTCATTTACCGAGCGGCTCCAGGGCTACTGAACCCATGTGCTTCACGTTGTGGTTCGACTGCCGTAATTGAGCATGGACGCTTAGTCGCCTTGGAGCCGGATCCGGCACATCCAACTGCCAAGGCGCTGTTCGCCAAGGGACGCATCGCGCGAACCGGAGCGAACCTTGGCCGACCAGCCGATTTTGGCCCACATTTCAGGGGTCATGGAAAACTGGTGGGGGTACTGCATACACTTGCTGACAGAACTTCTCCAGCAACAGCTGTAAATTACACAGAAGATACCAGCGATCCGCGATTTGTATGTGCAGGGTCGGACGGGCGGCGTGCCTGATCAGACTTGCACCGGCGCAATCCTAAATGTCAGTGAGGGCAATGTCATTGATTCTGCGTTCCGCTGAGTACTGGAAACGGTGGGCTATTCTCGGGAGTGGGCCAGGGATGGAATGGAATCGCCACCGTAAAGACCACGGCGGTCACAGGAGTGTCGCTACCCGTGCAAATCAGCCTGTGAGACGTCTGCCAACAACATGCGGTCATGGATATCACCGGATCAGCCTACACGGCCACTGCCAGGGGCGCTACTCAATCCGCAGTGTTATGTTATTTTCTGTGCGAGCTTGCCGCTGAATGGGCAGCCGTTGAGCACTGCCGGCAGGGCCCATATGGACGATGGTACCCTCTTCGGAGCTAGCGCGTCTGAGGCTATCGATTGAGTCGGGTGCCGCACGAGTCCACGTCAGCCCACGTGCCTCACCGATTCTTGTTTTCTGCGAGAGCATCCCAAAAGGTACATCTTCGTGATCGGCGGAGAAATCGCCAAAATACATTGCGCGATCGTTGCCGACTGCCCGAGCCTAATGGTCTTCCGCGAGCGCCGCCTGCTTGGCGCGTTCCTCAGACCTCACCGCCAGGGTTGTGCGAGTAACGCCGCTTGCCCGGCTAACGACAAATTGGTCTTCGACGTGGTGGCGAGGTTGCCCCAGCCCGGTCAGCGGAGCGGCGCTAGACACCGCCAAGCCGGGCAAGCGGAATTCTGTTGCGCTGACGGTCGAACCCGCGAGTCGCCTGCGTTTGCGAGCCAGCGCGGCGTCTCAGCCGGCCACGCTGTTCGCGGGCGGCAGCCCATACCGCACATATTGGCTGACCCCGATCCAGCGCACCAGCCCACGCGCCAGATCCCGTGGGCCGTCGACCACCACCGTTCCGCCGGCGATCGCCTGCGCCAAGGGCACACGGCCCAGGTATACCTGGGTCAGCGCCAGGGTGTCCGTGGTCACCGTCAGGTCCACCTCGAAGCCCTCGTCCCGAATACACAGCTCTACTTCCGGCCGCTTCAAGATCAGCCACCAATGCTTCTTGCGGTGATCGCGCAAATCAAACTGGACGACCACCCGGCGGGCCGGCAGGCGCTCCACGTTCACATGCCGGTGAATAAACCACAGCAGGACGTCGGGATCGAGGTCGTCCGCTCGCAATTGGGCCGTCGCCCAGCGATAGCCCCAGGCCCCCAGCGCTTCGACGATTTGTCCCGCTTCCTCGCCGGCCGGGGTCAAATGATACTCCCAGCCGCGGTCCGCGATGCCCCGGCGGCGCTCGATCACGCCGTCGCGCTCCAGTCTCTTGAGCCGCCCGGCCAGCAGGCTCTGTGACACGCGCGGCAACCCCCGTTGCAGCTCGCTGAAGCGGTGGCTGCCATGCAGCATCTCACGCAGAATGAGCGGCGTCCAGCGTTCCGAGAAGACTTCGGCCGCCTTAGCCACCGGGCAGAATTGCCCGTATCCAGTCATACGGCTAGTGTAGCTGAAACCGGCCCAGCCACACAAGTGCATATTTTGCACTTGCCCGCCGCGGGCGGCTGACTTATGCTGATCCTCAGATTGGCCCGGGAGCTCACGCAGATGCTAAACCATAACACCGCTTTGGCCCCACTCAGCCTTGATCGCCCAGCGCCCATTGCGCCGGCCGCCGTCCGTGACCTCCAGCAACGCTTGCGTGGTCGCCTGCTCCGCCCCGGCGACGACGAATACGATGACGCCCGCAAGATTTGGAACGGCATGATTGACCGGCATCCGGCCCTGATCGCCCGCTGCGCCGCGCCCGAGGACGTCGTCGCCGCCGTCAACTTTGCCCGCGATTATGAGTTGCCGTTGGCCGTGCGCGGGGGCGGGCACAACGTCGCCGGCCTGGCCGTCTGCGATGGCGGTCTGGTCGCTGACCTGTCCGGCATGAAGGGCATCCAGGTCGACCCGGCCGGGCAGACCGGCCGGGCCGAACCCGGACTTGTCTGGGGCGAGTTCGACCGCGCGACCCAGACTTGGGGGCTGGCCCTCCCGGGCGGTATCCAGTCCACCACCGGCATCGCCGGCTTCACGCTCGGAGGCGGCTTCGGCTACCTGTCCCGTCAGCACGGCCTCAGCAGCGATAACCTGCTCTCGGCCCGGGTGGTCACGGCCGATGGCCGCCAGGTGACGGCCAGCCCCATTGAGAACCCGGACCTGTTCTGGGGCCTGCGCGGCGGGGGCGGCAACTTCGGCGTGGTCACGTCTTTCGAGTTTCGCCTGCACCCGCTGGGCCCGGTGTTGGGTGGCATGCTACTATACCCATTGGCCAGGGCGCCGGAGATCCTGCGGTACTACCGTGACTTTGTCGCCCAGATCCCCGACGAGCTTTTTACCATCCTGAACTTCATGACGGCGCCCGCTGCCCCGCACCTGCCGGAGCGCATTCACGGCGCAGCCATGCTGGCCATCCTCGTCTGCTGGTCGGGTCCGCTCGATGCCGGCGAGCACGTCCTGCGGCCCCTGCGGGACTTCGGCCCGCCCGAGGTTGACCTGGTCGGCCCACGGCCATACACGGTGATACAGACCATGCTCGACGCGGCCAACCCGCCCGGCAAGCAGAACTACTGGAAAGCCGCCTACCTGTCGGGCCTCAGCGACACGGCGATTGAGACGATGGTGGACCACGTGGCCCGCAAGCCGAGCGCGCTCTCGAAGGTGCTCGTGTCGTACCTGCGCGGTGCCATCAGCCGCCTGCCGTCCGGCGAGAGCGCTTACATCCACCGCCAGTCGCCCTTTTTACTCAATATCAATGCCATGTGGCTAGACCCAAAGGATACCGACGAACAGATTGGTTGGGCGCGCGACTTCTGGAGCGCCATGCAGCCATTCTCTACGGGCGGTGTCTACGTCAACTTCCTAAGCAACGAAGGGGAAGACCGGGTGCGCGCCGCCTACGACGCGGACACCTACGACCGCCTGGTTGCCCTCAAGAACAAATACGACCCGGCGAATCTGTTCCGCCTTAACCAAAACATTAAACCGTCCGTCTGAGCCTGGAGGCACTGGCTTCAAGCTGAACCTCGGCCGCGAAACGGCGGGCTCAATCACGGACCCGCCGTGCAGTGGGCTCTGGCTGTTTCACTGAGCGTGTACGCGCTGCACGCCTGGATTTGGAAGCCCAACCCCAGCGGTATATTCCAGGACTGGAACCCCCAAGTCTCGTGCGCGCGGAAGCCAAAATAGCATGAGCCACAGACTTCAGGCGCGCGCCGTGCCTAGCGAATTTGAGGGTCAACAGCTCCTTGGCCGCGTGCTGGCAGTGCTGGAGGGCGTGCCGGCGCCGAGTCCGAAAACCCGCTCGGCAGCACCGACACTAAAGGGCCCTCGGCCAGGGCGCTGAGCACTTCGCCGATGCGACGCGCAGGCGTTTTGAGGCGGTACAAGACCGTGCCGTAGCGAACGCTGAATTCCCTGGCACCGCCCGCCTGGGCAGGTGTGGTCTGGCAGGCTTGGCACTTGAGGTCCTGGATGTATTCTTGGCGACCATGACCGCCGTAGCCGATGAGAGCGTGGACGCAGTCATCGGTGATGGTGTAGTAGAGACAATCGGGGTTTGGACAGGCGTACCCAGCCGTCGGGATCCGCTTTTTGCGGCCGCGCGGGTTTTTGACTTGCGCATACGGTTTGGGAACTGTCACTACTGGCGAGCGGATCGGTTCGGAGGCGGGACACGCGGGACAGTCGTCGGGGGTGCGCGGTTTGAGTGGACGTGGCGTTGGCTTGGCATTGGGGTGGGCACGAGGAGCGCCTGGAGTTGGCCAACGCCACCTGACTCGCAATAATATGAAGCCAATGACAACCAGCAACGCGGGCGCTCAGGCGGCCAGCCTTATCATTTCCACCTCACGAACGCTTCGGTGGGCGAGGATGAGCTACGGTGGGGCGCTTGTCAAGGGCGGTGAATTATCCCCCACGGATAGCAGGACGACCCAGGGGCCGGTGACGCACCCCTCGAGCGGCGCTACCCCCTTCGGCTTTGCGTTTGGCGAGCATGATGCGCTGATCATCTCCGAAGCTGCCCACAGCGCTGCGTCGTCCTACCAAGTAGGCGAACACGGCGGCCTTGAACTGATCTCCGGCTCCGTACTCAACGGCCAGGCGGCGGCCTGCTGGGTCGCCACCGCCCGGCATTACGCCTACACGGCAGATGCGCACAATGGCACGATCTCCAGCTACACCGTTGGGCATGACGGCGGCCTGAACCTGCTCCACAGCGTGGCCGGCTCGCCAGGCGGTGCTCCGCTGGACGAGGCCGTCAGCCGGTTTGACCAGTTCCTATACGTCTTGAACCCGAGCACGGGTGTGATCAATGCGTTCGGCATTCACAATGACGGCAGCCTCGGCGCCCTGGCCAACACGCCTGGCATTCCCACCAGCGCGAGCGGGCTGGTCGCCCAATAGCCCCGTCTCGACCACTCGATCATCTAAAGGGGGATATCCTCGAAGTCATACGAGCCGGTGCTTCTGGCTTGTATGACTTCGCAGACCGGCAGTCTATCACTTTCGCAGCTGTGCCGGATCGGAGCTCGTTCAAGCCAATCGCAGCAGCACTTCGGCCAGCGCTTCCGGCGACGTGATCATCGCGTCGTGCCCAGTGGGCAATTCGTGGTAGGCCATGCCCTCGCCTTCGGGGAAGCGTGGCCCACCCGGTGTTCGGTCGCCGATGCAGGCGATGTAGGTGCACGGCATCCACCCGCGCGGGTCGTGGACGTAATACACCGGCTGCTCACAAGCCGCCAGCGGCTGCGGCTGTAGCCGCGCCTTCAGCCAGCGCACGTCGGCCTCATCCGTCACCCCAAACGTCGTGTCCGGCGGCGGCACGCGCCAGCCATCCCCTTCCGTACGCACCGCCTCGGCCAGCTGCGCCCGCGTCTCCGGATAGCGGCCAAAGAGTGATTGGCCGCTGGCCGCCACGGTCGCGTCCAGGTAGACCAACTGCGCCAGCGGCTCAGCGGCTCGCTCGGCGATGGCCGGCAGCAACAATCCGGCGTAACTGTGGCCCACCAAGATGCCACCCTGCAGCCCTTCACATGCCAGGACGCCGAGCACGTCCTGGATGTGCGTCAGCGCGTCCACGTTCGGCGTCAGCAGGTGCGCCCGCTCGCCCAGGCCGGTCAGGGTCGGCGTGTAGACCTCGTGCCCCGCCGCACGCAGCAGCGGCACGAGCTTGCGCCAGCACCAACCCCCGTGCCAGGCGCCGTGCACCAGCACGTAGTTGGACATTCTCAGCGCCGGCCGATGTCGCTGGACAAGGGCGGGATAGCGCCCAACTGCGTATACAAGCCGAGGAAGTCCACATGCCCGACGTACTCAGCCACCTTACCGTCGGCCACCTGGAAGACGAAACAGCCAGGCACGCGGATAGACTTTCCGCTCGGCGCCGCCTTTCCGCCCGGCACTGGCATGGCGCCTTCCTGTGTCCCGGTCAGGATCCACTCGGCACAGACCAGATCGCCCTGCGCGAAGATGCGGGTGATCTCGTAGCAGAAATCAGGAAAAACCTTGGCCAGCCCCGTGTGAGCCTTCAAGATTGGCTCACGGCCCACTAACGGCTGCGCGTGATCTGGCCCGGCGTGGTGCGCCTCTTCTGCGTGAAGTTGTTCCCAGCGATCCCAGTCGTGCGCATTCCAGGCTTCAAAGAATTCCTGCACCACCCGGATGCTCTGTTCGCTCGACATACGCTGCCTCCTTCAGTCCTATGCGTGTCCGGTATGTGGAACACCATAGCACGCCGAGGGCGTGAGATCACCTGACTTTGGTTGGGTTGAAAGTTGGGTCGGCGCGAGCCAGCCACACACCCGCGCGGGACGGGCAGCGAGATCAACCCAGCAGGCCGCGCTGGCGGGCCTGGTTCATAGCCTGGGTGCGGCTGGTCGCGCCGAGCTTGGCGTAAATCTGGCTGGTATACCATTTCACGGTCCCTAGCCTCAAGCCCAGGGCAGCGGCGATCGCCTTGTTGGATCGGCCGAGGGCGATGAGACGGAGGACCTCCAGCTCGCGCGGCGCGAGCGGTTCATTCCATTGCATTGCCGGGGCGATACCGGCGGGCTCACCTGGCTCATCGAGCGGATTGGCTGAGGCGTTCAGGCGGCTCCGCACCGAAGTCAGGATCCTGTCCAGGCTTGCCACCTGCCCCCATTGTGCCGCCTGCGCCAGGCTCACGGCAGGCTGGCCCGCAGCTGCGGTGGCAAGCAGGCGCTCGGCCCGTTGCCGCACGTCATGCTCGCTGGCCGCGTGGATCCGGGCGAATTCAAGCCATTGGACGGCTTGCGAGCTTGGCCCGGCCGCCAGCAGCCATTCCGCGGTGCTCACGACAATGGCCAGCACCAATGGCGTATATTGCACGTCGGCAGCCAACCGCTCAGCGACAGCCAGGTGGTCGCGCGCTTCTTCCAACCTGCCCATGGCCAGGCAGGTACGGCCGAGGCCGTGCCGCGTGGCAGCCAACCCGCCGCGGTCGCCCAAGTCAGTGTAAAGCACGAGGGCGTGCGAGTAGTAGTCGTGGGCCTGAGCATGCTCGCCCAACTGCAACGCAATGCCAGCGAGTTGGTTCAGCGCGGTACCCATGCCCTCCGGGTCGCGGAAGGTTTCGCGAATGCCATAGGACGCGCGAAAATGGTCGAGCGCACTGGCTACGTCGCCCAACGCCAGCGCAATGCGCCCCAGGTCGTTGAGCAAGTAAGCCCGGAACCATTGCTCTTCGGCTTGTGCGGCAATCGCGTGGGCCTGCTCCGCCAACCGTTGCGCGGCCGTATAGTCGCCCTCCGCGGCAGCAGCGTTCTCCAAAACGTACAGAGCAAACATCCGGTTCCAGCGATCGCGGGCGGCTTCGCTGGCCAGCAGCGCTTCAGTTCCCAAGCGTCTGGCCTCAGCCGGGTCGCCGCTGACCAGCGCCAGCACCCCCAGTGCCGTCCGTGGGTCGCCCCCGAAGGTGGAGGGAAATACGTCGCCGGCGCCTTCAAACAGTCGTCGGCTCGCCTCCAACGCCTCGCGGGCCGCGTCCAATTGCCCCAACCGCAGGCGCAGCCAACCTTGGTAATTGAGCACACGGGCCAGCACCGGGGCCGCAGTCGGCGACTCCAAAACGCTAATGGCCGCGCCCAGGGCGTCCAACCCCTCTTGGTAGCGACTCTGCATCTGCCATAGGTAGTAGGCGGTGTCGGCCAGCTGGCCGATGGCATCCACGTCCCCCCGCTCCACCGCCCAGCGCCAGGCGGAGCGGATATTGCCCAAGTCTCCGGCTATCTCCGTCAGCGCCTCAAGCTGTCGTGGGCCGTGCAGGTCGGCCAGCCGTGCCTCAAGGTCGCGCGCAAAGTAGCCGCCATGCCGATCGTGCGCCTCGCGGTCCGCCTCGCCGGATTGTGCCAGCTTGGCTTGGGCCGACTGCCGCAGCAGTTCGTGCATCTGATAACGCCCGCCCGGTGCGCGCTGCAACAATGATTTATCAATCAGGCTGGACAGCTGGTCGAGGGTGGCGCCGGCCACCTGTTGGGCAGCGCGCCGGCTGAAGCCGCCCCGAAACACCGAGAGTTGGCTGAGCAGGTCGCGTTCGGCGCTCGAGAGCAAACCCCACGAGCGGTCGAATGCCGCCTGTACGCTGCGGTGACGGGCGGGCAGGTCACGATAGCGGGCGACCAGGGCACTCTGGCCGTGCTCGAATTCCCCAACGATCTCGGCACACGACAAGGCCTTGACCCAACCAGCGGACAGCTCCAGGGCCAGGGGCATGCCCTCTACCAACTGGCACAGCCGGACAATGCTCGGACATTCCGCGGCAAAATCGAAGTCGCGGCGCACCCGACGGGCGCACGCCGTGAAAAACTGAACGGCGCCATAGCTCAGAGCCTCTGCCGGGGCGACTGGCTCGCCCGGGTAGGCCAGGCCGCTCACTTCGTAGACCCACTCCTGCGTCAGGTTTAGGACTTCGCGTGACGTGACGAGCAGCTTGACCTGGGGCGCCGCCGCCAGCCATTCCGTAAGGAGCCGTGCAGCTCCTAGCGTGATCAATTGCTCAAAGTTGTCCAAAACAAGCAGGGAGGTCCGGTCGGCCACGAAACGGGTCAATTGGTTCTCGGCCGGCTCCCGGCCCGACAAAGTCAGGCCGATGGCTTCCGCCACCGCAGAAGCCAGATAATCCATTGATTCAATAGACTCCAGCGCAACGAAGTGGGTGCCGTCTTCGAAGAGCCGCTGCTGGCTCCAGGCGGTGCTCGTAGCCAGGCGGGTCTTGCCAATGCCGCCTGGCCCCACCAGCGTTACCAACCGGCAGGCCGGGTCGGCTAGCAAGCCAGCGATGTCCGCCGTCTCGCGCTCGCGGCCCACCAGGGGCAGCCGGGTTAGCGGGAGTAGGCTGGCCGGTGCAGACCGTTTCGGTGTCGGCGCCATGTTCGGCATTATAGGGCCAGCCCGGCACAATCGCCGGAGGCCTGAGATCGATCTAGAAGTTTGGTCGAGCAACCCCCGCCGCGCTCTCAAGCAAATGGGCTGCGCAATCGCCCCGACTGGGACGAGGCCTGGACCGGCGCTCATAATAGAACCAAACACCACGCCTCATTGGTCGCGACCACAAGTTCGCTCCTGACTTCTGGCTCGGCCAAGGCAAATCTCACGTGCAGGCGTTAGCGGGCAGCGCCAGATGCAGGCGTCTTCGCCACGTTTCGGATAGAACCCGACACTTTCGGCGATGCGCTGCATTGGAATATTGTCGCTCGTGGTCGAACAGGTCGCCAGTCTGCCAGCATCTAGAACGCAAGTGGTCACAAAAGTCACGACCGCTTTGCCGTATCCGCGCCGGCGCACCGCCGGCCGGGTGACAACGGCCGCGACCTCCCACGCGGTTGCGGAGTATTTCCAAACGGCTGCCATCGATTGGATCTGTAGTCTCTCGACAACGGCACAGTATGTAAACCCTTGCCGTCGGTTTTCCAGCCAATCCTCGCGAGACAA
>Ga0070730_10004307_pt1 | contig 12536 bp, 9 predicted proteins | sample Coa_R1_3_FD_66447 | JGI IMG/M metagenome (GOLD analysis project Ga0070730, IMG submission 66447) | Surface soil microbial communities from Centralia Pennsylvania, which are recovering from an underground coalmine fire - Coalmine... | ecosystem: Environmental > Terrestrial > Soil > Unclassified ... | reverse complement strand
TGACGGCGGCCCGCCAGCGGGCGGCACCGGTGCTGTGCCGCTGTTTGCTCCGGCAAGGGGCCGGGAGCCGGGAACCGCGTAGGGGCGAGGCATGCCTCGCCCGTGGGGGGCGCGGATCGGCTGGTCCGTAGCGGCTCCCGCCCCACGTTGCCGGGCGTTATCGATGACCGCTCCCCACCGTGGGCGAGGCATGCCTCGCCCCTACCGCGCCTGATCCCGCCCCCGCGCGGCGCGGAGAGTCCTGGGTCGCCGGTGCAAAATCCTGCCGAGCATCCTGTGACCCCTACCCTATTGACGCGCACCGCAATCTGTATTATAATTAACTCTAGAAGATTTAAATCTATTAGAGTTAATTAGCCGGATCCGGCCGCGCCGTCTACGGGCGCCGGCGGAACGGCGGGAGGAGACGGATCATGGTGATGCGTGACGCCCATTGTGCGTGGTGTGGGCAGCCTTTCGCGGCCGATCAATCCTGGCCGCGCGTCTGCGCGGGGTGCGGCCACCGCAGCTACCGCAACCCGCTGCCGGTGGCCGTGATCCTCGTCCCGGTGGACGGGGGCCTGCTGCTGGTGCGGCGCAATATTCCGCCCCAGGTGGGGGAGCTGGCCCTGCCGGGCGGCTACATTGGCCTGGGCGAGACCTGGCAGGCGGCGGGCGCCCGCGAAGTCTGGGAGGAGACGGGCTTGCGCCTCGACGCCGCCGCGATCCGAGACTTCGGCGTCCTCACCGACACCGCGGGGGGCTATTTGCTCGTCTTTGGCCTGGCCGCGCCCCATACGCTCCAGGACCTGGCGGGGTTTGTGCCCAACGCAGAAACCGCCGCGTATGTCATCGCGCGGGCGCCGCAAGAGCTGGCCTTTCCGCTGCACACTGCGGCGCTGCACGCGTTCTTTCGGGCGCGGGCGGCGCACGACCGGCCAGCTTGATCCGGAGGATGGGCGATGCAGCAGCTTCAGACGGCCCGACGCTTCCGCCACTTCCAGGACCCGGCGACCGTCGCCGCGTTGATCGCCGAGATCCGCGCCCGCCATGGGTGCGCCTATGCGGGGCTCCTGCCGGCGATCCTGGCGCAGATCGCCGGCTACTTTGCGCGGGCCTTTGCGTCCGATAGCCCGCCCTCCCGGTTCGCGGGGGCCGGCAGCGCGCAGGTGCGGCCCCGCCTGCTGGTGGGCCTGTCGGGCGGCATCGATTCGACGGTCGTCACCTACCTGGCGGTGCGCGCGGTGGGCCGGGAGGCCGTCTTGCCGGTGACGATGCCCGCCCGCCCGGACGACGACAGCGTCGCCCTGGCCGCGCTCGTGCGCCAGGATCTGGGCTTCGCGGAGCCGGATGCCCCCTACCTGATCGATATCACGCCGGTGGTCCAGGCGCACCGGGCCGCCATGACGGCGCTGGCCGCGCCGCAGGTCCGGCTGGGTGGGGGCCCGGCGCCGCAGACGATCGAGCAGCAGATGCGCAGCGGGAATTTCGGCTCGCGGGTGCGCGTGGCCGTGCTCTCCGACCTCCAGCGGGCGATCCGCGGCCGCATCCTGGGCACCGTGAACCGCACCGAGTATTGCCAGGGCTACGGCACCAAGTTCGGCACGCCCATCTCCTACGACTTCGGCGTCCTCGACGAGCTGTATAAGGAGGACATTTATGCGCTGGCCCGGGTGCTGGGCGTGCCGCCGGCGGTGCTGGCCGCCCCGCCCACGACGGGGTACTTTGCCGGCCAGACCCATGAAGGGGAGTTGGGCGCGACGATCGCGGAGCAGGATATCTTCGCCTACCTGCTGTTCGAGCGGCACCTGGCGCCCGCGGCGATCGCCCGCCAGTACGGCGCGAGCGAAGAATTCGCCCGGGTGATGCTGCACCGCTACACGATCTCGGAGCATAAGCGCCTGCTCAACGGCCTCCAGGAGCATGTGCGCGTGGCCCGGGAGCCGCTCTGCCGGTAAGCGGCTTATTCGCGCAGCGCGGCTTTCATCTCCTGCCAGGCCTGGCGCGCCTCGTCGACGGAGCCTTCATCCTCGATCGTGGTGATATCGCCGGGCTCGCGGTCCAGGGTGACGGCCCGGAGCACGCGGCGCATGATTTTGCCGCTGCGCGTCTTGGGCAGGCCATTCACGAAGTTGAGCTCGCCGATGACGGCCACCGGCCCGAGCTCGTGGCGGACGGTTTCGAGCAACTGGTCATGCAGCTCGGGCGATTTGTGGTGCCCCTGTTTCAGGACGACGAAGGCCGAGATCACCTCGCCGCGCAGCGGGTCGGGCCGCCCGGTGGCGCCCGCTTCGGCCACGGCGGGGTGTTTCAAAAAGGCCGTTTCGACTTCAATCGTGCCGATGCGGTGGCCGGCGATCTTGATAATCTCGTCGGCGCGGCCGGCGAACCAGACGTAGCCGTCCGCGTCGATGTGCGCCGAGTCGCCCGTATAATAGACGCCCGGCAGCCGGCCCCAGTAGTCCTGGGCATAGCGCTCCGGCTCGCCCCAGAGCGACGCGATCAGGCCGGGGAAGGGGCGTTTGAGGACCATGATCCCCTTCTCCCCCGGCGCGCAGGGCGTGCCTTCGGGGGTCAGCACCGCCGCCTCGATGCCCGGCAGGGGGATGCCCGCCGCGCCCGGCTTGATCGGCAGCAGGGCCAGGCCATACGGGTTGCCGAAGACCGGCCCGCCGGTCTCGGTCTGCCACATATTGTCGAGCACCGGCACCCGGTCGTGTAGCACCTGCTTCTGGAGCCACTCCCACGCCGGGGCGTTGAGCACTTCCCCGGCACAGACGACCCGCTGCAACGTGTGGAGGTCGTAGGGGGCGGCGTGCTGTTCGCCGTAGCGCATGAGGAGGCGGACCGCGGTCGGCGACGTGAAAATGCCGGTGACGCCGAAGGTCTCGACGATCCGCCAGATCGTGCCGGGATCCGGGTGGTCGATGGCGCCCTCATACGCGATAGTCGTGCAGCCGTGGAGCAGGGGCGCATAGACGATATAGCTGTGCCCGACCACCCAGCCGATATCCGAGGTGGCCCACCAGACGTCGCCCGGGTGCAGGCCAAAGCACCAGCGCCCCATACTGTGGATGTGGACGGCGTACCCGCCGTGGGTCTGCACCGCCAGCTTGGGCTTGGCGGTCGTGCCCGAGGTGGCCAGGATGTAGGCCGGCTCATTCGACTCGAGGGGCACATGGGTATCTGGGTGGCCGGGGCCGTGGGCCAGGAACTCCCCCCAGGTCAGATCGCGCCCGGCCGCCATCGGCACCGGCGCGGCCGCCCGCTGCAGGACGACGACATGCTCCACGGTCGGACCGTCGCCGCCGAGTGCCGCGTCGACGATCTCCTTGAGCCGCACATCGCGGCCTTTGCGATAGGTGACGTCCGTGGTGAAGACGAGCCGCGAGCCGCTGGCCGCGATCCGATCGGCGAGCGCCCCCGCCCCGAACCCGGCGAAGACGACCAGGTGGATGGCCCCGATCCGGGTGGCGGCCAGCATCAGCATGATCGCTTCCGGGCAGACGGGCATATAGATGGTGAGGCGATCGCCCGGCCCGAGGCCCAGGCCCCGTAACGCGGCGGCCAACTGCCGGACCTCGTAGTGTAACTGGCTGTAAGTGAACAGGCGCTGCTCGCCGCGCTCGTTCAGGTAAATCAGCGCGGTGTGGCCGCCGCGGCCCTGGGCGACCTGGTGGTCGAGGCAGTTATAGGCCAGGTTGGTTTGCCCGCCGATGAACCAGCGGAAAGTTGGGAACTCCCAGGCAAACGCCTGGTCCCACGGACGGAACCAGGGCAGCTGCCCGGCGGCGCGCGCCCAGAACCCCTCGGGGTCCGCCAGCGCATCCTGCTGCCAGCGGCGCACGATCGGATTGATCACGTCCATTGGCCTACCTCCTGCGTCGCGCGCCGGCGGGCATACGCGGTCCGGTGCGGGGGCCCCCCGCCGGCGACCTCGTCAGGATCGCTCTCCGCATTTACTATAGCGCGGGGGCGGCAGGGTGTCAATAGGGAGGCGGGCGGGCGGGCGGGCGCTCGGCAAGATTTGGCATCCCGGCGAGGCGGCTGATTCGCGGGCGGCGGCCGACCTCTCCCCTCACCGGCGCGGGGAGGGGAATGTGGGGCCCGCGCCGAGCCGCGGTTCCCGCGCCACCCCGCCGGCCTGCCGTCTCCTCCCCTCCCCGCGCCGGGTTCAGGAGCAGACAGAACGTGCTTGGCACGCGGCGTAGGACACAAGTACATCTGCCTGGGTTGTGACCAGGGTGGATGAGCCGTACATCGGACTGTGGGAGAGGGCTCTGCCCTCGAAATACTCGCCGCACGACCAGGCACGGGATCGCGGCCCACCCGCGCGGCTAGATCATCGAGGGCAGAGCCCTCTCCCACAGCCGTTTCAGGCGCAGTGGCCCATCCCCTATGCCTTGTTGCATACACGATCCGTCCGCTCCTGAACCGTGCCGGGGAGGGGCGGGGGGAGAGGTGCGTTCCCGCGCCGCCATCTCGCCGGCCGCCGCCGATGCAAAATCGGCATCCTGCACGAACACTGCGCGGCGGTGGGCCGCGATCCGGGGGAAATCGAACTGTCGGTCCAGACACGGGTGAACTATGCCACCTGGAGGCGACCGTGGCGACGCTGCAGCCGCTCGTGGAAGTCGGGGCCACGCACCTGGTGCTGATGTTGGCCTATCCGTGACCGCGCGTCTTGCGGCCGGGCCTTTTGCGGGTTAGAATAGACCATGGGAAGAATGACGAATCAGGATTCCGAGGGCGTGAGTGCGGAAAGCACCTGGCCGCTGGGCGACGAGGACCAGTCCTGATGGCCACACTTCATCTCATCTGCGGGCTGCCCTGTGCCGGCAAAACCACGCTCGCGCGCCACCTGGAGCAGGAATATGCCGCGCTCTGGCTGAATCTCGATGACTGGCATACCCGGCTGTTCGGTCAAGATGTGGAAGACGCCCTCCATGATGCCCGGCACGCCGTAATCGAGGCCCTGCTCTGGGAGATGGCGGCGCGCGTGCTGCGATTGGGCGTGAATGTGATCCTGGATTTTGGCTTCTGGGGCCACAGCGAACGCGAAGATTACCGGGCGCAGGCGGCCCGGTTAGGCGCCAGTAGCGAACTCCATTTTTTGAACGTACCAGAAGAGGTACTCTTCGAACGCCTGGCGCTAAGAAACGCCCAACTGCCCCAAGGCACATTTTTTATTCCCGCGGCCAAGCTCAAGGAGTACATAGCGTGGTTCCAGCCGCCGTCACCAGCGGAACTGGAACGGCGCGAATAATAGCGATCAGGAGGACGCTCGGCGAGCTGCAAAGCGCCCCCCTTGCGCCGCGCCACCCCGCGTGCTACACTACTGCTATGAGCCGAACAACCACGTATCTGGCGGCCCTCGTCGGCCTGATCTGCGGCTGGTTCCTCCTCAACAACTTCGTCTTCGGGACCCACACCCGCACGGTGCAGAACGACGTCGTGCAGGGCCTCTTCATCGGCTTCGGCCTGGCCTTTGTCACCGCCCAGATCTACGCGCGCCTCAAGGCCACGCGGGTCAACGGCTGGATTACCATGTTCGGCCTGGGTGACCCCGGCAACGGCCTGTTGCTGCGCGCCGCGCACGCCCAACTGTTTCCCGGCCCGGTGAACAGCCCGCAAGAGGCGCTGTATTGGTGGACGATTGTCGATGGCGCGGGCCATACCCTCTCCGGCGCACACGCCTACATCATGCACTTTCCGCCCGGCGGGCTGCCCCCCAACCGGGCCTTCTGGTCACTGACGATGGGCACGGCGCACAATCGCTTTGTGCCCAATCCGCTCCACCGCTACAGCGTCAGCGATCGGTCGGGCCTGGTGCCCAACCCCGATGGGTCGGTCGACATTTATATTCAGCCCACCGTGCCGGTCGGGCACGCCGCCAATTGGCTGCCCGCGCCGGCGGGCCACTTCATCCTCTGGCTGCGCGTGTACCTCCCTGGGGAGACGATTCTCCGGGGTGCCTATACGGTGCCGCCGGTGGTCGAGGTGCCATGATGAATATCGCGCCTGAGCATTGGCTGATCTTTGGGGGGGTCTGTGGCGTGACCTGGGTGCTGATCCTTTACTGGTGGCCCCGGCTGCTGCTGTTCGTGTACAAGCGGGCGATCCTCGTCAAGGGGTTTGGCGACGGCCCGATCCCGGTCAATACGCTCTACACGGAACCCCAACACCTCTTTGCCGACCCCCTCGCGGCCCAACCCGCCGGCAGCTCGAATTTGGCGACGGTGGGCGTGAACCACGACACGCTGCTGGTGGTCGGCTGGCTCGATCTCGCCAGAGGGCCGCAAGTCCTGCACGTGCCGGACATGGCCACCCGCTACTACAGCGTGCAATTCACCGATCCGACGAAAAACACCAATTTTGCCTACGTCGGTACCCGGACCACGGGCCCGGCGGCGGGCGACTACCTGGTGAGCGGCCCCGGCTGGAAGGGAGGGGTGCCGCCGGGCCTGGTCCAGATCGTCGCCCCGACCAAGGCGGTGCTGGTCATCGGGCGCGTCCTCGTGGTCAGCGACGACGATCTCCCGACCGCCTATGGCCTGGCCACGCAGATCCGGCTGACCCCCCTAAACGAACCACCTCCCCAGCGCGGACGAAGCTAAGAGGGTCGGGTACGACTTGCGGCCTCGACGAGTACGCGGCCGGGCACCCACGGGGGGACACCAAACGTCGGTGCCGATGTCCCCCGGGGGGCGGCCCCTCACGGGTGGGCGATGACGAGCAGGGTGGGGGCGCGGTCGAGGACACAGCGCAGGCAGCGTTGCAGGGTCTCGGGGTCCAGGGCGGCGAAGCTTTCGTCGAGGACCATCAGATCCGTGCCCTGCAGCAGGGCGCGGGCAATGTAGAGGCGGCTTCGCTCGCCATGCGAGAGCTGCCAGCCGGTTTCGCCGACCATCTGGAGCATCCCGGCCGGCATGCGATCGAGCAGGTCGCCCAGGCCCAGCTCGCGGCAGATGGTCTCCGCCAGGGCCAGGTCGGCGGCGGCCGGGGGCCAGCGGCGGCCCATCAGCAAGTTGAACGCGAAGGTGGCCGCCAGCACATGGTTCTCATGGAACTGCGGCGCGCCCCCCACGCGCCGCCGCCAGCCGTCGGCCCCGAGGGTCTGGCGGTCGAGGCCCTGGCACAGGAGCAGGCCGGCGTCGGGCCGGCGCAGCCCGGTCAGCAGCGCGGCGAGCGTCGACTTCCCGCCGCCGGACGGCCCTTCCAGCAGCAACCGGTCGCCGGCGGCGATCTGCAGGGTGCAACCGTGGAGGACGGGTTCGGCACGGTCGTGATAGCGAAACGAGAGATCGTGCGCGGCGACGATCGCCGGCGCGGGGCCGGGGCCGGCGGCGGGCGTGGGGGCGAGCGCGAAGTCGGGCAGGCCGGGCACCCCGGGCCGGCCGGCCGCGTGGAAGAGGGGGCCGACCTGCTGCCAGGCGATGGCCGTGCTCGCCAGCGCGCTCAAGCCGCCGGTGAGCTGGCCCAGTGCGCGATAGGCGAGCAGGATGCCGCCCAGGCCAATAGCGAGGGGGGCGGCCGTGACGCGTGCCGCGACGAAAGCCGGCGCGAGGCCGAGGATACCCAGGATCAGCCAGCCCCGCGGCGCCAGGGTCAGGAGCACGGCGGCGCGGTCCATCGCCGCCGACAGCGCCAGGTAGTGGTCGAGCGCGGCATCTTCGCCCGCATGCCAGCGCTCCGGCAGCTCCTGCGCCAGGCGTGTGCGTTGGCCGATCATCCGCTCGATCAGGTCATGTGTCAGGCCGAGGCGGCCGGCGCGCGGGCCCGCAGGCGAGTCGCCGACCGGCCCCCCCTGGGTCCAGGCTTGACGATCGCGGTAGAAACGCCGGCCGAGGGCCGCGACGACGGCCAGCCAGGCCAGCAGCAGGGCGACATGGAGCAGCCCCCCGGCGCCGAGGCCCAGGATGACACAGGCGAGCAGCAGCCCGATGCCGGCGGCCAGGCCGCTGAAGCCACTGCTCAGCGCCAGCGCTTCGACCGTCTCCGATTCGAAGACCCGGCCGAGCAGTTGGCCCACGCCCGCCTGGCGGATCGCGCCGGGGTCCAGGCGCAAGGCGCCGGCCAGCAGCCGCGCCTTGAGCAGCGCGCCCGCATCGATCGCCAGTTGCCCGGATGTCCAGGTCGCCAGCAGGGTGAACGGGACCTGGCTCAGCACCACGAGTCCCCAGCCGAGCAGCCAGCCCCCGTCGAGTCGGCCCTGCAACGCGCCCTGGCCCACCATCCACCAGGCGAGGATCTCCAGCAAGGAGGTGGCGGCGAAGAGGGCCCCTAGAGCCAGCAGGCGGGGCGCGAAGCGCGCCTGGCGCGCCAGGCGCGCGAGATCCGCGCCGGGCGGCAGGCGCAGCAGCCAGCCGCCGTCGATCTGCCGCGCGCTGAGCTGCGCGCGCAGGATCGCCGTGCGCGCCCGGGGCCGCCGGGCGGGAGGCACGCCGGCGTCGGCGAGCAAGCGGTCGATGGCCGGCAGCAGCGGCGCTTCGAGGGCCGCACAGAGCGCCGCCTGCACGGCCGCCGCGGGCACGCGCTGGGCCGCCGCGTCCGGCCCGAGGACGGTCACCGTCGGGCCGCGGGCGCCGAGCAGGGCCAGGAAGCGGGGCGGCCCCGGCCCGGCCAGCGGCAGCAGCGCTGGGGCCGCCCCGCGAATGAGCCGACCGATGTCCGCATACGGGCTTTCGACCGGCTCGGCTTCGATGCCCAGCCAGGTTGCCGCCGCGGCGAGCCAGTCGCCCAGGGCGCCGGCATCCGCGGCCAGCAGGCCGGGCGGCGGCACGGGGATCTCGACTGCCCGGGGTCCCAGGTGGGCGCGCTGCGCCAGGGCGGCGATCGCCTCGCCGAGGCGCGGGGCCGGCCAGGCGAGCGCCGCGAGGTCGGGCGCCGCGGCTCCCCGGCTCATGGGCCCTCGGCCGGCCGCGCCGGCTCGGCGACCCGGCCGCCCGTGAGGTGCAAGCGGCGCCAGCCGGCGCCGGCCCAGAGGCCTTCGCGCACGGCCACTTCGGCGTCGAGCAAGGCCCGGTATCGCGAATCTGGGCAGCCGGCCAGCACTGCCGGGGCCGCGTCTTCGACGACGCGGCCGCCCTCGACGACCAGTACGCGATCGAAACCCTGGGTCTCGCCCACGTCATGGGTGATGCACAGCACGGTCGCGGTGCTCCAGAGGCGGCGGGCGCGGGCGAGCAAGGTACGGCGCGCCGCGCGGTCCAGGCCGCGGAACGGCTCGTCGAGGATCACCAGGCGCACGCCCGGCCGTAGCAGCGCCCGGCCCAGGCGCACCCGCTGGCCCTCCCCGCCCGATACGAGCCCGCCGCCCTCGCCCAGCGGGGTTTGCAGGCCGTCCGGCAGCTGTTGCAGCACGCTGAGGAGATCGGCCTGCGCGATCACCTGGCTGATCGGGAGGGCCAGGGCGCCGGCCGTGCCGTAGCGCAGGTTGTCCAGGAAGGAGCGGTTCCAGAGCTGGATGGCCGGGTCGACCCAGGCGACTTCCCGGCGGAGCTGGGCCAGGCGCGGCGCATCCAGCGGCGTGTCGTCGACCAGCACCTGCCCGGCGACCGGCCGGTGCCAACCCAGCAGGATGCCGACCAGGCTCGACTTGCCGGCGCCGGACGGCCCGACGATGGCCACATGGCTGCCCGCGGGGATGGCGACGTCGACATCCTGGAGAATGGTGTGGCCGGCCACCTGCACGGTCACGCCCGCCAGGGTCAGGGCGACCGGCCCGGTGGCGGGCGCGGGCGGGGGGGGGTGCGGCGGAGCGGCCCCGGGCGCCGGCCGATCCTCGGGGGCGCCGAGGGGCTCCAGCAGGCGGAGCGTGATGTTCCGCGCCGTCGGATACTGGCGGGCCAGGATGGCCACGTCTTGTCCGAGCGCGGGGAGGCTGAGCGTCCAGTAGACAAAGAGCAGGACGCTGCCGGTGATGCCGGTGCGGGCCAGGTGGTCGAAGAACAGCCAGGCGGCGAGGCTGCCCCCCAGTAGGGCCTGGGCGCCGGCCACCACCACCGTGGTGGTGAGGAGGCTCCGGCCGGCGTGTGCCCATTCGACGAGCAGGCTCTCGTGCTCGCGGCGGATCGATCGCTCGGCGCCATGCGTGCGGATGGCGACCAGGCCCAGCAGGGCGTCGAGATAGAAGCGACTCAGCGCCCCCCCGTGGGTGCGCACCCGCAGATTCCGCTCGGCCAGCAGGGACTGCGGTAGGAGCGGCAAGGCCACGGCCAGCCCCCCGACCAGCAGCGCGAGGGGCGCGCTGCCGGGGTCGAGCCAGGCCAGGCCCAGGACCGTCAGCGCGAGGGTCAATACCGCCCGCGTGAAGTCGCCGCCCAGCCGCGGCAGCAGGCGCAGCATGTGGATGCTGTGGCTCCTTTCGGCCATGTCGGAGGTGGGCCGGCTGGCAAAATACCGGTCGCCGAGGCGCGGGATTTTCTGCAGGAAGGCGAGGCGCAGGCGGGCTTCGAGGTGCCGCCCCAGGCGCAACAGGCCGGTGGCGATGATCCCCTCCAGGCCGATCAGCAGGGCGGCGAACAGGAGCCACCCGGCCAGGGCGGCGACGCGCTGCGCCGGCAGGGCCAACAGGCTGCCCAGATCCAGCAGGCCGCGGAAGAACAGGGCTTCGATCAGCACGCTGCCGGCCGCCAATCCGAGCGCCGCGAGCAGCGTGGCCGGCCCCAGGAGGCCGCCGGTGTACAGGAAGCGCAGCAGATCGCGCCCTGGGCGCGCGGGCGGCTCGGCCAGCGCCGCGGCCAGCTCTGGGGCCAACGGCACCGCTGTGTCCTCCCCCAGCGCGGGCGCCCCGCCCGGCGCGCGCCGGCCGCGCACCCGCACCAGCACCGCCCCGCGCAGGTAGAGCTGGGCGGCGCCCTCCGCGTCCGGGGGCGCCGGGCGCACCGACCAGTAGCCCGGCGGCAGCGGCCCGTCGGCGCCGTCGCCCGGGGCCCGCGCCTGCGCGAAAAAGTGGTCCAGCACGCGCGCGGCTTCGCGCCCCGGGCGCAGGCCCCGGGCCGCGACCACGGCCGTCACCAGCCGGGTGGCGGCGTCGAGCGCGCCCAGGCTGCGCCAACTGGGGTCCGCGCACCCGGTGGCGATCAGCGTCGCGCTGGCCGCCGCGGGCAGGCCCAGCTGCGCCAGCCGCCGGCGCAAGGGGCCGAGGAATTCCGGCCCACCCGCGTAACGGCGCCAGGCGTCTGCCGGCACGGGGATCGTATGGATGTAGACGTCGTCCAGGAACCGCGCCCCAGCGGGCCAGCGGCGGCCGGCGGCCGGGTCCATGACCTGCACCCGGCCGCCCTGCGGGCGCCAGGCGACGACAAAATGCGTGGCGCCGCTGGCCAGCCGGACGACGACGATCGCCGGCAAGGCGGCGGCCTCCGGCAGCAACAGGTGGTCCCGCGGCACCATGATCTGCTCGGCGTCGAGGCCCAGCTGCCCGGCGACCTCTTCCAGCGTGTCGATCGAGGTGCCGTCGACGTCCGTCTGGCAGGCCTCCCGCAGCCGTCCGTAGCTGACCGGGATGCCGAACCCGGCCAGCAGGCACGTGAGTGCGGCCGGGCCGCAGTCCATCGCCGAGGTCTGCACAACTTCGGGCACGAACAGGCGCGGGCGGGTGCGGGCGCTCAGGGGGGCCCCTCGCCGCCGGCCGGCGCGGCGATCCCCTGGCCCGCGGCGCGCAACACCAAGGTCGCGGGCGCGACCTGGGCGACCTCGACCTCGACGGACCCCGTCAGGTCGGGCTGCAGCGGGATCGGCGAGCCGGGATCGGGGTGCAGGGCCAGCGTCACCGGCACGCGCCCGCTGGCGTCCACGCCGCCGACCGCGGTCACAGTCGCGGCGAGGCTGCCGTACTGGGTCCAGGGGAAGCCGGCCAGCCGGATGCGGCCTGGCTGGCCGAGCCGTATATGGCCGAGCGCGGCCGTGGGCGCGAACTCGGCGACGGCCGCCGGGTGGGGCCCGCCCGCGGTCACGCGCGCGGTATCGGACACTTCGTACAGGGCGATGCGGGCGAGGAAACACCACGCGGCCCCGGCCGCGAGCAGCCCCGCCACCAAGAGCAGCCCGCCAAGCGCGGGCCGGCCGCTGTCGCCGGCCAGGGAGCGCAGGGAGCGCGAGAAGGGAGTCGCCATATTGCTGGTAGTGGGCTCCTCTGGATTACGCCGCGGGGGGGCGTCATTGGGTCGCTGGGGCTATTATAGCGTAGCCGGGGCGATCTGCCCAGATGCGGGGTCAGGGCGGGTGCGCTGCATTGTTTTGCAGTTGTAGGGGCCCGGCGTGCCGGGCCTATACGCATCCACCTCAGCACGCGGCAGGGTCCTGGGGCGGAACGCCTAGCGGCTGAAGCCGCGGCTACGCGGACGAAGCCCGCCTGCGCGGGCTGACGGGTGGCCCTCCGGGGCGGTTGCCTGGCGGCTGAAGCCGCGGCAACAACGGGCGAAGCCCGCCTGCGCGGGCTGACGGGCATCCCGGCGGGGCGGGTCGCCGCGCGTTGTCACGTAGCTACCCGTGCCTGTTAGGTTGACGCGTATAGGGCAGGGCGTGCCGTGCCCTGGGCGGGAGCCCGCCCG
>Ga0070730_10004306_pt1 | contig 12538 bp, 9 predicted proteins | sample Coa_R1_3_FD_66447 | JGI IMG/M metagenome (GOLD analysis project Ga0070730, IMG submission 66447) | Surface soil microbial communities from Centralia Pennsylvania, which are recovering from an underground coalmine fire - Coalmine... | ecosystem: Environmental > Terrestrial > Soil > Unclassified ... | reverse complement strand
AGCCGTGATTCCAGCAGGTCGATGGCATACAGAACGACGAATCCAGCGACCGCGCCTACCAAGATTGCAATTGCCGGCTTCAGGAAGGCGGCGGCCGCGCTACTGGCGACCAACCCTGCCATCCATCCATTCGCGGTCAGCGAGGCATCCGGCCTGCCGAAGCGCACCCGCGTCACCGCTGCTGCCGTCAGGCACGAGGCGGCAGCGGAAAGCGTTGTGTTAATAACAATCAGCACCACGCTCGCAGCATCGACGCCGGCAAACAGGATTGCGCTGGCAGAATTCAATCCGATCCATCCCACCCATGCGAGCAAACAGCCAGTGAGAGCCAACACGGCGTTGTGTCCAGGAATCGCGGCTGGGATGTCATCCTTCGAAAACTTTCCGTGGCGCGGGCCCAAGATCCACGTAATGGACAACGCGGTGAGTCCGCCGACTACCTGAATCGTGCTCGCACCGCCGCCATCGACGAAGCCTCGTCCCAATCCGCAATTTGCGCCGAGTTGTGAGAGCCATCCGCCTCCCCATACCCAATGAGCAAACAGAGGATAGGTGAAGCCCGCCAGCAGAGCGGACGAAGCACAGGACGCGCCGAGTCTCCAACGATCGGATCCGGAGCTCAGGGGAATCACGGCGGCCAGGCCAACGCTAAATATCTGGAGCAATACCAGCAGGGATTCAGCAGACAGGTCAAACCGCACCGCGCTTGCGAAGAAGGGTTCAGCCGCAATCCAACTCCAAGCCTTCCCACCGGCGACAATAAGAATAAAGTGAGCGTGCCGCCCGGCTGCTCCCTGCCATGAGAAGCCTACGGCGATATACACCAGGGCAGTCACGGCGAAAACGCAGAGGGAAGCCATCATCACGTGCGCGGCACTGCGGCAGCGGCCGAGGCCGGAGTTCAGGAGGGCCAAGCCCGCTACGGCAAAAGGCACGAGGAGAATCAGTAGAAAACAGAGCGTCGCCACTATTGGGGAAAGAGAAGGAATTGGCAACGCGTCAGCCTCTTTCTAGATCGAGAATGCGATGAGAGCGGATGGCAAGGACGAGTCCCAGAATCTGCACGGCGATTCCGGCCAGCACGAAAGACATTCTCGAGGCTGAAGAGGGCAACAGGAAGAGTGCAGCAACAACAATCCCCCATCCGGCGACCATAAGAAAAAACGCTGCCAGTTTCATCCCGTGGTTCCCCCGAATCCTTGTCGTCCATCCAATTTCTCAGCGAACAGGCTAATTTGGCGTTGCGCATGGGTCCAATCGAAATTTTTGATGACCTCTAGAAATTAGAAGGGAGAGTCGATTTTTGATCTTCCTGCTACTATGCTGGACAAATCCGCATGAGAAATCTTCTAGATCAAATCGTGGCGAATCGGACCGGTGCGCTGCTCGTGCTTTTGACGGCGGCGTTCCTAGAGGCATACGGAGACTCCTGCTTTCAGACAGGGCTCTACCGTTCCTCCGGGGCCAGCCGGGCTTTCGCTTTTCTGATTGGAGCTGCGTCCCTGGCGTCCTATGGATTAGTCGTCAATGTGCCTCGGTGGGACTTCGGGAGGCTGTTAGGGGTATACGTAGTGCTGTTCTTTCTATGCGCCCAGATGATTGCGCGGGTGAAGTTCGGGCAGACGCCCAGCCTTCCGGTGATTGCGGGAGGCGCATTGATCACGGCTGGAGGCCTGATCATCTCGATTTTCGGTTCTTAGTCTGGCTTTGCTCTTAACGTGTCAAAGAGAACTACCTTGAAGCGCAAGCTTCGATGATGAGCCTAGCTGCGGCCTGGTTGGCCGTTCTCAGGGCACCTATCCCGCACCACGGCTGGGCTGGATCTCCGCCGGAGCCCTGGGCTTACAGAGGAACCATCAGCGTCAATGCATCCGTATCAGCGTCTCCACTGACCGCCGCAAAGGTTTGTTCAATGTGTAGCTGTTGGTGGACCAGGTCAACATTGGATTGTCGCACCAAGATCCCGGATCCAAGTGAAAACCGTTCTAGCCGTGTCGCCAAACTTGATTCGTGTCTTGAGTAGTTCTTCGTCATTCCCCCCTCATTTGTGGGTCAAGCAGCGCAGTGCTGCTGGCCATTGTCTCGCCCGAGCCGAGGACGCAAGGTAGTGGCGGGAACAGCGGGCCTATGTAGCGGTCGACCGCGGCGTTATACTCTGCCGACTATGAAGCGTGGTCTTGGAGGAGGCTAATATGGGCAAGAGGCTGGCGTTGATTCTTCTGAGTTGTGTTCTGTGCGTGGCGGCCATAGCCCAACAACCGGCGCTCACTGTGGGAACCGCGACAGCCGAGACCGGGCAGACCGTTACCGGATTCATCGAAGTGTCAGCGGGGAGCGACGTGGGCACGAATATCCCGGTTGCCGTAATTCGCGGCCCGAAGGCAGGGCCGACTCTCGCCCTGGTGGCCGGCGCGCATGGCACCGAATATGCGTCCATCATTGCGCTTGAAAAGCTTATACAGGAACTCAATCCCGCGGAGATTTCCGGGACGGTCATCATCGTTCCGTTGGTGAATATTGCGTCATTTGAACAGAAGGTGCCGCACGTGAACCCGGTGGATGGCAAGAGCATGAACCGGTTCTATCCGGGCAATCCCAACGGAACGCAGACCGTGCGCGCATCGTGGGCGATGACGAAGCAGGTCGTGGAACAATCCGACTACCTGATTGACCTGCACGGCGGCGATCTCGATGAAAGCCTGCGGCCGTATTCCTACTGGGCGCCGACCGGTAACGCACAGCAGGATGCCGTCTCGCGGGCCATGGTGCTGGCCTTCGGGCTCGACACGATCATCCTCTCAACCGATCGCCCGCGCGACCTCAACGCCGCTCGCTATCTCGAGACCAACGCCAGCCTGCGGGGGAAACCGTCCCTCACGGCCGAGGCGGGCCATGCTGGCACGGTAGAGCCGGAAGACGTGACGGCGCTGATCAACGGCTGCCTGAACGTGATGCGCTACCTGAAGATGTTGCCGGGCAATGCGCCTCCGGTGCAGAACCCAGTGTGGATCGAGAACATTGCCAGCGTCACCAGCGAAACCGGGGGCGTTTTCTATCCCATGGTCAAGCGCGGCTGGTACGTGCAACAAGGGATGAAGATCGGTTACGTCACTGATTTGTTCGGCAAGACGGTGTGGGAAGCGCATGCGCCGTCGAGCGGAGTGGTCCTGTACGTTTGCGCCGTACCCTCGATGAAGAAAGGTGAGACTGTAGCCAATATTGGCGTGGTCGCCAGCAAGGCGCCATAGCGGCGCCGGCAGCGACCGCATATACACATGATCGACGCCAGGTCTTCGTCGGACATGGCTCGGAAATCCGAGTACGGCATGAACGGAAACAGCGACCGCCCATCGTGACCAACGCCCTCTCTGATGGCACGCGCCAGTAGATCGTCGTTCCAGTTTCCCGCGCCGGTTTTCCGCATTCGGAGTGACTGTTCTGAGCATAGAACTATCACGTTTTTGTCACGGGGCGTAAACTGGCGGCGACAAAAGGGGACGTCTCATGGAATAGTCGGGGAGTCGGTGGAGTCAGCAATTCGAGTTGCATCAACGCGAGGAGATCAAGGAGAAAGCAAATGGGAACGAACGCTAGACGGAATTTTCTTAGGAAGATCGCCGCGATAGTCGCTTACGTAACCGGTACAAAACTCTTTGCTCAGCAAGCTCCCGCTGCTAGCCCATCCGCCTCCGCGCCACCTCCAAAAACAGACAAGGACACCGCTCGTCGCTCCGGCGGCGAACATCACATATACGATGGGATCTACTACATCTCGGGCACTGGCGCCAACGACGGGTATCCGAAGGAAGATCATGTGCTGGTCACTGATCCATTCGAAAAGCACGTGGCGCGCACCATGGATGCCCTTAAGAGGTCGGTCGAGCGCGCAGGCAGCAACATGGATAACATTCTCCATCTCCAGGTCTTTCTTTGCCTGCCACTGGCCGACGGTATCTCGATGCCAACCGGCAAGGCCCGGTTCGATGCTCACAAGGCGCAATACGACGCGCTGAACAAGATCTACGCCACCTATTTTTCACCCGGCAAGGCTCCGTCCCGCGCTTGCATGGCGCTCGAATGGATTCCTGGGGATTCCCTGATTGAGATCGTCGGCAGCGCAAAAGTTGTGAATCCGCCCACTCCGGGTGCGGGCAAGTAGCATGGAGGATCGGTCGAAAGGAGGTTGGCAATGAAGTTTGGTTGGAGCCGCCGTTCATTTCTCGCCGCGATGGGCGCGGCCAGTAGTTTGTTCGCTCCCTCCGGTTTAAAAGCTGCCTCCATTTTCGGAAAGAAGCGCAAACCGGCAGCCACTGAGTCCGTGGATGGCGCTCCGATTGTCCCCATCACGACCGGCCTCGGTTCCACCGGAGATATTTATGCCGAACTTGGCGTGACCCCTCTGGTCAATATCAACGGCACCATCACGGTCATTGGCGGATCGGTCATGCACCCTGAGGTCATGGAGTTGATGCGGCGGGGCAATGAGCACTTTGTCCTGATCGACGACCTCGAGATCGCAGCTGGAAAGTTCGTCGCGAACCTGTGTAAGTCTCCGCCTGGTTACACGGGCCTAGTCACAGCGGGTGCGGCTGCGGCCCTGGTCGTCGGTTACGCCGGCATGATGACCGAAGACCTCGAACCTCGCATGCGCGTCATTCCCGATGTTAGCGAATTCCCCAGAAATGAAGTAATCATCCAGAAAAGTCATCGCTACCCGTTTGACCACCAAATTCGACAGACTGGCGCAAAGCTGGTAGAGGTCGAGACCCGCGAGGAGATGATTGCTGCCATCAACCCGAAAACGGTAGCCATCCACTTCACCAACATTCTGTCCGACAAAGGCCAAGTGAGCGGGCCTGAAACCGTGGCTATTGCCAAGGAGCACAACCTTTATACCTTTAACGACGCGGCGGCGGATGTGCCGCCGGTGGAGAGGCTTTGGCAGTATCCCGCGCTTGGCTTCGACATGGTGGCTTTCAGCGGCGGCAAGGATATCCGAGGCCCGCAAGCGGCCGGCATTCTGATCGGCAGGCAGGACTTGATGCATTACGCTCTGTTGAACATGAGTCCTCAGGAAGATCGCATCGGCCGATGCTGCAAGGTTGGCAAAGAAACCATTTTCGGCATGCTCAAGGCGCTGGAGCTTTTCGTCAATCAAGACTACGATGCAACCCTCCGCACATATGACGAGCGTGCCCAGGTCATCACCGACGCCATTCTGAAATTCGGAGTGACGGCGTTGCCCCGCCAGTTCAACCCGCAGGCCCTCGGTAACGTAACGCCACGCTACAGCTGGAAGATCGATCGCTCCAGGCTAAACATTAGCGGTCAGGAAGTCATGCAGAAATTGGCCGGCACTCGGCCGCTTGGGATCGGCAGCATGGGTGCCGGAGTAAGCGGCATGCGCGGCCGGAATCCAGATGGCGGCTCCGGAAACGCACACGCCGATCACCAGGGTCCTCCGCGCGATCCGGATAGCTTCGGTTTTGCCGTCTGGCAGCTCAAAGACGGCGAGGAGAAACTGATCGCCGACCGTTTGGTAGAGATCTTCAGCGCAGCGCCCAAGGCCTAGTCTCTCGAGGGAGGCAAGGCGCCGATACGTCAACCGTTATGGGTGCGGCGCGTCTTTCAACTCCGGCGCAATCTCGTAGGCCTTGTTGAATTCTGCGCGCGATTCTGCGTCGTTTCCTTCCTGTTGCAACGCCAACGCCAGATTGTAGTGTGCTTCCGCGTATCTCGGCTTTAGACGCACCGCATCGCCAAACTCCTTCTGTGCCGCCCGAGCATTGCCGGCCTGCAACAGCACTAATCCGAGATTGTTGTGACCCTCCGCGAAATTCGGATCGCGTCGCACGAGCTCACGGAATACATTGGCAGCGCTGGTGGTGTCATTTTTCTGGCTGAGAGCCAATCCCAGCTGAACCCGCGCGTCGGTGTACTGCGGATTGAGACTGATCGCTTCTTTCAGTTCGCTGATGCCGTCATCCAATTTGCCCGATTCCGCCAGCGCTAAACCGAGGTTATAGTGCGCCTCTGCCAGGTCGGGATCGCACATGGTTGCCTGCCGGAATTCCTCGAGCGCGTGTGTGCGGTCGTTCTGACGCCAGTACAGCAGGCCGAGGCTCGAATGTGCTTGTGCGTAGTCCGGCTTCAGCTCCAGTGCTTTCTCGAATCCAGTCAGAGCCTGCTTGGCGTCCCCCTTGCGCTCCCACGTGAGGCCCAGGTAGTAGTAGCCGGTCGGTAGCTCGGGACCCTTCTCAATGGCCTTTTGAAAGAAAGTAAGGGCGTCGTCAAGTTTCTGATCCTGCAAAGCGTTTACCCCCTGAATGGTGAGCAATTTCGCCTCCGCCAGGCGCGCACGGAACCGCCGTAGCCCATTAATCTCGTTCAACTCTTTTTGTCCCGCTTCCGACTGACCTTGGGCACGCAAGGCGATGCCGAGGTTGTAATGCGCGTCTTCGTAGTCAGGCTTCAGCTCGATGGCGCGCTGGAAAGCAGCAATGGCGCCGGCCAAGTCGCCGCCAGCTTTCAGTTCTTTTCCAAGATTAAATTGTGCCCGGGGATCGCCAGGATCGACAGCCACCGCCTTGCGGAATTCCGCTAAGGCGCCAGCGTGATCGCCCTGCCGGCGCAGCGTCACACCCAGAAGCATGTATGCCGTGGTAAACCGTGGATTCAACTGGATGGCGTGGTGAAGGGCGGCCGCTGCGCCGGGAAGATTGGCAAGCTGTCCTTCGGCCAAACCCAACTCCGTGTAAAGTTCTGCCGAGGGTTTCGATGCGATCGCGCGCTGAAGCTCGGCCTTGGCGGACGCAGCATTGCTCTGCTCCAGATAAATGCGCGCCAGCAGCCGATGTGCCGCGGCGTTTGCGGGGGCGAGCCTTACGGCGGTCTGCAGTTCCTTCACGGCGGCAGGCAGATCGTGAAGATCGTAGAAGGCGGCGCCCAATCCGTATTCCGCGTCGGCCCATTTCGGTTTGAGGCGCAACCCAGCCTGGAACTCGTCGGCCGCCTGTTTCGGCTCACCTTTGTACTTAAGAGCAAGGGCTAAGTCGTAGTGAGTGAGGGCATCGTTGGGCTTTAGTTCCAGCGCCTTGCGATAGCTGGCGATTGCCTGGTCCCACGATTTTTGGCGGGCGAACTCGGTTGCATTGCGGCGGTAGATCTCCGCCGTTTGCGCAAAACAAGTTGCTGTCATCGCGAGCGCCAGAAACAGGGAGACCTTCATGACCACAGCCTAGCACGGCTAATCCGGCGGAAGTTCTTCCTTTTGAATGATTGCAGCAGGCAAAAAAATACGGGCGAGGCGTGGAGCCCCGCCCGCATGATTCCGTCAGCGCATCACCAGACGAACTTCGCGCTTACCTGCCCGATGCGCGGATCGCGCGCATTCGTGACATTGCCGAAGGTCGAGCTGCTGATGTCGCCGCTCGGGTTCGTGAATTGCGCGTGGTTGAATATGTTGAAGAACTCACCCCGAAACTGCAGGGACATTGCTTCCGTAATCGGAATAAGCTTCGAAATTCCCAAATCAGTGTTGTTGAAACCTGGGCCATGGAAGAATCGGCGATTTGCCGTCCCGAAACTTCCACAGTCAGGACCGACCAAAGCCCCCGCCGCGGTTAGAGCGCACTGAGTTGCGGTAAAGGCGCCCTGGCTAAAATATGTCCATGTGCCCGGAGTAGAGCGGGGGTTATATTTGTGAACTGGACCGACGAGATTGGGCATATCGGTGGAGGGGCTGCCGACAAGCGAGGCATCTCCCGGGCAGTTCCCCGACGGACACAACGGCCCCTGATCCACGGGATTCCCTTCTCCCATCTGAACCGGGAATCCTCCAGAGAAGCGAGTTATCCCCTGCAGCTGCCATCCCTTCGTCAGCCTTGGCAAGCCGTGGAAAAGTCGATTGAAGGGTAACTCCCAGATATAGCTGACCACGAAGTTCTGGTGAACATCCGACGATGACAAGCCGCGGCTAAGCTTAGCGTTTTGATAGTTGATCAGTTCGCCGAACGCTGAGGAATCATCAATGGCCTTCGCGAGCGTATAAGCGGCCAGGAAAGTTACGTCGCCAGCTCTTCGCTCAATCGTCACCTCTCCAGAGTGGTAGATCGAATTTGCCACCAGCTTGGTGAAGGTGTTGCCAAAACCAAAACAGAGGCTTCCGGCCTTGGGACAGTAATTGGGGTTCAACAGAGCATCCCTGGTGCCGTAAACCGTCGTTGTACCGCTGGGATCGGTAAAGAAATCATTCTCAGCGTTTGGCCCGCATCCGATGGAGCCGTTCGCATCGATGTATCCTTGCGCGGTAAGTTGCTTACACAACGCTGCATCGCCTGGGTTGGCCTCGGTCTGCGCGATCAACCGGTGACCGGCCGTGCCCACGTAGGACAGAGTCAGTACGGTGGATCTGCTCAGCTCGCGCTGGATCGAGAAATTGAAGTGCTCGGCGTAGGGCAGCTTATTGTGAATGTCGTATCCAGGGAAATAAGACATCGGCTCGTAAACCGAAAAATCGAGCGTCTTATTTGCCGGGCTTCCCGGAGTCGGAACAGTGAATGGGAAGCGTTGGCCTTCGCCGTCGGTGCCTCCGTCCAGCCGATTGCGGAAAGGCTCGGAGAAGTCAACGGAACCCGGACTGGTCCAGTACAAACCAAACGGAGCGTCGGCCACCTCATAGAAGAGATTCAAGTCCTCAACCGACGTATAGTACATGCCAAATGACGCGCGAATGCTGGATTTGCCGGGTCCGCCAAATACCTTACCCAGGACTCCGTCACTAAAGCTTGGAGAGTAAGCAAGACCGATGCGGGGTCCCAAGTTGTTATATCTGGTCGGAGCCAGTGTTTTGGGAATACCTGGATCGCCGGGATATACGAGCCCTGTGGGAGAATTCGGAAAGACCGTCGACTGCTCTCCCTTAACCCAAGTCTGGATCTTGCCTTGGGTGTCGTACCAAGGCATGCTCACTTCCCATCGCAGGCCGAGGTTCACAGTAAGGTTGGGGGTTGCTTTCCATGCGTCTTGTACGTAGGCACCACCATAGCGAGTGCGCGAATCCAGGAGTTGTAACGCCGCCTGAGTAAATCCACCTCCAGCGCCCGTAGGCGCTCCAAGAAGGTAATCGGCGAAATCGACGCCGGTCACCGTGCCGTCGAAGACAAAAGCTCCATCCTGGCTGGCCAAGTTGCGTTCGTTGACCTGCAGATAGCGGAATTCTCCTCCGAATTTGAGCGTATGTTTGCCGAATACCTTGGAGACCCCGTCCGACACCGTATAGGTGTTATCCGGCTGGAACGTAATCAGAGACGGGGCGCCGAGGGCGAAATTGTTGAAGTAGATCTGGGGAACGTACTCGGGATAGTTCGGAAAGGCATCGGGAATAATACCTAGAGTTCCCGCCCCGGTTACAAAACCGAGAGACGAAAGGGACGCCTTGCCGCCTGTCGGGTTATCAAGGTGAGTAGCCGTTCGGAAGAACGTCAGGCGCGCCTCATTCACAGCGGTAGGTCCGAGAGTCTTTGTGTTGCTGATGACAAATTCCTGGGCTCGGGTTGGCGTCGAGGCGGGGAAGCCTGGCACGCTTGCGCCGCCGCTGGGCAGTGTGCTGAGAACCGTAGAGTCGTCAAAGTGGTAATAGAACGACCAGTTGCCAGTCTTGCGGTTGTTGAAATCGACCCGCTCCCCAATCTTATTGTCCGTGATTGAATCCCTGTGGCTGTTGTTTTCATATGTGCCAGCGATGGGATCGATGTTGGGCGTCGGAATGTACGGGAGAATACCAATCGCTGCCGGTGACCATGCACTTCGCGGAATGACGCCGCCCGGGAATACGCACTGCGATGTATTCGTGCAGCCTACATAGCTATACTGCTCGCCGGCTGTGACCGTGTATCCCAGTCTGTTTGAAAGCGTCGTGGGCCAGTCGAGGCAGGGCGCGGCGGATGCGGGACAATCGCTGGCACTCGGAAGGCTGCCAGTATCGACTGTGCCGGTTAAAGTTGAAGGATCAAACTGACCTTGAAGATTAGCAACGCTCGGCAGACTAACGATGCCGGTTTCGGCTCCTGCGACTCGCCTTGTGCCCTGATAATCAGTGAACCAGAACAGCTTGTCTTTCCAGAATGGGCCTCCAGCGGTAAACCCGAACTGATTTTGTCGCAGCTCGGACTTAATGGGTGTGAAGAAGTTCGCGGCATCCAGCTTGTCGTTGCGGAGAAATTCGAATGCATCCCCGTGGAAGCCGTTGGTGCCCGACTTAGTGATGGCGTTCATCACGGCGCCGCTGAATTTTCCGTACTCCGCGTCGAAGCTGTTGGTGATGAGACGAAATTCCTCGACCGAGTCAAGATTCGGAACCAGCCCAGCACCCAGGTTCCGACCCTCGCTTACATCGCCTCCATTCACTAGAAAGGCGTTGGCTGTCTCGCGCTGGCCGTTCACCGAGATATTGCCGGCATTCGAGATGTAGCCCGAGACGTTCCGGTCGCCGCCGATTGTGCCAGCCGTCGTCGGCGCCACACCGGCCTGCAAGCCCAGCAGGTCAAGATAGCTGCGGCCGTTGAGCGGCAGAGCCAGCATCTTTTTCGAATCGATCACGTCCCCCAATTGCGTACTCTCGGTTTCCACGTGCACCGTGTCCGCGGTAACGCTGACCTCTTCCTTCACGGTGCCAACCTGCAACGTAATATCGATGCGCAGTTGATCGTTCACCTGAAGGGTGATGTCGGTCGCCGAGTAGGGCGTGAAACCCGCGGAGGTTGCTGTGATCTGGTACTTGCCTGCCGGCAGGGCGAGGAAGTGGTATGTGCCGTCGGCCGCCGAAGTCGTTACCTGGGTAAAGTTGGTTTGTGCATTCGTGATCTGCACCTTGGCGCCCGCTACGACCGCTTGTGCACGATCATGCACCACGCCCGTGATCGAACCGGTCACATCCGCATGCGCCGCGATCGAGGCAAAGGCCAGTAGTGAAACGATTAAATACGACACCCTGAACAGCCGATGGTTTCCGTCCACAGTCCACCCCTCCCACAAGTTGCCCGGTACAATGCCACAAAGAGTTGAGAGGAATCAAGGAGGGAATTTAATGCGGCAAGTTCATTTCTACAGGATAAGAAACGGGACAGCGAGAGGCCGCGGTTGGTGTTTCGACGCGCATGGATGACTTCGTCGACGTTGGTGCTGGACAGTTAGGAACTGTTTCGTTCGGCTCGAACTAAGCTTGACCAAGCGGGAATCCGCTGCGTGTCCTACTCCACGGCAGCCATCAAAGAGGATCAGGATTGAAAAAATCCTGTGCGGTTTGCCGGGCTGCCGTGGGCAACAGCAATGGGACTGCAGGCAGTCCTCCGATATCTAAAGTTGGCCTGTCGAGCTTTTTGTAGTAAACGTATTCTCAGCGTGCTAGTATGCTGGCTTGGAATTGGCGCCAAGTTATGGACATCCGTGAAATCGCGAGGCGGGCCAAAGTCTCTATCGCCACTGTCTCCCGGACCATCAACCGGGTTCCTACCGTGGATCCCCAACTGGCGCGCCGGGTTTGGAGAGTGGTTGACCAGCTTGGCTATTATCCCAATACGCAGGCTCGGGCGCTGGTTTCCGGGAAGAGCCGGATCTTCGGTCTGGTAGTTTCTGAGATTACGAATCCATTCTTTCCGGAGATTGTGCAAACGTTCGAAGAACTGGCTGTTCAAAACGACTACGAGATTCTCGTCACTTCTACGGTCCACGACACTACCCGCATGAAGTCGTCAGTGCGGCGCATGATCGAGCGTCGCGTGGATGGAGTTGCCATTCTGACCTTCGGCATGGAAGAGTCGCTGCTTGATGATCTTCGATTGCGCAAGGTCCCGCTGGTGTTTGTCGATGTCGGTCCCGACGCGCCCCGAGTAAGCAACATCCGCATTAATTATCAGAATGGCATACGGCAGGCGGTCCAGCATCTGGCCGCGCTACGCCATGCCAGCATTGCATTCGTTGCGGGACCGCTGCATCTGAAGTCCTCTTTAGCCAGGAAAGACGCGTTTAAAACGTCGATGAGCGAGATCGGGCTGGAGATTTCGCCGGAGTTGATTGTCGAGGGAGATCACACTATGGAAGGGGGAATGCGCGCGCTCGGAAAACTGATGCGCCAGCGCCATCCCCCGACGGCGGTTGTATGCTCGAATGACATGACGGCGATTGGCGTCATGCGTGAGGCCTATGATCTCGGGATTGTGGTTCCCCGTGACCTGTCGGTGGTCGGCTTCGACAACATCCGGCTCTCGGAGTTTATGAGTCCGCCTTTAACTACGGTAGAAATGTCGCAGGCAGAACTGGCGCGGATTGCTTTCCGGGCACTGATGGAAGATGTCGGCCGAGACGGGACGTCGGAAGGGCGGAAAGAATATCCATTGAACACAAACCTGGTCTTGAGACGCTCGACGGCACGAGCTCCGGCAGAGGCCTCCCGGATCGCGACGTCACGAAAGGCGTAACCTCTCCGCCACCGAGGAATCATTCCCTGGCAATGGCCAGCAAGGCTTGAATTCGGCTGCAG